>Ga0114921_10000126_pt1 | contig 30170 bp, 27 predicted proteins | sample BentaG_FD_87016 | JGI IMG/M metagenome (GOLD analysis project Ga0114921, IMG submission 87016) | Deep subsurface microbial communities from South Atlantic Ocean to uncover new lineages of life (NeLLi) - Benguela_00093 metaG | ecosystem: Environmental > Aquatic > Marine > Oceanic > Sediment ... | reverse complement strand
TGATGCCCAGGATCCGGTCGACGATGTTGGCGGCCCCGGTGGTGGCCGCGGCCGACAGTCCGGGGTCGGCGACCCGGTGCAGGGCATCGAGGTCGGCCTGGGCGTAGGTCGTCGGTGCCACACACATCCGTTGGGCGAGCAGCTTGAGCCTGTTGAGCCAGTCGACGGCGGCCTGCTGCCCGGTACCTGGGTGCGTGGGGGTACCCGGGCCCGCGTCGGCTGCGTCGTTGACGACGTAGCCGCCGGTCATCGCGTTGACCGTGACGAGTAGGTCGGGGTCGACGGCCAGACATAGCGCAGGTGTGATCTCACCGCCGAGATTGACCTCCGGGCTGGTCGCGAAGTCGACTGCGGTCAGCATGATGTCGAGGCGTCCTCCGGTGGCCAGCGACGTCGCGAGGTCGTCGTCGATCAGCCGAACAGGGGTCGTGCCCCCCGGGGCGCCGGCGGCCAGTCGTGGTCGGTCGGCCAATGGCCAGAACATCGTCAACCCGACCGGTCGAGTGATGTTCGGCGGCACGACGGAGCTCAGCGCATTGGCTTCGCCGGCGTCAGGCGCCTCATCGGGGGGCACCCCGAGCACCGGCAGCAGGAACCGCGAGTCGTCGAGCCGGGCAGGTGCCCCGTAGTCGGGGGTGCCGTTCACATTGACCATGACGGGGTAGACGCCGGGACTCTCGATGTCCAGTGAGGGACGGTCCGCGGATCGCAGGGGATAGGCCAGGCGGAATGGAATGTCCTGTCCGCGAGCAATTTCGGGGGCTACCGTGATGAAGTCGGCTACCGGCGTGTACTGAGCGACGTCGCCGGCTAGGTCAGTGCGAAGCGCGCTCGAGGACGAGACTGCGGCGGCGCGCTCCAACCGCACCACCACGTCGCGGACCACGCGATCGCCGACGTTGCTGATCTTGCCGGAAACGGTGACCACGGGCTCGCTGGTCGTGGTGATGACATCGGGGGTGACGCTGTCGATCTGCACATGCAGAAAAGGGGTGATTCCCGGCCGACCTTCTGCCACCCCGGAGCCGGCCAGCGGCAGCAGCGCCAACAGCAGCGTGGTGACGGTGGCCAGCAGCCGTACGGGCGGCCCGCTCACGGCCCCGGTCCGCAGCCGTTCGTCCGCTGGCCGGGCTGTGGTTGAGCGGTGGGGTCAGGCCTTTTCTTGCGGGTGTGCGAGTGTGTCTGTCCCCGTCTTCGCGGGGCTGTTCGGGGCAGCGGCGGCAAGGCGCCGGGCCCGTCGGACTGCAACTTGTCGATCAACTCGTCGGCAACCTGTGCGAGACGCCGTTCATCGGCGTAGGCGAGCCGCGACGGCAGTTCGCCCAGCGGTACCCAGGCCACCTCGGTGACCTCGACGTCCTCGTCGGAGAGCTCACCACCCAGAAACCGCATCAAGTAATGGTGCACGGTCTTGTGCACGCGCCGGCCCTCGGTGACAAACCAATAGTCGATGCTGCCCAACGCTGCCAGAACGCTGCCCTGGATGCCGGTCTCCTCGGCGACTTCGCGGATCGCGGTCTGATCTGCAGTCTCACCCACTTCGATATGGCCCTTCGGCAGCGACCACAACATGCGTCCCCGTCGGTCGATACGGCCGATCAACGCCGCGACCTGGCTTTCCTTGGGCCCGTCGATACCGTCGATGACCAGGCCTCCCGCGGAGGTCTCATGCACGGTGCGAAGCCGGGCGGGAGGCCGTCGGGGACGCGCTTTCTGCGGTTTGGGCGCCGGAGTCGACTGGGCACTCTCCAGGCCGGACGGCGTGTGTCGGCGGTGCCCGCCGGTCTGGTCGGCTGCCGCCTCAGGCGGACCGACCGCGCGTCGGCCGCGGCGCCGACCACGGCGCCGTCGGGGTTTGGGCTGCTCGCCGTCCGACACTCAAGCGATAGTAGTTGGGATGAACGGGGGCCCTCGCCGCACTCGCCGGTCGGTGACACGGCTGTGACCACTATGCTCATCGGACGTGTCCGACCCCCGCCAAGACAGCGCCCCCAGCGCCGACGTTTCCGAACTGTTGGCCGGCGCCCAAGTGTCGCTGGGGCGGCACGGCGAGGTACTTCGGGCACTCGGCGGGCTGTTCGCGGAGGACGGACACCAGCTGTATCTGGTGGGGGGAAGCGTCCGGGACGCCCTGCTCGGCCGACTGGGCTCTGATCTCGATTTCACCACCGACGCCCGCCCCGAACAGATGCAGCGGCTGTTGCGCGGCTGGGCGGATACCCTGTGGGACACCGGCATCGAGTTCGGCACGATCGGCGTTGGTAAGGGTGCAGAACGGTTGGAGCTGACCACCTTCCGCGCCGATTCCTATGACCAGGTGTCGCGAAATCCCGACGTCCGATTCGGCACCGAACTGGTTGAGGATCTGGTGCGACGGGATTTCACCGTCAACGCCATGGCGGTTCGGATTTCCCCCGCAGGACCTGCGGAGTTCCTCGATCCGCTGGGTGGGTTGGCCGCCCTGGATGCCGGTCTGCTGGATACGCCGGCGGCTCCGGAAGTGTCTTTCGGCGACGATCCGCTACGAATGTTGCGCGCAGCCAGATTCGTCTCTCAACTCGGCTTCAGCCTGGCGCCACGCGTGCGCCGCGCACTCGAGGAGATGGCGCCGCAGCTGGGCAGGATCACCGCCGAACGCGTGGCAACCGAACTGGACAAGCTCCTGCTGGGCGTCCACCCCGTCGCCGGCGTCGACCTCATGGTTCAGGCGGGTCTGGGTGAGGTGGTGCTGCCCGAGGTGGGGGCGATGCGGATGGCGATCGACGAACATCACCAGCACAAGGACGTCTACCAGCATTCGCTGAAGGTGCTCAAGCAGGCTATCGAGCTCGAGGAGGTTGCGAGTGCGCCGGACCTGGTGCTGCGGTGGGCCGCGTTGCTGCACGACATCGGCAAGCCGGCGACGCGCAGGCACGAACCTGACGGGGGGGTCAGCTTTCATTACCACGAGGTGGTCGGCGCGAAGATGGCCCGCCAGCGGATGCGTGCCCTGAGATATTCCAAGCAGATGGTCGACGATGTCTCGCAGCTGGTCTACCTGCATCTGCGATTCCACGGTTACGGAGACGGCCGTTGGACCGACTCGGCGGTGCGGCGCTACGTCACCGATGCCGGCCCGCTGCTGGGCCGTCTGCACAAGTTGGTGCGCGCCGACTGCACCACCCGGAACAAGCGCCGCGCGGCCCGGCTGCAGGCGAACTACGACGACTTGGAGCACCGCATCGACGCGCTCGCGGCCAAGGAGGATCTGGCCCGGGTCCGCCCCGACCTGGACGGCAACGAGATCATGCGCATCTTGGACATCCCGGCGGGTCCGCAGGTCGGACGGGCCTGGACGCACCTCAAGGAGCTCCGGCTGGATCGTGGCCCGCTCAGCCACGAGGATGCCGTGCAGGAGTTGCTCAAGTGGTGGAACGAGAACGCACCACCGCGCGTCTGATCAGGTATGGAGTACTGCATCGGTGACCCCGACGGCTCGGCGACCATGTGGACGGCCAACGCGGACAGCGATCTGGACGGTGACGGGCAGCTGGAGGCGATCGGTCTCGACGTCGACGGCGATGGCCTGATCGACGACGTGCTGGCCGACCTCGACGACGACGGGATAGCCGATCACGCGGTGCTCGACCTGGACGAAGACGGCCGGCCGGAGACCTACTTCACCGACGACGGAACGGGGACCTGGGCTCTGAGTGCGGACCGGGGCGGCGGCATGCGCTGGTTCGGGCTTGATGGAATCGAGCGGACCGTGGGGCCCGCGGTCGCGGTCGACCTCGACGGCGATGGCGAGCCGGCGGAGCGGCTTGCCGATATCGACCGCGATGGGCTCGCGGACCGGGCTTTCGGCACCGGGGTGGCCTGGGTGGACACTGACGGTGACGGGCGTTGGGATGTCCGGCTCGGCGACGACGACGGCGACGGCAGGGCCGACAGCGCGGGCCCCATCTAGCCCGAGCGTCTGGCCCGCCGAGCGTGCGTGTTTGCACGCCGACGCGCCGCAAACTGTGGCATTTTGAGCGCGGTCGCTGCCGCCGAGAGCTACCGAAGTGCTCGACGTAAAGCTATAGACGTACAGCTATATCAGTCACGCCCGGCGCCCGGCTGCCCGGCGAACGCCTGCGCGATACCCAGCCAGCGGTTGGCGTCCTCGCCGACCGCGACAACAGCCAACTCCGAGCGCGGACGGCGCTGCGTGACGAGCATGCAGAAGTGCTCGGCCGGGCCGCCGACCTGCTGGCCGGCGTCTTCGGGCCCCCACGTCCACTCGGACCCGTCGGGCGCGGTTAGTTTCACGTGGAACGGTTCCGACGGCGGTGCCAGCCCGTTCACCGCGTAGGCGAAGTCACGGGTGCGGACGCCGATGTGGGCGATCGAGCGCAGCCGCGCGGTCGGGGCCCGCGTCACCCCGAGGGCATCGGCCACATCCAGGCCGTGCGCCCACGTCTCCATCAGCCGCGCGGTGGCCATCGATGCCGCGCTCATCGGCGGCCCGAACCACGGCAGCTTGCGGCCGTCGGCGACGGTCAGCAACTCCTCGTGCAACACCGCACGGGTGGTGCGCCAGTCGGCCAGCAGGTCCGCGGGACTGAGCCCGACGAGTTCCTCGGCGCCGGCGTCGACGAAACCGGAGGGATTCTCGGCCGCGCGGCCGAGAATCTCGGTGAAACCAGGCTGATCGGTGATGGCGGTGAGTGCGACCCGATCGGTCCAGAGCAGGTGCGCGATCTGGTGGGCGATCGTCCAGCCCGGCGCGGGCGTCTCGGTCGCCCAGCGCGCGGGCTCCAGGTCGCATACCAGCGCGTCGAGGTCGTCGCTTTCGGCACGTAGGTCGGTGACTATCGGGGCTGCTGCAGCCATGCCGGTCACCCTATCCGGATGATCGGGCGCGGTGCCATCTGCTCTCCGCGCGGACACTCATCGCCGCCCCAGCGTTGTGTGCACCGCCAAACCCAGCAGGTACAGGCCGGAGCCTGTGACCGCCAGCGCCGGGGCATGGCCGTCCGGGGGAATGACCGCGGCGGCCCCGGCGATCGCGGCGACGAACGTTATCCAGAACAGTGAATCCTGAACCGTGAATACGTGCCCGCGCAGCGCGTCGTCGACATCGACCTGCATCGCGGTGTCGGCGCACAGCTTGACCACCTGACCGGCCCCGCCGAGCAGGAAGCCGCAGACGACCATCACCGGTAGCAGCAGACTGGCCCCGAAGAGCTGTACGACGGCCGCGAACGCCAGTGCGCCGTTGGGCGCGGCATAGCGGCCCCACTTCCTAACGGCCGCAGGTGTTACGACGGTGGCAAGGAAGGAGCCGGTGCCGGTCGCGACGACGAAAAGCACTGCGGTGCCCAGGCCGGCCACGGCGGCGATGTCGCCGTGCCGCACCGTGACCAGCACCAGCAGGGTGTTGATTCCGAACACCATGCGGTGCGCGGACAACCCGGCCAGGGTGGCAGCAACGGTGGGAACGGTCAACACGGTTCGCACGCCGTGCAGCCAACCGGTCGCCACGGCGTAGATGACGGATCCGCGGACCCCGCGCGCGCCGTGGTCGGGGCCCAGTGTGTGTGGTGGGAAGCGCACCGACAACCACAGTGCCAGGGCTACCGGCACAGTGACGATGAAAATTATTGCCGCAGCACCGGAGTCGCCTGCCCCGAACAGCGAGCGGGGCACCAACATGAAGTTGGCGCCGAAGAAGGCGGCCGCGTCACCGGTGGCAATCGCGACCGAGTTCATCGTCACCACCTGCGCACGCGGAACGACATGCGGAAGTGCTGCCGACAGGCCCGAGGAGACGAACCGAGTGAAGCCGTTGACGATCAACGCGCCCAGCAGGATTACTAGATCACCGCGCCCGGTGGCCAGCAGGGCCCCGACCCCGGCCACGAACGCAAGCCGCCCGCCGTTGGCGCCGATCAGCACCAGTCGCCGGTCCCAGCGGTCCAGCAGTGCACCGGCGAACGGACCCAATAGGGAGTAGGGCAGGAACAGCACGGCGAACGCTCCGGCGATGGCCCACGGATCGGCGGCCCGTTCGGGGTTGAACAGGATCGCGCCGGCCAGACCGGCCTGGAACAAGCCGTCGCCGAACTGGCTGACCACCCGCACTTCCAGCAGCCGCCGGAACAGCGGTAACGACCGCACCGAGCGCAGGAGCACAAGCGGTGCGCGGGCGTCGGCCACGGGGTTCACGTCCTGTTGCGGGGTTGGAGCGTCGGTTTTCCACTCTTCGCGCGAGCGCGCATCAATGGATGCTCATGACCCGATCCACAGTACAAATTTACGGTGACGGCGTCGCTTGTTCGCCACCATCGAGCAACGGTGATGACATGATGGTCGGGTGGCTCAGCCAGAGGACCCGGAGGACTTCAGAGAGGGAGTCGCGCCCGCGGCGCACCGGGTGCGCGCCGGCACGATGCTACTGGCGAACACCGACCTGATGGAGCCGACTTTCCGGCGCAGCGTCATCTACGTCGTCGAGCACAATGACGGCGGAACGTTGGGCGTGGTGCTGAACCGGACCAGTGAGACGGCGGTCTACAACGTGCTGCCGCAGTGGGCCAAGCTGGCGACCAAGCCGAAGACGATGTTCATCGGAGGCCCGGTCAAGCGGGATGCCGCGCTCTGCCTGGCCACGTTGCGTGTCGGGGTGGATCCCAGCGATGCGCCCGGCCTGCGGCACGTGCAGGGCCGCATCGCGATGGTGGATCTGGATGCCGACCCCGAAATGATCGCACCGATGGTCGAGGGTGTGCGGATCTTTGCCGGCTACTCCGGTTGGACCATCGGTCAGCTGGAGGGCGAAATCGAGCGCGACGACTGGATTGTGCTGTCCACGTTGCCCGCTGATGTGTTGGTCGAACCGCGCGTCGATCTTTGGTCGAGGGTGCTGCGGCGCCAGCCGATGCCGTTGGCGCTGCTGGCTACCCACCCGATCGATCTGAGCCGCAACTGATCCGGACTGACTCGCCAATGGTATTGCATTTGCCGTGAAGCTGTTTTGGAAGCTGCTGCTGGCCTTCGTAGTGGTCGCGGCTATCCCGTTGGCGGTCATGGCGGTTGCCGGCCGCTAGGTGGCCGAGGCTGAGCTAACGCGAGAAGTGGAGTCCAACCTTGCCGGGTTGGCCTCGTTACAGGAACAGCGCCTCGCCGAAGCCGAACAGAAAGGCCTTGACGGGCTCGCGTTGATCACCAGTCGCACCCAACTGCGAATCAGCTTGCAGGAATACCTCAGCAGCGGCAACGTCGAAGATTTGGCGAGGATGACCAAGATTCTCTCCGATGCCCGGGACGCCGTACCGACCCTGGCGATCGTGGCGAAGGACGGCGTCGTGATCACCGGCACCAACAGAGAACTGGTCGGGACTCAGTTCTCCGACCCCGATCTGCTGGCGCGAGGATTGAACGCGCCACTGGCCGATGAGATCATCGAACTTTCCGATGAGAGCCTGGGCATTCGTGCAGTTGGCCCACTGGATTTGGATTCGACATCGTTGGGAGCGCTGGTAGCTGACAGCACCGCCGACTCGTTGTTTGAGGGGTTGACCGACTACACCGGCCTGGGATAGACCGGCGAAACCTTTTTGGTACAGAGTGATGGGCGCTCGCTGTTGCCGTCCCGCTTCGGCGCCGCAGAGCAGAACCTTGGCGAAGGTGTCGCCGTGGCCGCCGCCCTAGCGGGCACCAACGGTCTGGTGGAAGGCGTGGACTACTGAGGCGAGCAGGTGATCGCGGACGTCCGATTCCTGCCGGAGCAGGACTGGGTGTTAATCGTCAAGATCGATACCTCGGAAGCCTACGCAGGACTGGCTACCATCGGCCGATGGTTCTTCATCGTGGGCGGGTTCGCCGCGGTCCTGATAGTGGCGGCGGCGTGGCTGGTATCCCGTTCGATCAGCCTGCCAATGGTCAGACTCTCGGAGTTGAGCAACGATTTCGGCGCCGACCAGCTTGGCGGAGACCGATCGACCGACACTGACAGGCACGACGAAATCGGGGTCCTTGCCAGGTCCTACAACGGGATGGCTGACCGCATCGAAACCCAGCAATCCCAGCTGCGTCAGCGGGCAGATGATCTCTCCCAGATGAATCAGACTCTCGATGATCGAGTACATCAACGAACAGCAGACCTGGCACAGTCCGAAGCCAGGACTCGCTCCATTCTTGCGGCAGCTCCCGACGCCATCGTGACCGTTGATCCAGCCGGAAACCTGAGAACAGCCAACGCAGCCGCCCACCGCGCCTTCGGGACGACGATCGACCACATAGGGGGCTCAGTCCAGAGGCTGGTGCCTGAGCTTTCCCCCGCGAGAATCCGAGCGTATGCCGCTCTGGCGCAACAAGATCAAGGCCTGCGTGAGGTGACGTGCCTGGGCCTGGGCGGCGCAGAATTCCCAGCAGAGCTGGCCATCAACGTTGTGCGTGGCGAACAAGGTGACGCTGAGCTGTACACGTTGATCCTGCGAGACATCACCGAGCGCAAGAGAGCAGAACGGTACCTCCAATTCTTGGCGCATCATGACCCAATGACAGGCCTATCCAACCGCCCAGATTTCGCCCGGCGCGCCTTCGAGGCACTGCAACGCTTCAGGCGCACCGAGCAAGTTGGAGCGATTCTCTACATAGACATCGATGGCTTCAAACAAGTCAACGACACCTTCGGTCACCAATGCGGCGATGAGTTGCTCAAGGTCATCGCCGACCGCATCAGGACCTCGATCCGAGAAGTCGATTCAGCCGCCCGGCTAGGAGGTGACGAGTTCGCGGTAGTGCTCGAAGCCGTCACAGGCCAAGGAGAGGCAGAACAAATTGCCGAACGGGTCAGAGAGGCACTAGCCCGCAGCTATTAACTAGCCGACAAGACCGTGCACGTCACCGCCAGCCTCGGCCTGGCCATGATCACCAACGACCTGCCTGACGAAGCTGGCGCTGCCGCCGAAATGGCGCTGAACTACGCCGACCGGGCGATGTACCAGGCCAAGAGGAACGGCGGAGATCAATCCGTGACCAGTACACCCCAAGCCCGACGAGTGTGGGCAAGCGAGCTTGGACCTCCCCCGCGAGAAGCGCGCCTGCGACTATGGCCACTACAACAACTGAGCAGCGCCACGCCGGTTGGAATGACCGCTGAACTGCTCTGGCCGGAAACGCACTGCGAACTACCACTAAGCACCGGCCAGTACCGCGACCTGGACCGCAGCATCATCACCACCGTGCTCGACCAAAACCAGGCCATGCCCGATAACCAGGACTTGCTGTGCCTGCCCATTCACGAGGCCACCCTGGGCGATGCCAGCTTCCCCGAATGGCTTGCACAAGCCACAACCTCGCGAGCATTCGATCCAACCTCGCTGGTCCTGAAACTGGACAGCGTCACCCGTTTCAAGATGAACCCCACGATGAGACAAACAATCTCGCAGCTCGCCGACATAGGCTGCAGCGTCCAAGTCTCAGAATTCGGAGCCGGATACGCAGATATCTATACGGCCCACGCCACTCCCGTCCACAGCCTCGAAATCGCATCAGTGATCAGCAACACCAGCAGCCAACGCGACTACGTCCGCGCCATCGTCGACTTTGGCCACGACCTCGACCTCAAGATAATCGTCGGAAACCTAGAAGCAGCCCACCAGGTCAACCGCGCCCGCGACAGCGGCTGCGACCTTGGCTGGGACTCCGCAACACAACCCCACCTCGAAGACACCCCATTGACCATCACAACTATCCAGTAGGGGTTCTCGGATTCAGCGCCCCGGTCGGCCGCCGAGAACCAGGCCGGCTACGGCGGCTGGGTGACGTCACAGCTGGGTCCCCGGCCCGTCGCCAGAAGCACCCGTACCATCATCGGCCCACGTCAATGGCCCGCGTGAAAGGCCAAGTGGGAGTAGCCGCAACTGATCCTGACGGTTTATCCGCACGATAACGTGCAGTTCGCGCACCCACCGCCGCAGTCCGCAGACGCTCCAGCGACCGGCCGATTGAGCTGCTCCTTGCGAAGCACCGACTTAGCGCTCTGCCAGCATCCTGCTGCCACCGTGCCGATGGCGCCGACGACGCTCATGATGAGCACGACTACCGACGTCGGCGGGCTCGCCGCCAGCGCTACCGCGGCACCGGCGGCGAGCATGACAGCGGCAGCCAGCTGGATCGGCGCCACTCCCCGCAACACCTGTCGCACGTAGTGGGCTGATGGCGGGCGCGTCAGTGACCAGACACCCTGGGCGGCGGTCACGACCGCAGCGCACAGACACAACACGGCGGCGACCAGCATGTGCCTCAGAATACGGGGTAGGTCATCGACGCTCCCGCGGTGTCGCAGGGGTCGTCCTCCGGGCGCCAGGCATCGCCCGGAGGATGAGGCCCTACCCCTGCAGCCCCAGCGGCTGAGGCGGCGTTGCCACCGACGGGGCTGTGGGAGCTGCGGGTGCCGGAAGGCTGGCCGGGGCTGCGGGTGCTGCGGGTGCCGGAAGGCTGGCCGGGGCTGCGGGTGCTGCGGGTGCCGGAAGGCTGGCCGGGGCTGCGCCTGGCACAACCGCCGGCGCAGGCGCAACCGCCGGCGGTTGCGCCGAGGGCGCGCTGACCTTGAAGCCTTTGACGATGGCCTCGGTGGCGTCGGCAGCGGCTACGACCTGGTCGACGCTGGTGGTCACAGATAGTGACACAAGGTAGTGGTCGGGGCCCGAGGGGGCGATCACGTGGCGCCGCGATGCGTTCAGCGTCATGGCGTTCTCCCGGTAGGTGCCTTCGATCAGGGACGAGGGCATGCCGTTGTGCTCGGCGAACGATGCTTTGGTGGAACGCCACGCCGGCAGTTGCTGGCTGTCGACGAACCCGTGACTGATGGCTTCCTGCGGATCGAACTGGCCGATCAGCTTGTAAACCACAACCTGGGCATTGGACGTGTGGAGCCCGTTGCCGCCGACTCGGTCGGCGATCACGGCGAATGCGTCCGTGACGTTAGGGTCGGGGACGTGTGCCCAGCCCTGCGGCATCGGCAGCACGATGTTCAGTGCGCGGAAGCCTTGGCTGGACTGCGGCTCGAGCGAGACGCCCGAGCCTGCGAAGAATTCGGTGAGGGTGCCCGAGGTTGCCGGGGTGATGGTCACGGGCGGTGGCGCGGCCGCGGGTGCTGCTGCGGCGGGTGCTGCTGCCGCGGGTGCTGCTGCGGCGGGTGCTGCTGCCGCGGGTGCTGCGGCGGCGGGTGCTGCTGCCGCGGGTGGTGCGGCGGCGGTCGAGCCGGCGGGAAGCGCCGCCGAGCCGGTGGCCTGGGGCGTTGCGGCGCTGGGTGCCACTGTCGCCGTCTGGTTCACAATCGCGGGGGCGGGTGGCGGCTGCGGATTCGTCGGCTGGGCGGATGCCGTCACGCCCGCAAAGCTCAGCATGCTCGCGGCGCCGACCGCGGCCCCACCTGCCAGAATCCGCCGGTAGCGGGCGATTTCGCTCATCGACTGCAGTCCTCTGGTTCCATCTCACATCCGTTCCCGGCAATTCCGGGATTGTCCCTCCTGGCCAGGTGGCGAATGTATCCACGGCCACTACGCCGTTGCCAGACCAAAACTCCAGCTGGGACCAACCCCTGACGCATCCGCAACGGAACCGAGACCAAGCCCAGGCCCCGGGATCGGCGATCGGGGTGCTTATACCCTGGTGGCGTGACCGAAACGCCGACTGCGCAGCCCGCCTCTGCCGCCGACACTCCACAGCACCGCTACACGGCGCAACTGGCGGGCGAGATCGAGCGGACATGGCAGCAGCGGTGGTCGAGGTCAGGGACTTTCGATGTGGCCAACCCAGTCGGTTCGCTGGCGCCCAGCGACGGTGCCGAGGTGCCCGCCGACAAGATGTTCGTCCAGGACATGTTTCCCTACCCATCCGGCGAAGGCCTGCATGTAGGCCACCCGCTGGGATACATCGCTACCGACGTATACGCACGTTACTACCGGATGACGGGGCGTAATGTTCTGCACGCCTTGGGTTTCGATGCCTTCGGACTGCCCGCCGAGCAGTACGCGATCCAGACCGGTACGCATCCGCGAACTCGCACCGAGGCCAATATCGTCAACTTCCGCCGCCAGCTCGAGAGGCTAGGACTCGGCCACGATTCGCGGCGCAGCTTCTCCACTACCGACGTGGACTATTACAAATGGACCCAGTGGATCTTTCTGCAGGTCTTCAACGCGTGGTTCGACTCTGCGGCGGGCAGGTCCCGCCCGATTGCCGAACTGGTCGACGAGTTCGACGCCGGGACCAGATCGGTCGGTGACGGTCGTGATTGGTCCCAGCTGAACAGCGATGAACGCGCCGATATCGTGGACGGCTACCGGCTGGTCTATTTGGCCGATTCGGTGGTGAACTGGTGTCCAGGCCTGGGCACGGTTCTCGCGAATGAAGAAGTTTCCGCCGACGGCCGCAGCGAGCGCGGCAACTTTCCGGTTTTCCGGAAACGGTTGCGGCAGTGGATGATGCGGATCACCGCGTACTCTGACCGGTTGCTGGACGATCTCGATCTGCTGGACTGGCCGGAAAAGGTCAAGACCATGCAGAGAAACTGGATCGGCCGCTCGACGGGTGCGACGGTGTTCTTCGCCGTTGATTCAGCGCCGGCCGCGGGCGACATCGAAGTGTTCACCACACGTCCGGACACGCTGTTCGGCGCGACGTACCTGGTGCTGGCTCCCGAGCATGAACTGGTCGAGGACCTCATCGCCGAGTCGTGGCCAGCGGAGGTCGATTCGCGGTGGACATACGCAGCGGCGACGCCGGCGGACGCGGTGGCCGCCTATCGGCGGGAGGTCGCGGCGAAGTCGGACTTGGAACGCCAGGAGAACCGCTCCAAGACCGGCGTGTTCCTCGGCGCATATGCGACGAATCCGGCTAACGGACAACAGATCCCGGTGTTCATCGCCGACTATGTGTTGGCCGGCTACGGCACGGGCGCGATCATGGCGGTGCCCGGCGGGGACCAGCGCGACTGGGATTTCGCGACCGAGTTGGGTTTGCCGATTCTGGAAGTGGTGCGGCCGGCAGCAGCGGTGGAGCCAGGCCCGCAGGGCAGGGAACCATCGGGGGAAGTGGTTGCAGGCGTTGATGTTTTAGGTGAGGCCTACACCGGAGACGGTGTAATGGTGAACTCGGGCTTCCTCGACGGAATGAACGTGGCCTCAGGCAAGAAAGCGATGACCGAACGTCTGGTCGAGAAGGGGGCTGGCCGGGAGCGAACCGAATACAAGCTTCGGGACTGGCTTTTCGCCAGGCAGCGGTATTGGGGCGAGCCCTTCCCTATCGTCTACGACGCGGCGGGCCGCAGTCGCGGGTTGCCGGAGTCGATGCTGCCCGTCGAACTTCCCGATGTTCCCGACTATTCTCCGGTGCTCTTTGATCCCGAGGACGCCGACAGCGAGCCGTCACCGCCGCTGGCGAAGGTGACCGACTGGGTGAACGTCGAGCTCGACCTCGGCGATGGCTTCAAGTCTTACACCCGCGACACAAATGTCATGCCCCAGTGGGCGGGTAGCTCGTGGTATGAGCTGCGCTACACCGACCCGTACAACACAGAAGAGTTGTGCGCCAAGGAGAACGAGGCGTATTGGATGGGGCCGCGGCCGGCTGAGCACGGTCCTGACGACCCCGGCGGAGTCGATCTCTACGTGGGCGGTGTCGAACACGCCGTTCTGCATCTGCTTTACGCTCGGTTTTGGCACAAGGTGCTCTACGACCTCGGCCACGTCAGCTCGCGAGAGCCTTACCGGCGGTTGGTGAACCAGGGCTACATCCAGGCGTTCGCGTACACCGATGCCCGAGGCGCCTACGTTCCGGCGGGCGAGGTAGTCGAGCGCGACGGGGGTTTCTACTGGACTGGCCCCGACGGAGAGATCCCGGTGTCACAGGAGTTCGGGAAGATCGGGAAGAGCCTGAAAAACTCGGTGTCGCCCGACGACATCTGTGACAACTATGGCGCGGACACGCTGCGCGTCTATGAAATGTCGATGGGACCGCTGGAGGCGTCGCGGCCATGGGCGACCAAAGACGTCGTCGGCGCGCACCGGTTCCTGCAGCGGGTGTGGCGGTTGGTCGTGGATGAAGAAACCGGAGCGACCAAGACGACCGACGATGCAGTAGACGAAAAAACCCTTCGGCTGCTGCACCGCACCATCGCCGGCGCGGCGGAGGATTATGCCGCGCTGCGCAACAACACCGCGGCGGCCAAGCTCATCGAGTACACCAATCACCTGACCAAGCAGGCAGTGACAGCCCGCGCTGCGCTGGAGCCGTTGGTGCTGATGGTTGCGCCCCTGGCGCCGCACCTGGCTGAAGAGCTGTGGCAGCGGCTGGGCCACGGCGGCTCACTGGCTCACGGCCCGTTCCCGGTGGCCGATGAGCGGTATCTGGTCGAGGACACCGTCGAGTATCCGGTGCAGGTCAACGGGAAAGTCCGCGGGCGGGTCACTGTATCGGCAGACGCTGGCGTGGACATGGTCGAAGCGGCGGCACTGACCGACGAGAAGATCGCGGCGTTCCTGGATGGCCGAACGCCCAAGAAAGTGATCGTGGTCGCCGGCCGACTCGTCAACGTGGTCCTGTAGCCGTGGGATTTGGGTGCAGTTCGTCACGCTCACCGTGACGAACTGCACCGAAATCGCCGGGCGTGGAACCGGGTGGCGCTGTCGGGCGTCAGCTCATATGTGCTCAATGACTATCTGCGCAGCCACGACGGGGTCATCACGCTCGCCCAGGCGCGAACTGCCGGACTGAGTAGACAATCGGTCAATCGGCGTGTTCACGCAGGGTCCTGGCGGCAGTTCTCCCGCGGGGTGTATTTCGTTGACGACCGACCGTTCGGCGATGCTGCCCGCATCCGCGCCGCCGTCTGGCAGTACGGCGAACACGCGGCGGCGAGCGGACTGACTGCTGCGTGGTGGCATGGCCTCACCGGGTTCGCACCCGACCTTGTCGAGGTGACGGTTCCCCGCCGCGGAAGTGGGCGCAAGCGCCCCGGCGTGCGGGTGCGCCGCCGCGACCTGGAGCCGTCCGACGTGGTGCGACGGCGGGGGCTCCGCGTCACCGCCGTGCCGCTCACGGCGATCGAGGCCGCAGTGCGCGGGCGTGGCGAGCCCCGGGTGATGGACAGGGCATTGCAGCGAGATGTGGCACTTCGCGATATGTGGGCCGCCCACATGCGGAACAAGGGCCGCCACGGTTCGCCGTCCGCGCGCGTCCTCTTGCAGGCCGCCGCGGGTGGCGCTCAATCCGAGGCCGAGAGGCTTCTGGTGAAGTTGTTGCAGGAGGCCGGGATGACGGGTTGGCGGGCGAACTACCGGCTGGGGCGGTACAAGATCGATGTCGCGTTCGTCGCCGCGAAGGTGGCGATCGAGGTCGACGGCTGGGCCTTTCACATCGGGCAAGAGTCCTTCCAGCACGATCGAGAACGACAGAACACCATCGCACTACGGGGCTGGCAGGTACTTCGATTTACGTGGTTGGACCTCACCGAGTACCCGCAGCGGGTACTCGCCACCATCGCGTCTGCGACTTCGGCGTAGAACGTCACGCCCACCGTGACAAACTGCACCGAAATCACCGGGGGCGGACGATGACCTCGTGAATGTGGGCGTCGCGAGGCGTACTGATGGCGTCAGCGGTGACCTGCGCGACGGTCTGCGGGCTGAGGAACTGCTCGGGGTTGTAGACGCGGCCCTCGTAGGCAATGAGGTCTTCCTGCATAGCCGTCGCGATTCGCCCTGGATGCACCGACGTCACGCGCAGGGACGGCTCATCGCTGCGTAGTGAGTCGGCGAAGGCCCGCAGCGCGAACTTGCTCGACGAGTACGCGGCCAGCCCCGTCGACGCGTTGATCCCGGAACCTGAGTTGATGAACACCACGTGACCGGCCGCGCTGCGGAGCGCCGGAAGCAACTCGAGGGTGAGGGCAACCGGGCCGATCAGGTTGACGGCCATGGTCGCGCGCCACTCGTCGACCGAGAACTCCGCCACCTGGCCGGGGTAGGCCACCCCCGCGTTATGGATCAGCACATCGAGTTCGACGATGGGTTCGACAACGGCGGCGATCGAGTCCGGATCGCCGAGGTCGAAGGGCCAGGTGGTGGCTCCGAGGCGCTCGGCGACGGCGTCGAGCCGCTGGGAAGGGCGACCGGCCAGCAGCAGCGTGTGCGTAGGGGCCAGCGCATCGGCGAGCGCAGATCCAAGTCCGCCGGCGGCCCCGGTGATCATCGCGGTCGGCACACCAGAACAGTACCGACAATGCACCGAGGCCCGGAAAGTCGCATCATGGAGGGTGATGCCCCACGACCCCAGCTTCGCGCCCACCCAACTCGCGGCGCGCGCCGCGTACCTGCTGCGCGGCAACGACCTCGGTGCGATGACCACTGCGGCGCCGTTGTTGTACCCGCACATGTGGAGCTGGGACGCCGCCTTTGTGGCGATCGGGCTGGCTCCGCTGTCGGTGGAGCGGGCCGTCGTCGAGCTCGACACACTGCTGTCGGCACAGTGGAGCAATGGCATGATCCCCCACATCGTTTTCGCCAACGGTGTCGACGGGTATTTCCCCGGCCCGGCGCGCTGGGCGTGCTCGACGCTTTCGGCCGATGCACCCCTTACCCACGAGACCTCGGGGATCATGCAGCCGCCCGTGCACGCCATTGCGGTTCAGCGCATCCTCGACCATGCGCGTACCCGCGGCCGTTCGACGCGCGCGGTCGCCGAGTCGTTCCTCGACCGCCGCTGGGACGCCCTGGTGCAGTGGCATCGCTGGCTCGCCGAGTGCCGGGACCAGAATGGCAACGGCCGGGTCACCGTCTACCACGGCTGGGAGTCTGGGATGGACAACTCCCCGCGATGGGACAGCGCGTACGCCAACGTGATTCCCGGCGATGTGCCGGAGTATCAGCGCCAGGACAACAAAGTCAACACCGACGCCAGCCAACGTCCCAGCGACCTGGAGTACGACCGCTACCTATGGCTGGTCGAGGAGATGAAGGCCGCCCGCTACGACGATCAGCTGCTGCCCAAAGCAGTGAGCTTCGCCGTGGAAGACGTTTTCGTCTCCGCCATTCTCTCGGTGGCCTGCCAGGTGCTGGCCGAGATCGGTGAAGACCACAAGCGGCCGGACGCCGATGTGAAGGACCTGTACGCGTGGGCGCAGCGGTTCCGGGCCGGTGTCATCACGACTACTGACGAACGAACCGGTGCGGCAAGGGATTACGACGTTCGTGCGGATAGGTGGATCGCCACCGAGACGGTGGCGCAGTTTGCGCCGCTGCTATGCGGCGGCCTGCCGCACGACAGGGAGCGGGCTTTGTTGCGGCTGCTGGAGGGTCCGCGGTTCTGTGGCCACCCCGACCTCGCCTACGCGCTCGTCCCGTCGACGTCACCGGTGTCTCGCGATTTCCGTCCTCGCGAGTACTGGCGCGGGCCGGTGTGGCCGGTGATGACGTGGCTGTTCTCCTGGTGTTTCGCCCGGCGCGGTTGGGCTGAGCGCTCGGCGATCCTGCGTCGGAAGGGCCTGCGCCAGGCCAGTGACGGAACTTTCGCGGAGTACTACGAGCCGTTCACCGGGGAACCGTTGGGCAGCATGCAGCAGTCATGGACCGCGGCGGCGGTGTTGGACTGGCTGGGCTGAGGAGCTATTCGGCGATTCGCTCGAGCGGCGCCAGGCCCTTGGCCAGCGCGTCGAGTTCGTCCTCGCTGAGCTTGCTGAGCAGTGCGGCGAGGTGCGCCTGCCGGGAAGCCAGCGCTTCCCGGTGCTGGGCGTGTCCCTCGGGGGTGATGTCCACTAGGACCGCCCTCAGATCCGACGTGTCGCGGGTGCGTTTGACCAGCCCCAACTTCTCGAGCCTGCGGATCGCCACCGTGGTGGTGGGTGTGCGGACCCGCTCGCGAGCAGCCAGGTCGGTCATCCGAATCGGGCCCTCGTCGAGCAGGGTGAGCAGAATGGAGAGTTGGGCCAGCGTGAGGTCTCCGGAGGTGGAGGTCCGTCCGGTGTGGCGGAGCACGGCGAGCACCTTGGAGAGCACGCGCTGTAATTCGCCGGCCAGTTCGCTGACCTGCGGTTCCGCGTCCACCATAATTCGACAGTCTAACCTGTTTGGCGTTGGCAATGTTGCGCTGACGACGGGCGTGACCCGATGCGTATGGCGCTGGCCAGTGCATCAACGACACCGGTCTGTCGGAGTCGTCTCGCAGGAAGGCACACTCGCCAAATGCCGGCCAACTCGGCATCCGTGCAGATGCCCGGCAACAGCGTCAGCTGTCGATGAAGTCCTCGAGTTCGGCGCGGGCGACGTCGTCGGCCAGCTGCTTGGGCGGGCTCTTCATCAGGTATGCCGAGGCCGCGACCACAGGTCCGCCGACACCACGGTCCTTGGCGATCTTCGCGGCCCGGACGGCGTCGATGATGACACCGGCCGAGTTGGGCGAATCCCACACCTCAAGCTTGTATTCCAGGTTCAGCGGCACGTCACCGAAGGCGCGGCCCTCCAGCCGAACGTAGGCCCACTTGCGGTCGTCAAGCCAACCGACGTGATCCGACGGTCCGATGTGCACATCCTTGGTATTGAACTCGCGCTGCAGATTGGACGTGACAGCCTGGGTCTTGGAGATCTTCTTGGACTCCAGGCGCGAACGCTCAAGCATGTTGAGGAAGTCCATGTTGCCGCCGACGTTGAGCTGCATGGTCCGGTCGAGTTGCACGCCGCGATCCTCGAACAGCTTGGCCATCACGCGGTGGGTGATGGTGGCACCGACCTGGCTCTTGATGTCGTCGCCGACGATTGGCACGCCGGCGTCTTCGAACTTCTTGGCCCATACGGGGTCCGAGGCGATGAAGACCGGCAGCGCGTTGACGAACGCCACACCGGCGTCGATGGCGCATTGGGCGTAGAACTTGTCGGCCTCTTCGGAGCCCACCGGAAGGTAGGAGACCATCACGTCGACGTTCGCGTCCTTGAGCGCCTTGACCACATCGACGGCCTCGGTATCGGAGACCTCGATGGTCTCGGCGTAGTACTTGCCGATGCCGTCGAGGGTGGGACCGCGCTGCACCGTGACGTTGGTCGGCGGCACGTCGGCGATCTTGATGGTGTTGTTCTCCGAGGCGAAGATGGCCTCGGAGAGGTCGAAGCCGACTTTCTTGGCGTCCACGTCGAACGCGGCGACGAACTTCACGTCGCGTACGTGGTACCGGCCGAGTTTGATGTGCATGAGGCCGAGAACGGCGACGTTCTCGTCTGCGTCCTTGTAGTACTGCACGCCCTGCACGAGCGAGGACGCGCAGTTGCCCACGCCGACGATCGCGACCCGGACGTCATTGCTTGCGGTCATGACGTTTTCTCCTCTTGTCCTACTCCGACTGCTGTTTCAGAAGTACTGCTGGTGTTGCTCGCTGATGCACTGGTTGTTGTGTTCACGTGTGCTCCGCGCGTTCCTGCGCCAACTTCTCGGCGGCGATCAATTCGTTGAGCCAGGTGACTTCCCGTTCGCTGGACTCCAGACCGAGTTGGTGGAGCTGCCTGGTGTAGCGGTCGAACGAGTTGCTGGCCCGCGCGACTGCTTCCCGCAGGCTTTCCCGGCGCTCCTCGACCTGACGGCGGCGCCCCTCGAGAATGCGCATGCGCGCCTCGGCCGGGGTGCGATTGAAGAAGGCGAGGTGAACGCCGAACCCGTCGTCGGAGAAATTCTGCGGCCCGGTATCGGCAACCAACTCGGTGAAGCGCTGCGTGCCGGCGTCGGTGAGCTGGTAGACGCGGCGGGCGCGCCGGACTTTGACGGTGCCTTCCGGGGCGGCGTCCTCGACGATCAGACCGTCGGCCTGCATACGCCGCAACGCCGGATAGAGCGACCCGTAGGAGAAGGCGCGAAACGCGCCGAGCAGGCCCGTCAGTCGTTTCCGCAGCTCATAGCCGTGCATGGGCGATTCGAGTAGCAGACCCAGAACAGCCAGTTCCAGCATTCGGGCCCCTTCCTCGCGTAATCTGGCCGTCGCTACGACGACTCTGGGCCGTCGCTACGACGACCCGACACCTCGCGAAACTGTATCGCGCCGATATATTAGACGCTACATCGGTGCCGGATTCTGTGACAAATCGCTCTCCGGCAGCGCGGCGTCGCGGCTGCCGGGATCGATGCGGGAGCAGGCGCCCGCGCTACCCGACGGGGGAATTTCGTAGGAATGAGCACGGCGATGACCCGGCCTGGCCAGATCGTGACCCTTCGGTGGTGAACTGGGTCGCACGTCGCGCCTCGGCGACAACCGCGCCGACGTACTCTGGTCACCGTGCGATTCCAGCGACAGGTGGTGGACTACGCCTTGCGGCGGCGGTCTCTGCTGGCCGAAGTCTATTCGGGAAGGACCGGCGTTTCCGAAGTCTGCGATGCCAACCCTTACCTGTTGCGAGCTGCGAAGTTCCACGGCAAGTCCAGCTCGGTGATCTGCCCGATCTGCCGCAAGGAGCAACTGACACTGGTGTCGTGGGTGTTCGGCGATCAACTCGGTGCGGTGTCCGGGTCTGCACGCACCGCTGAGGAGCTGCTCATGCTGGCGACCCGCTACGACGACTTCTCCGTACACGTTGTGGAGGTATGCCGCACCTGTAGTTGGAATCACCTGGTCAAGTCGTACAAGCTGGGAGCGCTGCCGCCCCCCGAGGGCTCACCCGCGCCACGACGAACTCAGACGGCGCGCGGTCGTGCGCGCACTGCCAGTGAATAGCGAAGGGCGCCACGACCGGTCAGCCGAGGACGCCCTGGAGGGCCAGATGACTGAAGACGTGAACCCGGGACCACCCCACCAAGCCGACGGTCGGGCACCGAGGACTGGCGATGGTGGTGCGCACCGGGCGCCCGCCGAGGATGACACGGGAAGTGCGCACGCGGGTACCCCCGATGACCGCCACACCGCCGTCATCCCCCCGGTGCGGGAGGAACCGCCGGCGCACCTGCGCGACCCGATCGATGCGGTGAAGCGGGCGCTGGACGGCACCCCTGCCAAACAGGAGCCACCGAAACCGCCGCCACCGCCCCCGCCGAGTGGAGGTGGACCGACCGGGGAAGGGCCCTCAGACGGCACCCCGGGTCCGCAGGTCAACTGGAAGTGGGTACGCCGCGGCCTCTACGCCACGATGGCGGTGCTGATCGTGCTGCCGCTGCTCACTTTCGGCATGGCCTACATGATCGTCGACGTGCCCAAGCCGGGCGACATCCGTACCGCGCAGGTATCGACAATCCTGGCCAGCGATGGCTCTGAGCTGTCGAAAATCGTTCCGCCGGAGGGCAACCGGATCGATGTCGACATCGATCAGATCCCGGCGCACGTGCTCGATGCGGTGATGGCCGCCGAGGACCGGGACTTCTACTCGAACCCAGGCTTCTCTTTCACCGGCTTTATGCGCGCAGCCACGAACAACATTTTCGGCGGAGACCTGCAGGGCGGATCGACGATCACCCAGCAGTACGTCAAGAACGCGTTGGTGGGTGACGCGAGATCCGGTGTAGGCGGGGTGATCCGCAAGGCCAAGGAACTGGTGATCTCGACCAAGATGTCCAGCGAGTGGTCCAAGATCAAGTGCTGTAGTCCTATTTGAACATCATCTACTTCGGTCGGGGTGCCTACGGTGTGGCGGCTGCGTCCAAGGCCTATTTCGACAAGCCCGTCGAGCAGCTCGATGTCGCCGAGGGCGCGTTGCTCGCTGCGCTGATCCAGCTGCCGTCGGTGCTTGATCCAGCCGTCGACCCCGACGCGTCAGCGGCGCGCTGGAACTGGGTGCTGGACGGCATGGTCGAGATCGGGGCGCTGTCGCCGGCCGACCGGGCCGCGCAGGTGTTCCCGCCGACCATCCCGCGTGACTTGGCCACCACGCAGAATCAGACCACCGGGCCCAACGGTCTGATCGAGCGGCAGGTGATCAACGAACTGCTCGAGATCTTCAACATCAACGAGCAGACGCTGAACACCGAGGGCCTGCAGATCACCACCACAATCGATGCTCAGGCGCAGTCCGCCGCGCAGGATGCGGTCGAGGCCGCTCTGGACGGCCAGGACCCCGAAATGCGGGCTGCGGTGGTGTCGATCGATCCGAGAACCGGCGGGATCATTGCCTACTACGGCGGCTCGGATGCCAACGGCTTCGATTTCGCGCAGGCCGGGCTGCCCACCGGATCGGCGTTCAAGGTGTTCGCGCTGATCGCGGCGCTGCAGCAGGGCATGGGGCTGGGCTTCCAGGTTGATAGCTCGCCTTTGAGTGTCAACGGCATCGAGATCTCGAATGTGGGCGGCGAAAGCTGCGGTACCTGCAACATCGCTGAGGCGCTGAAGCAGTCGTTGAACACCAGCTATTACCGATTGATGCTCAAGCTCAACAACGGACCGCAGGACGTCGCCGATGCCGCACACCAGGCCGGCATCGCGGAGAGTATTCCGGGTGTGGACCACACCTTGTCCGAGGACGGGGAGGGCGGTCCGCCGAACAACGGAATTGTGCTGGGTCAGTACCAGACTCGGGTGCTCGATATGGCCTCGGCGTATGCCACGATCGCCGCGTCGGGGGTCTACCGCACACCGCACTTCGTGCAGAAGGTCGTCAACGCCGAGGGCGATGTCCTGTTCGACGCGACCGAGGAGGACAACACCGGCGAACAGCGAATCGATAAGGATGTCGCGGACAACGTCACCGCCGCGATGCAGCCGATCGCCGCGTACTCCAACGGTCACAATCTTGCCGGCGGGCGTCCGTCGGCCTCCAAGACCGGCACCAATCAACTGGGCGATACCGGCGCGAACCGTGATGCCTGGATGGTCGGCTTTACCCCGTCGCTGTCGACCGCGGTCTGGGTCGGCACTACTGAGGGCACCAAACCACTGGTGAATCAATGGGGCTCGCCGGTGTACGGCGCAGGGCTGCCGGCCGACATCTGGAAGGCCACGATGGACGGTGCCCTCGACGGAACCGATAACGAGTCGTTCCCGAAACCCGCGGAGATCGGTGGCTATGCCGGCGTGCCACCGCCACCTCCACCGCCAGACCCCACCGATGCGCCGCCGCCGCCCTCGGAGACGGTGATTCAACCGACGCTCGAGATCGCGCCGGGAATCACGATCCCGTGGGGACCCCCAACCACCGTGCCCGTGGGACCGCCACCTCCCGGGGGCGCACCGCCGGGGCCGGAGGGCGTGCCAGGCCCACCGCCTGTCGGGGCACCGCCGGGGCCGGAGGGCGTGCCAGGCGCGCCGCCGCCGGAACCCGCACCGCCGCCACCGGGACCCCCGCCGCCTCCGTGACGGAACCGGGCGAGGTATCGCCGGCTGAATCGCCTGCCGCGTTGGCCGGTGCTGAATCTCCGGCTCCGCCGGCCGGTACTGAATCTCCGGCTCCGCCGGCCGAAGACCTGCGAAGCCTGGACGGCCGCGATATGCCGAGCCGCACCGACACCATCGGTGCGGCGCTCGCGGGAACTATCGGCGGCCCCGTTGGCCGTCATGCGTTGATCGGTCGAACCCGATTCCTCACACCATTGCGAGTCATGCTGGCCATCGCGCTGATTTTCCTGGCGCTGGGCTATTCGACTAAGGCAGCGTGTCTGCAGACCGTCGGCACCGGCGCCGCCGACCAGCGGGTGGGCAATTGGGAGAACCAGCGGGCCTACTATCAGCTCTGCTACTCCGATACCGTTCCGCTGTATACCGCAGAGTTGTTGAACCTGGGCAAATTTCCGTACAAGTCCAGCTGGGTTGAGACCGACGCCGAAGGCAAGCCGCACGTTCAGTACGACGGCAGCCCGGCCGTGCGCTACATGGAGTATCCGGTCTTGACGGGCATCTACCAGTACCTGTCGATGTCTCTGGCGAAGACCTACACGGCGTTGACCAAACTCGTATCGGTACCCATCGTCGCGGAGGTGGTGATGTTCTTCAACATCGCCGCGTTCGGTCTGGCCATGGCGTGGCTGACGACTCTGTGGGCGACCGCCATGCTGGCCGGTCCGCGTCGCATCTGGGATGCGGCGTTGGTCGCGGCCTCACCGATCGTGATTTTTCAGATCTTTACCAACTTCGACGCGCTGGCAACGGCTTTCGCAGCCACCGCGCTGTTGGCGTGGGCGCGGCGAAGACCCGTGCTGGCCGGTGTGCTCATCGGGCTGGGAGTGGCGGCCAAGCTCTATCCGCTGCTCTTTCTGATACCGCTGGCCTTCCTCGCGGTGCGCGTGGGACGTCTGCGCGAGGTCGGCCAGACGGCGGTGGCGGCGCTGCTGGCCTGGCTGGTGGTGAATCTGCCGGTGATGGTGCTGTTTCCGCGGGGCTGGTCAGAGTTCTTTCGGCTCAACACCCGCCGCGGTGACGACATGGACTCGATCTATAACGTCGTGAAATCGTTCACCGGTTGGCGTGGCCTGGACCCGGACCTCGGTTTCTGGGAGCCTCCGACCGCGCTCAACGCCCTGAGCGCGGCGTTGTTCGCGGCGTGCTGCATCGCCATCGGATACATCGTGTTGACGGCAGCGCGGCGGCCGCGGGTAGCCCAAGTGGTGTTTCTGGTGGTGGCGGCCTTCCTGTTGACCAACAAGGTGTGGAGCCCGCAGTTCTCGCTGTGGCTGGTTCCGTTGGCGGTGCTGGCGCTGCCGCACCGACGAATCCTGTTGGCCTGGATGACAATCGACATGCTGGTCTGGGTTCCGCGAATGCTGTACTTGTTCGGCGAACAGAACATGGGCCTACCGGAGCAGTGGTTCACCGCGACTGTCCTGTTGCGTGATATCGCGGTGATCACCCTGTGCGGGTTGGTGATTCGCCAGATTTACCGCCCCGAGCTGGATCTGGTGCGGCGCGACGGGATCGATGACCCCGCCGGCGGGGTATTCGCTCGCGCCCCGGACGCACCGCCGCGCTGGCTGCCGGACTGGTTGCAGCCGCGGCCGCAGTTGGCGCCCTACCTCGACCAGTCGGTGCCGCTGAGTTCTGCACGCTAACGAACCGGGGCGGGCTCCCAGCTCCGAACCGGTCCGAAGTAGCTGTCCGGGAGCGGGATTTCCCAGATCAGCGCCGGTTCCTGTAGCCTGGCCCGGTTGCCGACGCAGGCGACCCTCCTGCCGCGGACAGTCCGCGGCCGCACATGACCATAGGAGGTGATGGGTTCCTTATGCGTCCATACGAAATCATGGTCATTCTTGACCCCACTCTCGACGAGCGCACAGTTGCTCCGTCGCTGGAGACGTTCCTCAACGTGATCCGCAAAGATGGCGGCAGCGTGGACAAGGTCGACATCTGGGGCCGCCGTCGGCTGGCCTACGAGATCGCCAAGCATGCCGAAGGCATCTACGCCATCGTCGATGTGAAGGCGGCGCCCGCGACGGTGTCCGAACTCGACCGTCAGCTCAACCTGAACGAGTCCGTGCTGCGGACCAAGGTCATGCGCACCGACAAGCACTAGTCCCGCGACGATCCAGGCCACCTGCGGCCGGTTACGAGTGGGACGGCTGGGGCCACGTCGCTTCGCGGCCCGTGCACGTCGGACCTCGTCCGTAGGCTCGCTTGTGACGGCCGCCCAACCCGTATGAAGCCGATAACAGATCCAGGAGGACCTCGTGGCTGGTGACACCATCATCACGGTCATTGGAAACCTGACCGCTGACCCCGAACTGCGGTTCACACCGTCGGGTGCGGCCGTCGCGAACTTCACGATCGCGTCGACGCCCCGCATGTTCGACCGTCAGACCAATGAGTGGAAGGACGGCGAAGCGCTGTTCTTGCGCTGCAGCATCTGGCGGGAGGCCGCCGAGAACGTGGCCGAGAGCCTCGTCCGCGGCTCGCGGGTGGTCGCCAGCGGCCGCCTCAAGCAGCGGTCGTTCGAAACCCGTGAGGGCGAGAAGCGCACCGTCGTGGAGCTCGAGGTCGACGAGATCGGCCCGTCGCTCAAGTACGCCACAGCCAAGGTCAACAAAGTCAGCCGCGGCGGCGGCGGTGGCGGAGGCTTCGGCGGCGGCGGCGGCGGTGGCGGCGCGAGCTCTCGCCCAGCCGAGCAGCCCAAGGAAGACCCGTGGGGCAGCGCGCCCGCGTCGGGATCTTTCGGTGGCGCCGATGACGAACCGCCCTTCTGATCAATCCAGTACGTTCAGTGACTTTTATTCAGTGACTTCAAGAAAGAGATAGACACATGGCGAAGGCCAATAAGCGTCGCCCGGCGCCCGAGAAGCCGGTCAAGACCCGCAAGTGCATGTTTTGTTCCAAAAAGGGCAAGTTGCAGAGCATTGACTACAAGGACACTCAGCTGCTGCGCACCTACATCAGCGAACGCGGCAAGATCCGTGCCCGCCGGGTGACCGGTAACTGCGTCCAGCACCAGCGCGATATCGCGATCGCGGTGAAGAACGCCCGCGAGGTCGCGTTGCTGCCGTTCACCTCGGCGACGCGATAAGCGGCGACCACCCCAGACAGGACGAAGACATGAAACTGATTCTGACCACTGAGGTCGAGCACCTTGGTTCGGCCGGCGATGCGGTCGAGGTCAAGGACGGCTACGGCCGCAACTACCTGCTCCCCCGTGGGTTCGCCATTGTGGCCACCCGCGGCGCTCAGCGCCAGGCCGATGCGATCCGCCGGTCCCAGGAGCTCAAGAGTGTCAAGGGCCTCGAGCATGCCAACGAACTGAAGTCGGCCATCGAGGGCCTCGGTCCCGTCGAGTTGGCTGTCAAGGTAGCCGGAGATTCGGGCAAGCTGTTCGGTTCGGTGACCGCTGCTCATGTCGTAGCGGCCATCAAGAAGGCCGGCGGGCCCAACCTCGACAAGCGGACCGTCAGCATGCCCAAGGCGCATATCAAGGCCCTGGGTACGCATCCCGTCGCGGTGCGCCTGCATCCTGATGTCGACGCGTCGGTGTCGCTGAACGTGGTGGCGGTCTAGCCACCAGGCAACGGCCCCAGCTTTTCAGACGGGAGCCTGAGGGCCGGGGATCGTGATGCTGCCGTTTCTGAGCCGAGCGAATTTTTTCAACGCAAATCGGTTACAGCGAACCTAACCGACTGTTAACCTGCGCGGCCCCGGAGCGCAACACAACACGCCCGAACTGGCTACCGGCGGCGACACGCCGACGAATTCCCATCCACAGACCTTCGGCGGGCCTATGGTGCGTTTATCTGCGCAGACACGGTAGTTGACGGCATTTATCCACAGGTTCTCCCCAGTAGCCCAACATGGCCCACCTGACTTATCCACACGCCGTCCACAAGGCCATCAACAGGGCGGACTTGATTCCCTCCCAGCAACGTCTAGCGTGGGCCGTCGCGGGAAGAGTTCGGATCCCGAACAGGAGTCTTGTCGGGGCCCGGGCCTAGGGTCGCAGCATGCCGCAAGTCGAATGCACGTTCGATCGCGATTTGAAGGGGTGGGCGCTGCGTGGCCGTCGTAAATGATCTGGGTCGGTCTGCAGGCTCGTCGGAACAGGGCGCTCCCCCGAGCGAGGATTTCGGTCGCCAGCCCCCTCAGGATCCCGCCGCCGAGCAGGCGGTGCTGGGCGGCATGCTGCTCAGCAAAGACGCGATCGCCGACGTACTTGAGAAGCTGCGTCCGGGTGACTTCTACCGGCCGGCGAATCAGAACGTCTACGACGCCATCCTGGATCTCTACGGTCGCGGAGAGCCCGCCGACGCGGTCACTGTCGCCGCAGAGTTGGACCGCCGTGGGCTGCTGCGCAGGGTCGGCGGGGCACCGTATCTGCACACCCTGATCTCGACGGTGCCAACCGCAGCGAACGCGGGTTACTACGCCGGCATCGTCTCGGAGAAGGCGCTGCTGCGCCGGCTGGTCGAGGCGGGCACTCGGGTCGTGCAATACGGCTACGCGGGAGCCGAAGGGGCCGATGTCAACGAGGTCGTCGACCGCGCCCAGGCCGAGATCTACGACGTCACCGAACGGCAGACGGCCGAGGATTTCGTCGCGTTGGAGTCTCTGCTTCAGCCGACGATGGACGAGATAGACGCGATCGCCTCGCAGGGCGGCATCTCGCGAGGGGTGCCGACCGGGTTCGTCGAGCTCGACGAGCTGACCAACGGTCTGCACCCAGGGCAGATGGTTGTCATCGCAGCCAGGCCCGGCATGGGCAAGGCGCTGTCGCTCACCACGCCGCTGCCCACCCCGGCGGGCTGGACCACGATGGGAGAGGTGGGGGTCGGCGATCTTCTCATCGGTGCCGACGGGCGCCCCACCCGCGTGGTGGCCGCCACCGAGGTGATGCAGGGGCGGCCATGCTACGAGGTCGAGTTCTCCGACGGCACGGTCATCGTCGCCGACGAGCAGCACCAATGGCTGACCGAGACCCGGGCGTCGCGGGGGGCGGCTCAATCGGCTGCGGCCGGGGGCAACCGCGATAGGAGTCAGAAGGCTTGCAGCGCGATCCGCACGACGAGCGAGATCGCCACGACCCTGCGCTGTCCCACGATCGACCACCGACTGGACCACTCGGTTGCCAACGCCGCGCCGATCCAGGCATCGGATCGGGATCTGCCGGTGCCGCCGTACACGCTCGGGGTGTGGTTGGGAGCTGGTAGGACAGCCCCCGCGCAGCTCACGGGCCCCGATCCCGAACTCACGATGCGGATCGAGGCTGACGGCCTCGATCCGGACGCACTTCAGGGTCGCCTCCGCGCCATCGGAGCTCTCGGGGAGAAGTACATCCCGGCCGACTACCTACGCGCATCCGAAGCACAGCGACGTGCGCTGTTAGCAGGCCTGCTCGATGCCGAGGGCACGGTCACCGCCGTCGGCGCGGCGCAGTTCTCGGCTACACACCCCCGACTGGCCGCCGACGTCGCGGAACTGATCGTGAGCCTCGGGTATTGGTGCCAGACAGAGTCCACGCCGGCGCAACGCCGCGCTGACGAGTCGTCGATGGCGTACACGCTAACCTTCACGACCGATGATGTGATCTTTGGTCTGGAGCGAAAGGCGATCTTGCACAAGGATCGTCGTGCTGGCGCCCCACCGGCGCGGCACACCTCGAGGTTTATCGTGGACGTGCGACCCGCGCCCAGCGTGCCGGTGCGGTGCGTCGAGGTCGATAACGTGGACCACCTGTATCTGGCCGGCCGCTCGATGGTGCCTACGCACAACTCCACTCTTGGACTGGATTTCATGCGGTCCTGTTCGATCAAGAACCATCAGTCGAGCGTCGTCTTCTCCCTCGAGATGAGTAAGTCCGAGATCGTCATGCGACTGCTGTCGGCCGAGGCCAAGATCAAGCTCGCTGACATGCGAGCGGGCCGGATGACAGACGACGACTGGACGCGCCTGGCCCGTCGCATGAGCGAAATCAGCGAAGCGCCGTTATATATCGATGATTCACCCAACCTGACGATGATGGAGATCCGCGCCAAGGCGCGGCGGTTGTCTCAGAAGGCCGATCTTCGGCTGATCGTCGTCGACTATCTGCAGCTCATGACTTCGGGTAAGAAGGTCGAATCACGACAGCAGGAAGTGTCCGAGTTCTCTCGCCAACTCAAGCTTTTGGCCAAAGAGCTGGAAGTTCCTGTGGTTGCGATGAGCCAGCTCAACCGGGGCCCCGAACAGCGCACCGACAAGAAGCCGATGCTGGCCGACCTCCGCGAATCGGGCGCAATCGAGCAGGACGCAGACATGGTCGTCCTACTACACCGGCCCGACGCCTTCGAACGTGACGACCCGCGCGGCGGTGAAGCCGATCTGATCGTGGCCAAACACCGCAATGGTCCGACCAAGACGATAACCGTTGCACACCAACTACATTTGTCGCGGTTCGCGAATATGGCCAAGTAGACGAAGCAGCTGTCGAGATGCAGGGAAGATTGACAGGAATCGCCGGGCTACTTTGACAAAAACCGGGCGCGTCTCGGAGGCTTGTCAATCTTCGTTGCAAAAGCCCAGTTCAGCCAACAACAGGATCTGGCAACAACGGAGCCGACTCTCGTACTTTCTTGCCGTCAATCAAGAATTGAGTCTCGATTTCACCTGCGAGGAACTGCGGCGAGCCGATCGGGCTTGTGTCGCCATCGCCCGTACGGTGGAGGCCGACTTCTTTCTGCGGGCTCGGCATTCCTCCACGGTCAATGTTTTGCCTGTCGGTGTGCTCAACGCAGGTTCACGAGCGAGAAGGCATCGTTGGTCGGGATCGGTGCGTCATTGACGCCGGTCACCGTTA
>Ga0114921_10000125_pt1 | contig 30395 bp, 27 predicted proteins | sample BentaG_FD_87016 | JGI IMG/M metagenome (GOLD analysis project Ga0114921, IMG submission 87016) | Deep subsurface microbial communities from South Atlantic Ocean to uncover new lineages of life (NeLLi) - Benguela_00093 metaG | ecosystem: Environmental > Aquatic > Marine > Oceanic > Sediment ... | reverse complement strand
TACTTCTGGTTACCTATGGTCGCGCCGTTGATCGGGGGCCTGATCGGTGGAGCGCTGTTTGTCTTCGGCATCGAACGGTTCCTGCCCGCGGCGATCACCGAGCCCGCCGAGATCGGTGTGGTGGAACCGACACCACTGCGCAGTGAGTGAGTCGATCGCCCCCGAACGGCGCCGGCGGCGCGCTGCGTATTATCTGCGCGGGTACCCGCACCCGAGTCATCTGCGCGGGTAGCCGCATCAGAGGGCAGTCTCGAGGAACGGAATCATATGAACACGAATGTCGAACAGCTGGAGTTCCAGGCCGAGGCACGCCAGCTGCTGGACCTGATGGTCCACTCGATCTACTCGAACAAGGATTCGTTTCTGCGGGAGCTGATCTCTAATGCCTCCGACGCTCTGGACAAGTTGCGGATCGAAGCATTCCGGAACAAAGACCTCGACGTCGACACCTCCGACCTGCACATCGAGATCTCGATCGACCAGGATTCGCGCACGCTGACCGTTCGGGACAACGGCATCGGCATGACGCACGACGAAGTCGTGGATCTGATTGGCACGCTCGCCAAATCCGGGACCGCCGAGCTCCGCGAGCAGTTGCGCGAAGCCCAGAACGCGGCCGCCTCCCAGGAACTGATCGGCCAGTTCGGTATCGGGTTCTACTCGACGTTCATGGCCGCCGACCAGGTTGAACTGCTTACCCGAAAGGCCGGCGAGAGCGAGGCCACCCGCTGGAAGTCCAGCGGTGAGGGCACCTACACCATCGAAACCGTCGATGACGCACCGCAAGGCACCGCGGTCACGCTGCACCTCAAGCCCGAAGACGCCGAGGACGAACTCCACGACTACACCTCGGAGTCGAAGATCAAGCACCTGGTCAAGAAGTACTCGGACTTCATCGCCTGGCCCATCCGGATGGATGTCGAGCGAAGGACACCGCCCGAAGAAGAAGGCGGCGAAGAGGTCGTAACCACCGAAACCGAGACTCTCAACTCGATGAAGGCGCTCTGGGCCAAGCCCAAAGACGAGGTCTCCGACGAGGAGTACAAGGAGTTCTACAAGCACATTGCCCACGCCTGGGACGACCCGCTCGAAATCATCCCGATGAAGGCCGAAGGCACCTTCGAATACCAGGCGCTGCTCTTCATCCCCTCGCACGCCCCCGTGGACCTGTTCAACCGCGATACCAACGGGATACAGCTGTATGTCAAACGCGTCTTCATCATGGGCGACTGCGATCAGCTCATGCCCGAGTACCTGCGCTTCATCAAGGGTGTCGTCGACGCGCAGGACATGTCGCTCAACGTTTCCCGCGAGATCCTGCAGCAGGACCGGCAGGTCAACGCGATCCGCCGCCGTCTGACCAAAAAGGTGCTCTCCACGATCAAGGAGCTGCAGTCCGAGCGGCCGCAGGACTACCGCACGTTCTGGACCCAGTTCGGACGGGTACTCAAAGAGGGTCTGCTCTCCGATTTCGACAACCAGGACACCCTGCTGCGTATCTCGTCGTTTGCCTCGACACACAGCGAGGAGGAACCCACCACCCTCGCCGAGTACGTCGAGCGCATGAAGGATGGCCAGAAGCAGATCTACTACGCCACTGGCGAGACACGGCAGCAACTCCTGAATTCGCCGCACCTGGAGGCGTTCAAGGCCAAAGGCTACGAGGTGCTGCTGCTCACCGACCCGGTCGACGAGGTCTGGGTGGGAACGATAACCGAGTTCGACGGCACGCCGCTTCAGTCGGTGGCCCGGGGCGAGGTGGATCTTGATTCCGAAGAGGACACGACCAAGGCCGAACGCGAGGAGCAGGAGAAGGAGTTCGCCGACCTGTTGGCTTGGCTGCAGCAGACCTTGGCCGATCACGTCAAGGAGGTGCGACTGTCCACCCGTCTGACCTCCTCGCCGGCCTGCCTGATCACCGACACCTTCGGCATCACGCCGGCACTGGCGCGTATCTACAAGGCCTCTGGACAGGAGATTCCGGCCGGGAAGCGGATTCTCGAACTCAACCCGGATCATCCGCTCGTCACCGGCCTGCGCCAGGCTCACAAGGATCACGCCGGTGACCACTCGCTGGTCGAGACCGCCGAGTTGCTCTACGGCACAGCACTTCTCGCAGAAGGTGGCACTCCCGATGATCCGGCGAAGTTCGCCACACTGCTCGTGGATAGGCTGACGCGCACGGTGTGATGCAGTTGGGCCCTACGGAGTGAGGAACGAAATTGGTTCTGCTGGAAACAAATCCCCGTTTATGTTGCCAATCAGGGAGTAGTTGTCCTCGACCGGGACCGCCCGGATACCTGAGCCTGGGTTGAAGTTCAGATGATTGAGGTTGACCCAGACGATGTTGGGGCTGAGGGTGGATTCGAAGTAGTACACCTTGTTTGTCGAATCGGCGATCGTACGCCAGTACGTCGGTGAGATGTTGGGATGCTCCGGGTCGCCCACGCCCCACGGCACCGACGTATTGCGGATGACACTCAGCACGCCTGCCACGGCTTGCCGTTCATTGGTTGTCTCAGGGAGTCTGCTCAGGTAGTAGCTGGCACGGACGAAACGGTCTTTGGACTGGATCGATCCGGGGAGGTTCTTCGTGAGATCTTGCCCCTGCCACGCCGCATTGAGTTGGAGTTGCTCGTCGTAGGTTGGGCTGTTGGTCATGACTTGGTACTCGCGACCATGGTGAATGACGGGTGTTCCGTCGAGGTACTCAATGATGGCCGAATCGCCGCTGGCATCACTGACCGACAGGTGAACTGTCGGCTCAGCCGAACGGGTGGGCCCGAATTTGATCGGGACGATATAGATCGACGGATCGGTGAAGGCTTCCACGACCTCATTGACCGTCGCGAAACTGGATAGCACGTACTGCACCCATCCCGCGAACGAGAGGCGCGGCCGGTCATCGGCGGGGGCTTGCCCAAAGTCTGCTTCTCCCAGATACAGCAGATTGGCCACCAGTCCGGCTTCATTCATGCCGTCGAACACGCCGTCCACGGGGCCGTTGGGATCGGTGGTGCCCGCGATCTCAACTGCGCCATACTTGCTGGTCCACGTCAGCGAGTTGACGCCGCCGCTCCCGTGCTACGTGAAGCCGCGCGGAATGACATACAGATGCGAATTGAACGAGTAAGGCCAATCCATCGACCGGCCTGTGATGACAATGCCGTCCGGTCCGAGCCAGGTTACTCGAGTGCAGGCCTGCGCTGTGATCGCGCTTGTGAACGCAAGCAGTCCTGCGCACAGTGCGATGAGAAGTCGCCGAACAACGCGCCGTTGCATTCTGCCTCCGATGTCGGTCGTATCAGGTGGATGGTACGTAGGAATTCTCCGGTGTCAGGCCGGGTCGGACAGACGGAGCCACCGTCATTTTCACCAACCAGCCTTTCGGGAAGTCCACACCGAGCCGGGCTCGCGGTGAGATCGTAGTTCCGGGTTACCTCACCTGAACACGGGTTACCTCACCTGAACAAAGGACGTCGCCGCATGCTCGAAGTATCCGAAGTCGGCAATAAGATCAGCAAGGCGGATTACCAGGCGGCCATCCCCGAACTTCGTGTCGGACTCATCAACGCCCAGTACGACCTGCGCGATGCCGACTTTCCGGTGATCATCTGGATCGCCGGTGACGATCGGCTCGGCGCCAACGCCCTGGTCAATCGGCTCAATGAGTGGATGGATTCGCGCTATGCGGATACCCGGGTCTTCGCCGAGCCCACGGAGGAGGAGTCGCAGCGACCCCAGCTCTGGCGGCTCTGGCGATCGTTACCCCCCAAAGGCCGCGCGTCGTTCTTCATCGGCGGATTGATGCGCGCTGCCAGCATGCGTGCCCAGGAAGAAATCGACGAACCGGAGTTTTCCATCTGGCTCCGCCATATCACCAACATGCAGCACGCTCTGGTGGCCGACGGCGCCTTGATCCTGAAGTTTTTCCTGCACACACCGGTCAAAGAGCAGAAGAAGAATCTGAAGAAAGCCGAGAAACACCCGGAACTCGGCTGGCAGGTGGATCAGCGCGACTGGGCTGCTCTCGACACGATGGGTCCGGTACTGCCCGTTGCGGAACGGATGTTGAGGGAGACCAGCGGGCCGGGGGCGCCCTGGAGCATCGTGGAGGCCACCGATGACCGCTACCGCGATCTCACGGTCGCCCGGACGATCTTGGCGGCCCTCACCACCCGCCTGGCTCAGGAGTCCCGGGCCCCGGCAACATCGTTGCCGGTATCGGTGTTCGGGGACATCGACGCCGCGGCAGATGTGCTCTCCGGCGTAGATCTGTCCCGAACCCTGGACAAGGAGAAGTACCGCGCCAAGTTGGCCAAACAACAGGCCAGGCTGCACGGACTGGCCTCCGAGGCCCAGCAGCGCGGATTGAGTACGGTACTGGCCTTCGAGGGTTGGGACGCCGCCGGAAAGGGTGGCGTCATCCGCCGCATCACCGGCGCTCTGGAAGCCGGCGACTATCGGGTGATCCCGGTTGCCGCTCCCTCCGAGGAGGAACGGCGGTACAACTATCTGTGGCGCTTTTGGCGCGATCTGCCCCGAGCCGGCAAATTCGTGATCTTCGACCGCACCTGGTATGGCCGGGTGTTGGTAGAGCGACTGGAGGGCTTCGCCGATCCGGCGGAGTGGCAGCGGGCCTACGACGAGATCAACGACTTCGAGAGCCAGTTGGTCGAGCGCGGATTGTTCGTCGCGAAGTTCTGGTTGCATGTGTCGCCCGAAGAGCAGCTCGCCCGATTCAAGGAGCGCGAGAACACCCCGTACAAGTCCCACAAGATCACCGCCGAGGACTATCGCAACCGCGAGCGATGGGACGAGTACGTCAAGGCCGTCGATCAGATGATTCTGCGGACCACCTCAGATGGCGCCCGCTGGAACGTGATCCCCGCTGACGACAAGCGCTACGCCCGAGTGGCCGCGCTCAAAGCGATCAACAAGGGCTTGGCGCGCACGCTGCGCGAGAACTGACGCCACTGGTCACTCAACGGCCACTCGTCACTCAACGGCCACTCGTCACTCAACGGCTCGGCCTGGTGGTGACGTGCACGTGGTCGTAGTGGCCGTATCCCGATCCCTGCGGACCGCTTGGCGTGTAGTACGTGTTGCGCCAGATCGCGTCCTGCAAACCGAATCGGGCCGAGTTGCTCAGCACGAACGCGAGAATTGCGTCTCCGAGCGCGATGCCCTCGGAGCTGGTGGGATTTGGAATCATCACGTCGATCGCCAGGCCGTTCGGATGCCACGGCTTCGAGTCCGGACGTACCCCGTCGATATGGGCGATCTGGGGAAATCTGGCGCTGATGGCCCGGGCGGCCAGGATGGTGTTGGGCTGCAACCCAGCCTCCCGCGCGACGCCGACGGGCAGCGCCTCCGGGACATCCGCGCGAAGCGCCGCTAGGGGTGAAGCAATTTCGGCCGGCGGCTGCTCGGGCATCGCGACGATCGCCGGGTCGGCCGGCGCCGGGGCAGCAGCCGGCGGCGCCGGGGCGTTCGGTGGCGGCGGGGGGTTCGGTGGCGGCGGGGCGTTCGGTGGCGGCGGAGGTGTGGCGGGGTTGTCGAACGCGGCCCGCTGCTGCGGTGTCAGCGCTGCGTACTGCGCTTCCGCGGCGGCGATCTGTCGTTGCAGTTCGCTCCACTTGGCCTGCAGGTCCGCGGACACCGCGGCAGACCGCTCGGCCGCGGCGCCGGCGTCGGCGGCCGAATCCTGTGAGGCGCGGGCGGCACCGGCCGCGTTTTCGCGTGCTGCCTGAAACGCCTTCATCTGATCGGCCATCTTCACGCCGAGAGACCGTTCCAGCCACACCTGGTCGATCAGCTGTTGCGGGGAGCCTGCGGTCAACGCGGCCGCAAACCAACCGGTGCGTCCACTGACATAGGTCATCGCGGCCACCCTGTCGACGGCGGCCTGATGGGTGTCCAGTTGGGCCCTGGAGGCCTCAAGGGCCATCATGTCGACGCGATGACGGGCTTCAGCGGTCGCCTGAACAGCGAGTTTGGCGTCGAGGTCGTCTTGGGCGGCGCTGACGGCGGCACGGGTCTGCACCGCCTGAACGGACAACTCGTTGAGCCTGGCCAGTGCGTCAGCCGCCGGATCGGCCTTGACGTCGCCCACCATCGACAGCGCCAGAACCAGGACTGCGGCCGCGGCACCGCACCCTGTACGCCCAAGCGACGAGCGCACCCTGGTAATCCGGATGGTCAACCAACGATCCTTCGCTGCGGGGACCGAACTCGGTCCAGCTAGGTATGCCTCAGACAGGGTAGACCGTCCAGGCAGACCAGCTTCAGCCAACCGGGGTGAGGACGAACACCGGGATCTGGAACCCGGTCCGGGATGAATACATCGCGTAGTCCGGCCATGCCTCGATGGCCCGCGCCCACCAGGTGGCCCGCTCGTCACCAAACACCTCGCAGGCGTCGTAGTCACCGCTGACCGGACCGTCCTGGAGCTCCACCCGCGGGTTTTTCTTGACGTTGTAGTACCAGAACGGAGGCTTGATCGCCGACGTCGGCGAACCCGTCTCGGCCTCGCCTTCTGCTACCGAGGCAGCCGTCGCCGACGCGACGATCGCGTACTGACCATTGTTCTCCACCCGCATCAACGGGGTCTTCCGGAGCTTTCCCGTCTTCGCCCCGACCGTTGTCAGCAGGATGACGGGCTTCCCGTCCAGCTCGGTGGCGGCGTTGCCGCCGGATGCCATATACGCCTCGGCTTGTTCACGGGCGTAGACCACCGGGCCGGGAGCGTAGTCACCTGATAGCGGCATCGCCAAAACCCCGGCCCCGGGCCACAATCGGCTGGACAAAGTTGCCGCAGCGATCTGAAACGCTGCCCTCAGACCTTGCGCCGGGATCGGCGCTGAAGCGCCCAGCCGGTCGCGGCGACCAGAAGCACAGCCAGCGCAAGTGCCCACGGCCAGCCGCCCTGCTGATACACCCAGCCCGCTACCGCACCCTGCAATCGCCCCGCCCCGGCGATCACCGCATCGCCGGTATCGGCATTGCCATGGAACAACCGGAGCTCGTAACTGCCGTAGTAGGTCACATAGGCGCCGATCAGGATCACCAGAGCGCCGCCTATCCGGTTGACCGCGGGCAGCACCCGCCGCATCCGCGCGGCCACGGTCACGCTGGCGAGCGCCGCGGCTACGGCAAGGGTTCCCACGATCAAGGCGAAACCGGCGGCGTAGCTCAGATACACCGCGACCGCGTCGGAGAGGGAGCCGCGCGCGCCGGCCGCGGTGACCGCCAGAAACGGACCGACGGTACACGCCAGTGAGGCCACCGCGTACGCCACGCCGTAGCCGAACATCGACCACAGTCGTGCCGTCGGCGCCAAACGGGCAGATGTCGCCGCCGTGGGCAGCGACACCTTCAACTCCTTCCCGGCCAACAGCGCCGCGCCGAGGCCCATCAGGGCGATCCCGATGACGACGGTGACGATCGGCAGGTAGCGCTGCAGGGTTGAGGCGACCGACAGCGTCACCGCGCCGAAGGCCGCGAACACCACGAGGAACCCCAGCGTCATGGTCAGTGTGGCCACAACCGCACGCCCGACCGCGGCGGGCCGGCCTCCGACCCCGCCATCGACACTGTCACCCACCACAAAGGCCAGGTATCCCGGCAGCATGGCGAAACCGCAGGGATTGAGCGCGGCCACCAAGCCCGCCGCGAACGCCAGACCGAGGAGTTCTTGATTCACCGGCGCCGTCCTTACCCGGCCAGCGCGGCCACCCGATCGGCGAGTTCCTGTTCGGACATCGCCGATGTCGGATTGTTGGAGAAGGTCGATGTGCCGTCCGGCTTGACGAACAGGAAGGCAGGCTGCCACGGAACGTTGAAGGTCTGCCAGATCGACCCGTCCGCGTCATTGAGATTGGTGAAGTCGAGGTTGTACTTCGCGACGAATCCTTGCATCGCCGCGACATCGGAGCGTGCCGCCACACCCACGAAAGTCACCTGCGGATTACTGGCGGCGACCCGACTGACTGAGGGTGCCTCGGCATTGCAGAACGGGCACCACGGGGTCCAGAACCACAGCACCGCGGCCTTGCCCTGCAGGCTGGAGCCATTGAACGGCGCACCAGACAGGGTCGTCCCGGTGAAATCCAGGCGGGGGTCGGCGTTCGCGACTGGTGTGGCAGGAAGCGCGCTCAGAAACGCCGCCGCCAGAAGAGCGGCCCCTGCGGCCCGAACGCTTCGACGCAATTGATTTTTCATGGATCTGCCTTTCGTTGGCTTCACAGCGGTTGCCCCGGTCAACACCGGACTGCGATTGGGATACGAGGCAGGGGCTCGTTCGGATTGGCCCGGTGTAAGAAGTGCCAGAAAACTCTTAGCCAAAAAGTTTGTGACCGGAGTAACGCCTGAGTCGAGTGTGGCGACAGACCAGACATGAAAAACATCCGGAAGTTCATCTCGCTGGCAGCCTTCACCGGTGCGTTCGTCGTCGCGCTGATGGCCTTGACGGGGATTTCCGGAATGTCGTCAGGCACCGCTCACGCCGACAGCGTGAACTGGGACGCCATCGCCGAGTGCGAATCCGGCGGCAACTGGGCGATCAACACCGGTAACGGCCACTTCGGCGGTCTGCAGTTCAAGCAGGCCACCTGGGCCGCCAATGGTGGCTTCGGCAATCCGGCACAGGCCACTCGTGAGGAGCAGATCCGCGTCGCCGAGAATGTGCTCGCCACCCAAGGCATCGGCGCGTGGCCGACCTGCGGCAAGAAGGCCGGCGCTGCCCCCGTCATCACCACCGTCTCCAATACGACCATCCCGGCCGCTAGCGCCCCCTTCGCCACCTCGGTCGCCCCGGCCACCTCGGTCGCCCCGGCCGCAGCCGACGCCTGGTACCCCGGCAAGCACCTGCTGGCAGCCGTCAGCAAGATCGTCAACAGCATCCCGCAGGCCCGCTAGATCGCCGGCCGCCGCCAGTGCGCATCGAATCCGAGCCGGATCGATGCGCAGTTGCGGTATGCGGAACTAGGGTGACGTCATGACCGATCAGGATCAGACGGCCGCCCGCCGTGAAATCGCCGATGCTCTGCTGTCCGCGCTCAATAATCGCCATGAAGTTCTCGATGTGATCGTGGAGGCCGACGACAGGCCGGCCGCGGTGGCGGCCATCGCAGCGCTGTTGGGCACGTCGACCCGGGGCGGTGAGGCGGTCATCGGTATGGCGTTCGATCAACTGACGAAGGACTCGCGCCGCAAGATCGCCGCAGAGCTCGATGATCTCAACAGTCAGCTGACATTCATGCAGAACGAGCGACCGGCGAGTACGGATGACAGCCTGACCTTGCGCCCGTTCGCCGGTGATCCGGACCGGGACATCTTCGCCACCAGATTGGTAGAGGTCGGCGTCACCGGCGATGGATCCGGCCAGCCCGCCCAACCGCTCGACGACGAGATCCGCTTCGCCCAGCGCCGCATCGACCAGGAAGATGCCGCCTGGTTCGTCGCTGTGGTCGAGACAGCGAAAGTCGGGATGGTGTTCGGTGAGCTCGAGCGCGGCGAGGTGAACCTCAGGATCTGGATTCACCCCGAACACCGGAAGAAGGGCTACGGTACCGCCGCGCTCCGGCGGTCGCGTTCGGAGATCGCGGCGTGTTTCCCTGCTGTTCCGATGGTTGTCCGCGCCCCCGGCGCCAAGCCGACGTAGCGGCGCCCGGCCGACCTGGCCGACGCCGGTCTCAGGACGTGGGCACCAGCTCTCCATCCATTCGCTCCGCTTCGGGGAGCCGTCGCCGCCGAATCATGTGCACGAGGATGAGTATCGAGGAAACAGCGGCGAAGATGCACCACAGCGACGCGAACTCCTGGAAATAGAACACGGCGACCAGCACCAGCCCCACCAGGTTCACTGCGCCGAATGCGACGATCGTGCGGTAGCCCGACATCAGCGGTGACCCGATCACCGCGACGATGTAGAGCACCGCCCACACGATCGGATGATGAACTTCGGTGGCGTATTCCAGGCCGTTTGCGTGCCGGATCACCTCAACCGGCTGGGCCAGAACCACGAAGGACAGGTAGACGGACACCGCGGCGCCCAGTGCCACGAACGGTGCCACCCGGAGGCGAGCGGACCGAGGCTCGAGCAGCATCACAGCGATCGGGACGTAGGTGGGCAGCAGCGGCCAGGCTATGAATAAGTACGCGCGCATTGCCAGATCCGCCACGCCGGCGGAAACGTCTCCGTCCAGGCCTGCCCACACGGCGACCTCGAGGAACTGATGTATCGAGAACAATGCGGGCAACAGCGCGAACGGTAACTCCCGCCGGTGTCTGACCTCCCTCAACGACAGCACTGCCACCGGCACCAGCGCGGTACCTACCACCAAGTCAGCCGTCATCGAGAAGCACACGACCGACATGGTCGCACGGCGGCTGCCCGCAGGGGGAGATCTGCGCGCAGAACGCTTGAGATCGTCCCCACGGCCCCCAAGCCCCTAGCACCGCATCGGCTGTCAGACTTCCGATGAACACGCCCTAGAAATGAGTTCGATTGCGGTGAACAATCGAGCTATCGGCCCGATCGCCAGTCGGCGCTGCCAGTTGCAGGCTATTCCATTCCACCGACACACCCGGGAGACGAAATGCACAGCATGACAACCCAACCGGAAATGGGCCGGGATGACCGACATCCGCAGATCGCGGTGGAGAACCCTGCCACCGGTGCGGTTATCGGATACGTGCCGGATATGGGATCTGAAGAGGTTGCCGAGCTGGCGCGGCGTGGCCGGGCCGCGCAGCCGGGCTGGGAAGCGCTGGGTTTCGACGGTCGCGCGCTGGTGCTTAAGCGGATGCAGCGGTGGCTGATAGACAACGCCGACGAGGTAATCACAACGATCTGCTCTGAAACCGGCAAGGCCTACGAAGATGCCCAGATCGCCGAACACATCTACGGCGCGGCTGCGTTCGGGTTCTGGGCCGACCACGCGCAGCGCTATCTGGGCGACGAACGAATCCGGTCCTCGTCCTTCTTCGTCAAAGGCAAGCGCCTCGTCCAGCGCTACCGACCGTTAGGGCTGATCGGCGTCATCGGACCGTGGAACTATCCCCTGACCAACTCGTTCGGTGACTGCATTCCCGCCCTCGCGGCCGGCAACAGTGTGATCCTCAAACCCTCGGAGATCACGCCATTGACGTCACTCCTACTCGCCGACGGGCTGGCCAGCTGCGGGCTGCCCGCCGACGTGTTCGCTGTGGCGACCGGGCGCGGCGCTACCGGCGTGGCGCTCATCGACGAGGTGGACATGATCATGTTCACCGGGTCCACTGCCACCGGCCGCAAGGTCGCGGTCCGCGCCGCCGAGCGGCTGATCCCTTCATCGCTCGAGCTGGGCGGCAAGGATCCGATGATCGTGCTCGCCGACGCCGACATCGAACGCGCGGCCAACCATGCCGCCTACTACTCGATGTTCAACTGCGGCCAAACCTGCATCTCGATCGAGCGCTGCTATGTCGAGGCGCCTGTCTACGATGATTTCGTTGCGCGGGTGACCGAGAAGGTGCGGGCGATTCGCCAGGGCGTGCCCGCCGGTCCGGGCAGCATCGATGTCGGATCGCTGACCTTCCCTCCGCAAGTAGACATCGTCGAGCGCCACGTCACCGACGCACTCGAGCGCGGGGCCAAGGCGCTGACCGGGGGGCACCGGGGGCGCACCGAAGGGTACTGGTTCGAGCCGACTGTCTTGGTCGACGTCGACCACGACATGGACTGCATGCGCGAAGAAACCTTCGGCCCGACGCTGCCGATCATGAAGGTCGCCGACGCGGAGGAGGCGATCCGATTGGCCAATGACTCCGAGTACGGCTTGTGCGCGGCGGTGTTCTCCCGAGATCTGGCCCGTGCGGAGAAGGTTGCGCGGCGGGTGAATGCGGGTGCGGTCACCATCAACGACGCGCTGGTGAACTACACCGCGATGGAGCTGCCGATGGGCGGGGCCAAGCCGGCCTCCGGGGTCGGCTACCGTCACGGCCCCGGTGGAATCCGCAAATACTGCCGCCAACAGGCCCTGCTCATCTCGCGCTTGCATCCGCGCCGCGATATCCACATGCACCCCTATTCGAACCGGCGCACCCGCCTCATCAGCCGGCTGCTGCGCCTGCTGTATCGCGGGCGGGACTGATCGCGTTCCGCGCCGCCGACGTCGCTGCCAGCGCCGTACCACCGAAAGGAACCCATCATGAACCTCCACGCCGCGTGGCTGAGCGAGCAGCGTCGAGAGACACTGAAGGCGTTGTGCGACACCGTCGTACCCTCGATCGAGCGCGCTGAGGATCCGGACGGCTTCTGGGCCCGCTCAGGCAGCGATCTGGGCGCCGACCTCGGACTCATGGACGCGCTCGCAGCGATGCCCGCCGAACAGCGAGACGCCCTACTCGGGCTGGTCGACGCGCTCGCCGCCTAGGGCATCGCGGCCGCGCCACGGCAATCGCGCGAGGAGTTGCTGGCCGCCACCGCGAAGCTCGGACCGGCCCCCGCGGTCGGGGTGAGCATATTGACCAAGCTCATCCTCATGTACAGCTATGGCCTGACCGACCCCACGACCGGACGCAACCCGATGTGGGCGCGGTTCGGCTACCCCGGGCCGACAGTTCAGCGACCGATCGGAACCAAGACAATCACTCCTGTTGTGCCCGAGGGTGACGTCGAACTCACCGCCGACGTGATCGTGGTCGGTTCCGGTGCTGGTGGCGGTGTGATCGCGGCAAGGCTCGCTCAAGCGGGCCGACGCGTGGTGGTCCTTGAGGCCGGCGGCTACTTCGACGAGGAAGACTTCGACCAGATCGAACTGCACGCCTACCGCAACACCTTCTGGCGGGGCGGGCCGACGCCGACCGCGGACATGAACCTCACCGTGCAGGCCGGCACCGGCCTAGGCGGGGGTACCACGATCAACTGGACAAACTGCTTGCGTACCCGCCCATGGGTTCGGCAGGAATGGGCGCAGGAATATGGCCTCGACGGGGTCGCCGGGCCGGAGTTCGACCACCATCTCGACGCGGTCTCCGCGCGGATGTCGGTCAACGACAGATGCTCGGACTTCAACGGCCCCAACCAGCGACTCAAGGACGCGGCGGCCAACCTGGGCTGGGCCGTCACCCGGCTGGCGCGCAACACCGACGAGGCTCGGTACTCACCAGATACTGCCGGCTACTTGGGATTCGGCGATCCCACCGGTTCCAAGCAGGGCACCATGAAGACCTATCTGCAGGACGCGTTCGACGCCGGCGCGAAGATCCTCGTGCGCACCGCAGCCGAACAGATCCTCCTCGACGGCAACGGCCGCGCCGCCGGTGTCGCCGCTACCCACACCGACCCGACGACCGGCGCGACCACAGCCGTGACCGTCCGTGCGACGCGAGTCGTCGTAGCCTGCGGCGCCCTGGAAACACCCGCGCTTCTGCTCCGGTCCGGCATCGGCGGTCCGGCGGTGGGAAAGAACTTGCGGCTGCACCCGGTCATCGCGGCCATCAGTGAGTTCCCTGAAGACCAAGAAGCCTGGTGGGGACCGTGCATGACGGCATGCATCGAGGAATTCGAACGCCCCGAGCACGGCTACGGGTTTCTCATTCAGGCGCCACAGTTCACCACCGCCTCCTCCTCGGCGTTCATCCCCTTCACGGGCGGGACGGCGCACAAGACAGTGATGAGCAGCCTGTCCAAGATTTCCTGGGCGATTGCGATCATGCGCGATCACGGTTCCGGCGAAGTGACCATCGACGAGGGCGGTCGAGCTGTCGTGACCTACTCGGTGACCGACCCGATCGATCTGGCCAACCTGCGCGCCGGGGTCGATGCAATGGCTCGCGCCCACCAGGCGGCGGGAGCACAGCAGATCTTCGTGCTCGCCGACGGACTCCCCACCTGGCAACAGGGTGATGACCTCGATGAATTCATCGCCAACGCGCAGTCGATTCCGTTCAGTGCCGGTGGATATTAGATGTTCTCAGCCCACCAGATGGGCAGCTGTCGGATGGGCGTCGACCCGCAGACCAGCGTCGCCGATCCGAACGGGCAGCTGCATGACACGCCCGGTGTGTGGATCGGCGACGGCAGCGCGTTCCCGACCTCGTCGGGCACCAATCCGATGCTGACCATCCTGGCGCTCGCCGACCGCACCGCAGACAAACTCATCGCTGACACCCCAACGGAATAACCCCGCCCGCGGCCCAGAGATGGAGGGTCGTTCAGCGCAGCCGTCGAACCGTTACCCCCATACGGGCGGCACCATTTCACTCGGCACGGTACGAGGGCCGTGTGCCGGGGCCTTGCTTCCGTCCAGAGCGTTGAGCACCATGGTCGCAGCGCGGCGCGAGCCCGCGATGGCCAAGTGGTCGCTGAAGTCATGGGCGCAGGTGTCCTGTACAACGATGTTGATCACGTCTTCGCCAGATCCGCCCGGTACCTGCCCGCTGGTGTAGGGGCGGACGAATTCGTCGTAGCGAGTCGATATGTTCACATATCGGATACCCGGAACGTACGGGCTGCCACCATCATTGAGCGTCTGAAGCAATTCCGAACCGCGGATCATCTGCGGTGCGGAAGCGAAGTGCACATGGTGGGTGATGTCCAGGGCGACATGGAACTCGACTTGCCCTGCGAGCTTGTTGGTGAACACCTCGGTGCCCTGCCACAGCGGCGCCAGCGACACGTACTTGCCGATCTTGTCTTTTCCGCCCAACACCTTGGCGTAGTAGCCGGGCACGAGAGTGTCCTGTGAGTGCCCGATCACGTCGACCTGGTGGGCGCCGGTTTCTGCCAGCACCTTGTCGACGAACTCACCGAACTCAGCTGCCGAATCCTCGATGGGCGCCATTCCGCCCAATGCCGAGAGAGGCCAGGGGGCGGTTTTGACCGCCCCGAATGTCAGCGTGAACGGCGAGAACCCCTCGGCCACCAACAGTGGCACGTAAGCGCCCCAATTCGTTTGGCCGCCTCCTGCGGTGCCGTGCATCAGCACCACCGGGTTGGGATGGGCTGTGGACAGCGGCCGGTCCCACTCATTGGCGCCGGGCAGGTTGCCGCCGGGGTTGAGGACTTCAGGTGGCACACCGGCGAAGAAGTCGTAGTTGATCTTGCGGCCATCGTTGATGTGAAGCGACTCCACTTCGATGCCGGCGGAGCGCATCGCGGCCACCGCGGGGCGTTCGATCTCACCGCCGGCCTTCACTCCGGCCGCCACTACTCCGTCCCCGAGGCGCATTCCCGTCCGGAGAGATTCGCCGGCGGCCAGCGACCCGATCCGCAAGGGGAACTTCGCGGCATCGGCGAGGACCTGGGCGGCCCTGTCTACAACGGTCATAACTGGCGACGGTACCGGATGCGCAGACCGATCGACACGTCATCACCGTTAGGCAGATGGAGGTTTCCGCACCGTGCGGGGGCATCGTCATCACGTGTCCGGCACCTTTCCCCTATCGCCGAACTCGTTATCCCGGTAGAACGGACCGGGAACGGATCCGGTACAACACTGGGTACGTCAACGAAAGAGGCGCTGATATGGGGATTTCCGACGTCATCGTGATCGTCGCCGCTGTGGCGATCCTGGGGTTCTTGGGGTGGTTCTTCTTCGGGCCCAAGACCGCTCGCCGAGCCCAACTGGTGAGCGGGGTCCAGGAGGTCGACGTGACGGTCAAGGGCGGCTACTCCCCCGCGGTGATCCGGGTCACCGAAGGGATGCCGCTGCGGTTGCGGTTCGATCGCCAGGAGTCTGGCGATTGCACGGCGCGGGTGGTGTTCCCCGACTTCAACGCCTCCAAGACGCTGCCGGCGTTCGGCACGGCCACCCTGGAGTTCACGCCGGACAAGATCGGCGAGTTCGATTTCGCCTGCGGGATGAACATGATCCACGGAACCCTGATCGTCGAACCTCCCGATGGCTCCCCCTCAACAACCGGTGCCAACGGCCGAGAGCTCGCCGCCGCAGTCGGCGTCGGCCCATCCACAGAGGAGACCGTCCCCACCGAACGCGTCGAGTTCCGCGTGTCGAACATGTCGTGTGCGTCGTGCGTGGTCAACATCGAGTCGGTCCTCGGCGGGCTGCCCGGTGTGGACAAGGTCGAGGTGAACTTCGGGACTGAGAGAGCTACCGTCGATTTCGACTCCATGAACATCACCGCCACCGAAATCCAAGCCGCGGCGAGCAATGCCGGCTACCGATTGGAGCTTCGGGCGGGCCAGGGATCAACTGACACCGCAGACACCGAATCCGCCGAACGCCGAGCCGAGATCGCCGACCTGTCAAGGCGAGTGGCGTTGGGCGCGGTCCTGTCCGCCCCGGTGATGGTCGCGGTCATGGCAAAAGATCTGTTCGGCGCCGACTGGGTACCGGAGTTCATGTTGAACCCGTGGTTCCAGCTGGCCCTGATCGCACCGGTGATGTTCTACTCCGGCTGGCCGATCCATCGAACCGGCTGGCTGACACTGCGGCACCGGGCAGCCGACATGAACAGCCTGATCACGATCGGCACCATCGCCGCCTTCGGCTACAGCCTGCTCGTGACGCTGGCGCCCTCGGCGGTACCCGAACACGTGCGTGAGGTCTACTACGAGGCCGTCGGGGTGATCATCACGTTGATCCTGTTGGGGCGGCTGTTGGAGGTACGGGCCAAAGCCGGCACCGGAGACGCCATCCGCAAACTCATTGGCCTGCAGGCCAAGACCGCCACCCTCATCCGAGACGGCACCGAGGTGGAGGTCCCGGTCGAGAACCTGCTGCCCGGCGACCTCGTGCTCGTTCGCCCTGGCGAGAAGGTCCCCGTCGACGGGGTGATCATCGAGGGACGCTCGACATTGGATGAGTCCATGGTCACCGGCGAGTCCATCCCGGTGGCCAAGGAAGCCGGCGCCACTGTCATCGGAGCGACGATGAACCAGACCGGCGCCTTCCGATTCGAAGCGACCAACATCGGCGCTGACACGATGCTGTCTCAGATCATCACGCTGGTGGAGCAGGCTCAGGGCTCCAAAGCTCCCATCCAGCGGCTCGCCGACCTGGTGTCCTCCTACTTCGTGCCTGCGGTGATGGCGATCGCGGTCGTCACGTTCGCCGTCTGGTTCACCGTCGGCCCCGAGCCCGCCCTCACTTTGTCGTTGGTGGCGGCTGTCGCGGTGTTGATCATCGCCTGCCCGTGCGCCCTCGGTCTGGCCACACCGCTGTCGATCATGGTTTCCACCGGAAAAGGAGCCGAACACGGCATTTTGATCCGCTCCGCCGAAGCGCTGGAAACCGCCCACAAGATCGACACCATCGTGTTGGACAAGACCGGCACTATCACCCGCGGCGAACCTGCCCTGACCGACGTCCTTGCCGCCGGCACCTTGAGCGAGGACCAGTTGCTGCGCCTTGTCGCCTCGGCCGAACAGTCCTCGGAGCACCCGCTGGCCCAGGCCATCGTCACCGGCGCCCGAGACCGCGGCCTCGCCCGCGCCGACACCACCGAATTCGATTCCGTAACCGGTAAGGGAATCCGGGCCACCGTGGAGGGCCGCGACATCCTGATCGGAAACCAGCGCCTACTCGACGACGCCGATGTCGACACCACCGCCCTCACCGCCGAGATGGACCGACTCGCCGAAGAGGGGCGAACGCCGATGCTGGTCGCCGTCGACGGCGCCCCTGGCGGCGTAGTCGCGGTAGCCGACACCGTCAAAGAAGAGTCCGCGGCGGCCATCGCCGCACTGCGGGCCCTGGACATCAGCGTGGCCATGATCACCGGTGACAACGCCCGCACCGCCGCCGCCATCGCCCGCCAGGTCGGAGTCGAACGCGTCCTGGCTGAGGTGCTGCCCGAACACAAAGCCCTTGAGGTCCGACGACTTCAGGCCGAAGGCGGCATCGTGGCGATGGTCGGAGACGGCATCAATGACGCCCCCGCATTAGCCCAAGCCGACGTCGGCTTCGCCATCGGAACCGGCACCGACGTCGCCATCGAATCCTCCGATATCACCCTCATCTCGGGCGCCCTCGACGGCGTAGTCACCGCCATCACCTTGAGCCGGGCCACCATGAGCAACATCCGCCAGAACCTGTTCCTGGCATTCATCTACAACGGCATCGGCATCCCCATCGCCGCCGGAGTGCTCTACCCCGTCATCGGCATCCAACTCAGCCCGATGATCGCGGCCGCCGCCATGGCAGCCTCGAGCCTGTCGGTTGTGGGCAACGCCAGCCGACTACGCCGCTGGTACCCCCAGACAATCGACACCAACAAGGTCCCCGAGGCAACCGAACCCAGCATCGAAACCGGCGCCGACAAAGCCACCCAGGTCACGGCCTAGTTCTGCGTGCGTCACCCAGAGCAGTGCCGCCGGGTGCCTGCCCGCGCGGAGTGCGGCTGGTCTCGGTTCACCCACAGCGCGCTAGGCTCGCCCACTTGTAAGCCGCCAACGAGCGCATCGCGACCATGGCCTGACCGTGCAGTGCAGCGGCGGCCTCGACGTTGACGATCTCCTGGCTCGACGTTTTGAGAGGTTCAGATGCATGTCGCGCTGTTCACAGATCTTCATCCTGCGACTCTCGGGGGAGCTCAGATTTCTGTGTCCAGCCAGCGTCACGCTCTCGAACAACTCGGGCACAAGGTCACGGTGTTCACCCCACCGCTGACGAAGACTCCCGATCCCGATCCCCGCGTAGTCGAGCTGAAACCGGTGCCCGTCATCGCTCAGCTCGCGCGGACATTGGGCAGATACGACGACTTCGTTCTCGTGTGGCCCTCCCGGGCCAACGGCGCGATCATCGACGAGGCGTTCCGCGCGCGGGGGCCCTTTGACATCGTGCACGCCCAGGGCGACCTGGGCGTAGCGGTGGCCGGCGTAGAAGCGGCGCGTCGGCACGGCATTCCAGTTGTTCAAACCAAACACAGCCGCTATGACGCGTACTTCGAACAGGCCACCCCCGCTCCTCTTTTCCTCGCGGCCGTCGTGAGCCGCATGCAAAAGCCCTATCTCGCCAGGGATGTCGCCTACACGCCGAGGTCAGAAGGACTGGCCGCACGCGTTGCCTGGCGTTTCATGGTCGCGCACGCACAAGCGGCAGACCACGTCATCATACCGACGAAACACTTCGCGCGCTCGCTGGTCGATCGTGGAGTCAGCCGCCCAATTACCGTCATTTCCAACGGTATTGACGACGACCTCATCGAACGTGCGATGGCCGCCGAGGTTGTGGCCCCACCCGACACCGAGCCGCTTCGTCTCATCTGGTGCGGCCGCTTGTCATCAGAAAAGCGAGTCCTCGCCGCAGTGGAGGCCGTTGCTCTGGTGGATGGTTGCACGCTCGACATCTACGGCGAAGGCCAGTTGGCGGCGTCGCTGAGAAAGACGATCGATTCTGCTGGCCTCTCCCGACGGATCCGGCTGCATGGTCCGGTCGATCACGAGAAATGCCTCATGGCTATGAAGTCAAGCAGCGCAATGCTTTTCACATCCTACGGATTCGACACCCAAGGGCTGGTCTTGCTGGAGGCGGCCGCGATGTCATTGCCCACGATCTATTGCGACCCCGCCCTGAGCGAGACGGTTCCCGAGGCCGGTGGAATTCTCGCCGCCGACCCCTCCCCCGCCGCGATCGCGGCGGCCATTGGACTGGTCACCGACGATCGGGCCAGATTGAGGGAGATGAGCGACATCGTTTCGGCTCACCCCGACATTCCGCTCCAGTCCGTGCAGACGACGAAGATTCTTGCCATCTACAGCAGCCTGGTCGGCGATCTGCCTGCATAACCCAGAGCACCTTGACGTGCTCCCGAGGCCCGCTGCCGAGCACGTCCGAATCGCAGTTTCCGCAACGCCGGGCGGTGCTGCCCTCAGGCGCCGCCCGCCCCATCTTCAGGGCCTCCGGGCGTGACCAGAACGTGCGGAGAATTTGCCATGGAGCACGGCGCCTCGTCAAACGGGGGTAGCGATCGCTCACTCCGCAGCTGGCTGATCGTTTGCCACGCTACCTGGCCTTGAGGGATAGATAGCTAGTCGGAAGGCCAAATTAAGTCGATCAGATGTGTGCTGAGTGCAGCCGATGAGGTTAAATGTACCAAGGAGGCGGTCGGGTTGCTGGGGAGGACGAGCCTGACCGCCTCCCCTCAGTGGGCTGGTGCCAGCATGACCTGTAACGCATTCCGTGCATGCAGGTAGAAATCGAGCCATGGCTTCAGCCGCTCGGGCAGGTGCTGATCGACGTCAGCCGCGATGTTAATTGGCGTCTTGCACGTAGCTCTGGGTTCTGGTGCCGTCTCCGTTGTGGCTCTTGCGGATTGCAACTTCACGCAACGGCGGAACCTGCCGGCACACGGAGCGGTCTCAGACATTGCAGATGCTCTGAGACGCACCGCCTAAAGCGGTACGTGAGGCAGTGCCGGGAACTTCCATGGAATTGCTAACTGTGCATCTGGCCCGGGAACGCCTTGGCATGTCCTTGCTTGATCATCCTCAGATACCGTTGAGCCGTGGCAGTGGTCAGCACGACCGTGGATAGCGACTATCTCGTAGTCGGCGCGGGAGCCTCGGGGATGGCGTTCACGGATGCCCTCGTCGGTGCAGCCAACGTACACGTGACGATGATTGATCGCCGTCACCGTGCGGGCGGGCACTGGCTCGACGCGTACCCGTTCGTCCGGTTGCAGCTGCCTTCAGAGTTGTACGGTGTCGCATCAACACTGCTGGGGGGCAATCAGGTCTAGGTCGACGGACCGGAAGCAGGCTTGCCCGCCCGCGCGTCAGCAGCCGAGATCGACGCCTACTACCAACACGTCATGGCCGGATTGACGGCCTCAGGCAAAGTCAGCTTCCATCCCAACTGCGAATATCTCGGCGATGGGCGCTTTGTATCCCGGATTTCAGGGCAGCAATACGAAGTGTCGCCCAACTGCCGAGTGGTTGATGCCCGCTACCTGTCCCCCGACATTCCGGCCTGTACATCCCCTCCGTTCACGGTGGCCGACGGCGCGAGGGCGATCGCGGTCAATGATCTCGTCGGAATCAGTCAGGCCCCCAGCCAGTATGTGATCGCCGGTTCCGGCAAGACGGCCACCGACGCCTGCGTATGGCTGTTGGGCAATGGCGTGGATCCGGAAGCCATTTGTTGGATTCGTCCCCGTGATCCGTGGATGTTCAACCGCGCCGTATTCCAACCTGATCCTGCGGTCTTCTTCGGGATGTCTGCGGACATGATGGAAGCGTCGGCCAACGCTGCAACACCCGACCAACTGTTTCTGGAATTAGAGGCGGCCGGGATCATGTTTCGCATCGACCCTGCCGTGACGCCCACCATGGCGAGAACGCCCACCGTGAGCCAATGGGAGCTCAATGAATTGCGGTCGATCAAGAACGTGATCCGGCAGGGCCACATCCGCGCAGTCACACCGGGGCACATCCAGTTCGCTGAAGGCGACCTTCCGATCGCGCCGGACGCAATCGTCGTGCACTGCGCTGCGTCCGGATTGAAGTGCCCACCCCTGGTGCCGGTCTGGGGCGAGCAGGCGATTACCGTCCAGCTGGTCGGGAACGCCCTACCGTGTTTCGGTGCTGCACTCATCGGCTATGTCGAGGCGACACGCGGTAGCGACGACGAGAAGAACCGGCTTTGCCCGCCTTTGCCATACCCCAACAGCCCTACCGATTGGGTGCGTACGCAAGTCCTCTCCGAGCATGCATTCTCGCGGTTTTGCGCTGAGCCTGACATCAAGGCGTGGGCCGACCGCACCAACCTGCACCCCGCCCGCGTACCGCCTGGGCTGTCGAACGATGCCGACGTGGTTGCCGCGGTCCATCGATATCAACAACATCGGACCGCCGGACTAGCTCAGATGGCTAGGTTCTGCGGACTCCCGGAGGGAGAAACCGCCCGCCCAGCTGGTCTCATGCCCCTTCGCGTTGGCGAGCGAGAGCGCCGATGACGGCCTCGACCTGTTGGTATCCGTTCTTGAGCAGGAACCCGGGATGGGTGCCGTAACTCTTCATGCCGACCACGAAGAGCCGGCCACCAGGGTCGATTCGAAGCTCTGCCGCGTCGTAGTCCATCGCATAAGCAGCCAGTTTGGCGCCGTCGATGGTGAGGGCGCTCCTTCCGCCGGAGTCGGCAAGGCGTTTGGCGACTCCGACAGGGCAGCGGAGTCGCGGGTCGATCTCGAGTTCCAGGGAGTTGTAGAGATCGAGATCCGGTTGGAATCCGATGTTGGCGACGATTTCGTCAACGACGACCTCGTTTCCTGCTTCGGACCGCACAATGATCCGTGCTCCGTCATCCGAGCGGCAGCAGACCGACTCAACGTTGAATTCGTTGATGATGTCCAGGGAGCCCTCCTGGATCAATCTGCTCAACTTGTCAGCGTGTTCCTTGAGGACGCCGACGGTGTCTTTCTTTCGGTCGAGGATCTCGTCCACGCTGGCCCCGCTCTGCAACCAGATCACGTTCACGCATCCCAGGGCGGTGAGCTCAAAAATGGAATTGCATGCTGAGTCGCCCATCCCGACCACTGCGATGGTCTTGTCGCAGTAGTTCCGTGCCTCCGCTTTGTCAGGGATGTGATAATGCAGCAGCGGGTTCACGTTGTCGTCGAACAGGCGTAGTTGCCTGGGATTGAACCAGGTTCCGCTGGCATCGATTACGTAGTTGCACTCAAAGCTCGTCTCGCTTTCCTCATCTGAGAAGTGCAGTAGAAAACTTGAGTCCGCCCGCCTTTCGACGCGATGCACGTGGTGGCCAAAGCGGATGTGATCGGCCATTGCTGGAAGTTGCGCCAGAGGCTCCAAATAGTCCGAAACAAGGAGGCCACCGGTCATGTAGGCGGGCAGCTTCGTCGGGCTCCAGCCGCTCTCCCGAAGCAGCAGAGCGCATGCCCGGTCGATGTTCCACGCCGCCGGGCTGAACATCTTCACGTGCCCCCACTGGCGGACAGCGTGTCCGATTTCGTGGGAGGCTTCGAAGAGAGTCGCCTCGAGGTTGTGTTCGAGGGCGTGGGCGAGGGCGGCCGTACCGATCGGACCGCCGCCGATAATCGCCAGCTTCATGGTTGAACTCCTCCTGGGACTGCTCCTGGGACCGCTCCGGCAGGGACGCCACCGGGCATAGGTTCGCCCCACCATCCAGCGAATCGTTGAGCCACTACCCGTCGTCCTTATCCGTGCCTAGGGTGCCCATCATCGGTTGTCTCCCTGTTCATCCGACGCGATCCCAATCCCAGATTAGACCTACCGATAGCGGCCTGCCGGTGTGTTGCGCGTGCCCCCGGGAAGTCTGGTGCGTTGCTGTACCGGTTGCGGTAGGCCCGGTACCCGTGGGCAACCCGCTGGGCCGGTGTTTACGCCGATCCAGCGGTCTGTGTCACTGGGTCGTGCGAATGTAATGGGGGGAGGGCCGGATGCGACCCCCAAGGGAAAAGGGGATGGACATGAGACGTGCGATGACAGCTCTGATCGCAGCAGTGGTTACCGCTGTCGCCCTAGCCAGCGCGGCTGGTGCCGTGCCGGACCAGGGCACGCCTGAATTCGACGCCTATATGCAAGGTTTGGAACGCAACGGGTTCAACTTGAACCCTGACACCGCGTGGCGCGTCGCTCACCAGGCGTGCGAAGGCAGCATACCGGGGTTTATCGGATGGGAGATGGTTGCGCAGGGGGTCGTCGGCCCTGGAGCGCAACAGCGGTTGATGGACGTGGCAAGAAAATACACGTGCCCTATTGCGTAGTGGCCCGTCGAGCACTGCCTGGGGGTGGGCCGGGCGTGCGCCCATAAGGCGAATGCTTCGCCCCGACTAACGCCGTGATGTCCGATGTCGGAATCCTCACGGGACCAACCTAATTCCCGCTGTCACCGATGCGGGGCTTGCCGGCCGTTAAAGGGACAGGGACTGCTGCACGACCACCGGCGCGACAGTACGCACGACTATCACGGGTAGAAGCATCACTAACACGCACAGCGGAGCCATTCCCGCGCTGATTTTCGACAACACCAAAGCTCCGGGTTGGCGCCAGGTTAGCTTGGGGTTCCTGTCGCAGCCGACGCCGAGCCGACATCATGGCGGATTGGGTGTCAGACCCCAGGCTTAGCCTGTCCACCATGGATGGCAATCGGCGTCGGTCGGGGCTATGGGCCGCCGTGGTGGGAGGAGTTGTCTGCGGGGTCATGGTTGTGGTGCTCACCTGGCACTCGCCAGCTTCTTGGTGGCTAATGATCACCGCGGCGGTAGCCGGCCTGGGTTTCGGCAGTCGGCCAATTCTCCGTCTGCTCCGCGAGCGCAGCCCCGAATTTCGGCGACGTCGCCGAGAGCTCAAACGGCATGCAGAACAACAGAATCAGTGGGTACTACGGGGCGACAGCAGAGGGATTTACGGCCCTGACGGAGCGAAAGTTATGAGCTCGGTATTGGGGCTCCCGGTACCGGCCACACCCGATGCGGCGGTCGAGGCACAGGATGATGTCTCAGCCGCGGCGGTCGTAGATGACCCTGACGACATCGATCAAATGCTGGTGGACAAGCCGCCCGGATGGCGCGCCGCGGCATTCACCTCCGTGCTGGTGCAGCGACGAGCGATAAGTGGATCGGCGTTGCTCGACGCCGAACTCGGTTACATCGACCCAACAGGTGACGATATCTGCGATACCGATGAGCTAGGTGTGACCCTGACGGTTCTGCTCGCCAAGATGTCCGAAACCCTCGGTGATCTCCAAACACTGGCCGACTCAGCTGTGTTCAGCGTGGCGCTCCAGGGTTCAGACGAGGACGGCAGGCCCGACGATGTTGTCCACATTGCGCATCGGTTCATGGACTATCACGATCAGTTCTTGGCGTGTTCCGAAGTATGCCGCAGTTGCCACGTCCCGCTGCGATACAGGGGCCTGCAACGGGACTGTGCGCTCCTGCTTGCCATTCCGCTGCGCGGGTTCCGCGAGTTCATCGACGAACTCGTCAAACGCGTCGAAGAGTTCCCCGACGTCGTGCGTTGGGCGGTAGGCGACGTCACGCTCGAACCGGTAATGCTGGAGATGCCCGACGATCCCAAGCTTAGGAGACGGGTGTTCAAGCAATTAGACGAGTTACGAAGCTGAGCCGACTCCCCGATGGAGCAACACTGCACACAACGTCATGGACTGGGGTCCTCCGGGTCGAATGCATCAGGAAATCCCGGTGCTGATGGTGTCCCTTTTCGGTAATTCGATTGGTCGCGCAACTTCAGGGCTGCCCTCGGGGGGGGACCCCCTCGTCAGCCCGCACCGGCTCGGAGAAAGGCCCAATCGGTTCCATGTGGTCCGCGCAGGCATTCGGCTGAGGGGTCATATACGTTTTCCAGGCCCCCGGAGGATTCGGTGCCGGTGCCAACGTGTTGTCGGGACACCTCCAGGTGCAACTCGCTCCGCCCGCGCCGAACGTGCTGTCGCCACCGAAGCCTCCCCGGCCAAAACCGACACTGCTGCCGGCCTCGCACTGCAGATGACTCCCGTTGATCTCGGTGGGGAAGTTACAAAAGAAACCGCCCCCGAGGACCGCGTTCACGCCAATGCCGACAGCGGGATACTGGCACTCATCGGCTTTAGCCGTTGGCGCTGAAAGTGTTATCGCCGGGAAAACGGCTGCCATCGACAATAAACAAATCGATCCCGCCCGCCTTTTCGTCACTACTAGAACCTTCCTTTACCCCAGAATGGATTCATGAAACCCATACCCAGGGATCGCAGTTATCGGCCTTGAAGGCCACCGCTGTTTCCGGAGTTTTGGTGGCCGACCCCAACCCGCAGCACATGTGCGCCCCGTCTGCTGCCACGATTCGCCAGATTACACAGTCCTACGGGCCGGTCTCGATGGCGCAGTGCGTAATCTCCTGCCGCAAAGAACCCCGCGACAGCTGATCAGCGGCCCGGTATTGCTCGCAGGGGGCCAAGCACATCGAAATGGCCGATGCGTTCAAACTTCTGCTATACGGCGAGAGCCTGCGGTACTGCAGTTCGGCATCCTGGATATCTGAACCTGCGAACACTCGCCCACTCAATTCCGTCCGGAGGTCGTCGTCGGAACCGTGAGCAAGGATGGTGTTGGCGGCGACTACGGCATGTGCAGCATCGCCACCCGGAACAGGGTGGGAGTGGATACCATTTGAAGATGAACGCCACCCGCTTGCGACACCTCATCGCCGGCGGCGTCCTCGCGGCGTCGGCTATCTTTGCCGCTCCGGCCGCTGTGGCTCAACCCGATAACCCCGTAGATCCAGGCAACGCGGGAGACGTTGGCACATCTGACCCGCCAAACAATGCGAACGACGCGAGATGCATTGCGATGCCCTTCTGGATCCCATGCCAGGGCGGCAGTTACGGCCAGGTTCCCGGCGCATTCAACTGACGCTGATCGCGAAGCAGCACAAGTTCGTTCCGCCGGTGCGCTGATAGCGTCGGATTCACAACACCCGTCCACTGAGTTGGCCCCGACCACCGCGCAGTTTCTGCGTTGGCCGGGGCCGCAATGGGGAGTTGCTTCCCAAGTCGGTTTCTCGTGGATCATGAAGTCGCCGATGGCTACACCAATTTCATCGCCCAGGAAAGGAACACACGCATGAGCGATATGTATCAGACATTTGATCGCCATATCTACCGGGTCTTGCTTGGCATCGCTGCCGTCACGCTTGGTATCGGCACGGTGGTCTACCGCCTCGTCGAACACATGTCCTGGCTGGATGCGTACTACCTGAGCGTAGTCACGCTCACCACCGTCGGATACGGGGACCTGTCGCCGCAGACGGCGTTCGGGAAGGTCTTCACGACCTTCTACATCTTCACCGGAGTCGGCATTTTGACGACTTACATCGGCTACAGCATGCGCCGGCTTTCAAGCCGTTTCCTACCAAAGCCAGAGCACAAGGACGGCGCCGATTAGCGGTGCGGCCGGTGGCGGCGGCCATCGAGTCGGCGGGATCCGCGGCTAATTCTCTCAGGGCTTTGCGTCGGCGATGCGATCGCGTCTCTTCTTCGCGATCGCCTGCCACACGGCCGTGACGATCAGCGCACCGATCAGCGATCCGATCACGCCGCTGGGTCTGATGGCCAGTCCGTGACCCGCGATCAGGCTGGACAATAGTCCTCCGACGAAAGACCCAAGGATCCCTGCGACGAGTGCCAAGGTCCAGTCGATCTGGGTCGAGCGGCGGCCCATGATGAGCTGGGCAACCCAGCCGATGGACATACCAAAGACGATCAGGGCGAGAAGCAACATGGACGGTCAGACTACCGGCCCCCGCACCGACAGTTCGACCCGGTGGAGGGTCATGGTGCGCGCCCAGCCGGATGATCAGGACACGGCTGCGAAACTCTGGCCGGCGCGAGACGTACCTGGTCTCGCCTGCAAACCTGCCACAGCAGGCGATACCTGCCGGTGAGTACGTGCAGCAACCAGGGTTCACCGAACAGGCATGTTCGGACAAGCATGTTCCGTTCGCGCCGGTGCCGCACCATAACGCCGGTGGCTAGGACGCCGTTGGGTCCAGCGGCACCTGGATGGTTGCCAGCAGTGCACGGTGATCGGAGCCGGGGATGTCGACAGTTCGGATCGATGTGGCGGCGGCGTTACGCGTGAGCACGTGGTCGATGGTTATGACCGGCGGATACCACCTGTTGGAGGGATAGGTCGGCGCGAAGCCGGCCCCCGTCTGTTCTACTGCGTCGCGGTAGCCATCGGCCAATAGATCCCGGAACTGACGCAGGTCCGGTGTGCTGTTGTAGTCGCCGCCGATGATCACCGCCGCCGGGTCGGCGACGCGACCGAAGAAGGCCAACTGCTCCTTGGCGCTGGCCATGCCGAGACGCCAATCGTCGACAGTGTTCTGGTCTCCCGCCACCGGGGACATGACATGCACGCTTGCGACAAGCGGATCGAATCGCACACCGGGGACGCGCAGGCGCGCGCCGGGCATCTGGACCCGCCACAGTTTGGGTGCCGACAGTGCTGTCAGGGGATATCTGCTCCATATGCCGATTCCCCCGGCGCCTGCGGAGGGCATCAGAAGTGAATGAGCGAACGTTTCGTCGATGCCGACTTGCGAGAGGCGTGCGACCGCTTCTGGCGTCAGCTCGGCGACGGTAATAACATCCGCGTTTCCTTCGGCAACCTTGACCAGTGACGACGCGTCGGCGCGGCCTTTGAAGAGGTTGGACGAAAGCATCCGAATGGTGGCGTGGTCGCCGACTTCTGGTGGGCCACCAAAGTAGTACCAGGACACCTGCACCGCCAGGCTGGCTATCGCCACCACTGCGGCGATAATCGACAGCAAGATTCGACGGCGCAGCGCCAAAAGAATCAGGACCGCAAGGGCGCCCACCGCTGTATACGGTGATCCGACGGCAACGACCAGGGCGGGCATGTTCGACGCCGTGTTGGCCCTTACCACCAACGTGAGGACGGCGAAAGCTAGAGCGGCCAGAGCTAGTGCTGTCAGCAGCAGCACGCGGATTCTGCCGAACAAGCTCGGTATGTCCTCCCTGCGGGGGATGGTCGCGAAGAAGGACTAAATATCTCAGAGAACGCGTAGGTGATCTCGACTGGGTTCTGGTGCGCTCCACCGAGGGCGCCTGGGTGATCCGGCCACCGACGCATTGCCGGTCTGGCCACAGGCTCCCCCGTCAATGTTTGGTTGGGTTTGCGCCAGCCCGGGATTCTTCGCGCTTGCTGTTGTCGGTGCTGCCAGCCGAACAGTTGCACGGTGGCGATGACTCGCCTGGCCTGGCCGTATTCGATGAGGCTGTCTCGGACGCAATCGTCACTGCACAGCGCCTGGCCATGAGGCTGGGCGCCCCTCACCTCGCTAGCGGAGCCTTCGTGGCCTGGCGATACTTGCGACCCAAGAAGCGGTTTCCATCCCAGTCAACTCAGACCATCTCGACCGGGCCTGCCAAAAAAATCGCAAGCTACCTGCTCGACTCGGACTACCGGAACACCAGAGTTGAACCGCGTCGAAGCCGCGTCGGTGCGGTCAGACTGTTGAGCGTCTCTCTGGATGACGACCACGGGGTGTGTTGCCGTCAGTGAGTGTGCCGATGGGGTGACCAGCGTCGGGGTGGGTTTGATCTTGGTGGTCTGCACCGTCAGTGTGTCGAGGAACTGATGGGTGCACGGCGCCCCCGCTGATTTCTTGGCCGAGACCGTCGGCGGCGCCGTGCGTAGTGCGAAAGGCACTGATGGTCACGGTAGAGGTCGATCTCGAGCGCGTCGAGTCCCGGTTGGTGGGTGGCGAGGTGGCGTGTCCTTCGTGCTCGGACGGGGTGTTGGCCCGGTGGGGTTTCGCTCGAATCCGCCGTGTCGCGGGGGCAGCTGAGCCGCTGCGGCGGCGTCGGTCGCGGTGCCGCACGTGTGCGGTGACCCATGTGTTGCTGCCGGTGACGTTGGTGCTGCGTAGGGCCTATGTCGCGGATCTGATTTGGGCGGCGTTGGTGGCCAAGGCCGCTGGTGCCGGGCATCGCCCGATCGGGGTGCGGTTGGGGATTCCGGGATCCACGGTCCGTGGCTGGCTGAGGGTCATCGCCGGTCGGGCCGAGGTGGTGCGGCACTGGTTCATCTCGGTGGCCGTCGCCGCGGGGGTCGATGTGTCGATACCGAAGGCGACCGGATCGGGGTGCGGGGATGTGATCGCCGCGGTCTGCGCGGCTACCGAGGCGCTCAGGGCGCGGTTCGTTGATGGGTCGTTCATCGGTGCGGTGACCCCGGCTCGGGTCACTGTCGCTGGTAGCGGTACCCGGTTGTTGTCGCCGGGGTGGCCGCCGGCGCCAGCGCTGCTCGGTGCAACACGAGTTGCCTCTGATATCGGCGGCGGGTGTCGGTCATCGTCGCGGGGTTGACTGCCCGGCCTGCTGCACCGTTAGGTGACAGTTATTGGATTTGCGGGCGCTGTCGCGTGAGTATCGGCAGCACTTGGCTGAACTTCGCGATCTACACACGGGTTCGAGGGAAGGGGTTCGCAGACTCACCCGAAGGGGTGTACTGGTAACTCAAGGGACTCAACTGAAGAGGTGCACATGGATCTGGTCGGGATGCTGGCAGAGCCCGCGCGTCGCGCGGGATTGGAGGCGCGTTCGCTGGCGGTGATGGTGCGTGCCGGCTTGGTGGGCGTCGAGCCGCCCGATAGGTTGCTGCGGATCATCAGCGCAGTCAACGATTACGGTCCGATGGGGGCCGCCCCGCGGATCGCCGCGTTGCGCCATGGCGACTATCCCGCGATCGCCGACGAGCGCGGCGAGCTGACCTTTCGAGAGCTCGAAGAGCAGGTCAATCGGCTCTGCAGCGCGCTGCGTGCCCAAGGGCTGGGTGCCGGCTCGAGCCTCGGTATCTTGTGCCGCAATCATCGCTCTCCGCTGATCGCCGGCTTCGCTGCTTCGCGCATGGGGATGAAGGGGATCTGGCTGAACACC
>Ga0114921_10000123_pt1 | contig 30639 bp, 25 predicted proteins | sample BentaG_FD_87016 | JGI IMG/M metagenome (GOLD analysis project Ga0114921, IMG submission 87016) | Deep subsurface microbial communities from South Atlantic Ocean to uncover new lineages of life (NeLLi) - Benguela_00093 metaG | ecosystem: Environmental > Aquatic > Marine > Oceanic > Sediment ... | reverse complement strand
GCCGGACTCCTCTAGAGATTTTTTGGTGCCTCCGGTGCTGAATATTTCGATACCTAGCTCTTGTAAGCCTCGAGCGAAATCAGCTACGCCTGACTTATTTGAAACACTTATAATGGCACGCATAATCCCTCCTTCAATCTATAATTACCCTTTTCTTTTCCTTTGCCTTAACTATTTCACCAATGATCTTAGCTTGGGGCAAAGCAGTGGTCAATTTACTCACTTCCTCACTTGAGCATATAAGTGTCATGCCTATTCCCATATTGAATACTCGATACATTTCTGCCGGCTCTATGTTACCCTTTTCTTGTATGAGCTTGAAGATAGGGAGTACATCCCAGGAGTCCTTGTGAATATGAGCAGCAAGACCCTCAGGTAAGATGCGCGGTATGTTTCCTACAAATCCGCCGCCGGTGATATGAGCTAATCCTTTAATCAATAGTAGAACTGGTTTAAGTTGAGGATAATAGCAGCGGTGGGGTTGGAGCAATTCCTTGCCCAAGGTTTTTCCTAGCTGGGGGTAAAAAGTTTGTAAACAGCTAGGGTTATCATTTATTCCAAAAACTTTTCGTACCAGAGAGTAGCCATTGGTATGCAAACCAGACGAAGGCAGGCCGAGAATAATGTCGCCTGGCACTATGGAACTGCCGTCAATGATATTTTTTCTTTCCACTGCTCCGACGATAAAGCCGACCAGATCATAGTTTCCCTGAAGATAGGTCCCCGGCATCTCGGCAGTTTCGCCACCGATGAGTGAGCAGCCCACGTTTTGGCACGCTTGAGCTATGCCGCTGACGATGCTCTCGATTTGTTCCGGCATGAGTTTGTCCATAGCGATATAGTCGAGGAAGAAAAGTGGCTCAGCGCCGCAGCACAGGATATCGTTAACGCAATGGTTGACGATGTCAATGCCAGCAATCCCATTTTTATCTAAGAGTGAAGCTATTTTAAGCTTAGTGCCTACTCCGTCAACACTGGAGACTAAAACTGGCTCATCATATCCTTTGATTTGGAACATGCTGCCAAAAGAACCAAAGTTTAATACTTGAGGACTAAAGGTAGGTTTGGCTTGTCTGGCGATTAATTCTTTTATCTTATCGGCTGCCTCAATATCGACACCAGTGCGAGCGTAGGTTTGTTTACTTCTGGCTTCCAATGAGTTCCTCTTCAGACAATGTTTCCAGTGCCAGCTTGTCCATTCCCATCTGCACTGGAATGGGATAATCTCCAGTAAAACAGGCAAGGCAAAAGGTATCTTTAGGCAGGCCAACAGCTCGAATCAAGCCATCGAGGCTAAGGTAACCAAGTGAATCTGCACCCAAGTAGTCTCTAATCTGGGGAATAGTCTTTCTGGCAGCGATAAGTTCCCATTGAGTAGCCATGTCTACGCCCAGGAAGCAGGGATAGCGAATAGGAGGAGCACAAATGCGGAGGTGGACCTCCTTGACTCCAGCTTTCTTTAGTAATCTGACTACGTGAGGTGTGGTGGTGCCGCGGACAATGCTATCATCAACGACCACTAATCGTTTGCCAGAAATTACTCGGGAAAGTGGATTGAATTTCAGTTGGACACCGAGGTCTCTTAATCTTTGGTCTGGTTCAATGAAGGTTCGCCCCACATAGCGGTTTTTTAACAATCCTTCGCAATATGGGGCACCTGAAGCCCCAGAGTATCCAGTGCCGGCAGCGGTGGCTGAATCAGGAACACCCATAACCAAATCAGCGTCTACAGGGTGCTCTTGAGCCAGTATCTCCCCCATAGCTTGCCTTGCTTCATAAAGTAGCTTGCCTTGGATGATACTGTCAGGACGAGCAAAATAAATATATTCGAAAATACATAATGCTTTCTTACTACTCTTTACCTTGTAATTTTTGATTCCATTGTTGTCAATGACTACCATCTCTCCAGGTGCGATATCCCTGGAAAACTGGGCGCCTATATGGTCTAAGGCGCAACTTTCTGAAGCAACTACCCAACCGCTATCAATAGACCCCAGGCAGAGGGGACGCACACCCATAGGGTCACGAACTGCGATTAACTTATCCTCAGTCATGATTGTGAGTGAGTAAGCTCCCTGGAGACGGTGCATAGCATGCCTAATTTTTTCCCCCCAGTTTTTGCCTGGGGAGGCTAAAATTAGATTGGCGATGACTTCAGAATCGGTGGAAGTATGAAAGCTGTAGCCCTGGTCGTGGAGTTCATCACGGAGTGGTTTGGCATTGAGGATGTTACCGTTATGGGCTAAAGCTAGGGTTAATCCTTCTGAACTTACTATAATAGGTTGAACGTTGGCTGGTTGACTTGAACCAGTGGTGGAATAGCGGTTATGCCCGATGCCGATATATCCTTTGAGTTGAGCGAGGTCATTTTCGGTGAATGCTTGGGAAACCAGCCCCATATTGGTACGTATTTTTATTCCATTGCCATCGGTGACAGCAATGCCGGAACTTTCTTGACCGCGATGCTGGAGGGCAAAAAGAGCGAAGAAGATGAGGCGGGCTATATCCATCGTATAGGCGTAGACGCCGAAAATGCCACAACTCTCATGCATTGAAGCTGCCTTTATGGGAGATTATAGATTGTTATAATGTTTTGGTCAATCTCGCCATGCTGTGCTATAATGCCAAGCATTATGTTAGAAAAAGAAAAGAAGAAGGATATAAGTACACAATTTGGGCTCAAAGAGGGTGATACCGGTTCTGCTGAGGTTCAGATAGCATTGCTTACTGAGAGGATAAATCAGCTAACAGAGCACCTCAAGGTGAATTCTCATGACTATCACTCGCGCCGTGCTCTTTTTAAGCTGACCGGGCAGCGTAGGCGGTTTTTGGCTTATCTTAATAAGACAAGCTCCAGGCGGTATAGCTCTCTTATCGCCCGATTGGGTTTGAGGAGGTAGCATGTCTAAGGTTTTTGAAAGCTTAATAGCTGGTCGAATGCTTACTATTGAGGTAGGGAAACTTGCTCAGCAGGCGAATGGAGCTGTTGTTGTCCGCTACGGAGATACGGCGGTTTTGGTTACTGCCTGTGCTGCTCGTGAACCTGTAGAGAGAGCTGGTTTTGTGCCTCTAACCGTGGACTACGAGGAAAAACTCTACGCTGCTGGTAAGATACCAGGTAGTTTCATCAGGCGAGAGGGACGCCCTAGCGAAGAGGCAGTTATAACCAGTCGACTTATCGATCGGTGCTTACGGCCGCTTCTGTTTAAGGAATTCAATCATGAGTTACAAGTTATAGCTACCGTGCTTTCCGCTGACAAAGAGAATGACCCGGATACATGTGCTGTAATTGGTGCTTCAGCGGCTTTAACCATTTCCGATATTCCATTCTCTAGCCCGATTTCAGCAGTGCATGTTGGCTACATAGATGACAGCTTAGTTTTAAATCCGACTTTGTCCCAAACGGAGAACAGCTTGCTCGACGTAGTTGTAGCTAGCACAAAACAGGCCATAGTAATGGTGGAGACAGGTGCTAAAGAGGCTCCTGAAGATGTAGTGTTGGAGGCAATTGAATTCGGGCATAAAGCTAACCAAAGGATTATTGAACTCCAAGAGGAGCTACAGCAAACTTGTGGCAAGCCCAAGATGGAAGCCCAAGCTAGAGAGGCTGCACCTGAACTTTTGAATGGCATCGCTGCTTTGCTTGGTGACAAGCTAAACGAAGCCCTAGAGCAAGCGGACAAATCGGAGCGGGAGCAAGCTCTAGCCTCGCTTAGGGAGGAAGCGAAACAAAGGATGGGTGGCTCTTTCTCCGAAGAGGAAATCGATTTTGCCTTGGAAACTCAGCTTAGGATAGAGATAAGGAAAGAGATTTTGCGGAAAAGACGGCACGTGGATGGGCGCCAAGCTGATGAAATTCGCTCTATTAGCTGTGAGGTTGGCCTCTTGCCTCGCACGCACGGCTCAGGTCTATTTACTCGAGGTGAAACACAAGTACTAACTATTACCACTCTGGGATCCGCACGTCAGGAGCAGCTATTGGACGGGCTAGGATTGGCAGAGACTAAACGTTTTATGCATCATTACAATTTTGCTCCCTTCTCCACTGGGGAGGTGAAGCGAGTAGGGATGCCGGGGAGACGGGAGATCGGGCACGGTGCCCTGGTGGAACGAGCCATTATACCAATATTGCCTTCAGAAGAGGATTTCCCTTACACTATTCGTTTAGTTTCCGAAGTTGTCAGCTCTAGTGGCAGTACATCCATGGCCAGCGCTTGCGGTTCGACTCTTTCATTGATGGACGCAGGCGTGCCTATCAAAGCGCCAGTGGCGGGAATAGCCATGGGGGTAATTACTGGAGAAAGCGGAGACCATGTTATCTTGACTGATATCGTGGGCATGGAAGATGCCTATGGAGACATGGATTTTAAGGTTGCCGGCACCTCTCGAGGAATTACTGCCTTGCAGCTTGATATTAAGGTCAAAGGTATCGGCTCTGAGATCTTGGCTCAATCCCTGAGTCAAGCTCGCCAAGCTCGCTTGGAGATACTAAGTAAGATGGCACAAACCATTGACGCCAGCCGTCCTGAACTTAGTCCCTATGCTCCGAGAATGCACGAAATGACTATTGATTCAAGCAAGATTGGTAGTGTTATTGGCCCTGGTGGCAAGACCATAAGGTCCATTATAGATGAGACCAAAACAACTATAGATATAAAGGATGATGGGACCGTGATTATTGGCTCTCCGAGTGAGGAAGCAACCCAAAAAGCAATCAAAATGATAGAGGATTTAACCCGAGATGTAGAGACAGGGGGTATTTATACTGGGAAGGTAACTCGGCTGCTGAATTTTGGCGCCATGGTAGAAATTCTCCCTGGTAAGGAAGGCTTAGTCCATATTAGTGAGCTTGCTGACTACCATGTACTCAAAGTTGAAGATGTGGTCAAAGTTGGCGATGAGATAATGGTCAAAGTTATTGGAATTGACAACTTAGGTAGAATAAATTTATCGCGAAAAGCAGTACTTGAGGGGCTTTCGGACTTGCCTGGTGTCAAGGTAAGGGATTCTTCAGTTCCTAGGCGCCATTGGCAAAAATAGCCAGAGCGTCATCATGTTCGTCAGCATAAAGGTACCCGCTATACCAAGTACAATAAGTAATTTGTGTCTGTGTGAGGTGTGAGACATGGAATTGATAAGGGTAGTTATCAATGGAGCTTTAGGTAGGATGGGGCAAGAGGTAACTCGTGCAGTGCTCGACGACCCAAAGCTGACAGTGGTAGGCGCTGTGGAGAAAAAAGTGACTCAGAAGTATCTTCCTCTACCTGGGACTTCAGAGTTAATACCATTTTCTTCTAATTTGGGCTCTCTTCTGAGGAGCTGTAACCCTGATGTGTTGGTAGATTTTACTCATGCTAAGGTCTCTATAGCTACTGCTCGTGTCACTCTTAGACAGGGGGTTAACATGGTTATAGGCACCACGGGCCTTTCTGAGGAAAATCTAAGAGAAATTGAGCAACTGTGCCAAGGTAACGAAGTTTGTGCTGTGGTAGCGCCTAACTTCTCTCTAGGAGCAGTGCTTCTGATGCATCTGTCGAAGGTTGCGGCTAAATTCTTTGACTATGCTGAGATTGTGGAAATGCATCATGAGAAGAAAATTGATGCTCCCTCTGGAACCGCCATTGCTACAGCAAAAGCTATGCTGCAGGCACATGGCAAACCCTTTCTCTACCCCAAAACTGAAAGAGAGGTGATCAGTAGTGCCAGAGGAGGGCAAATAGAAGGAGTGGCTATCCATAGTTTGAGGTTGCCGGGATTTATGGCGGGACAAGAAGTTATACTTGGCGGCAAAGGTCAGACGCTGAGTTTACGCCATGAAGCCATAAGCCGGGAATCGTACATGCCTGGTGTTATTCTGGCGACCAAAGAAGCTACAAAGCGTAAGGAAATGGTTTATGGGTTGGATGCTTTGCTGGAGTTGTAAGAGGAGAGATGGAAGGGTTCGACTTAGCTATTGTTGGTGCCACTGGACTTGTGGGACAGGAATTCGCCAAGATACTTGAGCAGCGTAGTTTTCCTGTGGCTTCTATGCGTTTACTCGCCTCTGAGCGGTCTTCGGGTGTGAAACTCTTCTTCAATCACCGGAAAATCGAGGTTGAGGAAGCCACGCCGGAGATATTTCGCAACGTTGACATTGCCCTGTTCTCTGCTGGTGCAGATGTTAGCCGGAGATTATCACCTTTAGCTGCTGAAGCTGGTGCAGTGGTTATTGATAATAGTTCTGCGTTTAGGATGGAACCTATGGTACCGCTAGTGGTTCCCGAGGTAAATCCTGAAGACATAGAGTGGCATAAGGGAATAATCGCTAACCCCAATTGTTCTACGGTACAACTAGTGGTAGCTCTTTACCCCTTACACAAGGTTAATCCGATAAAGCGAATCGTGGTGAGCACTTATCAAGCGGTATCAGGCAGCGGTGCTGCTGCTTTGAGGGAGTTAACAAGCCAATCAAAGCTGGTTCTAGAGGGGCGCCGTGTTTGTCCTCATGTCTACTCTCATCAAATAGCCTTTAATGTGTTACCCGAAATCGATGTCTTCTTGGATGATGGCTATACTAAGGAAGAGCGGAAAGTGATGGAGGAAACACGAAAGATAATGCATGCTGAGGATATAGCCATTTCAGTAACCTGTGTCCGTGTCCCGGTTTATTTTGGGCACAGTGAAGCAGTGAATGTGGAATTTACCTCGCCTATTACTGCAAAAGAAGCAAGGAGGATTCTAGCTGAAGCACCTGGAGTCAGGGTGCTCGATGACCCCGCTGTCAGCTTCTATCCTCAACCTTGGGCAGCCAGCGGTTCAAACCACGTATTTGTGGGCAGAATCAGGGAGGATGTTTCCAGTCTGTACGGGCTGGTTATGTGGATAGTGGCTGATAATTTACGCAAAGGGGCGGCGTTAAATGCTATTCAGATTGGCGAGGAAGGGGTGAGAAGAGGCTGGATAAAAAAATCTAAAAAGAGGAGGTTTTGATATGGAGAAGTTAGGTCGCTTACTAACTGCTATGGTTACACCCTTCGATGCAGAAGGCAAAGTTGATTATCAGCAGGCTAAGAATTTAGCTCGAGCTTTGCTCGATGCTGGCAGCGATGGATTGGTAGTCTGCGGCACCACTGGAGAATCGCCCACTCTTAGCTTTGAGGAGAAGCTTCAGCTTCTTGCTGAGGTTAAGTCGGCGGTAGCTAATCGTGGCACGATTGTGGCTGGCACTGGCAATTACAATACGAAAGAGAGCCAGGAGCTAACCAAAGAAGCCGAGAAGATAGGAGTTGACGCTTGTCTTCTGGTAGTTCCTTACTATAATCGGCCGCCCCAGCAGGGCATGATTGAGCATTTTGGTGCTGTTGCTCAGGCTACAACACTGCCCTGTATTCTCTATAATGTCCCATCACGAACGGTCGCTAATCTTGCTGCTGATACGGTAATCGAGCTAAGCAAAATCGACAATATTGCTGGTGTGAAGGAAGCTAGTGGCAACTTTCGTCAAATAGCTGAGATTATCCAAGGGACAAGGGACGATTTCCTCGTTTATAGTGGCAACGATGGTGACACTCTGCTTCTTCTTGCCTTAGGTGGTTATGGTGTGGTCAGCGTTGCTTCACATTTAGTAGGAGTGCAAATAAAAGACATGATGGATAAGTTCCTTGAGGGGAAAACCCGAGAGGCAGCTAGCATCCACCGCTATTTGTTGCCTCTAATAAGTTCACTGTTTGTTGTTGCCAACCCGATTCCCCTCAAGTTTGCCCTGAATTACCTTGGTTTCCCAGTGGGCAAACCTCGCTTGCCTTTGGTTGAGCCAGATGAAAAAACAGCTGAGATTATTCGGGCAACGTTAAAGGATTACAAGATTGATTTGCCCATTGCGCCTAAAGCGGTTTAAGGAAGAATAGGCGTGGGTTCCCAAAATTCGCCGAATTTTCAGGGAAAGGCAGGTTTGGCTTCTATTACTTGTTCTCGCTTTGGTCCCACTGAAATGAGGTTGATAGGGCAGGAGAGGAGCTGTTCAAGCCTGGCTATATAGTGGCGAGCCTCTGAGGGTAGTTTATTAAAATCGCGGATTTCATTCGTGGATTCTTGCCAGCTTGGTAGTTCTTCATACACAGGTTGGCATTTCTCCAATGTAGCTGTGTTACTAGGGAAGGACTCTAAAACCTTGTTGTCGAATTCATAGGCAGTACATATTTTGATTGAAGCAAAGCCATCGAAGATATCAAGATGAGTCAAGGCTATGCCACTGAGGCCATTCACTTGAACGCTGAGGCGGCCAGCTACAGCGTCAAACCAGCCGCATCTCCTTGGTCTCCCTGTGGTAGCACCATACTCCTGAGCTTTTTCTCGAATAAGTTCACCCAGTTCATCCTTTAACTCAGTAGGCATAGGGCCGCTACCAACTCTGGTAATATAAGCTTTGAACACGCCAATAGCGCTGTTTATTTGTGTTGGGCCTATGCCTGTTCCCAAGGAGCCTGCCCCAGCTAATGGCGAGGAGGAAGTTACGTATGGGTAAGTGCCAAAGTCAGTGTCAAGCAACGCTCCTTGAGCACCTTCCAGTAAGACCAATTCATTGTTTCTAATTGCTTGGTTTATTATGGGACTGGTATCTCGAATAAAGGGATGCAGCTCATCCTCATAATGGCTGTATTGTTCAAATATTTCCTCCAATAGTAAAGGTGGATGCCCGTAGATTTTCGTGAGCATAGTATTCTTGAATTCAAGGATCGAACTAAGTTGACTTGAGAACGCGTCTTTATCTAGTAAATCGCCGATGCGAATTCCCATCCGAGCTACTTTATCAGCAAAGGCAGGTCCGATCCCTCTTCGTGTGGTGCCCAAAGCTCCTTTACCTCGTCTTTCCTCTTCCAATCCATCAAGAAGGATATGATAGGGCATGATGAGGTGGGCACGGTCGCTGATGACGAGGTGACTTATATCCACACCATGATTTTGCAGGTCTTCCATTTCTTTGAGAAGCACTGCTGGGTTAATGACCACGCCATTGCCGATAATACAAGTTACCTGGGGGTGAAAAATGCCAGAGGGTACAAGATGCAACCTGAACTTGCCGTAGGGGTTAATTGTTGTGTGGCCTGCATTGTCCCCTCCTGAGAAGCGAACTACAATCTTGCTTTTCTCAGCCAGGGAATCAACTATCCTTCCTTTTCCCTCGTCCCCCCATTGTCCTCCCACAAGAGCAATAACAGTCATCTAAACACTCCTAAAAATTTCTTTGCTTCCATAGATAAAGAAGCCTTTGAGCTATAGTGATATAAACAAAGACTATCAAAACCCACAAAGCAATAAAAACTTGATTTACCAGCAAACCTATAGCTAATACTATAACCCTCTCGGCTCGAGTAAACAAGCCAACTCGACATTCCAGTCCCAGCCCTTCTGCCCTGGCTCTTATATAACTAACGAGAAAGGAGCCAATTAAGGCGGCAAATATGGCCGCAGCCTCCAAAACAGCTCCTTTTGGCACATACCAAATCAAAAGACCGCAAAATATCGCTGCCTCAGAAACACGGTCAACTGTAGAATCTAGAATAGCACCAAACTTTGTAGTTTGCTTAGTAAAGCGCGCCAACGCTCCGTCTAGGAGATCAAAGAGTCCGGAGACCAACACCAAAGCTCCACCGAGAAGAAAATGACCGGTTCCTATAAAGTAGGCTGCAGCTATACTTAGAGCTAAGCTTACAAAGGTGAGAGCATTGGGTTTTATGCCACTTCGGCTCAAGACTGCCACCATGGGGTCAGCGATGCGTGAGCCGGTAGTCTTTCGGATTTCTATTAAATCTACCACAACTCTTCCCTTATAGAATCACTTTCTTTTGTAGGAGGTTGATCCCCCTTGGGGATATTATTCTTCTTTCTTGTTCCACTTGGCAATCTCGCAAAGCTTTATTGCTCTGAAAGGCCAATATTTGACAATCATTTCCTAATCTACATCCCCCTTGCGTGGGGGGGGCGATGAATGCTTGAAATAGGAAAAGAGGTTTCAATGGATTCATTTAATCCTTGAGGAGAAAAAAACTTGCGCTCCAATGGGTAAAAAACCAAATTTCTTGACTTTAGTGACAAATTCTGGCATATGGCTAAATCTACCTTTAGCCCACATGGTGCAGAGGGAAATCTGGGGCAACCTAAACTATGCTCCTAAGTGAATTTGCTTATAGCATCATATCTTAGGATCGGAGTTATTTCAAGGGAAAGCTTAAGAACAAGAGCTGAATATGTTAAGATGTTTAATGAGATAAGCAAGAGTAGATATCAGGAGTAATCAACTAATGTTTAGCAACAAAAGGATACTAATTACAGGCGTCTCAGGATTCGTTGGGAGCCATTTGACAAAATATTTGCTCGATAACGGAAATGAAGTTTATGGATTGGTTAGAAGGAGGGCAGATGGATCAAAGCCAAAAAACTTAATCAATCTGAAAATTTATGATGAAGTTCACATAGTTGAGGGCGATCTCCTCGATATTTCCAATATTGGATCTGCTCTCGAAGTCGCCAAGCCAGACATTGTTTTCCACCTTGCTGCTCAGTCTTTCATTCCGGCATCTTTCTTAAATCCTTTAGTCACTTTAATGACCAATAGTATGGGAACTGCGAATTTACTTGAGTCAATCAGGTTGAAAAGCCTCAATCCGACTGTCGTTTTTGCAGGCTCCAGCGAGGAATATGGCCTGGTATTCTCATGTCAAGAGCAATATAAAAAGGCATTTGAAAAATATGGATGTGTGGCTCCTTTGCCAGCCAGAGTGTGTGAATTACCCATAAGCGAGGAAAATCCTCTTAGACCGCAATCGCCTTATGCTATTAGTAAAGTACAAGCTGATTACTTGATGCGGGGCTACCATAAGATGTATGGCTTAAAGACCATCGTTTCTAGAGGATTCAATACTGAGGGCGCTGGGCGTGGAAGCATGTTTGTGACTTCTGCCATAACAAATCAGGTTATGAAACTAAAGCTAAGAGAAGGCAATAAAATAGTGATAGGAAACGTGAACGCCTTTAGAGACTGGAGCCATGTAGATGATATTGTAAGGGGTTATTGTCTTCTTGCCGAAAAGGGGAATCTGGGGGAAGTTTATAATCAAGGTTCGATGCGAACAAACTCCGTTCTGAGCTATATTTTATTAGCTTTAGAGAATGCTGGGTGGAGGGTGGAAAAGATCGAAACTATGAATGAAACTGATAGAAAGACTGTGGTAGACCCGCTACAAAGAAATGATGACGAAATATTCGGCTTAAGGTTTGAGAAAACTAATGTAGATAAATTACTATTAACTGATAAATTAGAGTTTACCCTGGACGATGAGGGGATTAGGGTGTATACTGATATAGGAACGTTGCCAATAGAATTCGACCCAAATAAATTTAGACCAAATGAAGTTCCGATATTGCTCTCAAATACCCAAAAGATCCAGCGGTTGGGATTCAAGGTTACACGAAAATTAGAGGATATAATAAAAGACCAACTAAATTTCTATTTAGATCTAAGTGAAAGGGTCTGACTCTAATTGAAGCTTCTCTCTACCTCTTTATAAATCTCGAGGGTCTTCTCTGCTGTGTGCTCCCATGAGAACCTGGCAGCCTGTGCTGCTCCCTTGGCAATAAGGTCTTCCTTGAGCTCTCGATCGGTAAGAATTTTCTCCAAAGCACCTGCTAGTCCCTCAATATCATGAGGGGAAACTTTGATTGCTGCTTCACCTACTACTTCGGGCAGTGAGGAGCTATCTGAGCTTATCACCGGGCAACCGCAGGCCATTGCTTCCAGGGGGGGTAAGCCGAAACCTTCATACAGGGAGGGGAAAACAAAACACTCAGCGCCACAGTAATATGCTGCAAGTTCTTCCTTGGAAACAGTCTCGGTGAATATTACCTCCTGATTTAAATTTAGAGAATTCATAATGCTCACAGTTTGCCTTCTAAAATCTCTCTCTGGGCCACCTGCCTTGCCCACTTTGACTAGCTTTAGATTCTTAAACCTTGGTTGCTCCTTGAGTCTTTTAAATGCCCTGAGCAGGGTTGGCAGATTCTTTCTAGAATGCTCCGAGCCAACAAAGAGAATATAAGGATGTTCGGGCTCACTTGTTTGAAGCGGTGGTCTGAAAGTTTGGCGGTCAACACCTAGATAAACAACGCTTATTTGCTCATCAGGTATTCCAAGGTGATGCATCAGGTCCCTTTTCGTGGCTTCAGATATGGCTATTACCCTTGTAGCCTTCTTGATGCCTTTGTAATCGAGGCTCAGGTAGAATTTGTCCCTGTGGTTAGGTCGGTGAATATAGGTTTCATATCCTTTGAGGTCAAGGTATCTGATGAGATCGTGCACGGTTATGATGTAGGGTAGCTTGAGGAAGTTCCCATAGCGCCCAAAGTGCTGATTTGGCAAATGAATTATGCCTTTCAGCTTATTTAGTCTTCTTATGAAGTTCCAGTCTTGTGGGACAGCCTTTAATGCCTCTCGTGAGAACCAAGAGATATTGAACCTTTCGCGAATCCGCTGATAAATGTCAGTATAGGCCTTAGGGACGTCTAGGTTCTCAGCAAGCTTCTGGGAGTATGAATCCATCGCCCCAGGACCTGCTGACACTACTAAGGTCACCATCATAACTCACCTAACTTTATCATACCTATTAGGCCTCATCGACTGAGCATAATAATAGTACTTTTTAAGGTACGCTGCTTGAAGTTGTCACTGCTTTACCGCAGGAGCAGCCTATCCCTTAATCTCGGCTAGTTGCGGTTCGGGAAGTGAGATGGGTTCTTCTTGTTCTTGCCCTGCAATAAACGCTTCGGTTCTTAGATGGGCTTCCTCATCAGAGCATTGGATTGGCGGAGATTTCATAAAGTAGGCTGCTGGTGCTACGATGGTTCCACTTAGGCCACGACCCAAAGCTAACTTACAGCATCTTATAGCGTCAATCACTACACCAGCTGAATTGGGGCTATCCCAGACCTCCATCTTGAGTTCCAAATTCAAAGGGACATCGCCGAAGGTGCGGCCTTCCATTTTTATGTGGCAGAATTTGCGGTCAGCCAGCCAGGGAACATAGTCGCTGGGGCCAACATGGATATTATCGGGGCCAATATCATAGTCTAACTGTGAAGTAACAGCGTTGGTCTTGGAAATCTTCTTGGATTCCAATCTCTCCCTCTCCAGCATGTTAAGGAAATCAGTATTGCCACCGAAATTCAGTTGATAAGTTCGCTCCAATTTAACACCCCGATCTCGGAAAAGCTTGGTTAATACTCGGTGAGTGATGGTAGCGCCAACTTGGGACTTAATATCGTCGCCAATAACAGGCAGTCCGCGCTCAGCAAATCGATCCTGCCAGTAAGGCTCACGGGCAATGAAAACAGGTATGCAATTAATAAAGGCGCTGCCGGCTTCTAACACTTGCTCTACATACCACTTAGTTGCCTCCTCACTCCCTACAGGCAAGTAATTAATCACCACATCTGTTTTAGTCTCCCTGAGGATTCTTACTATATCAGCAGTTTGGCCCGGCGCTTTGGTAATGATCTGAGAGAGATATTTGCCTAATCCATCGTGGGTCATGCCGCGGTCAACTCTAACGCCAGTTGAGGGTACATCGCAAAACTTAAAAGTGTTGTTAGGTGGGGTGAAAATCGCCTTGGCTATGTCCGTGCCCACTTTGTTCTTGTCAATATCGAACGCAGCTACGAAGTTGATATCAGATATGTGATAACCTCCCAGATTGACATGCATTAAGCCAGGAACAAATTCATCCTCTTTGGCATCTTTGTAGTAGTAGACGCCTTGAACCAGTGAAGAAGCGCAATTGCCAACCCCTATAATGGCTACATTTATTTTTTCCATAACGTTCCTTTCCTCCTTGGCAACAGAGTAGAAAACCTTACCTGATTGTTCAATCCAAATCTGGCAGTTTGGCTTCCTTAGGGGGGGACTAATTGGGATTCCTTTTTGCTTGAAAGAATTAAGCCTTGCCTATTCTAAATACTTTGGTTCCACATACTGAGCAAGTTCCGCGGATTGCAGGTCTTCCGTTCTTAAGAGTGACTTGTTCTACATTTTTCATTTCTACCTTTCTTCGACACTTAAAGCAGTACGCTTGCATTAAAATTACCTCCTTCCCCCAGTCGGTATACCTACCATATATCATTATGCGTGGCAATGTCAATAGACCCAATTAAATCATCTAATATATAACCGAAGGGTCATTGGTTAAATCCCACAGAAAGTAACCGAAATTAGCTAAGATATAGCTTGGTTGTTAGTTTAAAGGAAATTTAAGACTAGGCTGTGGAAAGGATGGGCACGCAGTTGGGTTGCCTGCTTAGATGATTTGACACCGATGCGGCACCACTTTATGCCAAAGTGTATAGGCCAGCATTAATAAGACGGGTGGTAGAAGGACGAATGTTACAGATTAGACCCAATTGACTATGTTACACGGCAAGGATAAACTGAGGGCCAGGCAGTCTAAAGATTAGCTTTCGTCTAAAAATAAAGGAAGTAAGAGGAGGGAGTAGTCATGGATTTTCATTTGACCGAAGAGGAGAAGATGTTGCAGACAACAGCGCGGGATTTTGCCAAAAAAGAACTTGAGCCTGTGGCATCTAAGGTAGACGAAGCAGAGGAATTTGCTACGGAAAACTTCAAAAAGATGGCTGAGCTAGGATTCACTGGCCTGGCAATCCCCCCTAAATATGGAGGTAGCGGAGGCAATGTGCTTTCCCTTGTTATCGTCATGGAAGAGATTGCCAAGGCTTGTGCTTCCACCTGTGATATCTTAGATGCACATATAAGTTTGTGTGCTCGTCCGATATACCTTTATGGAACAGAGGAACAAAAGAACAAGTTTTTGCCACCTCTTGCTAAAGGGGAGAAAATAGGTGCCTTTGGGGTAACGGAAGCTGAAGCAGGGAGCGATATATCCGCTATAAAAACCACAGCTGTAAGGGATGGTGATTCATATATTCTTAACGGCGCTAAGCTGTTTATTACCAATGGCCCTGTTTGTGATATCGTGGTTTTATTCGCTAACATACCGGCGTTGGCGCCACGCGGTATGACGGCTTTCATTGTAGAGACAAACACCTCTGGATTCAGCAGGGGGCCGCAATATAAGAAGCTGGGTATGCATGGGGCAACCAATGCCGAACTGATATTTAACAATGTTCGGGTGCCAGCGTCTAACCGGCTGGGCGATGAGGGAAAAGGGATGAGGATATGCCTTGCCACCTTGGATGAGGGGAGATTAGGTATTGCTGCCCAGTCAGTAGGCATTAGTCAAGTCGTTTTGGAAAATGCAATAAGTTATTCTAAGGAGAGGAAGCAGTTCGGAAATCTTATTAGCCAGAATCAAGCGATTCAGTGGATGTTGGTGGACATGGCCACTAAAATTGAAGCGGCGAGGCTGCTCACTTATCAGGCAGCATCTTTATGTGATGAAGGTGTGCGTATTTCCAAGGAGGCAGCCATGGCCAAGCTTTATGCTAGTGAAGCATGCTTGGATATAGCTATAAAGGGCATCCAGATATTTGGTGGCTATGGCTATATGATGGATTCCCCAATGCAGCGCTACTTCCGCGATGCCAAGCTAACCCAAATCTACGAAGGAACATCAGAAGTTCAACGAATGGTGATCGCTCGAGCACTTTTGGCTTAGGCGCAGGGGATACAGATACTCATGAAGCAGCGAGATTACTCCTATGATTGTAGTCCGTAAAACCGCGAATGAGATAAATGCCAGATATAGCTGAAGCCATGCATGATTACTGTGATGCGGGAATGATATGGATTGTCAGCGGTAGTGAGAAGGATGACACCCTAGGGGCTATCGATTAGAGCTATTATGAAAAAGTAATTTAATTATGGAGGTTACTCATGAAGACTAAGGAAGAATACATTGCAAGCTTGAGAAAACTGAAACTCGAGGTTTACATGTTTGGGGAGCGGGTTAAGAATGTCGTGGATCATCCCATTATCAGACCCTCAGTGAATGCAGTGGCAGCGACTTATGAGCTTGCCCATGGGGATGTTATGACAGCGACCTCTCACCTGACCGGCGAGAGGATTAATCGTTTTACTCATATTCATCAGAGCACGGCTGACTTAGTCAACAAATCGAAGATGGGCAGAGCGCTAGGCTGCTATACAGGTGCCTGTTTTCAGCGGTGTGCTGGCATGGATGCATTGAATGCCCTATCTATAGTGACTTACAACATTGATCAGAAATATAAAACAGAATATAGCAAACGCTTCTTGAAATATCTGAAATATGTGCAGGAAAACGACCTTGCTTGTGATGGTGCTATGACAGACGCCAAGGGTGATAGAAGACTTCGCCCTGCTGAGCAGCCCGACCCGGATCAATATCTTCATGTAGTCAAGGAGAGCGAAGACGGTATTGTGGTGCGCGGCAGCAAGATGCACCAAACAGGAGCTCTAAATTCGCATGAGATCATCGCCATGCCGACTAGAGCTATGCGGGAGGGAGATAGGGACTACGCTATCTCTTTTGCCATACCAAGCGATACTAAAGGCATCCTATATATTTATGGCAGGCAACCGTGTGATACTCGGAAGATGGAGGGTAAAACCTTTGATGTTGGTAATCTTTATTATGGGGGGCACGAGTGCATGGTTGTTTTTGATGATGTATTTGTTCCTTGGGAGCGAGTCTTCTTGCATAAAGAATACGAGTTTGCAGCCGAACTAGTGGAGAAATTTGCTTCATACCATCGTCAGAGTTACGCTTGTAAGGCGGGGATGGGTGATGTCTTAATCGGTGCTACCCAGTCGATCGCCGAATATAATGGTGTTGCGGAAGCTTCTCATGTTAAGGACAAAATCATTGGGATGAACCATCTTAATGAAACCATATTTTGTTGCAGCCTTGCCTGTGCCTATGAAGGTCATAGAGAACCTTCTGGGACCTATTATGTCAATACCGTAATGGCCAATATCACTAAACTACATGTAACTAGGATTCCCTATGAACTGGCTAAGGTAGCACATGAGATCGCCGGTGGTTCGGTGGTAACCATGCCTTCTGAAAAAGACTTTAGAGACCCTCAGATAGGTAAGTATGTTGCTAAATATCTAAAAGGCATTGAAGGGGTTCCTGTGGAACATCGTGTTCGCATGCTACGGCTGATTGAAAGCCTTACAATGGGGCTTGGAGCAGCATGCTATCTACCTGAATCTATGCATGGAGCAGGCTCGCCACAGGCACAAAAGATTATGATTGAAAGGCAAATCAATTTGGATGGGAAGAAAAAAGCTGCAAAAAGACTATGTGGGATTGAATAGGAAGTCGTCTTCGCCAGAAACTAAGCAGCAGGCTAGTTATTATTGCTAACTTGCCCGATTAGTTTTAGCAACCTTGCTCCCCGTTCAATAGAATCATCATAATGGAAGCTAAGCTGCGGGGCGTATCTTAACCTTAGATGTGAGGCTAATTCCTTGCGTAGAAAGCCGGAAGCAGCATTGAAACCTGCTAGCGCCTCTGTTTTCTTCGTTTCGTTTCCCAAGATGCTAACAAATATCTTGGCATGCTTAAGGTCAGGCGAGACTGAAACTTGGGTTACGGAAATAAGAGTGCTCAGTCTTGGGTCGTTAACCTCGCGCTCAAGTAATCTGCTGATTTCTTGCTTGATGGTCTTGCTTAATCGCTCAGTACGTCTAGACATTTAGGCTTCTCGAAGTGTAAGCAAAGTTTAGGTGAGAAGATTAGAGGAGTATTCTAGCTTACCCTTTCCTTTCTATAAAGCTCGATGGTGTCGCCAATGCAGAAATCGGTAAATCTCTCTATCGCTATGCCACATTCAAGGCCGGCAGTTACCTCGGTGACATCGTCCTTGAATCGTTTTAAGCTGGAGATTTGGGATTCGCAGACCACCTCGTTTTGCCGCAATATCTTGACTTTGGCATCTCGCCAAATCTTGCCTTCCTTAACATAGACCCCGGCTATTTTGCCTTGCTTGCTGCTGGTGAATATAGCTCGTATCTCAGCGCGCCCCGCAAGCACTTCGGCATAAGTTGGCTCAAGCATTCCCTTCAGCGCGTTTCCTATATCTTCCTCTAACCTGTAGATTACATCGTAATGTTGAATGCTTACTCCCTCTGCTTCAGCTAGCTGCTGTGCTCCAGGTGCTGTACTACTGTTGAATCCGATAACGATGCCTTTCGAGGCCGAGGCTAGGAGCACATCACTCTCTGTGATGCTGCCGCTAGCAGCGTGGATAATATTGGCTCTAACCTTTTCCGTATTTAGTCGCTCTATGGAGCTCTTTATTGGCTCGATGCTGCCCTGAACATCTGTCTTCAAGACTATGTTAAGTTCCTTTACTTGCCCGCTGCTTATTTGGCTGGAAAGGGTGCTTAAGCTTAAAGGGACACGCTGTCTCATAGTCTCTTGTTTACTTACTATGTTTCGTGCTTGATGCTCGTCAGCAACTACGGCGAAGGTTTTTCCTGATTTTGGCACACCATTTATGCCGAGGACCTCCACCGGGGTTGACGGTTCAGATTTCCTAATGCGTTTTCCTTTATTGTTGAACATAGCTTTGATTTTGCCCCAAGTGTTGCCAGCTACTACAATGTTGCCTAGTTCGAGGGTGCCCTTCTGAACCAGGAGAGTAGCTAAGGGGCCTTTATTCTTATCGAGCTTAGCTTCAATAACAACACCTTCTGCACTACAATCAGGGTCAGCTTTTAATTCCAATATGTCAGCAACAAGAAACAAGTTTTCCAACAAATCCGAGATTCCTTGCCCTTTCTTAGCCGAGATAGGAACGCAAACAACATCACCGCCCCATTCCTCGATAATTAAACCTGAATCGGCAAGCTGCTGCTTCACCCGCTCGATGTTGATGCCAGGTTTATCAATCTTATTAATGGCAACCACTATAGGCACTTCAGCAGCTTTGGCATGGTTAATAGCCTCTATAGTCTGAGGCATAACACCATCATCGGCGGCAACCACTAAAACCACAATATCAGTTGCCCGTGCCCCGTGAGCCCTCATAGCGGTAAAAGCCCTATGCCCAGGAGTATCTAAGAAGGTAATTTTATGTCCATCCACCGTGGTTTGATAGGCACCAATATGTTGAGTAATAGCTCCAGCCTCATGAGCAGTTACATTAGTTTCTCTAATGGCATCAAGGAGGGTCGTCTTACCGTGGTCAACATGTCCCATCACGGTAACTATTGGAGGGCGAACTTGTAATTTACCCCCCACGTCTCTCTTGTGAGAAGGTAAGATGTGGCGCTCTATTTTGCGCTGAGCCGTGTAACCAAAATCTTGGGCTAGCATAACGGCAGTATCAAAATCGATGGTTTGATTAATATTGGCCATAATAGCTCGCCGCATAAGCTGCTTAATGACTTTCACCGGCTCTACCTTCAAGCTGTCAGCCAGTTGCTTCACGGTTAGGGAAGGTGGAAGCTCAACCTGGGGCAAAGCTGGATGATTTATTTCAGCTGTGTTTCTCTCCTTCTGATTAGCCATCAGCCCTGAATTATTTTTACTCATCTAGTCTTCCCTTGGCAAGTTATTGCTGTATTCCAGTAAAACTTGACGATTATCATCGCTAAACTTTGTTCTCAAGGCGTGTTCTAAATGATTCCGCTTTAGCCCTATTTCCCAGCAATCTTTTTGTGGACATAGATAGGCACCTCTGCCTGGCTTCTTGGCAGATAGATCTACCTCGGTATTTCCATTGCTAGTGTGCACTAAACGGATCAAATCTTTTTTGTCTCTCCTTTGCCTACAAGCAATGCAAGTCCGTTGTGGTAGATGTTTACTCCTCTTGCGCATCATCCTCAAGGAAAACCTTTCGGTTTTTATGTCCCTTGCTCGTAGTTTTCTCTTTTTCTAACTTTACATCTTTCTTTGCGCCTGGTAAAATATCCTCAGCAAAGCGAACCTGGGTTTTTTCCTCTTGTTTCTCGGAGGGGGCTTCCACAGCTAATCCAAATACATCACTGGCCAAAAGTGCGTCTAGCTTTTCTCCTTCATCTTCGTTAGTTGGCGTTACTTGTTGAATTTCGCTTGTCACAGCCGAAAGCAACTCAGCCTCTTCTAACCTTTCGGGAGCAAGCTGTGGTAAATTTGCCTTTTCTACTTCAGCGGCAGAGGCACTCTTAATGTCAATTCGCCAACCTGTGAGTTTTGCTGCTAGCCTGGCGTTTTGCCCACCCTTCCCTATAGCTAGAGACAATTGTTTGTCAGGAACAACCACAGTGGCTGCATTTTCTACCTCATCAAGTTCGATACTTGTCACTTGAGCTGGGCTTAAGGCGTTGGAAATAAATATCTTGGGCTCGGAGTGCCATTGAATTACGTCTATTTTTTCACCATTTAGCTGATTAATGATGCTTTGTAATCTGATACCCCGAGGTCCGAGGCAACAACCTACCGGTTCGACGCCTTCTTGATGAGTTGATACTGCCACTTTGCTTCGATACCCGGCTTCGCGAGCTATGGCTTTTAGTTCCACAACACCACTGTTAACTTCAGGGATTTCTAGCTCAAAAAGGCGACGTACGAAATTCGGGTGAGATCGAGAAAGCACTAGTCGAGGCCCTCTAGTTCCTTGGCTTGTCTCCAAAAGATAGAACTTAAGTTGCTGTCCTGCATGGTAATGTTCGTTGGGCATTTGCTCATTGAAAGGAAGTATTGCCTCTCTCTTGCCTAAAAGGATATGAAGCTGTTTAGGTTGGATAAATTGAACCGTTCCCGTTATGATTTCACCTTCCTTGCCAGCAAATTGCTCGTAGGTTGCATAATGCTCTGCTTCGCGCAACCGCTGCAAAACAACCTGCCTTGCCACTTGAGCGGCAATACGCCCAGCACCTTTAGGTGTGGATTCTACCTCTACTACCTCGCCAACTTGAACGTCATGGCGCAGGTCTCGGGCCTCACTGAAGGAGATCTCTTTATGCGGGTTTGTAACTGGCTCAGCTACGACTTTTCTAGCGTAGACTTTAATATTACTAGACTCGGGGTCGATCTTGACTGTGAGATCCTGTTCGGGAGAGAACGCATCCTTTTGATAAGCTGAAACAAGCGCTGCCTCCAAAGCTGACAAAACTACTTCCTTAGGTAAGTTTCTCTCAGCTGAGAGTTGAGTAATAGCAGCCATAAACTCCGTCTTCATTTCTCTTTAACCTAATTAAACCTAGCAAAAAAGTGGGTTTTTACCCACTTTACTAAAACTCAATATAACATGAATTCATAAAGGATGCAAATACTGTGGTGCAAAATTTCAGCAAAAAGGGTGCCTGGATAAGAGCTGCCTAGATATAGTAAACTGCAGTTATATGAACTGGGGGAAAGCATATGACTTCTCAGCCCAAAACCCTTATTACCAGTGATGAGATAACAAACGCCATAGCTAGGTTGGCTGGTGAAATCAGGAGGGATTATAATGGGAAGCAACCCTTGCTTATTGGTATCCTTAAGGGCTCCTTCGTGTTTATGGCTGATCTTATCCGCCAGCTTGATTTGCCTCTGGAGGTTGATTTTGTCACGCTATCCAGCTATGGTGCTGCTAGGGAAGCTTCGGGAAAGGTTAGAGTGGTTCAAAGGCTCAGGACACCGATAAAGGGCAGAGATGTTCTGGTAATTGAAGATATTGTTGATACCGGTACTACTATCTCCTTTTTGCTTGATTACTTGAGGAAGAGAAAGCCTGCCTCCTTAAGGCTTTGTTCCCTAACAGACAAGCCATCTCGCCGCAGGGTGCCAGTATCCATTGATTACCTTGGCTTTACTTTACCCGACAAGTTTATCGTTGGCTATGGCCTTGACTGGAATGAGAAGTTTCGTTATCTACCCGAGATTTGTTTTCTGGAGGAATAAAGATGGATTTAACTAAGCTTATTTCAGTGGCTAGAGGGGAAGGCTCAGCAGATTTATTGTTAAAAAATGCCTGCATAATAAATACCTTTATCGGGGAGATGGAGCAAGGCAACGTGGCTATCTACGGTGACAGGATCGCTGGCGTAGGGAACTATAATGAGGCCAAGGAAATCATCGATTTACAAGGTAATTACCTGGCTCCAGGGTTGATTAACGGCCACACTCATATAGAAAGCTCTATGCTTCATCCGGCTCAATATGCTCGGGCAGTTGTTCCCAGGGGTACACTGACTGTGATAACTGATTTACACGAGATTGCCAATGTCTGTGGAATGGAGGGCATAAAATTTGTCATGGACTGGGCAGAGAAACTGCCCTTAGATATGTTGTTCATGGCTCCTTCTTGTGTTCCAGCAACCGCCTTGGAAACGTCAGGTGCTCAGATAAACACTGAGGAGGTTGAAAAAATTTTATCTTATTCCAACGTTATTGGCTTAGGAGAGATGATGAACTTCCCCGGTGTAGTAAATGGCGATGAGAGGGTATTGAGCAAGATTATCGCCTCAAAGGGCAAAATCATTGATGGACATGCCCCGGGCCTTGGTGACAAGGAGCTTAATGCTTATATAGCAGCGGGGATTTTTTCTGACCATGAATCCACTACTTTGGAAGAAGGACAGGAAAAGCTAAGGAAGGGAATGTACCTAATGATCCGAGAAGGCTCCTCAGAGAAGAATTTGGATGCTCTCCTGCCTTTGGTTACTGATAAAATTTATAAGAGGTGCTTCTTCGTAGTGGATGACCGTAGTTGCTCTGATCTCCTTCGTGAGGGCGACGTTGATTGGGTGGTGAGGAAAGCCATCGGCAGAGGTTTAGACCCAATCCGGGCTTTGCAGATGGCAACAATTAATACCGCTGAATATTTCCGCCTCTATGACAGAGGCGCTATCGCTCCAGGTTATTTAGCCAACCTTATCACTATCACCGACCTTTCCAAGCTAGAAATAGACATGGTGTTTCATAGAGGTAAGTTGGTGGCAAGGCAAGCCAAATCTCTATTTTCTCTGCCAGGTACAACCTCAGAGTTAACCCACACAGTGCATATTAAGCCTCTTACCACAGAATCTTTCAGGTTAACCACCGCTGAGGAGACTTACCCAGTTATTGAGATTGTCCCTGGGCAGATAGTTACTAAGAAAAAGGTCGAAAGGGTAAAAACTGTGGACGGGGCAATTATACCTGACACGGAGAAAGACATCTCGAAGCTTGCAGTGGTGGAAAGGCATAAAGCTAGTGGCAATATCGGTTTGGGGCTAGTCAAAGGGTTTGGTTTAAAGCAGGGGGCATTAGCTTCCTCTGTGGCTCACGATTCACATAATATAGTAGCTGTGGGCACCAATGATTCTGATATTCTCAAGGCAGTGGAGGAGATATCTAGATTACAAGGCGGTCTGGTTGTGTGTGCCCAAGGCAAAATCCTTGCTTTTTTGCCATTGCCTGTTGCTGGCTTGCTTTCCCTTGATCCTCTGGAGGCGGTTGCAGCTCAATTTGAAAGGGTAGAAAAGGCTGTTGCTAGCCTGGGAAATTTGCCGCCAGCCCCCTTCTCTATCCTCTCCTTCCTTGCCCTGCCTGTGATTCCCGAATTAAGACTGACTGATTTAGGGCTGGTGGATGTGACAAGATTTAAGTTAATTAAATGAGAGTTTCTACTTGGTTTAACTCAACTGAGAAGACTCCGGGCTATAATCAATCGCTGGATTTCACTGGTGCCCTCATATATTTCGACTATTTTGGCATCACGATAGAATCTCTCCAGTGGTAGGTCTCTCATATAGCCATAGCCACCATGGATTTGCATAGCCTTTCGGGTAACTTCCACAGCTGTTTCAGCAGCAAAAAGCTTTGCCTGGGCTACCTCTTTGGTAAAGCGCTGCCCAGCATCAGCGAGGCGAGCGGCTCGATAAGCCAGAAGCTTGGCAGCATCGACAGAATTAGCCATATCAACAAGCATCCATTGGATCCCCTGAAACTCGCTGATGAATTGCCCGAATTGTCGGCGTTGTTTGGAATATGCTATGGCAGCATCTAGTGCCCCCTCAGCTACGCCTATACCCTGGCCAGCAACGTCTATCCTGCCTGTATCTAGAATTGATAACGCGATGCGCATCCCATGCCCCTCCTCCCCTATTTGATTGGCTACCGGGATACGGCAGTTGTCAAAGAGAAGCTCGGCGGCACTGATGCCACGGATGCCCATTTTAGCCTCTATCTTGCCTATGGAGAAGCCCAGAGTCCCCTTTTCAACAACGAAGGCGGTGATGCCTCTTGCCTTAAGTTCCTTATCTATGGTAGCGAACAGGAGGACGAAATCAGCTACGTTGCCTTCAGAAATAAAACACTTGGCACCGTTAATAATCCATTCATCGCCTTCCTTCTTGGCAGTGGTTGACATGCTGGCAATATCGCTGCTGGCTTCGCGCTCAGTAAGGCCGAAAGCACATATCTTCTCTCCCCTGGCTGCCGGCACAACAAAGCGCTGTCGCTGCTCCTCGCTGGCAAATCTATAAATGCCATCGAGTCCCAATGTTAGATGAGTGCCGAGAATTGAAGCTGTGGAAACGCTGGCTCTAGCTAGCTCTATTGAGGCAATGAGACAATCCACCATGCCGCCGCCTTGCCCTCCGTACTTCTCGGGAATAGTCAACCCAGTTAGCCCTATGTCTCTTAACTTATTGAAGGCATCCATAGCAAATTCGTCCTTGCGATCCCATTCCGCAGCAAAAGGCTCAATCTCCTTGGTAACAAAGTCACGCATTTGCTTCTTGAACATGAGTTCTTTCTCAGATAACAAACTATCCATAGCCTTGCCTCCTTATAAACTACAAATCAGATGGCATCATGTGTGCGACTTGCTAATCGTACGCTGTGGATTGCCGTTTTGTCAATAGCAGTGGAGGAACATTATCAATCGGTGTGAGGCTATGATAATATTAGGAAACCAAGTCAGATTTGCAGAGAAGGAGGTATTAGAAATGGCCTTGAAAACGCCGGAACAATATAAGGAGAGTCTCAAAAGGATGAGGCCCAACATCTACAAGTTCGGTGAACTTATCCAGGATGTCACCACCAACCCTAATACTCGACCTACTGTGGAAGGGCACGCTCAGCTCTTCGCTGCTGCTCTCAACCAAGAATATGCCGACTTATTCTCCATTACATCGAACCTCAGCGGCGAGAAGGTCTCCCGCTATCTGTCAGTTAACCAGCGCGCTGAGGATATGATTGCTAACTGTAAAATGAAGCGGGCTGCCTTCAATCTGACTGGAACCTGTACCGGTGGACGTTGTGCCGGATACAATGCCATCAATTCTATGTGGGCTACCACATTTGATATGGATCAGGAGCTTGGCACAGACTACCACGAGCGTCTGAAGAAATGGCTCCGCTATGCTCAGGACAACGATATCACCATATCCGGCGCTCTTACTGACCCCAAAGGCAACCGCACTCTGCCTCCCTCCCAGCAGGAGGACCCTGACATGAACCTGCATATAGTAGAGGCCCGAGGCGATGGCATAGTAGTCCGCGGCGCTAAGGTAATGATCTGTGGGACAGCCGCCGCTAACGAAGTTTTTGTCCTGCCCGGAGCAGGCTACCGCGAGCCTGACAAGGATTATGCTGTCGCCTTCGTTATTCCCAAGGATATCGAGGGGCTGACCATAGTCGAGGCCCGACATCCCAGCGACACTCGGGAGTTGGAGGAGGGCTTTGACATCCCTGTCAAGAAGGGTGGCATTACACAAGCCTACTTGTTCTTCCAAGATGTCTTTGTTTCCAAGGATAGAGTCTTCATGTGTAGTGAATATAAGTATTCCACCGAGGCTGTGATGGATTTCATCATGCCTTACCGTGCTGCTATTGGAGCTTGTGTGGCTGGGCAGGGAGACCTCATGTGTGGTGCTGCTGCCCTTATCGCCCGAGCCAATGGCCTCTCCACCAGGATCTTCAATGAGAAGCTTACAAAGATGTACATGAACAATGAGACTACCTTCGGTTTAGGTGTGGCAGCTTCGGTCTTGGGGCGAAGGCACCCTTCAGGGTCCTGGCTTTGCGACCCGCTGCTTTCCAATGTGAATAAGGTCCATGTAGCTACTTTACCCTACGAGACCAAGATGATTACCCAGGATATCGCCGGTGGCATCGGTGAGACCGGCTGCATGCCTTCCTACCGAGATTTTACCGATGTCAACTATGGTCATCTGGTGCAAAAGTACCTTAAGGCGGCATCGTCGGCAGAATCTCGGACCAAGATAGCACGTTTTATCGAGTGGCTCACCTTGGGGGCCGGCGTCCCCGGTTGCATGCATGGTGGCGGTTCTCCAGAGGGAGCTAAGATGGTGCTCCGAGCTAACGCTGGACTGGAGAAATCCGTGGAATACGCCAAGCGTCTCATCGAACTAGAAGAGGATATACCGGAACCAGCCAAGAAATAGATGAAGGCAGGATGCTCTAACTGCTAGCACAGACCATGAGTGGCGGGTTTTCTACTGGGTCTGGTGCTTAGGGATTGAGAAATTTTATTTTTGCCTTGTTGCCCATAGTGGTGAGGCATCAAAAGGCTCACCGCTTAGTTTAGCCCTTAGGGTTTTGTCCAACATGTCTATGGGCACTCGAATTTGCGCCAGGCTGTCTCTTTCCCGAACGGTAGCTTGGTGATCCTCCAGAGATTGAAAATCCACGGTAACGCAGAAGGGAGTGCCAATCTCATCTTGACGCCGATACCTCCGCCCTATGCTTTGAGAATCATCATAGTCGGTCATAAAGCTCGGGCACAGTTGCTTATAGACCTCTTGGGCTAAAGGAGTTAGCTTTTCATTCCTGCTCAGAGGCAAAACCGCTATTTTCATAGGAGCTAAAGAAGGGTCGAGACGCAAAAATACTCTATTTTCACCTTCCACTACCTCTTCGCGATAGGCATCAATGAGAAGAGCCAGGACGGAGCGATCAACGCCAGCTGAAGGCTCAATAATGTAGGGAATATACCTCTCCCTGCTCTGCCCATCATAATAACTGAGGTCTCTGCCGCTATATTTGGCATGCTGAGTTAGGTCGTAGTCGCTCCTGTTGGCAATGCCTTCCAGCTCTGACCAACCCATAGGAAATAGGTATTCAATGTCATAGCAATCCTTAGCATAATGGGCCAGCTCTTCTTTGCCATGTTGGCGCAGGCGCAGATTCTCTTTTCTGATGCCCAGCTTGACATACCAGTCGAATCTTTCCTTCACCCAAAAATCAAGCCATTGTCCATCAGTTCCAGGCTTAACGAAGTATTCCAACTCCATGTGCTCAAACTCCCTTGTCCTGAAGATAAAGTTTCCCGGTGTGATTTCATTGCGGAAGGATTTACCTATTTGAGCGATGCCCAAAGGCAATTTCTTTCTGGAGGTAGTAACCACATTTTCGAAATTGACGAACATGCCCTGAGCAGTTTCGGGGCGAAGGTAGACAGTGCTTGCTTCTTCCTCTACAGGCCCCATAAAGGATTTAAACATCAAATTGAACATGCGGGGCTCAGTTAGCTCACCGCCACATTTGGGGCATTTTTGATCACCTATCTCCTCAACTCGCCACCTCAGGTGGCAGGACTTACACTCCACCAGAAGATCAGTAAAACTGTCAACATGGCCACTAGCTTTCCAGACATCGGGGTGCATCATGATGCTGGTGTCTACGCCCACCACATCATCCCTCTCCTGGACTATAGCCTTCCACCAGGCATTTCTAACATTGCGCTTAAGCTCCACACCCATAGGGCCATAATCCCAGCAGCTACTCAAGCCCCCATATATTTCGCTACTGGGGAAGACAAATCCTCTCCGCTTGCACAAGGAAACAATCTTCTCCATAGTTACGTTACTAGACATTACTTTGGCTCCTTTGGGTATTCTAGCTTACCAGCTTTATCTACTCGGCGTCAAAGCCAAGTATTTTGTTGACTTTTCGGCTCTGCAATTTAGCAAGTGAAGGAATAGTTTTAGAACGACTTAACGGCCGGCTATTAGTTCAATTGGTGAAACTAAGTCACTTCACGACTGTTGCGGCAAGATCCGGCATCCCCCCAAGCAAGACGGGGATCAAATCTGAGCTTGGCTCGATGAAGGCGTATATCACATTTGTACTGGAGGTAAAAGATAGGTGTTTTATCCCTTTGAAATCAACCTTCAGGCTTTGTGCCCACGGCAGAAGGCGTCTCTCTCCCTTTCCATCCTGGTAAAGCATCTCAAAGTCCCTATCTCCCAGCTTGACATCTTTCTTATGGAATTTTTCCACGTGCTCTATGCCCGGGGGTATCATTCTGTACATGCCTTTTTGGATAAGATGAGCCTCGCCGGCTATCGCCTTAGAGGTTTCCATGACCACGTAGAGCTTGTCGTGCCTCATAGTCAACTTCGCTATTGGGTAGTAAAACAAGCTGAGCCGCGGCTTCAAGTGCAGGGTGGCTTTCACCGTTTTTACCACCTCCTGTTTAACCTTATACTCCGCTTTAAACCCTATGTATCCTCCTACCCAGGTGTACGTCTTATCAATCGGTTTCAAGGCATGCTCTATCACATTAGCATATTCCCGCATCAAGATTAGATTCTTCCTTCTGCCCAGGAAGTACTGTACTGTTGCCACTATGGCCAGGGCTACCAGTAAAGGAAACAACCATGAAGTAACGCTCATATTATCAATCCCCTTGCTTATTATAGCATTCTTAGTCTAAACGGCTAAAATCAGACTATACACTAGATTCACCTAGCCTCTTTGCTCTGAGGCAACCATTCTTCAACTCTCAGGTAGCTCGAGAATTTTTCTATCGCGTTCATCCCTACTGGTTCCCGTTCCAGGAGGGGAATTTTTCTAATCGGCTTTCCCAGTTCTGATTCCGCTTTCGTGATGGTTTCGATCTCCTCCCTCTTGCCACTAAATTTATTCACCACTATTGCGCCAATAGGCATGGCTAACTTCTCCAGGGTATCAAAGGCTCTCTTGGTCTCGAAAAGGGAAAGCCTGTCAGGATTCATGACAGGCATGACCATACACCTTTTGGTATCCGTTTGCAGTTCCTCTACCCTTCCCACCTCCTTCATATAGCTCAGCAGTTCCTGCATGACCTCGTCCTTTTCCTCCCTGGTGGACAGTTTAAACTCCCTTCCTTCGAGGACAAACTTTTTCTCCCCTTGTATTTTCTCGATGGCCAATCTCTTGCTCAATATCTCCTTCCTGAGTCTTACCAGCCTCTCTCCCCAGATTAGAGAGACCTTGGGAAGGGCAAGCACCCTGAGAGTTAGTCCGGTTGGGGGAGTGTCAAATACGATGACTTCATATTTCTTCTCTCCCTCGGATATTATCTCCTCTATTGCCGCTAAGGTGGCATATTCTTCTATACCCGGGGAAAGGCGAATGGTATCGAGATACCCTTCTATGTTTATTGCCCTAAGGTATCCATACATATCTTTTAGCTTTCTACTGCTTTCCTCGAGATAGTTTTTGATCGCCCTCTCCATATCAACTTCCAGCCCCCAGAGGTTTTCCTTTATCTCCCTTGCCTTCCCAGATAGCGGAGTTCCAAAGACATCGCCAAGATTATGCGCTGGATCCAACGAGACGATCAGGGTATTATAATCTTTACATATGGAAAAGGCTGCAGCCGCGGCACAAGTGGTCTTGCCCACGCCGCCCTTGCCAACAACGAAGATTGTTCTTAAGTCCATATTCAAGGAATACCTAAGGAGCAAAGAGCCCGAAAATCTCTCCCGATATGTCGTCCATGTCCCCTGCCCTTCTGCCCATCACATACATCTCACGGACAATGTAAGGCATTAGCTTTATGGAGATATTTGAAGGGGGACTTGGAATGCCGATAAAAGAACCCACTAGCAGAAGGGAGAAGATATTCTCCATCTCCCGCAATTCGAACTCAATATACTCGGTAGACCGACTTCTTAATCCCCCTTCAAAATCCTTTAAAAATTGCCAGATGGACCGGAGTTTCACGCTTCCTTGGGGCCTCTCTTTAGAGCCACCACGACTTCGTATAACAGGTAAAATGCCAAGGCTAACATTATACCCACTATGACTAGCGTAGGTGCACCTCCGGCCCTAACAGCGATAAACCATATGCTAGCCGCGGCCACCGTTATCCATAAGAAGCCTGCCGGGATTAAAGCACACAGACATTTCCCTTTGCTAGCCCTGAGGACATTGGTGACCCATACTGCGGAAACCATCAAGGCTAATGCTGCCAGCATCTGGTTAGCCGCCCCGAAGGCTGCCCACAGTGCCGAGAAAGCTCCGGCACTAGTGGCCAACCATATACCCAGACCTGCGGCTATGGTAGCGGCCACCCATTTATAGGTAAAAAACCTAAACACCGGGCTCTTTCTGGCCTCCTCGCTTCGCACCCCACGAGTAAGTATGTCAACCCAGGCAAACCTTCCGATCCGATTTGTCGTATCCAGGGTCGTTAGGATGAAACAGGAAACCCATAACGTGGCAAACAATGCACCTACAGTTATAGGGATGCCGAACGCTTGATTCAGCCCCATGGCGTATGGGCCGGTGAACATTGCCAGCTTGGGCACATTCCAGGCACCCAGGCCTGAACTAACCACTGCGGCTGCAGCACCTGTTGAAGCGAAACCCCCTTCTGATACCATGTACTGGAGTCCGAAGGCACCCATCGCCACCACCACGATGGTGGACAGGAAACCTTCGGTCAGCATCCCTCCGTATC
>Ga0114921_10000122_pt1 | contig 31297 bp, 29 predicted proteins | sample BentaG_FD_87016 | JGI IMG/M metagenome (GOLD analysis project Ga0114921, IMG submission 87016) | Deep subsurface microbial communities from South Atlantic Ocean to uncover new lineages of life (NeLLi) - Benguela_00093 metaG | ecosystem: Environmental > Aquatic > Marine > Oceanic > Sediment ... | reverse complement strand
CAACAACTTATCAATGGCAATTTCACCCACATTATCTAAAATATACAGGACTTTTCTTCCCCCTTCCTTCAGTATTTCGTATAACTTATCGGTGTGGTCTAATTTTAGGCCTTCCTGAATATTATTCTCGAGCATCTTCTTAATACGAGAAACTGATATTCCATAACCAGTTCCCACAGTACGGAAATCCAACAAGTTGCCAGCAATTGCCCATTTTGCTAAATAATGGAGTGCATCAAAACCTGAAAGTTTTTCGGATTCTTGGGATAGGTAATTGGCTATCTCGGTTCCTACTTTGTTACAGTTAATCCGCAACTCTTCGAACGGAACCTCTATTCCTGAAATTCTTTTTAAAATACGATGTACTTGGGTAATATGATAAGATGGAATTGTTTGAAGGTTGAAATTCTTACTTAAATAATCTAAACTCTCACTAAGTATTCTCTTCTGTGTCTTAGGAGGCAAGTTTAATAACTTTATCGCTCCAACTAAATCATCTATAATACAGGGTGCGCATTCTAATTGACTGAGCATCTTGCTTTTATCCTACTAACCGATCTTATTCTTATTGAAATCATCCAAAGCAGGGTGCTTCCTTACAGAATAGATTTTCTTTTCTAAAATATCTTCTCTACACTTACTTTCGTACCTTCCTTAAATCGTCCTCTATCCATCAAGACTTTGGATAGATACACTTTGTCAAAATCCTCCACTTCAGTAATAGGATCTCCAGCCTTAGCATGTGTAGAATGTAATCCTCCCATCCACCACCTATGATCTGTAACATACAATAAATCACCAGTATTTGCTTTCATTAGTTGCATAGCCCTAGGAGATACTTTAACGATCTCTCCCTTATCGGATAGCTCCACCTGCTTTATCCTGAGAACAGCCAACTTACCTTCTCGTTCATTAGGCTTGGCACCTTTAAATTTTGTCATTCCCTCTTTCTCTGTCCCCCAAACCAAACCACTGATTTTTTCCTTTGATGGAGGTGCTGTAAATAAAGTAACAACTACCCCAATCACTCCAGAGACTACCAATCCATAAAGAGCGCGGATGAAGAACCAGCCAGAATGTGCTATCCCACAGCTAAATGGAGCTAACAGGATGTCATACTTTATTGAAAGAAACATAAGGATTATCCCTCCTAACAAGGTCCAGAAAGCAGCTTTGGCTGTATAACGTTTCCAGGTACAACCCAAAACAATGGCTACAACCATAGGTGGAGTGATGGTTGCAGTAAATGCTCCATGAGCAGCATAAATAGTTTTAAACTTCATATAAATGGGAACCAGTGCAATCCCAATGATAGCCCCTGCTATACACGTTATCCTTGCAACTCTCAAATAATGCTTATCTGGAGCCTTCTTCACTATATGAGGTCGCCAGACATCGTTCACAAATACTGCTGAAGCAGCATTGAGTAAGGTATCCACAGTAGACATAAGAGCCGCAGTAAGAGCTGCAAGGACAAACCCAAATACACCTGGACGACACAACAAATAGGCAGCTTTGACAAATGCATCTCTACCGGCAAGAGTTTTTGGAAGAAGCCCAGCACTCACAAGAGCTCTTGCTATCCAGCCACCACCAGAAGTAGCAACGGAAGCTACGATTATTAACACTAAGATATTGAAAAGAGCAGCCTTCCTTGAATCGAACAAGCTCTTTGCTGACATAAATCTCATCATTATTCCCTGGTTCATAAGCCAGAATGCAAAAGAATTTGCAATAGCATCTTGCCAGAAGATACCCACGAAATTGAAACTAGGCGGTTTATTGAAGTAAGCCAGGGCATATTTATGGCCGGCCGGAAAGAGATTCCAAAAACCACCGTGCTGCCTTAAGAAGAAGATTCCTCCAACAAATAGCCCTATTCCTGCAATTAAAAGAATGAAAGCTTGCAATAAATCTGTCCAGATCACAGCAGTCTGTCCTCCTGCTACCACATAAATAGTTGCCAATACTGCCACTGCAACAGCAGCCCAGAATACCGGCAAACCTATTAAGGTATGAAAGGCAACACCTAAAGTGTAAAGATTGATACCCACATAGCCTACCAGATAAATTATAAGAATAATCGTACCCACTATACGAGTTTTAGGATCGAATCTCTTTCCAAGATATTCGGGAATTGACAAAACTCTCGAAAAGTAGATTACAGGTAACCAGCAAAACATGAAGATTGGAAGCAGAAAGATATCGTTGATGTAGGACTGTGTAGAAGAGAATCCGTAGAGGTATCCCACTGATGAGTACTTGATAAAACTATAGGAACCCACTAATGTAGCTACACATGAAAATGAAATTATCCACCAGGGAAATCTTTGCCCACCCAAAAAGAATTCTTTAGTTGTCCTTGTATATCTGGCAAAGAATGTGCCGAAGGCTACAATGAGAATAAAGTAGCCAATCATGATTGTATAATCTAAAGGTGTTCCTAATATCTCCATTTTTACCTCCTATTTTCTCTAAAGACGGGGTACTACGAAGAAGAAAAATGAATGAATGGCAAGATAAATGAAGTAACCTACAATTAACCAAATGACTTGTGTTCTGTATTTTCTTAACCTCAGATCGACTACATCCGACTTGAATACAAGTATCATACCAATTAGGAATAAGATACCTCCTACGATATATTGATAAAGAAGAGATAAAATTGTTGGTGTAGGCATATCCACCTCCTTATTTTTAATTATTCTGTAACTCCATAGATCTTTATGAGATTTTTATTCAATTGAGATGAGATAATGAACTTATTCATCCTCGGTCCTATCACCTCCATTGTTTCCAGATACATCCTATCTTTAGTTACTTTAGGAGCTTTTTGATACTCCTTAAGGATTGCTACGAACCTATTTGCTTCTCCGAGGGATCGATTTATCTTTTCCTCTTTATAGGCCTCTGCTTCTTTCAATAACCTCACCATCTCTCCTCTGGCTTGTGACATAACTACACTTTGGATACCATAGGCATCATTGACGAATTTTTTCTCATCAGCTTGAGCATCAATCACATCTCGGAAAGCTTGGATTACTTCTTCTGGTGGATTCAGCTCTTGCAGATCAGCAGCCAGTATCTGGATTCCTGTTCTATAATTGTCCAAAGATTTTTGAGTCAACTCACGGATCAAGGTTTGAATCTTCAACTTACCCACTGTTAATGCCTCATCTACTGTCATTCTCCCTAATATTTCTGTAATAGATGCCTGAGCTGCATTAAAGATCAAATCTTCTGGTTTCTCAGTCTGAAAGAGATAATCAGAGGCCTTCTTTATCGAATATTGCATCAATATGGTTAAGTTTATTATGTTTATGTCACCGGTTAACCTTTTTATGATCACAGGATTTGATTCTGCCTTAACGGAATCTGATTCTGTCCCATTATTAGTTTTATTTTGCTTATATCCAATCATCACCCTTCTGACCGTTCTTACTTTTGGTTTATTCACCCTTTCGATAGGCCAGGGCAAGTGATAATGCATGCCTGGAAGGATACTTTCTCTTACGACACTTCCAAATCGCTTTACTACTCCTTCTTCATCAGATTGCACTACATAGATACCTGACAATAACCAAATTACTGCTATACTTGACAAAATTACCTTTAACAAAAGAGTTAAATGCTTTAGATTTACTTTGAGATCTTCTAATACTTGAGTAAGTTTACTCTTTTTCATGGGATACCTATGGTGATCCTTTCTCTAACAATTGCAAGAGTTTTGAATCCCCTGGAAGTATAATGGTAGTCTTCTCGTTAAGAAATTTATCGTAAGATTGTAAGGTTCGAATAAATTCATAAAACTCGGGATCCTTCCCAAAAGCTTTAGCATATATTCGTGCAGCTTCAGCATCTCCTGTACCCTTCATCCCTTCTGCCTCGCGATAAGCCTCTGATAGTATGATTTGCTTCTGCTTATCCGCTTCAGCACGAATCTTTGTTGCCTCTTCTTGCCCTTCCGATCGATACCTTGTAGCTATCCTTGTTCTCTCAGCCCACATCCTTGCAAAGACACTCGGCAAATTCTCTTCAGGGAAGTTTAATCGTTTCATCCTGACATCCAATATCTTAATCCCGTAATGTTCTATTGCTCTTTGATCGCTCCTTTCAGTTATCTCAACCATGATCTTACCTAAATTCATCTCCCCTTCTTTATGAGAAACGATGGTACAGAAGGGACAATTACCCAATGCTGCTCCTACTTCAGCTTTAACAAGATCCTCTAAGCGTAGCTCTGCCCCTCTCCTATTTCCCATTGTTTGAAAGAATTTCAAAGGATCGATTATCCTCCAGCATACATATACATCAATCACTATATTCTGTTTGTCACTGGTTAAAAACTCAGATGGAGTAGGGTCATAAATTAGCACTCTTTTATCAAATAAAATCTTTGTTTGAATAGGAGCGGGTAGTTTTAACTTTAGACCCGGTTCAGTGACGACCTTAACTGGCTTACCAAATTGACAAACAATCCCTATTTCTGTTTCATCTAAACAGAATAATGCGGTACTTATGAGATAAATAAAGATCGCTATCGGCAAGAAGATCCAGAGTAGGTTTTTTCTCACTTTTACTCACCTCCAATCATAGCTTCTATTGACCCTTTAAAGTAAGGTCTCAGGTCTAAAATATCCTTGGATGTTCCAGGAGCAAGGATAAATTTATTCACTTTTGGCAGCGTCCTCTCCATAGTCTCAAGATAATATCTGGACGCAGTGACCCTGCTCGCTTCTCTATATCTGGCTAATCTTTTTAGGAATCGATCAGCTTCACCCTTAGCTCGATTTATTGAGGCAATTTTGTAAGACTCTGCTTCTTCTATAGTACGCTTAGCATCTCCCCTGGCCCTGGGCACAATTCGATTAAGATCAGATTCAGCTTCGTTGATATACCTTTCTTTATCCTCTCTGGAACTTGCTACTCCTCTGAAGGCCGGTACTACTTCTATTGGTGGATGTAGCTCCTGAATTGCTACACCCAGTACCTTTATTCCTATACCATATTCATTTAAAAGATCCTGTAAGTCCATATTTATCCTTTTTTCGATAACAGGCCTATCTTCAGACAGAATCATATCGATTCTTTCACTTGCTACTATTTCTTTGATTGTAGACTCAGTAGCTGTCCTTAATAAGTTTATAGGAGTGTCAACTTTAAATAAATAATCAGCTACATCTTTGATTCTATATTGGATTACTATACCCATATCAATTATGTTATGATCTCCGGTTAGCATTAGAGATTCTTCATATCGCTTGTCGTATCTTCCAATTATATGGCGAATCTCCCATAAGTAGGCTTCAGGTACCTCTTCAATCTTCTCACGAGTTCGGAACCCTACCTCTACCCTGTTTACTTGAGTGATGGATACCCTGCTCGCTTTCTCAAATGGATAGGGTAAGCGATAGTGGAGTCCAGGCATAACCCTTCCTTCTGTTATTTTACCGAATCGTTGAACTACAGCCTGCTCTCCCGGTCTCACAATATATAATCCACTTACTATATAGCTCAGTATTAAACATAATCCAGCAACTCTTAAGATTACCCATCTTTGCATCGCTATTTTCTCATAGTAATTCTTCCATTTGTGTAGCAAAGGTAATCTCTTATATTCAAATGTAATGAGCTGAAGCGACCTTTTTCCTATCAAGGCTTTTACTCCACTTTGTAATATTTCAATCCCGGTGAATACAATGAATAGTGTCACAATTATCGCAGCCAATGCATCAATACGAAGTCCTATAAGGTGTCCCACTAATCCTATCAGAACTGCTATGGATGAGTACATATCGGCTTGTGAATGATAACCATCTGCAATCAAACTGGGTGAATTTGTAGCTTTGCCTACATATATTTTATAACGAGCAAGAAAGTAGGAGATGATTATTGATAGAAATGTTCCAAAGATCGCAACTGGTAAAATTCTAATTGCGATCCTTTGTCCTACTGCTGCTGTTTTAAATACGGTGTAAGCAGCATACAAGATAAAAAAGGAGATTACTACAGAGATGATGTTTTCGATACGGGCTCTCCGAGAAGGGGTGGTAGTCTTTTTTTTAGGAATCTTAACACCCAAAAAGACAAGCAGGGATACAAAGATATCCGAACCAGAATGGTATGCATCAGCCAGAAGTGCCAAACTACCAGAAAAGATAGCCAGTAGTACCTTCAGTAAGGCGAGAAAAACATTAATCCCAACAGATACTAAAGCCGCACCAGATTTTCTACCTATCTCTAAGTCTTTCATTGCCTTTCATAAAGATAAAGTAAGGAGGTCTTACATCTCAAAATTTTCTAACTAGTTAAATTTATCTAACCGCCACCCCTAAGAGTTCCTCAGAAGGAATTCCTAATTCTCCATAGCGCTTGGCTTTGAATCTAACGGGGAGCTTACCCTTTATAGTATCCTTCGCTTCAAAGAATTTCAGCATCTTTTTGTCACCCGCTGGTCCTTCAGGATGATCTGAACATCTCCACCACGCACCAGGCTTACCAATGACATTCGCCTTGGCTCGCTTCCAGATGTCCTTAGTAGCTGGCACATCACGGGATACCCAACTGAGCTCCTTACCTGTTAGTGTATATACTGTGTACCGCAGCAGATACGAACAAACAGCAGGATGAACGATATAGTAAACATCCTTCACTTTCGTATACCGTAATCCAATATGACGATGACCAGTCATCACAAAGCTAACCTCTGGGTATTTTTCAAAAATCTTTTGTACTTCCGCACTGTTATCAACCACAAACTTTGCGTATTCTTTCCATTTCATACTTCCATCGTCTTTGTGCCAGGGAACAAAATTGTGATGAGCAAAAACGATCGTCAGTTTGTCGCGGTTGACATAGAGGTCATTGTCTAACCACTTGAGCTCAGCTCCTACTATATGACCACCCCAGCTACCAGGTACATTTGTGTCTAAACCAACCAGATGCATACCCGGTATTGGATCCAAACTCCACCAGAACTCTGGCCCTTTAAACCCATGTCCCTGAAAAGCCCAAACGAACTCAGATCTTGTCACTCCTCTTGCAGGTGGAGGACCAGGAAATTTCCTCGGCTTAGGTACAGGGCTCAAATCGTGGTTTCCCAACACGAAATAATAAGGTACCCTTAATTCATCCATAACAGTTTTAAGCACCTCCAGGTTCCACGGCTCTGCATCAAGGGTTAGGTCACCACATGCAACTACAAAGTCAAGATCCGGAATCTTATTAAATTCGTTTACTGCAGAACGAAGGAGATCGACACTTGAAACTGTCATCTTGAATTCATCTTTTATACCTTCCACAGGCATTCCCATATGCATATCAGCAATAACCCCAAACTTTACTCGCTCAAAGCCATAGGAAGTGGTCCAAACAAAGACTACTACTAATACTGTAAGTAGTCCTATCAAAAGTCCTTTAGATCGTCTCATTTTTTCCCTCCTTTTATTTGGGGGTAAAAAGAGAGAACCCCCTTTCTACCCCTTTATACTCCTTTCTCTCTGTTAAACTGTAAAACCTCCTTGTCTGTAATACTGTAAGACCTCCTTACAAATTTTAGCAAGTAGCAAGTATAGGTAGGACCTACCCTCACTTAAACAACACTTGTGTCCTTATCTCAAATACATCATCAGGCTCTTTGGCAAAGTAAGCTCCATGATCGTCAGTGATCATCCTGTTGTTGATCATAAACTTGAGGTTCTCGCCCAAATATAGGTTCACACCAACAGTAATAACAGTAGCAGGATCAATTCCTTCAACATCAGGAGCATAGGATGAGTAGTTGATAATAGGTTGGATTTTTAGGGTTCCTATATCAAAAGCCTCTACAGATTTCTCGATGGTATAACCACCCATAATATGGAAACCAGTGTATTCTCCAGTGTATTTTTCCCCAGTTAATGTGTCTATTGTATTCGTTATTGTTCCATAATCACCAGCGTCTCCCATATCGTATCCACCACGGATATCAAGTCCAGCGCCTGTGTACCAAAAATCTACTCCAGAAAGAGTACGCTCATCTATTGAATCTGTAGCAGCAGGCACATAAGCTTTTACGAGTTGTGTCCAACCACCTATCAGTAGTCCTTTAATGGGGGTAAGATTAGCCCTGCAACAAATATCGACTTCGCCATCAGGATTTTTCGCTATTCCAGAACCTTTGCCATTAGTTATCGAGACTATGTAGCCCAATTTAGACTCAGCCCCCAATTTAAAGGTTCCACTACCCTGTACTCCATAGTCAAAGAGGTCGCCTACCTCCCAAATCTTTCTTGAGATAGGGTTAATCCATACTGTCAATTGCTTGGGCGGCCAGGTCCAATAGGTTTCTACATTTGATGGAACACAGAACTTACCAACCCTGAAATTGAAGTAGGGAGCCATGTATTTGATGTCAGCATAGGCGAACTTTACATCGAGTACCTTGCCATCCTTTTCAAATGCTTGTTCCAGCCTATAAGCTAATTTACCATCGGCCAAACTACCAGTGAAACGTAACCTCATTCTCCTGACACTGAAGGTCAAATTATCCTCAGTATACCTGATCTCTTGCTGAATATAGGACTGGGCGGCGTTTTCAAAGACTTTTGCTTGCAATGAAGCAAAAAATCCCAACATCATAACTCCTGCCATTACAAAGCAAACTCTCTTCATATCCCCTCCTTATTATTATTTATTTAAATTTCCCAAATTTTACCTCTTTTTAATGGCATAATTCGCCAGAGGAGGAAATTGTTTTAAGAACTACCCTGCGCATCATAAGACACACAGGGCTGACTTAAACAGACCTTATAGGCCTCGCATAGAAAAAACCGGAGTTATAAATAAAAATACCCTCAACCCATGAGAGGATTGTGCAGGTAAAAAACTCCGCTTTCTTCAGTTTAGATAGAGCAAACATAAGTTATACTTCAATTTTACCACAAAATTTCCATTTTGTCAAGACAAAAAAAGTAAGTATGTCAGACCCGATTTTTTCTGACCACGCCCCACTTTATATGAATCCTTTTCTAAAATTAAAGAGGCTTTTTCACTTATGGGAAACTGATATACATCTTTTAGCCCCTTTTCAATCATACTTTTTATCTTCCACCTCCTTATCATTATAAATTTTAAAATATATCTATAAAAAGCATAGTAAATAGAAATTTCTTGTCAAGTAAAAAAGTGAGTCCAGTTTTATTTTTTCTTCTATTATTTTTAAGCAGCCTTTCGTTCATAATCTTCACAAACATAGTAAATAGAAATTTCTTGTCAAGTAAAAAAGTGAGTCCAGTTTTATTTTTTCTTCTATTATTTTTAAGCAGCCTTTCGTTCATAATCTTCAAAATCTTTTCTATGGCACTTTGGGTCTTGTCCTTACCAACTGCAATTAGGGATGGGAAAAGAGCTATTGATTTATGAATCCAAGGATAGAAACTCTTTAGTTGGTCCTCTTTCTTAAAGCAAGCACTTTTTTTTCTATCTTATCTTCAGTCTTTCTATAGAAGTGTTTAAGAGAAATCACTCATGGGGCATCCCTCCTTTTTTTAGATCTTTTGTAAGACCAAGTGTACAAGGGATGCCCTCCCAGGTTAACATGTATTAAACCATCTACACTTTTCTCTTGACAAGATTTTTTATATCTAAAAAATAGGAATAGGATATAAAAATGAAGAAATTTTTCAAGATTCTCTTAATTGTTGCAGTGGTGATATTTACATATTTTTTAATTCAGCATCTGATCGTAACCGATAAAGAGAAAATAGTGAAAGCAGTAAAGACCGGCAGAGAGGCTATCGAACAAAAAAATAAAGAACGGCTGATAGATCTTTTCTCGAAAGATTATGAAGATGAAACTGGATTAACCTACGCCCAGATAGATTCCATCATAGATTGGAGTTTTGACTATTTTGACGACTTCGACATATTTCTAACTAAAGTAGAAGTAGAGATAGAAAAAGATAGGGGAGAGGCGGAATTTGGCGTAAAGGTCATTGGTAGAAAAGAAGAAGACCTATTCTTATTGGCGGGCACCCTGACAGCCTTTGCGAAGGTTAAACTCGTCTTCAAAAAAGAAGAGAAGGTCTGGAGAGCAATAAGCGGAGACCTACCTTGGACTTAACATATTATGCATTAAACACCGAAAGTCACTGATTCAAATCAAAATTAGCAATTATCAATTAGTCCCGCACATAAATTTATGTGCGGGAATTTCTCAGTGCAGTTACCTATAGAATGAATTGATAATTTTGCATTGTTAACTGACAATTTTAAATTGTTATTTTTAAATGGTGTCATTTGGTGTTTTACTTTATATCTCTGGAATCGTCTTCATCTCCTTCCCAGTATGATAGATGAAGAATCTTTTTAATAATTCCGTGATTTCACGACCCTGCTCCTTGCTGACCAAAAGATTTCTAACCCTATTCAACCCCAACCTCTTTAATTTCCTCAGAATCGTTAAACTTCCCCTACTCAAACAGAAAGTTTCACCTACTCCACAACTTGCACACAAAATACCACCCCCACCTATACTAAACGCTAAATTGTCAGTCTCACATTTACACTTGATACATTTTTTAAATTCAGGTTCATACCCTATATATCGCAAACCCTTAAGGAGATAAGTTAATAAAAATATTTGAAATTTATTTTTACTTGCTGTTTTTTCCACAAGTTCAAGAGTTTCAAGGGTTAACTTGTAAAGGTCTGGATTTCTACTCTCTTTTGGTTTTGCCAGGTTCAGAAATTCGAGGACTGGGATGGCGTAGGTGAATGATTCGAGGTTGTTTTTTAATTTTGTAAAGGGATGTATTACATTACTTTCAGAAATTATATAAAGGTCTTTTCCTTCTCTCTTATAGAAGATGATATTGCAGTTTGTAAAAAGTTCCAAAGAGGAGCCGAATCTGCTCTTTGGACTTCTTATGCCCTTTGCTATGACCTTTATTTTACCGAATTTCTCTGAAAATAGCGTGATTATTCTACTCGTCTCCCTGAATCGCTGGGTCTTTATAACTATTGCCTCTGTCTTTTGAATATTTGCCATCATCCTACCTTAGTACTGTCAAAAAACCACAGATAAACACTGTGAAGAAACTTTTCCCATCTCTCAAGTAATCCACAACCCATTCCCCACAAGCCGTTACTTTATATTTTATTACAAATTACTTTAAATTCATCCCATTTCTAAGAAAAACATTGTATCTTATTGGCATTAAGGAGATTCTTGTTGTGAGAGTCCATCTTTTGAATTGACAAATTTCTCAATGGGGACCAAGGAGCCTGCGTAGTGGAGTTCTTCTGTCCAAGATTCATAGACCTGTGCGATCTGTGGAGGTTCCCCCCCTAGAACGGCACCCATTATCTTCTGGGATAGGGTCTGATAGCTTCGCATATTGACAGATTTTACATAAATAGGGGGGTGGGTCTCATTGAACTCATCTATCATATCATTATATAATTGAAATCCACGACAGATTGTCAAGGAAAATCGACTCCATGGTCAGATTTTCTCCATACGGATCCGTAGGGACTGACCCGGCGTTCTATAGCTCTTTGATGAGGTCAAGATAAAAAATTGCAACCACAGAGAGCGAAGAGTTCGCTAAGTACATAGAAAGAGTTACAGAGAACTGCCCCATCTCTTCCTTAAATATTCTTTAGTTTACATAAGATATATTATCAGACACAAACTCTTCCTCTTTCTAAGGGTAAAAATTTCTTCACCATTCTTCGGAGGCTTCGATTATTGCGAGATATAGCCCTCTAACTCTCCTCACATATCTCCTTGCCAACTTTTCCCTGTAGCTTGCATATTTCAGTTCCAATTTTTCCAATGTATTTTTCGATAATTTTTGTCTTCTCGTCTCAGAAATTTCTGGCACTTTCCAGTGACACTCCAGTCTGAGGGTACATGTTCCCCCTCCTCTGTATTTCATTATGCGAGCTACAAGCCATGATTTTCTCTTCCCCTTTGGTTCTGTAAGGATGAGACCGTAATATGCCCTTCCCTCACCGGTTCTGATTTTAGATTTTTGGGATGTCTCAATAGTATACCTTCCAAGTCGTTTTTCGACGAGTGAAAATAATTTTTTAAAACTTATCTCGATCTCATCGTTTCCTCCATATGTATAATATCCTGTTTCTGCAGGGGCTTCGGTAGTGGATTTTATTGCAGGTGCACAGCATAATAGAAGGAGTAATACTGAAGAGAGTAATTTTATATTCTTCATACACTTATTTTTAAAATAATAGAAAAACTTGTCAAGAGAAAAATTGAGAGGGCTTTTGGCTGTTTTCTACTTGACTGGAATTATATCTTATGCAAAATAATAATATGGATGCTGAATCCTATAGAAGATTTTTGATTCCCGGTGTCCTGTCCAAACTGAAAGGGATGGAGTTGAAAGCAAAGTTGGTCGTCGAAGGTTTTCTAACGGGACTTCATCGTAGTCCCTACAAGGGTTTCTCTGTGGAGTTTGTAGAACATAGACCATATATGCCTGGAGATGAGATCAAGAGGATCGACTGGAGGATATTTGGAAAGACAGACAGGTTTTATATTAAAGAGTTTGAGGAGGAGACAAATTTAAAGGCTTATATCTTCCTCGACGCGAGTGGCTCGATGAGATATACTTCTACTAAACTCACAAAACTCGAGTATGGATCTTACCTGTCTGCATCTCTTGTATATCTTTTGCTCCGTCAAAAAGATTCTGTGGGGTTGTGCATATTCGATAATAAGATACGGAAGTATATCGCTCCTAAATCTTCGCCCCGACATTTGCACATCATTTTAAAAGAACTCGATGAAATCAAACCAGGTGGCGAAACGGATTTGGGTTCAACCTTTCATCAGATAGCAGAACGGATAAAACGGAGAGGGTTGATTATTATTATATCAGATCTGTTTGATGAACCATCCAGAGTACTTTTAGGTCTGAAACATTTCAGACATAGAAAGAACGAAGTAATAGTTTTCCATATATTAGATCCTGCAGAGATACATCTACCTTCAGTACAGCCCTGTATCTTAAAAGACCTCGAATCGAAAGAAGAATTACAGATTGAGCCAAAAACTGCAGTTTTGGAGTATGAGAAAATTTTTAAAGTTTTTGTGGAGAGATATAGGAGAGAATGTAGAGAAAATTTAATAGATTATATACCCTTAAATACATTGACCCCCTTCGATTATGCACTTCTTTCCTACCTCGGTAAGAGGAAAAGATTATTTTAATGCTTTTATTACCTCTTTTGGAATTTCCGTCAATTTCACTACTTTATCCACACAGCCTGTGGAAATAGCTGCATTGGGCATTCCAAATACCACACAAGTTGATCTGTCTTCTGCTATCGTCTTCCCCCCTACCTCTTTTATCCTCTTCATGCCCACACTCCCATCTTTTCCCATTCCTGTCAGAATGACACCAATGCTATTTTCACCATATACTTCTGCAATGGATTCCATCATCGTATCTACCGATGGTCTCACTCCATGTCGTGGTGGATCTTCTGTAAGCACAACTTTTCTCTGAGGTGATATTTTGAGGTGTATACCACCGGGGGCAATCAGCACTTCTCCATCGTTTACAGTATCATCTTCTGATGCTTCTTTTATCTCAAGTCCGCATATAGAATTGAGCCTTGATGCAAAAGGTGCTGTGAAGTCTGCAGAGATGTGCTGAACGACTACAACCCCTGCGGGCAGGTTCTTTGGAAGGGCAGGTAGTATGGTTGAAAGTGCTTTGGGCCCTCCTGTCGATGAACCAATAGCAACAATTTTTCCTCTCTTTACCTTTGAGAGTAACGCCTTCTTTATTTCCTTTGGCTTCTCTTTTATTAAATGTTCCAATTCAATCTTTACTGCAATTCTGACCTTTGACACGAGTTCTTCCTTTACTTTATGAATATTTAAAGAGACAGGGCCATCAGGTTTAGCAACAAAATCCACTGCACCAGATTCTAAAGACTCGATAGTAGCATCTGCCCCCTTCTGGGTATACGCACTCACTATAACCACAGGGGTGGGAAAGTCGTTCATAATCCTCTTGAGAGTATGCAGTCCATCCATTCCTGGCATAGCTACATCCAGGGTTATAACATCCGGTCTGTACTCTCTTACCTTATCGAGCGCTTCATAACCATTCTTTGCTGTAGCGGTTACCTGCAAGTCATCAGATTCATTCAGCATATCGGACAACAACCGTCGCATGAATGCGGAGTAATCAACGACTAAAATACGAATCATATCCTCTTCTCCCCCGTCCTGTAAGATCTTACAATGACTTTACCTGTTTCTAAAAGAAGTCTTACAGACCTACCATAGTTTGCACCTGTATCCTCAGCTACGATTTTTATCTTGGTGGCATTTAAGACAGATTTTGCTGCTTCAACATTTTTAGAACCCATCGTCTGTGACGACTCTTCCTTCCCAGAGGTTGAAAACATATTTGCTCCACCTACTACTTTCGCAACAAAATTTTTTCTCTCTCCCCCAAGATATACCATCTCATCACACATATCTGATATGGCAGTTTGGGGAAATTTCGCTCGGTTAGTTGTCTCTTTTGAATAAGACTGATCAGGTAGCATTATATGAGCGAGACCGCCCACTCTCTTTTCGGGATCGTAAAGTGTAACCGCTACACACGAGCCCAGTCCAAAAGTGGTGAGAGTATCCGAAGTTCTCCCAACCTTGAAATCTGCAATCTTTACCTTTATCTCACTCATAATTTCTGGTATATTCTTTCTTTAACATTTACGGGTTGAAAGAGTTTCCTTACATCACCCAGCATCCCTTCAACCTTGCCTAAAATCACATATCCTCCTGTTTTAAGCCTTTCGTAGAATTCAGAGAAGAGGTCTTTCTGAAAATTTTTTGTAAAATATATAAGAACATTTCTACAGAGGATGAGGTCTAAATTTCTCGAATCCGGATCATCATAAAACAGATCTTCACATCTGAATTCAACAATATTTTTGATTGTATCTGAGATCTTATATTTATGGTTTATACTGAAATATTTTTTGATATATTGAGACGGACACCCTTTCAAAGAGAGCTCATCATATATCCCATTTTTAGCCTTCAGTATAGATTTTTTGTCAAGATCGGTGGCGTATATCTTGAGTTGAAATCTGTATCCCGGCAGATTTTTCAAACACTCAACTATCATAATAGCAATTGAATAAGCTTCTTCACCACTACTGCACCCGGCGCTCCATACCTTGAGAAGTGACTCATTTTTTTCATTTTTTGATTGAAAGATGCGTGGGAGAACAGAACTTTCTATAGCATCAAAGGTCTCTCTATTCCTGAAAAACTCGGTAACATTTACAGTAAGAGCTTCAAACAGTTTTTCATATTCGTCGGCTTTGCTATTGAGTAGTTTGATATAATCTTCGTATGTTTTGACTTTATTCGCCCTCATCCTGACGGCTATTCTTCTCTTCAATGGTCTGATTTTATATCTACTGAAGTCAAAGCACGTATCTTTATAAATTTTTGCTTTTAATACCTTGAAATATTCGTCTCCCATTTGCCCCAAAATTCAGTAACAAAGCAATTCTCTTTTCTTTGTATAACCGTTTTTCAAGCTTGTATTTTCTTTGCGACTTCCAGGTTTTTCTTCGCGGTCTCATTTTCCGGTTCGAGTTCAAGACATCTATTCCAGTAACTGATCGCTTGGTTTAAAAAACCATTCTTATAACTGATATTACCCAGTTTCAATAGTATATCAGGTGTCTCCTCTACTTTGATTATTTTTTCAAAATGGGAACTCGCTTCTTTAAAATAGCCTCTTTTGTAATAGATATCTGCAACATTTCCAATTACTTTGGGATTTTCTGGATCCAGCTCATAAGCCTTTTTATATTCTTCGGTAGCACCGGTATAGTTCTTCTGCTTCTCCATCGTTACCCCAAGGTTATTATGGAGCGATGCTATTTCTGAATTCAAGTTTACACCGGTTCTGAATTTCTCTTCTGCCTTTTTGAAATTTACCTTGCGAATGTAAATCAATCCTGAATAGAAGTAGGGAGGCAGCAATTTAGCATTCAAAGAAGACGCACTGTTCAGGTATGTGAGTGCCTTATCGAAAGCACCCTTTTTGTAGTAAAGAACTCCAAGATTCGAGTGTAATTCTGCGTATGAAGGTTCGATCTCAATGCCCTTGTGATAGAAATTTTCTGCGTCTTCAAAAGATCCTTGAAATTCATATATAAGGGCAAGGTTATTATATATCGATGCCCTTCTCGGATTGATCTCCAACGCCTTTTTGTAGTATACAGATGCCTGTTTGAATTTCTTCTCTTTATATTTAATCATTCCTAAATAGAAAAATGCCTCTGCAAGATTGGGATCCAACTCTATGATTTTTTTATACTCCCTTTCTGCCTCCTCAAGCATATCTGTCCGCAGGAAGGCGTAACCTAAATTTTTATGTTCCTCTATCCTCTCCATTGACCTTTCTGGGAGCTCCTCCCTCTTCTTCCCGACTTCCGAACAGAAACCTGCCTGAAGTAGTCCGTATATTATTTTTAAAGTCTCGAAATCAGTGGCTTTACTTATACCTATTATCTCCCCCAATGTCCGGTTACCATCAATTAAAAGGAGCACTCCCTTCTCTTTCTCTGTAAGTGAGGCAAACTTCGGTAAAAATTCTATCCCCTCCATCTTTCGGAGCAGTGTGTTTCGTGACGGAATCTTGCGTTCAAGTTCGGTCCATTCATCTATCTTCCTTGCTTCCTCAAGCAGGATATTCTCGGGCGCTATCGAAATCAGTATAGATTTTTCTGGAGTCTGGACGTCCTGTTCAAAATTGAAATAACCATCCTCCCAGGTTAATAGAAGAAAGAGAATATTCTGTATTTCTGTTTTTAGATATTCTTTCAAATCTTCCTTTGAGACAAGATTCAGTTCGAGTAATATCTCTTCGGCAGTTCTCTCTTTGTTATTCTCTTTTATCTTTTTGATCTGTTCGAACTGCTCTTTTGTAATTCTTCCTTCTTTTACCAAAATTTCAGATATCTTGAGCTCCTGATTGACTATATTACCGTATACGATCTTTCCATTTTTGAAATAGATATTTGCAATATTCTTCCTATCGGAAATGGTAAGACATCCATTCTTATTTCCCATAGATAATAACTGAACTATATCGGGAAAAGTTGCTTCAGAAAGGAGTCCTTTTATCGCCATTTTAATAATCTTCCACAATTATTTTCGAATCAGGCAGGTTTTCATTTACGAGTTCTATATCTGCACTCTCAGGTGTTGATAGTTGAATATCGGGGGCTCCTTCAGTACTTGGTTTTTTTTCTTCCACCCTACCTTTTTTCTGCAAGATTTTCTTTCCAAGGTTTGCAATCTCTGCCTCCACTTCAACGACCCTATAGGGTGAGAAAAGTTTGGATTCTATGGAATTGGCATCCTCAGGAAAGTCCCTCACATCCAACATTCCATACCTCTTCTGGAGCTCTACCAGTCTCTGAACATAAGTAGTGAAACTTATGAACTCACTCGTGACAGATTCAATATTCTCATCGATAACTTTCTTTAATCTTGAAACATCAAAACCTTTCATCTCCCATACGAAGAGCCTCTGGCGATACTCATCTCTCAGTCTCTCTGTCTCACCAACCTTCACAAAATCTTCGGGAAGAGTCTCTGTCACATCGGATATATAATTTTCAAACTCTCCCTTTCTTTTCGGTCTATGCTTTTCCTTTTTCATTATTCCAAGTCTATAGAGCGCATCACTGTCGATTGGTTTACCCTCGATCTGGCGGTAGGCAATGAGTTTATTCACCATCCCGTGGAGTTCGCTTACACTCGCCACAGACTTTCTGGATACAATTTCGACGACTTCATCACTAATATCCATTCCTTCTGAGAATTGCTTGAAGATTTTCTTCCTGTCTTCAAATTCAGGGGGGCTAATCTCAATAACAAGCCCTGAATTGATTCCTGAGAGGAGGCGTTCATCGAGTACTAACTCATCAGGTGGCTTATTTGCTGATAAGACGACCTGTTTGTTTTTTGACAAAAGGAGATTGGAAATTTTAATTATTACAGACTGGGCTTCGAGATTTATATATTGTAGGTCGTCCACCAATAACATATCCATCTCTTTTAATTTTTCAAAACCGATTTCTTCTTTTGGATCTTCTCCCCGAATGAGATACCACTTTATGTTCGGTTTGTTCGCTTTTAGATAATTTGCAATCGAAAAAAGGAGGTGGGTCTTCCCATTTCCCACATGTGAATGGATAAATAATGGGTTAAAGGTGGTCTTTTCCGATTCGGCTACCTTACGGGCAACATCGTATACGAGTCTGTTAAAATCACCAACAACAAAATTGTCAAAACTCTTCTCCAAATTTACCTCCCAAATAATTTGCCCAAGGCTTTTTCTGTAGGTTTGATGCTCTTCAATTCTTCTGGCTTTTCTTCGAGTGAGGATAAGATTTTTTGTAATTCTTCAGATGTCTCTTTTGCAGACATCTGAATGACTCCTAAAAGGGCTGCATCGTCAAATAGGGTTGCAAATATGTATCTCTTCATCAAAACAGAATAGTGTATCTTTAACTTCGACCCTTCCTGTATAAATAGAGAGAATGCCTTCTCTCCTACTAAATTCGCCAGTGCTTGTGTAGAATTGAATACCCCTGCAATTAGAGCAGAGATGTTGAAGGTGTCGAAATTGGATACAAAACCTGTCTGAAATAATAACTGTCCGCTATCGGAAAGAAGCAGGGCACATCTCGCATTAGAACTGTCTATGTATTTATGAAGGCAGTCGCTTATTTTGTTTGAAATTTCCTCTGTAATTACGAGTTGTTCTGTTAACATATTAGAGAAGGGTTATGATTTTTTTAATCTGTTTTGTCAAAGCTATCCTTATGGATCCAACATTTATATTTTTCCCGGTCACAACCGCAAGGATACATTCTTTTGTAGAGACGAAGAATATATTGCCATCCGTTGTATAGATTGACACGAATATGTGTTCTGTCGTCTTCTGTCTTAAAGAATTTTCTATATCTCTGCTCATCGTGGCTATCATTGCAGCCACCTTCGTTTCATCTATGTCTGACATCAAGTTCGATTTAATCGGTATACCATCTTTGCCTATCACCACCGAACCTCGAATACTAGGAATCTTATTTATCTCATCCAAGATTTCCTCAATCATTTAAGAATTTTCTCCAATTTTTCGACTGCCTTCTTCACACATACTGAAAGCAGTCCAATCCTTGTTGTTCGTTTGCCCATCACTGTGAGAATCAAATCTCCCAGTTTTGTCATATAGATTAGTCCATTACCTATCTCCACTATGGCACGGTCAAAGGATCCGAGTCTGAGTTTTGAAGTGGAATTGACAGCGGATTTGAATATAGTAGCAACCAAAGCACCTATCTCTTCAGAATCAACATTCCCTTTTTCCACTTCGGAGACTACCAGTCCACCATCTGAAATTATCATCGTTGCTATAACACCCTGAGTATCATTCAATTCCTGCAGTGTCCTGTATATATTAGTTTCGGTTTCGGGGACGAGTGGTAGTTCTTCCTCAATACCGGCTTTCTGTTTCATTTTATCAACGATTACCTCCAGTGTCTTTTTTACTTCTTCGTCATTGGGGTCGATGTCGAGAGACTTTTCCAAGTAATCGGCTGCTTCTTCTAAAAGGTCTTTACGGAGATAAATCTCACCCAAGTACTTGTAACCATCTTTGGAATTCCTGTCTTGTTCGATTACCTTTTTGAATTCCGCTTCGGCTAACTCATATTCTTTCTTATCAACATATGCCTTCCCAAGTATGAGCCTTCCAACTACAAAATCAGAATGATCCTTTAATCCCGAGAGGCACATCTCAATCGCTTCATCAACCATACCGTTCTCTCTGTAGTAATCCGCCAGTTCTGCAAAGACCAGAGAGCCCGGGTCACTCACCATTTCCTTTGACAGAAGTTCGCGTATCTTATCTTGAGCGGGTTTTTTCATATCACTCGATGGCTTCTTTCCATGATCTGGCAAGTCTTATCTTTTCTTTTACATTGAATTCATCCGAAGGAGAGAGTACGATATACTTCTCCCAATAGCTCACTGCCTTGTTCAGATCGTTCAACTTTGCATAACATTGTCCAATTGAATGATAGAGTCTATAATTATTAGAGTCGATTTCGAGTGCCTTCTCATATTCTTCAATCGCCTCTCTGTATTGCCCACCCCTGACATAGTCATTACCTTTTGTTAAATAGGATTCTAATGAAATTTGACCCTTTCCTAACTCGCATACACCGGTCATCAGAAAACCGTATATTACCTTACACACATCGAACTCATTCTGATTAACAGATTTGACTATTTCAGAGATACTTCTCTTCCCGTCAATACAGGCGAGTATGGACCATTCATCTGGTTTGAAATCTATCGAGTCAACTGACTCAATATAATCTCTCGAATCGACTGACTCGATATTGGGAGACACTCTCACTACAGTATCCATTGAAGGGATTTTTTCTCTGATTTTTGACCACTCATTTATTCGTCTTGAGCCTTCCATAATGATATTTTCTGTTCGAAGTGATATGACAGTCTTTGAAGGAGCAGGAATTCCTTCTTCAAATCTGAAGTCACCATCATTTATCTTCAATAGTTCATAAACCAATTCTTCGGTGAATTTGGTCAGATAGGTACGGATTTCAGAAGATAGAATGAGTTTTTGGGAGACCAATCCATCCACCAGTTGTTCATCTTTTCCAAGGGAATTCCTCAGCCTTTTTACATCTTCTTCACTCATCCTTCGTTTTTTAATGAGGACATTCCCTATATCATATTCTCTATCATCTGAAGAGGCGAAGGTAATCCTTCCCTTCTCAAAATAGATAAATACATCGTGCCCACCGGATGGACTTATTGTGAGTCTGCCCGATTTTTCTGATAGAGATAATAACTGGAAAAGGTCTGTTAGACCCAGTTCTTTAATCGGTCCTTCAATTGCCATAGTTTATAACCTCTCATTTAGATAACATCTCTAACCATCCCTTTGCCACTTGAATATGCATCTCTGCCTGGTGGATTTCGGTTTCATTCTTTGAAATCTGTTTCACCTTATTCCACGATATTATAGCATCGTCTATTTTATCAAGTTTAGCGTAAGCCAGACCCAGCCACAGATAAGCCTGTGCAAAATTCGGATTACATTTCAATGCAATTTCACACTCCTTTACCACTTTTTCAAAGCTACCCTTCTCATACCATATCCTCCCCAAAAGGGTATGCACTTTCTCACTACGCGGCTCTATCTTTACAGCCTTGTCGAGGAAAGAGAGTGCTTCATCGAATCTTTTTAGCTCTACCTTCATCTCTCCAAGTTTGTAAAGAGCTGACGAGTATGTGGGCACTATTCTGATTGCCTCTTTATACTCTTTTTCTGCCTCATCATAGACTTTCATCAACTGGTAAGTAACACCGAGATTCAAATGGGCGAGGGCATAGTTCTTATCAATTGAGATGGCGCGAAGATACGATTCTATTGCTTGATTGTATAACTCTTTTTCCCTGTACAATGTTCCAAGATTATTCAAAGCGAGTGTATTTTTTGGGTCAATCCTCACAACATCAGAAAACTGGTTGATCGCCTCATCTCTTTTCCCAAGTTCCCAGTAGACTTCGCCAAGGATTGAATGTGCTTCAGAAGAGTCTGTGTTCATAGAAACCGCTTTCTTGCACTCTGACTCGGCTGATTCTAAATTGCCGGTAAGGATGTACGCCTTTCCCAATTTGACTCTTATTTCCGCATTGTTGGGTTCAAGTCCTGCAAGTTTTTTCAACACCTCTACCCCAAGTTTATATTTACCGTTAGCAATGTTAATGTCTGCTAATAATGAGAGTGCTTCAAGGTTGTCCGGCTGTGCTGATAGGATTGATTCGAGATCCTTTTGGGCATCATCCAACAGACCTTCATCGAAATTTTCTCTTGCTTTTGAGAGCAGTGTTTTCGTCTCAGGAGCCTTTTTTACAACTTTCTTTTCTACTAAAGGCATCTCCATTCTCTCAACATTTAATTCAAAAAATGGTTTTTCTAACTTGGGTGCTTTAGGCTTTAGAGTTGGAGGAACGAGCATATCGGAATCACGGATAGAAAAATCTGTAGCGAGTTTAAAATAGTTGCGCTCATATTTTGGATTCAATCCCAGAGCGGTTTTTATCTCCACAAGTCCCTCCTCATATCTACCCAACTTCGTGAGGACAAAACCGAAATTATAGTGGGTTTCAGCAAAGTTGGGTTCAAACTGGAGAGTCTTGGTAAAGAAATCCTTCGCCTCATCATACCGATTTTGCTCCATCAACAGAAGACCTATGTTGTTATAAGCCAGAGGTGATTCTTCTTCATACTCGAGGACTTTCTTGTATGCATCGATCGCCTTCTCATATTCACCATCAAAGGTGTGGAGAATACCTAAATTGTACCACACCTCTGGCACATGTTCATTTAAAGTGAAAATCTTTTCCAATAATTTCAGACAGTCTTTCTCTTTGCCAAGATGGTGGTGTGCTATTGCAAGGTTGTTAAGACTCTCTATATGATTCTCATCTATGTTAACAGCGCCCTCATACCATCGAATAGCCTCTTCGATTTTACCTGCCCTATGATGTGCAACCCCGATATCGTTGTAAATCTTGGGAGAATTCTTATCTATTTCCAGTGCTTTAGTATACTCTTCGATAGCCTCTTTATTTAAGCCCTTCAACAGATAGACTTCGCCTAACTGTTTATGTATTAAAATATCATCTGGACGGGATTCCTTCGCCTTTTGCAGCTCTCGGAGAGCATCATCAAATAGTCCTTTATTTTTGTAGGCTACACCCAAATTATAGTAGGCCATAAATGAATCGGGTTGTGTTGCAATAGGTTCTCTTCCAGTTCTTATTAACTCCTCGTAAGTCTTTTCAGTATAATAATCTATGCCCAGATTCATCTGCACCTTTGCGTATGCAGGGTTAAGTTTTATAGCGTGTTTGGTCTGTTCCTGCGCCTTTTCGAACAGTCCTTTCTCTCCGTAAGCGAAACTCAAAAGGAAGTGTGCCTCAGCAAGATTGGGATTTATTCTCAGTGCTTTATTGAATTCAGAGATTGCCTGATTTACTCTTCCAAGATTATAAAAGCTCTCACCTAAATTACTGTATACTTCTTCAGAATTGGGGTCGATTCTCCGTGCCTTTCTCAGTTTTCTGGACGCTTCCTCATATTTCCCCAAGTTCTTATAACAGATACCGAGCCCTAAATAACTGAAGAAGTGGTTGGGGTCAAGTTCAATTACCTTCTTATATTCATTGCAGGCCTCTTCATACTTCCCAATGCTCTTATAAGCATTTCCGAGTTCCGCTCTTTTTTCAATATCATTGGGGTCATTTTGAAGGTACTTTTTTAACTCTTCTATTGAATTATCATACCATCCTGTTTTCTTATATATGAGTTCCATATTATTTCTTGCAAGAACGAATTTAGAATCTATCTCAATAGCAAATTTAAGCTGTTCAATAGATTCTTCGTATAACCCTTTGTTATAATAGACCACGGCGAGATTATTATGTGCGGATGCATCCTTTGGATTTATCCTCTTTGAAAAGCTTTTCAAAATCCTCTTTTCCTCTTCCGTTATTTGAGCCATATCTATCTATATCCTTATATAGCTTTAAGGTTTATTGTTTCCAATATCTTATCGAGTGATTTCGGGTCAGGAATTAAAATATAGTAACCAGAGAGTTTCATCCCATTCTCCGGAAACTCGAATTGTGTCTCTATGCAGAGTATATAGTCATATTCTGTGGAAAAATTCAAATATGTCGAGGTAAGGATGGCTGCAGCAGTATCAACGACCATAGTTGGTACAGTGGGTAGGATAAGGAAACCCAAGAAATCTGATAGAGAATTCATATAGGCACAATTTATTATATTCGTTGCTTCCTTAAATGTGGAAGATTCGAGTTCTGTAAATGTTTTCGTTGTACCTGTCTTTTTACCCAATAGTATGTCAACAAGGTGTAGGGCATGTTCTCTCTCTAAAAGCAACATACTTCGTCCTGTAATATCACCTAAGAAAAATATGAGGACGGATGCTACAACCTGATCAACTCGAGGAAAGAGATTTAACACATCTTCGAGTTTCAAAACCTTGACACTTGGAACATTCACCATAACAGATTTTTTAGTCAATTGAGAGAGTGCAGTTGCCCCATGGCATCCCCCTATATTCGCTACCTCTTTTATTCCATCTAATTGAAGCGTGCTAAGGTCAATGAGTTTCATAATTCACCTTCCTTTCTTTTTATATTATATTTGCTACATCCAATATCAATGCGGGTTTACCATCGCCAAGTATCGTCACACCAGCAAATTGAGGTAAATCGCCAAGAATACCGCCCAGAGATTTCACGATTATCTCTTGCTGTCCGAAATAGGATTCGACGATGATACCCATATCTTTACCTTCTACATTAACGACTATCACCGAATTACTATTGCCATTGCTTGGTATTTCGAATACATCTGAGAGTCTTATTAGAGAAATAACCTCTCCTCTTAAGAGCATCACCTCTTTATTGTGAACGGTCTTAATGTCCGAAGATGGGTTAATATTTATTATCTCCGAAACCTGCGAAAATGGGATAGCATATCTCTCATCTCCTACTTTTGCTATTAGTGCCTTTATTATGGCGAGAGTCAGAGGTACCCTTAAAGTGAATCGCGACCATTCACCAACAGTAGAGTCTATGTCAAGACTTCCTCCAAGTGCACTCAGCCTCTCTTTGACAATATCGAGTCCTACCCCCCTCCCGGAGACCTCTGTAACTTCTCTCTTGGTACTGTATCTCGTATCTGCTATAAGATTGAATATCTCCTTCGGTGTGAGTTTCTCCACTTCTTCATCAGTTATTATACCCCTCTTTTTTGCAACCCTTAAGACTTCATCCGGGTTTATACCTCCACCATCATCCTCTACAACTATCTCCACAGATTCCTTTAATCTTTTGGCTTGAAGCAACAGTCTACCCTTTCGAGGTTTGTTAAGTTGCTCTCTCTGTTGTGGAGATTCGATCCCGTGATCTATCGAGTTACGGAGGAGGTGAATGAGCGGGTCGGTAAGTTTATCGAGCATAGACCGGTCGAGTTCTATCTCTTTGCCTTCGATGACAAAGTCTACCTCTTTACCAAGTTTAACCGATGAGTCTCTTATAAGCCGTGGGAATCGGTCAAATACCTGCCACATCGGAACCATTCTGATATTCATAATTTTTTCCTGTAGATCAAGAACCAATCTTGAGAGCCTTTCCAAAGGAGATGTGAGTTCTTCAATCAGTCTATCCTGCGTAATCTTCAGAATTCTATCTTTATTGATCACCAATTCCCCGGCAATGTTCATCAGGGTATCGAGATAGTCAAGGGTTATGCGAATATCTTTTATCTTTCTGAGTTTGGCTTCTTCTTTAATATCGAGTTTCCCGAACTCCCCACTGGATACGAGTTCCAAATTTTTCATCACATCATCAATTGAGAGATCTTCACCCTCCACCAAAGATTTCAGTCTATCCACCGCTGTAAAAAGCAGTCTCAAAACCTCTTCATTTGGTTTCAGCTCTTCTTTTCTGAATTTATCTAATAGATCCTCTGCCTGATGAGTCAAATCTACAATCTTCTGATAGCCCATTGATGCAGCCATGCCTTTTATCGTATGAAATGACCTGAATATTTCGTTTAGTGGTGCTACATTTGTTAGATCGTTCTCGAGAGCAAGAAGATATTTATTCAGATTCAAAAGATTCTCTCTGCTCTCTGTTAAGAAGAGTTCACGGTATTTTGATAGATCCATCACTTCTTGATTACTCTTGATACCGCCTCTATAACTCTAGATGGTTGGAAAGGTTTAACCACGTAATCTTTGGCTCCTGCCTGAATTGCTTCAACGACCAAGGTCTGTTGTCCCATTGCACTGACCATCAGTATCCTGGCCTCAGGGTCAAGTTTGACTATCTCTTTGACAGCATCTATGCCACTCATATCGGGCATGATTATATCCATAGTCACGAGGTCGGGCTTCAGTTGTTTATATTTTTCAACGGCTTCTGTTCCTGTTTCTGCCTCTCCAATGATTTCAAAATCGTGTTTTGTCAGTATATCTCCTAACATCCTTCTCATAAACATCGCGTCATCAACGATTAATACGGTCGACATTCAACTTCCCTCCTTTATTTAGGAGCAGGATATGACGGCTCCTGTTTTTTAATATTATATATGAAAAATTATTTATATGTCAAGAAAAAAGACCCACGAATCACACGAATTAATAGAATGCACACGAATAATATAAAAAATTCTCAAAAAGAAGAATAAAGGAAATTCGTGTAATTTGTTTAATTAAGCAGAAAAATTCGGGCTCATCACATAAAACAAAATCTATTTCTAACGGGATAAAGTAGTGGCTGTCCTACGGATCCGCACGGATATGGGCGACCTTAGGGATATGGTCGCTCCTCTTCGAATTGAAAAATTTAATTGACAAGTTTTTTAAATATGTTATAAGAAATAAAATTTAAGTTGTAGGGAACCCGTACGGGTTCCCTACAAAAAACATTTGTTGGCAACAAGTGAAACTTTCTGTAATCATACCTGTCTATAATGAAGAAGGCACAATTTCCAATATAATCAGGAAGGTTAAATCTGTCAAAGTAGAAAAAGAGATTATCGTTGTTGATGATTTTTCTACAGATGGAACAAAAGAGATATTGGAAAATTCAGGGAATTTGAAAATAATTTTTCATGATAGGAATCGAGGTAAAGGTGCGGCTATCAAGACGGGCCTGAAATGTGTATCAGGTGAAGTAGTCATAATACAGGATGCGGATATGGAATATGACCCGCAAGATTATCATAAACTGTTAGAACCGATTATAAAAAAGAAAGCACAGGCAGTCTACGGCTCAAGATTTATGGGAAAGGGCGAATTCTTCGTATTTCCACATTATATTGGCAATAAGTTCTTAACCTTTTGCACTAATCTTCTATTTAACTCCCATCTGACAGATATGGAGACCTGTTATAAAATGGTCAGGACCGATGTGTTAAAGAGTCTGAAACTCGAGTCTAATAGATTTGAGATAGAACCCGAGATCACAGCGAAACTTTTAAAGAAAGGGTATAAAATATATGAAGTTCCTGTGTATTATAAAGGCAGGCAAGTCTGGGAGGGGAAGAAGATAGGCTGGAAAGATGGATTTATTGCATTCTTTAAACTGATGAAATATAGATTGTTCTAAAGCGTTGGGATAAACTCTAAACACGAATGTTCATTCACACCGAACTTATGCATAAATGCAGGGTTGCACGAATTTCCCTTATTCTTCTTTTTGAGAATTTTTTATATTATTCGTGTAATTCGTGAGATTCGCGATTTCTTTTTTTCTTGACATTTATTTTTTTGAATGCAGAATTAAACTATGAAAAAGAGATTAGGTGATATGCTTCTCGAGACAGGATTGATAAATAATGAACAGCTCCATACTGCACTCTCCGCACAGAAGAAGGAGGGGGGTAAACTCGGACATAACCTGGTAAAACTCGGTTTCGTTACAGAAGAGCAGATTACAAATTTACTCGAACAGCAGTTCGATGTCCCTGCCTGCGACCTCTCAAAAATGGAAGTGGATGAAAAGGTAGTAAAACTGATACCTGCACAGGTTGCACAAAAATTCCAGATCATGCCTGTAAATAGAGAGGGAAAAACCCTCATTTTAGCAATGGCAAATCCTGCCGATGTTTTCACAGTTGAGGATATAAAATTTGCTACGGGTTTTGATGTGCAACCCGTGGTGTGTGCTGAATCTCTCATTGAGAAGGCCATAGAAAAATATTATGGGGTCTCAGGGTCTCTTGCAGATGTAGTGAAGGAGATAGAGAAGACCGAAGATCTTGAGGTGCTTGAAGTAAAGAAAGAGGAGGAAATGGATGTTTCACAATTAGCACTGGATTCAGATGCAGCGCCTGTTGTGAAACTGGTCAATAGCATAATCATAGAGGGGGTTCGGAGGCACGCGAGTGATATACATATAGAACCTTATAAGAGGGTTCTTCGGATTAGATACAGAATCGATGGCGCACTAACAGAAGTTATGTCACCGAGTTATAGAATGGGTCCAGCTATTGCCAGCAGGATTAAACTGATGGCGAGTCTCGATATATCCGAAAGGAGGATTCCCCAGGACGGTCATATCAGTCTGAAAGTAGGTGATAAATCGATTGATTTGAGGGTATCAACACTCCCAACCGCCCACGGCGAAAAGATTGTAATGAGAATAGCGGAGCAGAGTGGACTCTCTTATGATATGGCAAAGTTGGGGCTTGAGAAGAAATCTCTGGACGAGTTTCTAAAGTCTATCTCCCGTCCAACCGGGATAATTCTCGTAACCGGACCGACAGGAAGCGGTAAGACCGTAACACTCTATTCAGCACTCACCCGTCTCAATACACTCGATAAGAATATAACCACGGCAGAAGAACCTATAGAATATGATTTCCCTGGCATCAATCAGGTCTCGGTGAACGAAGATATTGGTTATACCTTTGCTAAAGCGCTCCGTGCATTTTTGCGTCAGGACCCGAATATCATAATGGTGGGTGAGATAAGAGATGGTGAGACAGCAGATATAGCAATAAAGGCTGCTCTGACAGGGCATCTGGTGTTGAGTACACTCCATACAAATGACGCTTCCAGCACAATAACCCGAATTATCGATATGGGTATTGAACCCTATCTTTTAGCGCCTACACTGGCTCTGGTAGAGGCGCAGCGGCTGGTGCGGAGGATATGTCCGAAGTGTAAAGAACCCGTATCCTTGACCCCTGAAATGATTGGAAAATTGGGTATGGACCCAAAAGAGTTTGAAGGTGTAACCCTCTATGAAGGAAAGGGATGTTTAGAGTGCAATAATACCGGTTATAAAGGTAGAGTGGGAATATTTGAGGTCTTGCCTGTAACATCTGAAATAAGGGAACTGATATTGAAAAGGGCATCGAATGATGAGATAAAACAGAAGGCGGTGGAACTCGGTATGACTACCCTTCGCAGTGATGGGGTTGCAAAGATAAAGCAAGGGATGACCACTATTGAAGAGATAATAAGAGAGACAGTATAAAACAGACCCATCGCAAATTGGTAATCCGCATGTACAAGGAGGAGATGTGAAGAGAGTTTATGTAGCCCTTTTAGCCGTATTTTTTTCAACCACCATCTTTGCTGGAAAGATTTGTCTGAGAAAGGATGAAAAGAGGCTTGTTCCTCAAACCTATAAGCCAGTGAACCTTTATGAGAAATTTAAGAAAGTAAAAGATGGTATCGCTATAAGGTTCTTTAAACCCACAAAGCAGGAAGTAGATACGATACAAGTCCTTGCAATAAGGGTGGAATTCGTTGAAGATGATGACTCCAGAACCACAGGAAACGGAAAGATGGATTTCGAGGGGAACGGCGAACCCCTCTATGATATAACCCCGGAGGGCGACACTTTGCTCAATGCGTGGTATGATGGTCCCCATACAAAGGCATATTTTGAGCAGGTGCTCGAGTGCTGTAAGAACTATTATCTAATAAACTCTTTCGGCAACCTGGTGATAGATTATGAAGTATTTCCTGAGGGTGATTCATCTTCCTATCAGCTTCCACACACCATGCTCTACTACGGCGACCCTGACAATATGGAATTGGGTCTTGCCACTTTAGTAAGGGATGCCATCGTTGCTGCTTGTAAAGATTCGACTCTTAAAGATTCGATATATACAAAATACGATGCATTGATAATCTTCCATGCAGGCAGTTGCTGGCAGACGGATTTGATGTGGGATTCAGATTATGATTTAGCGACCTGCTTCGTTCCCGAAGGTGCACTCGAATACTATCTTGATGATGCATCGATACTCGGGAATTTTTTCGGTGCAACAATTATGCCTGAGATGGCAAGGCAGGACGGTATTATGTTCGGTATAGAAGGGCAGATGTGCCATGAATTCGCACACGAACTCGGTCTACCAGATCTGTACGATGTGAGTGGGTGGTCTATGGGGGTTGGCGCATGGGATATAATGGGGTATGGCGGCTGGCTTGGTGACCCGCTTCTGCCACCTGGAAGGATACCGAGCCTCCACTCCGCATGGGCAAAGATACAACCATATGAATACCTCCACTGGGTTGACCCGCTCGTTATCGAATCTGAGACCACGAATGTATCTATCTTCTGCTCTGAAATGGATACATCAAGATTTTCAGATCTGAGTGATAAAAATCTGGTGGTGAAGATTCCAATAAATGGGAGTGAATATTTCCTTATAGAGAACCGACAGGCAGACCCTTATACGCCTGATACTATAAGAGCGGATATGGAGATGGGGATTATCGTATATGTCGAAAATGGAGAATATGATTTTTTCCTGCCCGGCAATGTAGATGATATTGCACACGGTGGACTGCTTATATGGCATATAGATGAGAAGGTGATAGAAGCCAACTGGGAATACAACACGGTGAATGCTAATCGAAATAGAAAGGGTGTGGATTTGGAAGAGGCAGATGGTGTTCAGGACTTTGATAAATGGGTAGAGGGCTCATACTATGAGATATACGGCAGTCCATTCGACCCATTCTTCAAAGGGAATATCGATTCTTTTACACCTTATACAAACCCCAATACCAATGATAATGATGGTGGCTATACAGGGATATGTATATACAATATATCGGAATCGGATACTGTTATGACCTTCGATGTGAGATTTTATAATGCCAGAGAGGGATTCCCTGCTTTTGTAGACTCGAACGAAACATTCTCCACCAATTCTATAAACATTCATGACGCTGGTATAGTCTTTTCGAGCACAAGTGGAAAGGTCTATGCGTACGATAAAGATGGAAGTAGACTGTTTGTCTGTACCACATCTGACAGCATATTCTCCTCACCCGCAGTGGGTGATATTGATGGAGATGGAGATTTAGAGATCGTAGTTGGAGACCTATCAGGAAAAGTTTATGCATGGGAACTGAATGGGGACACCTGTTCTAACTTTCCTGTTCAATTGCCTGATAGCGGAAAGATATACTCCTCCCCTGCCCTCGGTGATATTGATGGTGATGATACATTAGATATTGTTATTGGAACAGATGATATGCTCTTATACGCCATTTCAAATGGTATGGTAAGAAATGGCTTCCCTGTGTTTATGGGCGATGTTGTCAGGTCATCGCCTGCACTCGCAGACCT
>Ga0114921_10000121_pt1 | contig 31448 bp, 28 predicted proteins | sample BentaG_FD_87016 | JGI IMG/M metagenome (GOLD analysis project Ga0114921, IMG submission 87016) | Deep subsurface microbial communities from South Atlantic Ocean to uncover new lineages of life (NeLLi) - Benguela_00093 metaG | ecosystem: Environmental > Aquatic > Marine > Oceanic > Sediment ... | reverse complement strand
TGCCGAGGGATGCTTTTCGTCTCGAGGATGTGCTGCCCGGTACGGAGGTGCCACCAGAAATCGGGATCTGTGACTTCCCGGCTGGCCATGAAGAAGATACACAGCAGGAGAACTGACAGCATCAGCCGTCGCGTATCGAGCGCTTCGAGAGGTCCTCTGGCTTTCATTCTTGACTCGCCAGCAAGATGGTCTGATCCTCAATGGGCGAAGGTCGGCGCTACCTGTTGAGCTCCTCAATCTCATACAGCTGCTCGCCGACTCTTCTGATTTCATAACCATCAGCGGCAACTAGCGGATCAACGGCCCTCCTGAAAGGACGGGGATAAGCAACGACGCCAAAGGAGTGAATCCCGTTCTTCAGGAGGGTCTCCGTCAGTTCCTGGTATGCCTCTTGATCCCGAGCATAGAAGAACTGCTTCTCGTAGAACAAGGGAGCCACGTATTCCGCGTATCCGTACTCGTCACTGATTATGTACGCGGAACCGATCTGAGAGGTATTCTCAATCAATCTCGCGTCTCTCGTCTTGAGGATGTAGAGAGTTCTCAGCCCGGACATCTGCACCAGCAGGCTAAGAGCGACCATGGACAGGAAACACACCTTGAGAAGTCCTCTTCGTGAGAATCCCCCGTGCGTGTTGAGGGCCGAGAAGTTGTTTGTCGCCAGGATGGTCAAGGGAGGAAGGATGGGCAACAGGAATCGGGGACCCCACTGCAGGCCGGGATCCACAGGTGTCATTAGACAGACGAGGGTTATGTACCCTACGCTGAGAGTCAGGAGGAACCGATTCTTCCGCCCGAAGGAAGAATTCAGCAGGGTGGCGAAGCTGAAAGCCAGGAAAGGGCTCGTGGTGATCAACCCTCCCAGGGGTCTCCCCATGGCAGCCTCAAGGATATTGGGGATCGTGGCGAGCGCCAGGCCAGCGAAGGCGATGATGACCAGCAGCCGGTTAGTGCGAAGTTTGGGCGCCCGGACAAGCATGGCTGAAGCCACGAAGGCTATGATGAATAGAAAGCTCATCGCAGGGCTGGAGTTGCCTTCCAGTAAGGTGTGATAGAGGATCGCGACTCGATCGGTAGCTACGGGAAGCTCTTCGGCCAGCCAAGCGAGATGCCCGACGTGCGGGCCGATGAAGTCGCCGTAGACCAGGTATTGGAACAGCCATAGAGGAACTAGACCCATGAGGGTCCCGGCACCGAGCGACAAGGCATGGCTGAAACGTCTGCTACCGAGAAAGTAGTAGACAACTGGCATCACGACTGCCATCACGTACAACTCTGATCTCACCCAGATAGCCAGCCCAGTCAGCATTCCCCCCAGCACTAAGAGGAGTTGCTTAGGTTGCTCAAGGTTCTTGACAACTAAGAGGAGAGCCAACGTGAACAAGAGGGTACCCAGTGTGTGATCCCAGAACAGGAGGCTATAGAAGATGAGAGGGGTGCAGAACGCCAGGACGAGAATCGAGGAGGGACCATTGTCGCCCGTCAAGCGCGCGATGTAGTAGCTAATCACCAAGGTCAGTACCCCTGATGCGAGAGGTATCACGTAGAGGCCCGCGTAGTCTAGCAGACGATAAAGAGGGACAGTCAGCAGGGGAAAGAACACTGGGTAGACGGCATAGATTCTTCCTTCTCGTATCAGGGGGGGAGGGTTGTTTATCGGCACATAGCTGAGGGCGGGGTCAAGCTCCCGCCCTGGATAGTCAAGCGTAAAATCCCCCAAACCTCTTCGCACGAAACTCTGGAGTTGTATGAGCTTGAGGCCCTCGTCGCTGCTGAAAAAGGCTTCCCGAGGCATCACAAGGAAGGCCAGAACACCGTATGTGGCGGCCACACACGCCAGAGCTAGAAGAGGTCTTCTCATTTGGGTTGTATTCTAGCCCTGTTTGAACCACGGTGCAAGCAGTGCTTGTTGCGTCGACGCCCGTCGCCGCGTCGGGGCGGATGTGGGCAGCGTGGAAAACCTTGTATGTTGCGCTGGGTTATAGTACAATTGAGCGCTCAATCCGGATGCAGACTGATATCTGAGGTGAGGACCTTTGTGGTGTCGTGACGAGGCTGACTGATGGCTAGCAGGGTTGAGGCACTGTACAGACTAGAACTGATAGATGCTGAGGTTGCTGAGAAGAGGGAAGCCCTGGCTCACATGGAGATGCAGTTGGACGAGGAAGAAGAGTTGTTGCCACCCCGGCGAAAGCAGGATGAGAAAGGAGAAGCTCTGCGCAAGTCACGAAGCAGGCTGCGGAGCTTGGAGCTGGATTTGGAAGAGATATCGAGCAAGATCGCCTCGACCGAGAAGATGCTCTACGGAGGAGAGGTCACCAACCCCAAAGAGCTGGCTGGCCTAGAGCAGGAACTCGAATACCTGAAACGGCGACAGTCGGACGTCGAGGACAGGACTCTGGCGATGATGGCTGAAGTCGAGGAGATGGAGGGTGGCTTCAAAGAGGGCAAAGAGTACTTGGAACGCACCGAGCGAGCATGGGAGGCAGCGCAGGGGAACTTGCACCGAGAGGCGGAAGAGCTACGTTCCCGATTGATGGCCCTGGAGGGGGAGAGGAGGGAGAGGCTTCTGACGGTGTCCAAAGAAGACCTGTCCGCATATGAGGATGTGCGCCGCCAGAAGGGAGGACAGGCGGTGGCTGTCCTTGAGAAAGGCATATGCCAGGGTTGCAGAGTCGCTCTGCCGACCAGCTTTGTGCAGAAGGTCCGTCTCGGTCAAGACTTGGTCTACTGTGGTAGCTGCCAACGTCTCCTGTACTCTCTGCCATAGTTGCACCGCGGGTGATCAAGGTCTTTCCTGAGGAATAGGCTTGGACAACGAACAGGAATCAGTCAATCCTTATGTCATAGACGCCCCCGTGGTGGAGGAAGCCCGGTTCTTTGGCCGTGAGAAGGTGCTCACATGGGCGAGGGAAACCTTGGGGGCGAAAGGGACGAAGCGGATTGTGGTGCTGCGAGGCAGCTACCGCATGGGAAAGAGTTCGCTTCTCCACCAGTTCAGATGGCATCTCCCACAAAGAGTCTTCCTCATTGACCTTTCCCAGACGGGGAACGAGGACAAGCTCGGCTCTTTTCTGTGGCGCATTGGGACTAGCATAGCTGCAACCCTGAAGGACGACGCAGGGGTCAGATTGTCCAGCCCCGAAGTAAACGACTTCCTGACCAACGCAGACTACTTCCACGAAACGTTCCTTCCCCGGGTATACAAGGCCCTGAAGCGCAGGCGTCTGATACTGGCTTTCGACGAGATCGAGTCATTGGAGGATGGCGAGGGCTCGTTGAGGGGGAGCTTCTATACTTATTTGTCCACGCTGATGGACAGCGGCTTGAACCTCAGCCTCGTCCTTGCTTTGGAACAGTGGCCTGAAGGACCGCCCGCAATCCTAGGCGACGCTTTTCGTTGGAGGCTGGGCCTTCTGGATGAGGTCGCGGCGACGGATCTCATTGTCGAACCAGCGAAGGGCGTCCTGGAATATGACTACCATGCTGTGAGGCGGATTCTAGATCTGACTTCGGGACACCCGTATTTCACTCAACTTTTTTGCCATGTCGTCTTCGAACGCTGCGCACTCAACGGGAGAGTATCGGCCAAGGATGTGGAGAGCGCGGCCGAAGAGACCATTGAACTGGGACTACCGTATCTGGAGCGCATGTGGGATGAGTCTTCACCCAGGGCGAGAATAGTACTTGCCGCTTTTGCGAGTCTGCGCGGCGCCCGCGGCATACTCCTGGAACAAGATCTGCGATTTCTGTTGGGACGACGGGGAGCGGGGCTTTCTCCTTCCGAGATCAGCGAAGGATGCCAGGAGCTCGTTGACGGAGACGTATTGGAGGCCCTGGGCACGACGAGCTATCGCTTCAGGGTGGAGCTTGTTAAGACGTGGGTTAGCGCGCGGCGAAAGCTGGATTCCGTACTGGGGCTGCGGCGAACAAAGCAAGTAGCTGTCACCGCAAGCGACTGGATGGGAAGGTTCCTTTGGCCTTTGATCGGCTTGCTGGTAGTGACTGCCCTCACCTTCTGGTGTTTGGCATCGTGGCAACCTCTTGGAAAGATGAATCAGGCGAGCGCTACCCCAGTCCCGACTGAAGCCGCCCCTTCGCTGTCGTATGTTCTTGTGACTCCTACGCCCGACTCGCGATTCACGCCCACGCCCATTCCCACGCCCGGAGCGCCAACGCTCGACATCGCCTATATGCTATGGGACGAGGAGGCCAGCAACTGGGAGATATACGCCATGTCCAGAGACGGTTCTGTGGTCACGCGGCTGACCAACAACGACGCTGACGATGGCTCGCCTGTTTGGTCTCGCGATCATAGCTGGTTGGCCTTCGTGTCGGAGCGGGATGGAAACCAGGAGATCTACCGTATGGATATGGATGGTTCTGAGCCACTGAACCTGACCAGCAACCCAGCGGCGGACTGGACACCTTCCATCTCTCCTGATGGGACCAAGGTGGTCTTTTCTTCGCTGCGGGACGGTAACTGGGAGGTGTACCTGATGGATGCCGATGGCTCACAGCCTGCGAGGATGACTTTCAACCAGGAGCCCGACTATTCCCCAGTTTGGTCGCCCGATGGCTCGAGGATAGCCTTCGTCTCCGAGCGGGATGGCAACCTGGAAGTATACGTGATGAATGCTGATGGTACGGCCGAGGTGCGATTGACCCGAAACAGGGTCCTGGACCTGTCGCCGGCGTGGTCTCCTGACGGCTCGTCAATCGCGTTTGAGTCCTATCGCGATGGCAACATGGAGATCTATGTGATGAACACCGACGGCAGCGAGCAGCGGAATCTAAGTGACTATCCCTTGGCAGATGATCATGGTCCGTCGTGGACGGTTGATGGCTTCGGGATAGCATTCTATTCAAACAGAGACGGTAACTGGGACTTGTACCTGATGAACGCGCAGGGGGGCGAGGTGAGCAGTCTGACCAATAGCCCTAGCTTGGAGCAGGAGCCTTTCTGGAGTTCGTAGCTTCTTCCAGCCTCATGACTTCGCTTGCCTTGCGCGAATCCATTCTAGGATTGCGCTCTTCTCAATCCCATCCACCCTGACGATCTTTCGGCGGCCTTTGTGTCCAGAGAGTATTTCAACTTGGCTGTTCCTCACCCCCAAACACTTGGCTAGCAACTTCACCAACGCCTGGTTGGCTTTGCCCCGTGTTGGGGGAGCCGTCACACTCACCTTCAGTGTGTCACCCTCGAGGCCGACGATTTCGTTCCTGGCGGCTCTGGGGATGACCCGAACGGGAAGGACAACGGTTTCTTCACCGCTGCCATCTGCCGTTTGAGGTGTGCCCTGAGAGGAGATACCACCAGACTTTGACTTCATGCTACAAGCCACCAATAGCCAGAAACAGCATTTGCTGGACTATCCCCAGTACGACAATGGCAACGATGGGACTGATATCAATCATGCCTATCGGAGGAATGATGCCGCGAAAGAAGCCCAGGATAGGTTCTGTAACTCGGTACAAGAATAGCGACAGGGGATGGTAAGGATCAAACCTGAACCAGGATAACATTATCCTCGCCATGATGGCTAGGTAGAGGACGGTGAAAACGAGATCTATGGTTTGGATCAGAACGGCCTGTATTGCCATCAGTTGTCCTCCTATTCATCGGTCCTTTCGCCAAAGATAGCGCGCCCCACGCGAATCATCGTGGCTCCTTCTTCTATGGCCACCTCGAAGTCATCGGTCATGCCCATGGACAAATGCCGCCATTGTGTTTCGGCGAAATCCTCTTTCAGCTTGTTCAGAAGTGAATTGAGGCGACGAAAGCAGGGGCGCAGCACCTCTTCAGGGACGCCAAAAGGGGCCATGGTCATCAAGCCCTGCAGATCCAGGTTGGGCAGCGCGGCTATCTGTTCCACTGTGTCAATGAACTGCCTCTCTTGATCGGTGTTGGCCTCCTGCACTAGAAACCCGTGCTTGCTGGCCTCACCCGAAACATTTGCTTCCAGTAGTATTGTCATGCTTGTCCCGGCCAGTCTGCACCTGCGGCTTATCTCACGGGCCAGACGGAGGCTGTCTACCGAGTGAACAGTGTCGAAGAGGTGTATTGCCCTCTTGACCTTGTTCCGCTGCAGGTGGCCCACCATATGCCACGTCAGGTGCATATTCCTGTCTCGACACCACCTTATCTTTGGCTCCGCTTCTTGGACCCGGTTCTCGCCAAACTGCTCGAGCCCAGCGTTCCAGGCTTCTTCAAACCGCTGTGGCGGAAAGGTCTTCGTTACTACGATCAAGCCGATCTCCTCAGGCTCTCTGCCCACACGAGTTGCTGCGGCTGCCATTCGTTCCTGGAGTCTCGCTAAGTTGGCTTTGATATCCGTCATCTGGATTCTCTGATTCCCATCACCGCAGCGAACCGGCCAGTCGCTCCTCTCTCTGCGCGGTGAGAGAAGAACTCGTCAGTATGGCAGGCCGTGCACATGTCGCTTATCTCTACCACGCGGACGCCTGTTTGCATCAACTGTTGACGATTTGCCTCCGGTAGGTCCAGGGAGAAATCGTTGCCTCCCAGATGATGAAGCGCTCGTTCCCAATCCTCAAGAGTCGGCTTGACCGTTTGCACGACCTCGGGCCCGACTTGGTAACAGCAGGGGCCTATGGCAGGCCCCAGGCCGGCTATGATTCTCGACGGGTTGCTCCCGAAGTCTTTGACCATCGTTGACACCATTCGGCGGGCAACTCCGGCAGCCGTGCCACGCCAGCCAGCATGACCCAGGCCCACGGCTCGCGTCTCTGGGTCATAGAGAAAGATTGGCAGGCAATCTGCGTAGCGTAGCATTAGATTCACGCCGCCGGTGTTGGTTATCAAGGCATCAGTCGCCAGTACAACCCGTCCGCGGTCATCGGCGCTCACGATGGCCACGCGGTCACCGTGAACCTGTCTGGCGGTGACCACTTGCCTGCTGGAGAGTCCCAGAGTTTCATAGATCAGGCGATGGTTGGTCTCTACCGCGGCCAGGTCGTCTCCAACCAGACGTCCGACGTTCAGTTCCAAAAACGGGGGGCGGCTGACCCCACCAAGCCGTGTAAAGATCGCATGGACTATTCCCTCGTGGTCGGCAAGCGCTTCAAAGGTGTAGTAGGGAACTCCGTTCTGTTCTTGATGGATCATTGTACGGCTTTATTGGCGACTTCTCATGTCGGCCGGCGCACGCCCATTCCGGCGCTCACGGTGGACCACGGTAGTATCTCGCCCTTGGAACGGCGCCCCAGGTAATGCTCGGCCGTGAGGCCCCTTGTTGCCAGAGCTTCCCGCCAGGCGGACAGACTCGTCTTCTCAACGGTCATCAGGGCTTCTCCCACGCGCCTGTCACCGCGAGCCAGCACGCCCTGTACTTCTGCCCATCTGGCACTGTCAGCCCTGATTTCGACGCCCATTGACCGCAACTTCCTTTTGACATAACGCAAACGCGCTTCCAGCACGTCACGGGGAGCCATGGGCACAAGTTGGAAGGGAGTTTGTGCCTTGGGGACGAAAGGGGTGATATTGACAATGAGTCGGCGACGAAAGCGTTTCCTCACAGATTGGACCAGATGTGGGATTTCTCCTGCGTCGTCATCGGTCTCGCTTGGTAGCCCAATCATGAAATACAGTTTCAGGTGGGGGAAGTCATACCTCGCAGCCAGCTCCACGGCACGCATGATATCCTCTTCGGAGATCCCTTTGTTGATCTTCGTGCGTAGCCGTTCCGAAGCGGCCTCTGGCGCGATGGTGAGAGTCTGGGCACCACTCTCGGCCAGGGCCTGCAGCAACGGCTCGGGCAGCGGATCGACGCGCAGGGAAGCGACTGATATCTCAGCTCCCAGGCCACGCAGCTGCGTCACCAATTCCTCTATGTGAGAATAGTCCGATAGGGAAGCCCCGATCAGACCCAATCTCCGTCGGTATTCCAGGCCCTCCTTGGCCTTGGCGAGCAGAGTTTCTGGACTGCGCTCGCGTGCGGGCAGATAGGCCGAGCCCGCCAAACAGAAATGGCATCCTCTGGAACAGCCTCGGGATACTTCCATGAGATACATGTCGCCAAACTGCGTCTCCTCAGTCATGATGACGGAGCTTGTCGGATATGCATCTAGATCGGATAGCCATTGGCGCTGCACCGGGAAGGGGAGCCCGGCAGAGGGGCTTATGCGCAGAATGTGTCCATTCTCCCTCTCGATGCGGTAGAACCGAGGGACGTAGATACCGGGGATGGTTGCCAGCCGTTTCAGCAGATCCTCACGGCTGAGGGACACTCCCTGCGCTAAGGTTTCGCTCAAGGCGGGTACCACGACCTCGCCTTCGCCAATGACGAAGGCGTCGAAGATCGGCGCCAGCGGCTCGGGGTTCGCCATCACGCAAGGGCCTCCAGCGATGAGCAAGGGGTAGCTCTCGTCCCTAGCCTCAAACGACAACGGAATCCTGGCTCGTCGCAGCATGGCCAGGAGGTTGAAATAGTCCATCTCAAAGGAGAGGGAAAACGCCAATATGGCGAACTCACCTAGAGACCGCTGCGACTCCAAAGATATCGGAGGGCGCTCGTCGTTGTGATAGAAGACCCGTTCACAAACGATGTCTGGCTGATCGTTGAGGAGGCCGTAGATGACGTGCAAGCCCAGGTTCGACATGCCGATGTAGTAAGTGTTGGGGTAGGCCAGCGCGATAGGCAGTCGACCTCCCCAATCCTTGCATATCGTCCCTTCCTCTTTCTCAAGTATGCGTCTGGCACGGGAGACGGTCCTCCAGTTCAAGGGGTGCCCTCCTGTCGGGAAGTCTATCACAGAGGGTAGTCCAACGCAAACAGGATTCTCCTGTCTTTCCGCTTTTCCGCTCACCCCAGACGACCTCTGACTCCCTCCGACCATTGCACGTGTCCGGCCCGTGCTGCGGCCCCGGTTGCAGGAGTCACGATTGCCATTCCCTCACGCATCTGGACCAAGGTTTTGTGGGACACGAGTTTGGTAGAGGGGTTATGTGCTCTTTGCAGGCAAGACCCTGGTGCTCATCAAATGTGGGCGTTGCGGCGCGAGCCCAACCTTCACTGGCGTTGGCCTCACTGTGGCGCCGAAATGGTGTATCCTGGGGTGGCGTTTACCTGGGCGATGCGGTTCGGGTTGGGGGGAAGTCTTGTCGTCGACCTTGGCGCGTAGACAACCTGGGATGGTGCCTCGGCCTGGTCTGACAGCAACCGGCCACGGTAGGGGAACTCTCGCTTACGCAGCGGTCAGGCTTCGAAGACGTCGTTCACAGGCCTTCAAGAGTTGGTTCGTCGCGAGTCGCTGCCGCGGTGTCATAGGTCACGGACAAGAGAGTCGCCCAGCTCACGCGGCGCCGGGCGACAACCACGGTGCAAGGGGCGGGGAGATCTATCCTTCAGCCTTCATCTTCTTGAACTCTTCGATCAGTACTGGAACCACTTTGAAGAGATCCCCGACGATGCCGTAGTCCGCCACCTTGAAGATTGGGGCGTCTGGGTCCTTGTTCACCGCTACAATGTACTTGGAGGTCTTCATCCCCGCGAGATGCTGTATGGCTCCTGAGATCCCACAGGCGATGTACAACGTTGGAGTCACAACTTTGCCGGTTTGTCCAACCTGATAACTGTGCTCTTTCCAGCCCGCGTCAACAGCCGCTCGTGAAGCGCCGACAGCGGCGCCCAGCACTTCGGCCAATTCCTCAATGAGGGTGAAGTTCTCGGGGGCCTTCAACCCGCGTCCACCGGAGACTATGATACGGGCTTCGGTGAGTTCGATCCGCTCTCCAGCTTCCTTCATCATATCTACCACGTTCGCCCGTATATCTCCGATGTCAGCGGGTATGTTCTCCACTGCGGCGTCGTGGGATGTGTCGGGTTCAGGGGGTGCAAAGATATTCGGTCGCACGGTGGCCATGTATGGTCTGGTCGCTTGAGTGACCGTGGCAATTGCTTTGCCGGCGTAGATGGGCCTGGTGATATAGAATTCCCCATCTTGGACTTCGAAGCCCGTACAGTCGGAAGCGAGGCCGACTGCGAGCCTGGCTGCCAATCTGGGCGCTAGGTCTTTGCCCTGGGTTGTGGCGCCAATCAGGACTAGGGTGGGCTCGGTTTCTTTGATAAGACGTGCCAACACGCTGCCATAGCCCTCAGCGGTGTAGTTGGCTAGGACGGGATCATCTGCTACGTATACCTTCTCAGCGCCGTGGTGGCCCAGGGGCCCCAGAATATCGGCAACGTCGTGGCCCAGGACCACGGCCTCTACAAGCCCACCCATCTTGTCAGCTATTCTCTTGCCTTCACCTATCAGCTCAAAACCGATCTTCTTCAGAGCGCCGTCTTGAGCCTCTGCTACCACCAAAACGTTGTTTGACATTATAACCTCCAGGTTCCTGTCAAGAGTTGGGAACCGATGCAATGTGAGCCTGAGTCATAGAACCTTCGCTTCGTCTCTCAGTAGGTGAGCGACCTTGACGGCGTCCTGGACAGGATCGTCATCGAAGACATTGCCACCGACTCTTTCCGGCGGCAGCGTCACCTCCGTGAATTTCATCTTGGCGGCCCCAAGTCCAGCCATGTCCTTGTCCACACCTATCTCCTCGGCATTCCATTCGGGGATGACTTTCTTCTTCACCGCCATGATGCCCTTGATGGAGGCGTAGCGAGGCTCGTTCAGACCCTTTTGTGCGGTGATGATCGCAGGCAAGGTCGCCTCAACTACCTCATGGCCGCCTTCCACCTCCCGGTGGGCGACGATGGACTTTCTGTCCTCCGCAATCTCCAGCTTGGTGACCACGGAAACATGGGGAACATCCAGCAGTTCCGCAAGGATGATGCCAACCTGCGCGTGGTCTTCATCCACCCCCTGTTTTCCACAACAGACAATGTCGTAGTCGATCTTCTCGAGGGCCTTGGACAGTATCAGGGCGGTGGAGTAGGGATCGGAGCCCTCAAAGGCTTCGTCGACCAGATGAATGGCTTCATCCGCGCCCACGGCCAGCCCGCTCTTGAGCGCATCTTTGGCTCGCTCCGGGCCAATAGTCATCAAGGTGAGCTTGCCTTCCTCCAGCCTTTCCTTTATGCGCAGGCCCTCCTCGAGGGCGTACTCGTCGTAGGGATTGACAACATACTTGGTTTCCGTGTGGTCTACCTGTCCATCTTTGACCTTGATCTTGGTCTCAGTATCGGGCACCTGTTTGACACAGATTACTATGTTCATGAGAACTAACCTCCATCATTCTTTCAATGGACATCAGAATCGCTATTTCAACAGCCAGCGAGAGATCACCAAGCGCTGTATCTCGCTTGTACCCTCGTAGATTTGCAGAAGCTTGGCATCGCGCATGTATTTCTCTACTGGGTATTCCTTTATGTATCCGTAGCCGCCGAAGATCTGCACTGCGTCCGTGGTTATCTGCATAGCGCTGTCTGCCGCGAAGCACTTGGCGATTGCCGATTCGTAGCCATTGCGCAGATCCTCATCGGCCATCCACGCAGCTTGCCAAACCAGGAGACGCGACGCCTCAATCTTGATGGCCATGTCGGCCAACTTGAACTGAATCCCTTGGAACGAAGCGATTGGCTGGCCAAACTGTTCCCGTTCCTTAGCGTATTTCACCGCGGCTTCCATCGCAGCTCGAGCCACTCCCACCGCCATCGCTGCCACTTCAGCTCGCAGCTTGTCCAGAGTCTCCATAACCAGGTGGAACCCAGCTCCTTCTCCGCCCAGTCGGCTCTCCACGGGTACCCGCACGTCCTCGAAGACTACTTCTCGGGTACTGGCAGCCCGTTGCCCCATCTTGTCCTCTTCCTTCCCCAGCGAGATGCCGGCTGCATCAGCGGGCACCAACAGAACGACGAATCCTCGGTGGCGCAATGTTGGATCTAGGGTGGCTGCGACCGTGTACAGGCTAGCCTGCCCCGCATTGGTGATGAAGCGCTTAGTGCCGTTGAGGATGTAGAAGTCCCCGTCTCGCCTGGCAATTGTCCTTATGCTGGCCGCGTCAGAGCCGGCCCCTGGTTCGGTGAGGCAGAAGGCGGCCAACGCTGGCTCCGCGCAGAGAGGTTTCATGAACCGTTCCATCTGCTCTGGAGTGGCGGCGATGTTCAGAGGGGTAAGACCAAGGCTGCTGGTCACGAAGGAACTGGCTATGCCAGCGCAGCCAGCCGCAATCTCCTCGACGACGAGACAATCCTCGAAATGACCGAGACCTCCACCGCCGTATTCATCAGGAACCGTGACATTGATCAAGCCGATGGCGTGGGCTTTCTCCACTAGTTCCCATGGATACTCTCCAGAACGGTCAGCTTCCGCGGCAATGGGGACGATCTCATTCTGAGCGAATTGCCGGGCAAGCTCTCGCAGGGCCTTTTGCTCGTGGCTGAGGGAGGGATTGAACATATGCTCTAATGCTGATGCAAGAGTCTGAGGGAGGGTACGCAGCTAGTGTGGGACCCCTCACAGTCACCGGCCCTCATTCTACTGGAAGTCGCAGCGGTCGTCCACCAGATCTAGCCCGCAGCAGGGCGGAGCAATGAGATCTCTCTAGCCGCACTGAGAGTAGCCACACGAGGGGCAGCGCAAGCAGCCTTCTACGAATTCAACCATGGTACCACAATCAGGACATTCGGGACACATGCCCAGGAGGTTCCTGGCGATCATGTCTGCGGTTGAGGCGGCGAATGTAACAGTGGCGCTGTCATCGACGTGCCTGTGCATCGCCTTGCCGATGGCATCCGCACAGGAAAGGATGATATTGCCCTCCTGCCAGGCCGGAGCTGGACAGCGAATACCTTGTAGTTGTCTGATGATCACTTCCGTGCGGATGCCGGAGCGGAGGGCGAGGGAGATCAGGCGTCCTATCGCCTCAGACTGGGAGGCCATGCAGCCTCCGCTCTTACCCATGGTGGCAAAGACTTCGAAAAGGCCCTCCTGGTCCTCGTTGATCGTCACGTAGATGCTTTGTCCGCAACCAACAGTAATCTTCTCTGTCACGCCGTGAGTGACAGTTGGACGTGCGCGGGGGCCTCGGGTATCCCTCTTGTGGTCTGCTTCTGCCACACCCATGGTCAATACCTGGGACGCTCGGCTGCCATCACGGTAGATGGTTACTCCTTTGCAGCCGATATCATAGGCGAGCAAATAGGCCCTCTCCACATCCTCCCTCGTCGCATCATGGGAGAAGTTGATAGTCTTGGAGACGGCGTTGTCAGTGTACTTCTGAAAGGCGGCCTGGAGGCGGAGGTGCCACTCCGGAGCAACGTCATGCGCGGTAACAAGTATCCTTCGTATCTCCGCTGGTACGCCTTCAAGGTTCTGCACGCTGCCGGTCCTCGCTACTTTTTTCATCAGTTCTTGGCTGTGGAAACCTTGCTCGCGGGCCACCTCCTCGAAGATGGGGTCGACCTCGAGCAGCCCTTCTCCCTGGAGGACATGTCGCCTGTATGCCAGAGCGAAGATTGGCTCAATGCCGCTGGAGGTACCAGCGATGATGCTGATACTGCCAGTAGGGGCGATGGTGGTTACAGTGGCATTCCTCATCTTTCTGCGACCGGGAGCATCGTAGATGCTGCCCGCGAAGTTTGGAAAGACACCCCTTCGCTCCGCCAAAGCCGCCGAGGCTTGCCTGGCGGTCTCCTGGATGAAACTCATCAGCTCTTCAGCGATGCTCACAGCCTCTTCCGAGTCGTACGGTATGCGCAGGCGGATGAGCATGTGTGCGAAGCCCATGATGCCCAGGCCTATCTTACGATTAGCCAGCGTCATCTCTTCTATCTCGCGCAGAGGATACTTGTTGCAATCTATGATGTTGTCCAAGAAATGCACGGCACAATGAACCGTCTCTCCCAGGTGTTGGTAGTCAATCCGACCGTCTACCAGCATCTTGGACAGGTCGATGGAACCCAGGTTACAGCTCTCGAAGGGTAGGAGGGGTTGCTCACCGCAAGGGTTGGTGCTTTCGAGCTCGCCCGCGAGAGGCGTAGGGTTGCTCTCATTCAGCCTGTCGAGGAAGATCACCCCGGGATCCCCGTTTTTCCAGGCCATCTCTGATATCTTACGGAAGACTGCCCTAGCCCGCAAGGATTTCACGACTTCTCCGGAACGAGGGTTGACGAGTGCGTACGTGGCATCCCTTCGCAGTGCGTTCATGAACTCCCTGGTCAAGCCCACGGAAATGTTGAAGTTATTGAGCCTGCTGTCATCTGCCTTGGCAGTAATGAAATCCATGATGTCTGGATGATCTACCCTCTGGACAGCCATGTTGGCCCCGCGCCGGGTTCCCCCCTGCTTGATGGCTTCCGTCGCAGCATCGAACACTTCCATGAACGAGATGGGGCCGGAGGCAATACCACCGGTCGATTTCACCACATCGCCCTTGGGTCGCAGACCGGAAAACGAGAAGCCAGTTCCCCCTCCACTTTGATGAATTAGGGCGGTGTGCTTGATGGCTTCGAAGATGCTCTCCATCGAGTCCTCGACGGGCAGTACGAAACAGGCCGAAAGCTGTCCTAGACTTCTGCCGGCGTTCATCAGCGTGGGGGAATTGGGCAAGAACTCGAGACTAGTCATGGGGCCATAGAACTTCTCAGCTGTGGCTGACACGTCCGCGGATGGGTCATACATGGCGTCTACCTGAGCCACATGTTCAGCCACCCGCCAGAAAAGCTCTTCCGATGTCTCTGCGACTTTGCCAGTCTCATCCCTCTTTAGGTATCGCTTTTCCAACACCGTCACGGCATTGGGCAATAGCTTGAGGGTGGCGCCTTCCCGCAGCATCTCAGTTCTCCGGCGATCAACAGATCAGGTCGACCTGCTCAACCGTTCTACAAGTCAAGGCGAAGCTGGGCTTCCAGTTCAGCTTCTCGCCTTTTCCACTCTTTGAACTCCTCGATTTCCTCAGCGAGACTATCCACGTCTCGGAAGCGACGATATACGGAAGCGAATCGCACGTACGCTACATCATCCAGTTCCCTCAATCGGCTCATCACCATCTGGCCAATGCGCTCGCTTTCCACCTCCGCTCGTCCCAACTCATAGAGTTCTCTCTCTACGTCTTTGACCATTAGTTCAACGGTCTCGGTAGGGATTGGGCGCTTGGCGCAGGCACGAAGGATCCCTTTCAGGAGTTTCTCGTTGTCGAAAGGCTCCCGGCGCCCGTCCTTCTTTGCCACGAGGAGGCTCGTCTTCGCCACTCGCTCATAGGTAGTGAAGCGTTGATGGCAGCTCTTGCACTCCCTACGTCGGCGAATGCGGTCACCCACCTCCCTGGTATCCATAACCCTGGTATCCTTCCTCGTGCAGAACGGGCACTTCATGGTCTCTCCTCCTTCGATAAGATGGAGACCTCTGTCCGGATGACCTTCTAAGGTACTACATGTGGTACATAGTCCGAACGACGCTACAACATGTTGTGGCGCAGAGCTTAGTAAACTTAGCACAATGCGGAGAATATGGCAAGGCCGGGAAGCCCCCTGAACCTTAAAGTTTGGGAATCGCGGCGGGGCTTTTGTCGTGGGAGGGAAAAAGGGAGGGGGAAGGTGGCGCAGTAACCTTCCCCCTGGAAAAGATCCTTCTGGCAAGAGAGTGCAGACTCTGCTTGCGCAGAAAGCGGGCCTTTCGGCCCTGAAAGGGAGGAGGACAGAAAGACGTCAGCCGGCGGGAGTACCGACGACTGAAGCTTCCCTACACTTGAGTCTTCCGTTGGCGCAGAAAGGTCGGAATATCCAGGTTGTCGCTGAGGAAGTCCGGTGCCGGGAACACGATCTTGTTGTCTGTCTCGGTGAGTCGCTTCACCGCTCCGTCAAAGCCGGTGGCGATGACGGTGATCTGCATCTCGCCGTCATCCATTTCGGGATCCATGACGGCTCCGAAGATGAGGTTGACGTCGGGATGAGCCATTTCCCTGATGACTCTGGCCGCCTCATTCACTTCGTGAAGCGTGAGGTCTGTCCCTCCGGTCACGTTGAAGAGAACTCCCGTCGCTCCATCGATGGTCACGTCCAGTAAAGGGCTGCTCACCGCATCATGGGCGGCATCAACGGCTCGTGTCTCGCTAGACGACCGTCCTACAGCCATCAGCGCTGACCCCCCCTTGGCCATAATCGTGCGCACGTCCGCGAAGTCTAGGTTGATCAGACCTGGGACTGTAATCAGCTCAGAGATTCCCTGTATCCCTTGTCGCAGCACATCATCGGCGAAGGAGAAGGCTTCCTGGATGGAGGCTTTCTTGTCCACCAACTCCAGTAGACGGTCGTTGGGGATCACAATCAGCGTGTCAACCCGTTGCTTGAGGTCTTTGATGCCGTGCTCCGCCACCTCTCTGCGACGAGTCCCTTCGAAGGTGAAGGGCTTGGTGACAACACCGATCGTGAGCGCACCGGCTTCCTTGGCGAGATGAGCGATGAGGGGAGAGGCCCCCGTGCCAGTACCTCCACCGATGCCAGCGGTGATGAAGACCATATCTGCGTCCAGTACTGCCTTCCTGAGTTCTTCTTCGCTCTCTTGGGCGGCCTTGGCTCCGATCTCGGGGTCGCCGCCCGCTCCTAGCCCTTTGGTCAGTTTGTCGCCAATGCGAATCTGGTAGGGTGCTTCGGAGAAGAACAGGGCCTGAGCATCGGCGTTCACAGCGATGAACTCCACTCCTTGCAGATCCTCCTTTATCATGCGGTTGATGGCGTTGCCACCACCACCTCCAACTCCTATCACTTTTATCTTGGCAAGATTGGCCAACTCCGGTACGTAGGTCATTGTCTGTCGCCTCCCTTTCTTTGATTGTGACCCTTGAAGTCATTCATTGACAGGCGCGGTTGAGTGTCCTCTATCCTGGGGTCAAGACCTGAAACAGATCCCTGAACCGTCCTATCATGCCTCGTCGCTGGCGCGAGCCATTATGGCTTGCATCGGGCGCGCATCTCAGAGCCCAAAGGAGCAAGCCGACGCTACATGCATGGGCCGGATCTCTCACGGTCTCCACAAGGCCCTCCATTTCGTGGGGTGTTCCCACGCGCACTGGTAAACTAAGAATCTCGCGAGAGAACTCCTTTATCCCTGCTAGGTCCGCTGTTCCGCCACACAGGACCACGCCAGCAGGTAGTAGGCCGTCGTAGCCCGAGCGCTTTATCTCTCGGAGTATGAGTTCGAGGATCTCCTCCGATCGAGCCCTGATGATTTCGGCCAACCGACGGCGGGATACGGAGCGATGTGAGTTGTCGCCGAAGGAGGTCGCATCGATCGATTCATCTGGCCCAATAGTGTCCGGCATCGTGTGGCCGTATTTCGTCTTGAGAGTTTCGGCAACCATGAAGGGCGTGCGGAGCCCCACAGCAACGTCGTGAGTCAAGTGGTTCCCGCCGACGGGCAGAACAGTGGTATGCCATACGCTCCCGTCGATGAATATGGCCAGGTCTGTCGTGCCCCCCCCGATGTCCACCAGGGCAACCCCGAGTTCTTTCTCAGCCGTGGTTAGCACCGCCTCACCCGCGGCTATGGGTTCCAGTACGAGCCCCCCAACGCGCACGCCAGCGCCCTGCACGCATTGCACCAGATTGTGGACTGAGGTGGAGGCTCCGGTTACAATGTGAGCCTCAACCTCGAGACGAAACCCTCGGAGGCCGAGCGGATTGCGGACCCCGTCCTGGTCATCAACGATGTAACCGCGCGGGATGACGTGAATCAACTGACGATTGGCGGGTAGGGCTACGGCACGAGCCGCCTCCAAGGCGCGATCAATGTCCTCCTGGACGATGGTGCGTTCGCCCCGGGAGATAGCAGCTACCCCCTTGCTGTTGAGCCCGGAGATGTGAGCACCCGCCATGCCAACGAAGGCGCTGTCTATTTCGTAGCCGGAGATCTGCTCCGCTTTTTCCACGGACATCGCGATGGCTTGAGTTGCCTGCTCGATGTCAAGCACAACACCCTTGCGCACCCCCCGTGAGGGTGAGACACCTATCCCCACGATGCGGACCCCCGTTTCTTCGCTCAGTTCGCCGACCAACGTGCACACCTTCGTAGTTCCGACATCTATGGCAACTATCGTTTCATCCACGTCACGCTCCCCCCGCATCTTGGTGCAGCCTGTGGTCTATGGTTCTCCAGCCAGGCGGTAATGTGGGCCTTCCTGGAAACGGAGGTCGATGAACTCTACGCTCGCCCCTTGGCTCGCCAACCTCTGCACAAGTGCCTCCATGATGGCCACCTTCACTTCTGCGCCTTCACCATTTCCCAGGTATACCCGCCAACCATGCTCATTCTCCAGGCTTAGCCCGTATTGTTGCGAGTAGCTAAACTCCTTCACGCTTGGGAGTAAGGTCTGATATCTCTCAACGGCCGATATTATCTCCAGATCGACCTGCTCACCTGCTTGACGAGGCCTGGAGTCAAGATCCCTTATCAGCGGGATGGAGGGTTCTGTCTCCGCTCGTAGGGGCAGGATCGTGCCTTCATCATCTACGCCGTAGCGCTGCTCTCTCGTCTGCCACATCACGCGAGCTTGACGTTCTCCGACCTGCACGATTATTTGATTGGGTAACCTGACCTGTACTGTTGCTTCACGTATGTCTGGAATCGTGCGAATGGCCTCCTCAACCTGCTGAGAGTCAATGAAGAAGATGCTGAATCCCTCTACGTTGGTTCTTTGGAAGACCTCGTCAGCTGAGACCAAGTTGCTGCCATGCACCGTAGCCTCATAGACGTAGAAAGCGTCCGATGTGAAGAAGTAGGCTAGGAGTGAGACCAAGATGATAGCAAGAATAAGGCCGGCAACTCTGGGGCCTATCCTGGCTCGCGATCGGCTTGCAGACCTGACCGGCAGCCTCTCTTGCGCTACTGCCTGCTCGTAGCTCTCTCCCAGGCGCATCTCAGAACGACGTCGCCTCTTCTTCCTTTTCTGTGCCCAGGGCAACGATGCCACGCGGCTATCTACCTCCCGGACTGCCTATGCGTTTCCCCACTCTCCTACCAGTTCTATCTCCAACTCCAACTCCACATCAAAGAGTTCGCATATCTCGTTCCTGACCAGCTTTGCGAGTCGTAGTACATCGTTGGCCTTGGCTGATCCCAGGTTTACGATATAGTTGGCATGCTTGTGCGAAATCTGCGCGTCACCGATCCTCTTGCCTTTCAACCCAGCTCGTTCCATCAACTGGGCTGCCGACGACCCGAGCGGATTCTTGAACACCGAACCAGCGCTCGGTTGATTAGGTTGAGCAGCGCGCCGCAGAGCATCGTACCGGGTCATGCGACCAGCCAGTACCCTGGGTGATTGTGGAGTAAGCCGTAGGTCGACGGACAGAATGACTTCTCTGTGATGTTCTTGCTCCCTGAAGCGACTGGTCCGGTAACCGAGCCTCAGCGCTTCAGGCGGTATCTCGCGCACCTCACCACGCAGGTCCAGGACAGCAACGCGCCGAACGACATCTTCCATAGTCCCATCGTAGGCCCCCGCATTATTGACAATGGCGCCGCCTACAGTGCCAGGGATGCCTATGGCCCACTCCAGACCCGCTGATCCACCTTCAGCGGTCTTGCGTGCCAGAAGGGCTAGAGGTACTCCCGCCTGGGCATGCACGGTCTGGGATGTTCCATCCAGTGTGAAATCCAGACACCGATTCTCGATGACCAGGCCCCGGAAGCCTTTGTCTGCGACGAGCAGGTTGGTGCCCCTGCCTATGATGAGATATGGTTGCTCCAGTTCTCGGGCCATTTTCGTCCAACGGCACAATTGCTGCTCATCATTAGCCACGCTGAAGAAGTCTGCCGGTCCCCCAATGCGGTAGGACGTGTGCCTGCTCAGCGGCTCATCACGCACCAGTTCTGCTGACAACCCTCTCTCGTGAGCCAGACTCTGGAGATCGTGTGCACGCATCAGTTCACTCTGCCCTCTGCTTCAGGCTGGCCAAGACCTCTTCACCGATCCGCCAGACGTCACCTGCGCCCATGGTGATAAGGACGTCACCGGGCTCCAACTTCTTGCTGACCGTGGCACCGGCTTCTGACAAGTCGGCGATGTGAAGCGCTTCAGGATAGGTCATCATCTCCACCAGATCGTTGGCACTGATGCCCAGATCATCTTGCTCGCGAGCGGCATAGATTGCCGTTACAACCACTCGATCAGCATCGTCGAAAGCCGCCGCGAACTCGGCCAACAGGGCCTTGGTTCGGCTGTAGGTGTGGGGCTGAAAGACGGCCCAAATCCTGCGGCCGCCGTACCGTCGGCGAGCGCCAGCGAGGGTGGCCCTTATCTCGCTGGGATGATGAGCGTAGTCATCCACCACTGTTATCCCATTCACTTCACCCTTGACCTGGAACCGGCGCAGCACTCCTTGAAAGTGTCTCAGTGTATCTCGCGCGCACGCGAGATCCACTCCCAGGTAGTCCGCCATTCCGATCGTTGCCAAGGCGTTAGAGACGTTATGAATGCCGGGGATGCTCAGCTGGAAATAGCCCTTTTCTTTCCCGTCTTCCACCACTCGAAAATCATTTCCCCCTAGTGCGTTTTGCTGAAGGTCTATGGCTTTCCAGTCGACGCGTTCGCCAAGACCATAAGTGCTTACTTTCACCTCCCCCAGGCTCGCGATGACTCTTCTCACTTCAGCGTCGTCTCCGCTGGCCATAACGAAGCCATCAGCCGGTACCTTCGCCAAGAAGCCACTGAAGGCTGCTGACATGGCCTGCAAGTCCGCGAAGCAGTCAGGGTGATCCATCTCGATACTCGTAACCACGGCGGCCTGAGGATTGAGGTCCAGGAATGTACGGTCATACTCATCAGCCTCGACCACGAGGTGCTGGCCCTTGCCATCCTTGGCGTTGCTGCCTATTTCGGGCACGATGCCACCGACGATGATCGTTGGGTCCAGGTTGGCGTTCTCGAGAGTGAGAGCCATCATGGCGCTCGTAGTTGTCTTGCCGTGGGTACCGGCCACGGCAATGCCGTATCTGTCCTTCATCAGCCAGGCCAGCAGCTGACCCCTTTTGACGACTTGGATGTTCCTTGTCCTGGCCTCTGCAAGTTCGGGGTTCTGTCCAGGTACGGCGGAGGATGCGACGACCAAACTTGCTTTTCCTATATTCTCCGGCCTGTGCCCCTCGTACACAGTAGCTCCCAACTGGACTAGTTCGCGCGTGATGTGGGAGAGTCGTAGGTCCGATCCGGAGACGCCGTAACCCTTTTGCAGCAGTATGCGGGCGACTCCGCTCAGGCCGATGCCTCCGATGCCCACAAAGTGCACCTGTTCACCAGGTCTGAGGGTCCACTGGCTACTGTCAATCCCGTGTCCCGTGGTTTGGGTCATTATCTAAGAACCCTCATCACGATCATGAAAGGCACCAGGAAGAGCAGGTATGGTTCCAGTAGGGGAACCGGTATCAACGGTACCAGGTAGGTCTGAGCGAATTCGGTCAGCGGCGGCCTGAAAAGCCCCAGCACTTGGACTGGGTAGTTGAAGATGTGCAGGTAATACCACATCGTGCCTGAGATCAAGTAGCCATTCACGAGCCCGCTGACCAGGTTCAGCGCTATGCCCAAGGGTCCTTTTGGCGGAGTTCCGTCGAACGCCAGGGTCTCTCCGTGATAAGATATGACGACGACTAGCACGAAGACCAACATATAGAACAGGGATTGAATCAGGTCGCTGTATTGGCCTTCGAGTATCATGCTAGAGTTGACATAATTGACGAGATACGCATCCAAGACCCCTAGAATTGACTCACCCCCTTTGGTCAGCAGCAGCAGTGCGGCCAGAATGGTCGTCGTAACCCCGAGTTCCTTTGGATACCCTCGAACGACTCCTACCACGGCAAAGACGCCGATGAGCACGGCCCACAAGAGTTCCAGTGGTTCCATCTATAGCTTCCCCAGGTGATTCTCCTGTCTTATCCGCCAGCGCCTATTGCTGCTGCGCCCCTGTAGGACGTATCAAACGCACCGCCACGATCACGAAACCCACAAAGAGTATTAGTGCACCTGCGCCAACACTCACGTCTGGAACGCTGATCGATCCGGGAAAGCCTGGAGCAATTCCGGAAAGGTTTTCCTCTGCGCTTGCTGCCCCCAAGTCAAGAGGGATCTGTTGCCGGTAGGGCAGCAGCGGCAGTAGTAGGTAGCTCAGGGTGAAGCCATTGGCTACGCCCAAGATTGTTCCCATCAGCTTCTGAAGCACCGAACTAGGTTCCCGGCCAAAGCGAATGACGAACAGGAAGGTGAGTAACACTGTCATCACGAAAACGACGAGGAAAAGCAGGCGCGTCTGATCGGGGCTGCTCGGATCCACAAGCGCCGCCGTTGTGACACCCGACGATTCCGCACAGACGACCGCATCGGCGTCCCCAGAGCATGAAGTGAAGAAGAGGACACCCTTGTACGTTGTGTTGGCCAGGTTGACTAGCGCCTCTCCTTTTGCGCCCAACACTGCCCAAGTGACCACAATCGGGACAAACGCGACGAGTTGACCTCTCCATCCACGTTTGAAGCCAACGACGGTGGATGCTGCCACTGCCGCGACAAGCACAATCAGGAACTGAAGGAGGGCGGGTTCCAGATGTATTTCCATAGTGGTTCTCAGTGACTCAATCAGTTCGGACGCGCAATGTCCGTCAACAACTGCGCGACACGTCGTGCAGCGCTGGGCTGTGCTAGGCGACGGGCACCGTCACCAAGCCTGGCCAGCTCTTGCTGATCCGCGAACAAGTCAGCTACGGTTCTTGACAGCACCCCCTTTTCCAGATCAGCGTCTGCTATCTTGACAGCGGCTCCGTGCTCCACCATGTAGTTGGCGTTCAACTCCTGATGCCTTCCAGCGTAGGGATACGGAACCAAGATGCTGGGGAGGCCGAGAGCAGGGAACTCTGAAGTGGTGGCCGCACCGGCGCGCGCTACCACCAGGTCGGCCGCCGCCAGGGCGTCAATCATCTTCTCATGAAGATACGGGTACAGACTGTAGCTCTTGGCCACACCTAGAGGTAGAGCATCCCGGCGGGCGCAGAGCCAGTTCGCGTCCGCGTCCCCGCTGACATGCACCACCTGACAGATTTCCAATAGTTCCTCCAGGGCTTCGCTCACGGCCACGTTAATACTGTGAGCGCCCTGGCTACCTCCAAGGACCAACAATGTTCTCGCCGCCTCGTCCAAGCCCAATCTGTGCCGAGAGGACAACTTGTCAGCCTCGAACAGTTCTGTTCTGACGGGATAACCGGTTACGACCGCTTTGCCGGGCCCAAAGAAGCCCTTTGATGGCGGAAAGGAGACCGCTACGCGGGTTGCGAGTCGGGCCAGAAAACGGATCGCTAGTCCCGGTGCCAAATCTGGCAGGTACACCAGGCTCGGTACACGCCTCATCCAGGCAGCCACAATCGGGGGAGCGCACACGTAACCCCCAGTAGCCAGCACTGCCTGCGGTGAGAATCTGTCTACCACCTTCACGGATTGGGCTGTGCCCCGGGCCAGTCGTGCGAGGCGAGATGGCAACGTCCAGGGAGCAGAGCCCTGCAAGCTGGCCGTGCTTATGCCTTGAAAGGGCAGGCCTGCTCGACTGGCTAGGTCCGCCTCGATCCCTGAAGCGTTCCCCACGTACCAAACCTCCGACGGTGATGTGTTTTCACTTCTCAGCTGTTGCAGGACGGCCAGGATGGGGTATACGTGCCCGCCCGTTCCGCCCCCGGAAACCAATAGTCGCATCGTGCTCCTGTATGTTCTCTCCAGCACCCCGAGAGATGCTCAATAGCATGCCCACGCCCATCATCGAGATCACCAATGATGAGCCACCCAGACTGATGAAAGGCAGGGGAAGACCAGTGAAGGGAAGGCTGTCGGTCACTACAGCAATATTGATCAGTGCCTGGAAAGTCAGCCAGATCGTTATGCCTGACGCCAAGATGAAACCGAAGGCATCCTCCGCTCGCTGTGCGATCTTGAACCCTCGATAGGCCAAAGCTGCGAAGAGACCGAGGACGATCAGGCATCCTATCAATCCTAGCTCCTCGCCCAAGACAGCGAATATGGCGTCGCTTTCGGCGGCGGGGAGTAGGCCTTTTTGATGCCCTGAGCCTAGTCCCACGCCCGCGATCCCACCTGACCCCAAGGTCACCAGGGTATGCATGACTTGGTAGGTGTCCTGCGCGAGGCCGGTACTGAAAGGGCTTTGCAGTGCGTTGAAGGGGTCTTGCGAAAACGCGACCAGCCTGTTCCACGCATACTCGTAGTTGGCGATGATCAATAGCAGGGTGCTACTGCCCACCATTGCACTGATTACCACTTGGATCAGGTCGGCCCCAGCTATGAAGAACATGCTCGCTGCCGTCGCCACGATCAGGATGGTTGTGCCGAAATCCGGCTCGAGAATGATCAGTCCGGCGATTATTCCAATGAGAATGGCGAAGGGCACTAGTCCATAGGTGACCTGTCTCAGCTTCTCTCCCTTGGTAGAGAGCCAGTGCGCTATGTATAGCACCATAGCCAACTTACAGATTTCGCTGGGCTGGATGGAATCTCCAAGGACCCTGCGCCTGGCCCCATAAACCTCTGGGCCCACCAGAAGCACATACACCAGCAGGAGCAAGGTCAGCAGCAGGAAAACAATGGAGAACTTCTGCCACTTGTGATATTCAACCCTCATCATGAGAGCCATGATGTCCAACCCCATTGCAGCCCAAACTGCCTGCCTGAGGAGATAGTGCGTGGGTTGCCCGTACCTGGTGTATCCTAGTGCGAAGGTGGAGCTATAGACCATGATCAGGCCAATCAGAACCAAAGCAATAACGATGAGCACCAATACGTAGTCGGGTCTGTCCTTTGCCTCACTCAGATTCTTTGCCATCTCTACCCCGCAGAGCCTCTGGACATCATCGTTGGAACTTCTTCAGATCACGCACCAGGGACTTGAAGTGCTCTCCTCTCTCAGCGAAGTCTCGATACATGTCAAAGCTGGTGCAGGCTGGCGACAGGAGGACAACATCACCCACCTGGGCTATTTGGGCGGCCTTGCTCACCGCCTCGCTCAGGTCCGCGGAACGGTATGTGGGCAACTCTCTCTGGTCTCCCGGGATCTTCATAACTGCCTGCTCTAGCAAGGAAGCCGCTTCGCCGAAGAGGATGAGGGCTTTCGCCTTCTTCACGATGAGCTGCGCCAGTTCTTCGAGAGGCAGATGTTTCCCTCGTCCGCCTGCCAGCAGAATGATGGGCTCGGAGAAGGAGTTCAGCGCCGCCATCGCACGTTGCGGCGAGGTGGCTATGGAATCGTCATAGTACCGGATTCCCTCGATCTCAGCCACTAACTCCAGGCGATGCTCTACGCCGCAGAAGGAGGTGACTGCGGCGCGCATGGCCTCGGCACGCGCCCCAGCCGCCGCGGCGGCGGCACAAGAGGCCAAGACGTTCTCCAGGTTGTGCGATCCCAGCAGCTGTACCTCGGAGACATGGCAAACCTTCCACTCCTCATCATCCCACCGTACTGTGACCTGCCCCTGGTCCAGGAAGGCGCCGGTCTCCACGTCTTGCTGCAGGCTGAACAGCACCAGCCGTCCTCGACAATCTTTGGCTAGTTCGTGGGTCAAGCGCTGATCCGCGTTGAGAATGGCGTAGTCATCACTCTTCTGAAACCGGATAATGTTCGCCTTTGCGCTGACATAATCATCCATGGATTCGTGTCGATCTAGATGGTTCGGCGACAGGTTCAGTATTGCAGCGATATGCGGACTTTGGTCCAGGACTTCAAGCTGAAAGCTGGACAGCTCCATCACTACTTTGTCCTGGGGTTCCACTTCATCCACGATGCCTATCAGCGGAGCACCAATATTCCCGCCCACGAAGGTGCGGTACCCTCCTGCTCGCATGATTTCACCAACCAGGCTGGTCGTCGTCGTTTTCCCGCTGCTGCCGGTGATACCGATGATCGGCGCCTGGCAGAGGCTGAAGAAGAGCTTCGTTTCGCTGCTGAGAGCCACACCACGCCGTTGAGCCTCTACCAGAATCGGTATCTTCCAGGGCACGCCTGGGCTGACGAAGATGACGTCCGCGTCCAGCGATTCCTCTGGATGTCCTCCCAAGAGGTAGTGGATCGGTAGCCCCGCCAATTGGTCTGCCTTGTCTCTCAGCGCCTCTTCGCCTTTCACGTCAGTGATCGTAACGTTTGCCCCTTGTCGTGCCAGGAACTTGGCCAAAGCGGTTCCTTCCCGTCCCAGTCCAACGATCGTCACGTTTTGGCTCTCATAGGCCATGTTTTATCTGGAGGTGTTACAATAGCGCTAGAGCGATGCCCAGCATCGCCGCCAGCATTCCGATAAGCCAAAACCGTTGTACTACCTGTACCTCAGACCATCCCAGCAGTTCAAAATGATGGTGCAAAGGCGTCATCTTGAAGATTCGCTTCCCCCCGGTCAATTTGAAGTACCATACCTGCAGTATGACTGATAGTGTCTCCGCTACGAAGACGATGCCCACTATGGGCAGCAGCAACCATTGCCCGGTCATCATGGCTACCACTCCCAGTGTCCCCCCCAGAGCCAGAGATCCGGTGTCACCCATGAAGAGCTGAGCGGGATAGGCGTTATACCATAGGAAGGCCATCGTGGCCCCGGTCATAGTGAAGCAGAAGGCGACCAGGTACAGTTGCCCCTGCAGTAGTGCAATGACCCCGTAGGCTGCGAAAGCGATGGCTGACGTGCTGCCGGCGAGACCGTCCAGCCCATCCGTAAGATTGACCGCACTGGCGCTGGCCACGATGACAAACACAGCGGCTGGGAAATACCAGAGTCCCATGGAGAACTTGGTCGGGATGGAGGGCAAAGCGAGGCTCCCCAGAAGGAAGACGAAATGCAGTACGACCGCCGCGCCCGCCGCGATCACGATCAGCCAGGCGAACTTGTAACGCGCTCTGAGGCCGCTCTTTTGGCCTGTAGCCACTCCAGTGACCTTCTTCCTGCTTCTGCGGAGGCCTGCCCAGTCATCAACGGCGCCCACGATGGCGCATGCGATCGTGGTCCCCAGTGGCAGAAGTATTGATTCATGGCCGACTAGATTGAACAAAGCGGTCATGATCGCTGCTGGCACCACGATGCCGATTCCTCCCATAGTCGGTGTTCCCGTCTTCAATTGGTGAGAGATCGGGCCGTCGATCCTGATTTGCTCGCCTATGCCTCGGGCCGTCAGATACTTGAGCAGAAAGGAGCCGAAAGGTAACGCCAGCAAAAAGGTCGCGACTCCCAAAGCCAGAGCAGAGGCCATTATTCCTCTCCCAACTCAGCAACGATTTCTTCCATATGCATTCCACGTGACCCTTTGACCAAGATCAGATCGCCGGAAGCCACGAAATCCTGCAGGAACTCCACTGCTTGCCGACTGTCCTTGGCAAAGAAGACGTCATCCGCTTGCATGCCAATGGCAATCGCCTCGCGCCCGATTACTGCACCTAGTGCGCCCACCGTGACCAACTTGTCGGCCACTCCTGCCACTCGGCGACCTACTTTGCGGTGTCCCTCTTCTTCGTAGGAACCAAGCTCGAGCATGTCCCCCAACACAGCTATCTTGCGCCCCTGCAACTCAGCTAGCAGATTCAAAGCTGCCAGACTGGAAGTAGGGCTGGCGTTGTAGCTATCATCTATGATCGTCGACCCTTTCGCTCCCGGAGTTGCAATCAGGCGCAGTTGCACAGCCGTGTCACGCAAGCCGGCCACTATTTGCCCCCACGGTTGCCCTTCCGTGACGCCTACCGCGGCCGCTGCCAGCGCGGTGTGCACACTGTGACGCCCCAGCAACGAAATCTTGACGTGGAGTGTCTCCTGACCGTATTGCATGCGAAAATGGACTCCATCCAGCCCCCGGCTTTCGATATGACTGGCTCGCAAGTGGCAATCTGGGCTCAGGCCGTAGTATAAGACCCGGGCCTCGGTCAGGCTCCCCATGGCCTTCACTTGGGGATCGTCGCCGTTCAGTATCGCGGTGCCATCAGGGGGCAAAGCCTCGATAAGCTCAGCCTTGGCTTGGGCTATGCGCTCCAGAGACCCTAACCGCTCCAAATGGGAATAGCTCACGTTGGTCACTACTCCTATCTGAGGAAGAGCTATCGCAGCCAACTGGGCGATCTCACCCAATGCATACATCCCAAGTTCCAAGACCACAGTCGTGTGATCTTGTTTCAGGCCGAGCAACGTCAGCGGCAAACCAATCTCGTTGTTGAGGTTCTCCTCACTCTTCAACGCAAGGAAACTCTTGCTGAGTACTGAGTGTATCGCCTCTTTGGTAGTGGTCTTGCCAATGCTGCCTGTGACACCAACCACACGAACATCGAATTGTCTGCGGTGGTAGGCAGCCATGTCTTGGAGGGCCTTCAATGTATCCTCAACGAGGAGACCTACGGGAGGCGACAGTCGCAAGGGTGGCGAGGGCAGAGGGCGCTGGGTGGTGTCTATGACCTGGGGTAGCCCATCAACCATCCTGTGCACGATGGCTGCCGAGGCTCCCCGCTGCAAGGCATCCTTGACATAATTGTGGCCATCATCCTTCTCTCCCGGCAGAGCTATGAATAAAAGGTCCTTGTCAGCTTTCCGCGAATCAATGACCACGTCCCGAAAACGAAATTCCGTCGCTTTCGGATCGCCTATCTCCTGTCCCGTTATCCCTTGCCAGATTCCTGCCAGAGTGAGCATGGGGCCTCCTCAAGCCAGTGCGCTACGTGCTCGCCATCCTGAGGTCATCGGGCGGTATGCCTAGATAGACGAACAGCTTCTCAGCTATTCGCCTGAACACTGGGACAGCCACCACTGTGCCCCAGGGAGATTCGCGGGGTCTATCCATCTTGACTAGGATTATGAACTGAGGGTCGTCAGCCGGGGCGTAACCCACGAAGCAGCCTATGGTATCTACAGGATGATATCCTCCTGCTACGGGAATCTGCGCCGTACCAGTCTTACCGGCTATCGCATAACCTGGGATACTGAGGTTCTGCTTGCCTGCCATCGACTCCACCAGCATCTCCGTCAGGTCCTTAGCCACCCGCGGGGATATCACAGTCCGCCCTGGTTGTGGATGGAACTCTTTGATGATCTGGCCATTCTGTTCGATGCGCTGCGCCACATATGGTGTTGGCAGCAGGCCATCATTGGCCACTGCGGCAGCAGCTGTGATCATCTGTAATGGCGTGACCGCTATCCCTTGACCGAAGGAGTTGGTGCCGAGGTCTCCCTCCCGCCAATTGCCGTCTCCGGGTACTCTCATGATGCCCTTCGACTCGTAGGGCAGATCAATCCCGGTCAATTGTCCAAAGCCGAATCGCTCCACGTAGTCGTAGAATCCCTCAGCGCCAAGGCTCGTGCTGAGGGTGGCGGCCCCAACATTCAGAGAGTACTTGAGCAGTTCAGTCATACTTATCGTACCCCAGGCGTCCCTGTCCCAGTTCATGATAAGATGCCCACCTACGAATATCTGTCCCTGATCATAGTAGGTGCCGTATCGACCGACGGTACCTGAATCCAGCGCCGCGGCCATCGTGACCACCTTGAAGACAGACCCCGGTTCGTAAACATCGCTCACCGCAGGGTTGATAAGGAGCTCCTTGGGAATCTCTTGACCAAGGTGCGGGTTGGGATCGTAGCATGGATAGCTAGCCATGGCGAGGATAGCGCCTGTCCGGGGAGCCATGACGATGACGGTTCCTTTCTCGGCCCCGAATTCGCTGAGACCTCTCCGCAACTCCTCCTCCACGAGTCCTTGTATTGTGCGGTCCACGGTCAGTATGAGATCCCGACCGTCTTGCGGTAGCAATACATTTCTGGAACCGATACTTATACTCAGATTGAGGGCATCGCTTGTGCCTCCCCAAGAGCCCTCCAGGCCCCGCAACTCCTCGCCATAGAATTCCTCGACCCCGTAGAACGCGTCGTAATCTCCCTCGTGGTCATACGTCACGAAGCCCAGGAGGTGGCAAGCCATTTCTTTCTCAGGATATACGCGCTTCCTAGCCGGGCTGATGCCAATGGCCCGGGCGCCCCACTGGTCTCTAATGGTTTCCACCTCCCGAGCTACCTGCAGAGGTGCATCCCACACCAAGGATACGGAAGGCTCGCTTGTCTGGGAAAGCAGAGTCACAAGCGTGCTTTGATCCCTATCGAGCACGGGGGCTAGCTCAGCCGCTAAGCCGTCTGGGTCCTGGACGTCTCTGGGTGTGGCAAAAACCTCGAATTCATACTCATCAAGAGCCAGTACAGAACCGTGTCGGTCTTGGATCGTTCCGCGGAGGGCAGGTATGGGGATGTCCACCAACCGCCACCGCTGGCCGATCTCCCTGAGGTCGTTGTGACGTATGACCTGCCAGTAGAATAGTCTCCCGATCAGGATTAGCACGCCTACGACTGTGCCCAGCCAAAGGATCGTGAGTCGTGTTTTCGATCCGCGCTCTGGCCATTTAGACTCTGCCATGAACCTGCTGTGGCCTCCAGCTTGAGCCCCTACGGGGGCGATGTGCCTGCATGTGTCGGATCAAAGTAGTGGCTCCTTCTCACGTGACGGGATGGCTCAAGGTCGTGTGTTCATCCAAGACTCAAACCGGGCTATCACTTCACCCCACCAGGCAACCGTTTCCTTAGAAGCCGGTTCGTCCTGGTGGGCGTCCCCTAGTGAGGGCGATGCTGAGATGCCAGCATGCGACAGCTCCGAAGGGAGATTGTCCACGCTGAGGTATTCTACAGCGTCTGCCTCCACGAAGCCCAGGGCTTCAGCCCTGCTCTTGACGTTGGACAGGGCCTCCATCTCAGAGATGCGTTTCCGAAGTTCAGCGCCCTCCTGTCGGCGTTGTTCCCTCTCCCCCGTCAGGCGTAAGACGTCAAGGCCGGCGGCCGCCGTGTGACTGGCCTGGTTTAGGTAGAAGGAGCCTATCAGACTACCCAGCAGAAGCACGAGAAGGAATAGGCCCATTGTCTTGCCAGTGAACCCCACGGACGAGCGTAGCTCGGCCGGGCTTCTGATATTGACCCTGGGCAGATACACCGGATCAGTCTTCACCGCCGTCTCCTCCTCGTCTACACTCGGGCGGCCATTCTCAGCTTGGCACTACGAGAGCGCGGGTTTGCCCTGACCTCTTCCGATGAAGGTCTAACGGGTTTTCTGGTCAGGACTCGCAGAGTGCGGTGGTGGTGACAGGCGCAGAACGGGAGCTCCGGCGGACAGATGCAATCTCGCGACTCTCGGCCCATGAACGTTTTCACCAGACGGTCTTCAAGAGAATGGAAGCTGATAATCGCCATTCTCCCTCCAGTAGGGAGGACATCCAGTAACTGCGGCAAGACGTCGGACAGAGCTTCGAGTTCCCTATTCACAGCTATGCGCAGAGCCTGAAAAGTCTTGGTCGCCGGATGAAGCTTCCGTCGCGTGCCCACACTCCGGGCTACCAAGTCCGCCAGTTCCAGGGTTGTCCTGACGGGCCGGTTCCGCACAATTGCTCGGGCTATCGCTTTGGACTTGTACTCTTCCCCATACATGTACAAGATCTCAGCCAGTT
>Ga0114921_10000120_pt1 | contig 31476 bp, 24 predicted proteins | sample BentaG_FD_87016 | JGI IMG/M metagenome (GOLD analysis project Ga0114921, IMG submission 87016) | Deep subsurface microbial communities from South Atlantic Ocean to uncover new lineages of life (NeLLi) - Benguela_00093 metaG | ecosystem: Environmental > Aquatic > Marine > Oceanic > Sediment ... | reverse complement strand
TCACAGGACTCTATAAGTTCCTCTGAGAGGTGTCTCGAGGCACATGCAGCAGAATGATTTTCCGGATAAATGGGAAAAACATCAGCTGCATAGAGGGGTTCTATGGGAACCATAGTGCTTATCCAGCAAACCGGTCTGCCCCTCTCTTTTGCCCGATTTCCCTCTTCATAGTACTCATTAGTGAGTTCACGCAACATTTTTGAACACGCAAGTCTCTGCCTTTCTCGCTTCACTTTCATTGACCTTTTCTTGCCCTTTACTTTATAACAGGATAGATGCCAAAATAACTACTCCAAGATTTCCATGAATGCCTGAATCCTGGTTCTCAATCGCGCTTCCCCAATGGCACTATCAACTATCTCCAAAAGGAGAACAGGAAGATTCTGGGCCTTAAGCTTTTCTCCAAGGAAGGGATATTCAAAGAAACTGGTATCACAATACTTCTGCAGCGTAAATATCACACCTCTTACCTGGAATCTGTCTATCATCCCCAGCAGATGCTTTAACCTCAACTCTGAATAGAGCCTAAAGTTATGCAACATATTCCCCACATAACAGTCTGACAGGGCCTCTAAAGGCTCGGTACCTTCATCAACAAGGTTCCAGAACCAACGCGTGCCTATGCTCAGATCATCTACCGCCACATCTCCACCGAACTCCTCAATTATTCTAAGGATGCTGGCACTTTCGAAGGTATTGCCCGAGAGCAAGAGGCGTTTCTTCCCCTCCAGGCCCTTTCCCTCGGATGGATTACCCAGCAACTTCCGAAGCATCTCGTTATGTTTTTCGACCGGGGTAACCAGACCACTTCGAACAACCTCAAAACGATCGCTTCCCAGCAGGGAAATTTTCCCATTTGGCTGATACAATCTCTTCAATAATGACCGGTTCTCATTGTAAATCTTTATCGCCTCACCCAAAGAATCCTCGGAGATCCTTCCACCACAAAACCTCTCCAGCGATTCTTTAAACCGATTCAACTCCTTTACATAGTATTCCTTTGCCTCTGGAGTGCGCTTCGATGGTAATGCTAAATAGAAGGAATAGGCAGGCTTTATGTTCTTAACCCAGATGCCATAGATATTTTGTACCATATTACATGCCTTTGTAGCTATCAAACCATCTGAATACCCATACTTTCCCTCTAAGGCCTCATTGAAACTCGTCCTCATATAAGAGCAGATGAAGCCTTGAAGACGGCCATCTGCCAAGGAGGGACTCTCCGTATTCCCCCTTATCTGGACGGGAAGGATGCCTGCCGCATGAATCATCTCTTTTGGAATATAATTGGAATAATAGCCGAAGACCCTACCCCCCTTTCGTTTCCAATCTCTGGCTATCTCATGTCTATTCTGGTATAATTTTTTGAAGTCGGAAATCATCGGCTTTTTACCTCAGAAAACCAATCCAAAAACAGGCTATTTCAACCCCAGCTCCTTGATGGCCATATCCTTCAGCTTGAACTTCTGGACCTTACCGTAAGCTGTTACGGGAAACTCCTCGATAAATTTCACGTACTTGGGAACCTTATACTTGCCGATCCTATCCATACAGAAGTCAATGATATCGTCCTCTTTGCACTCCTTACCTTCCTTCAGTTTAACAAAAGCCATGGCTACTTCGCCCAACCTGTGATCTGGCACCCCAATCACCTGCGCCATCTCCACACTTGGATGCTGAGAGATGAGGCTTCCAACCTCCACTGGATCGATGTTGAACCCTCCTGAGATGATAAGGTCCTTAAGCCTTCCCGTGACTTTAAGATAGCCTCCCTGGTCCATTATCCCGAGGTCCCCTGTATGGAACCATCCTTCCTTATCTATACTCTTGGCAGTCTCCTCAGGCATCTTATAATAACCCTTCATAACGAGCCAACCTCGAGTCCAGATCTCTCCCTCCTTGCCCTGTGGCAAATCTTTGCCAGTCTTAGGATCCACAATCTTCATCTCACAGTCCTTGAAGAGAAGCCTTCCAGATGTGTTCGCTATCATCTCAAAGGAATCATCCACCTCGCTCATGGTAGTGATCGCGGAATTCTCCGTCATACCGTAAGCAGAGAAAATCTTCATACCTATTTCTTCAGCAATTCTCCCAACTATCTCAGGCGTAACAGGAGCTCCCCCGATGATTCCTGTCCTCATTGAGCTCACATCCCGCTTTTTGAAGTCCTCATGCTCGATCATCATCGTATACATGGCAGGAGGTCCAGTGAATATGCTGCACCTCTCCTCCTCGATGGCTCTCAACACTTCAGGAGTATTGAAATATTCGAGCATGACGAGGGGTGCCCCATACATCTCACCCTGGATTAACCCGGTCAAATTCCCTATATTTGTGAACAGGGGGGCAGGTAGCAAGATGTGATCATCCTCGGTAGTTCCGAACCTCTCCGCCATCGCAGCCATGGCCTTCAAAAATTGAGAATGGCTGGTCATAACGCCTTTAGGAGCCCCTGTGGTCCCTGAGGTATAAGTAATGTTTGCTGTATCATCCGGCTGTATTGAAGATCGAGCTTCCTTTAGTTCATCATCTGGAACGTCACTTCCATATTCCAAAAACTCATTAAAATTAAACATCCCATCGTACTTCTTCTCGCTGAGACATATCACGTTCTTGAGCAGAGGCAATTTCTCTGATGCCAAACGTCCTGGCTCACACCGACTCAGTTCAGGGCACAGCTTATTGATCATCTCAATGAAATTGATCTGCAAAAACTCATCCACCATGACCAAGGTGGTAGCATCTGAATGGCGGAGGATGTATTCCAATTCAGGCAGTTTATATCGAGTGTTGATGGGAACCCACAGGGCGCCAATTCTGATCGCTGCATCACGGGCATATACCCACTCAGGACAATTTCCCATCATGATAGCGATCTTGTCTTCCCTTTTTAGCCCTAATTTCAAAAAGGCCTTAGCAAGTTTATTTATTTTCTCCTTGAGTTCTCTAAACGTTATTCGCCTGTCATTAAACACTATTGCTTCTTTATCAGGAAACCTGTTTACTGTTTCATCGAGGGCATCCGCTAAGGTTAACCCGCCCCAATCTTTCTTCATTTTCGATCTCCTCCTCAAAACTTAATCAGCTCTCTGGAGCAGTCACTTTTTCAAACCCTTCAGGTAAAAGCTCGCTCCAATCCTCGCACTCCCTGCAATTCTGCAAAGCATCCTCTGGAAGGTTCAACTTCTTTCTTATGTAATCTAACTGAGCTTCTGGAGCAAAATATTTACCACATTTATTGCACTTCTCCAGCTTAAATTCCATATCCCAATTTTCTATTATCCTTGTATCTCCCACATCCTTTATCTTTATGTATCCAGCAGGGCAGACGTATGCGCAAATGCCGCAGCCTATACACACATTAGAAGGTCTCTCAAAAGGAGTGACTACTTTCTTGTTAATTCCCCCGGCTGCAAAGCCGATGGCACCTATTCCTACAATCTCCTGGCACGCTCGAACGCACAACCTACACAATCTACAGAGGATGCATTCTTCCTTCTCCTGTTTAAACCTCGGCTGAGGTTCGATGCCCATCCTGGATGCCATATCCTTTATGAGATCTATGTTGGGACATCTCGCCAATAACAACGCCAGGAGACGCCTGCGTACGCGCATCACCCTTTCGGAGTCCGTTCTTGCTACCAATCCATCCTCCACCTCATAGATGCAGGATGCCACTATCCTGCTTTTCCCTTCCCTTTCTACCTCCACTGAACAGAAACGACAGGCTCCAAAAGGTGCCAACTCCTCATGATAACAAAGGGTAGGAATCTCTATTCCATACTCCCTGGCAGCTTCCAATATTGTCGAACCTTCCCTTGCTTGAACCTCTACGCCATCAATAGTCAATGTTATTATTTTTTCATCTCTATCCATCTTTTCAGCCCTCAGTCCGTCAATATCTCTCGCACCCCTTGGTTCCCTCTCGACATGGAACGCATTTACCACAGGACTCGTCCGCTAAGAATTCGCAGAACCCAATCTTTACTCCCTTTTATGATATTTTAAGTTCAACTTTTTCTTTACTTCTTTCCAGTCAATTCATAGAACCTCTCATCTACGTCCCTTTGAATCTCGGCAATCTGGGCATCTGTCAGATGAGAAAACCTTCCCTGTTTAGATAGATATTCCTCAACCGGTTTTTTTACCTTGGGGACCATGTTAACCGTTGTCCTTCCATTCTCATATTCGTACAGGACAAAAACGCCCGTCTCAACCGAAAGTCGAGCTATCTCTATCCCACGGGAGGGGTTAAAGTCCCATCCGGATGGACAGGGACAGAGGATGTGGATGAAGGATGGCTTGTTCGACTCCTTTGCCTTCTTAAGCTTCCTCATGAGATCCTCAGGGTAGGCAGGGGAGGCAGTAGCAGCATAAACGTCCCCATGAGCTTCTACTATCTTCATGATGTCCTTTGGCCTCTCTAGCTTTCCACCCGGCGTTGACCTCGTACTCGCCAGACGAGGTGTTGAGCCGCTTCGCTGCACGCCAGTATTCATATACGCCTCATTGTCGTAACAGACGTAGGTTATTTTATGCCCTCTCTCCAGGGCTGCGGAAAGGGTTTGTAGACCGATGTCGAATATCCCTCCATCTCCTCCGTAGAGTAATATATCCATCTCCAGACCCTTCCTTTTCAGACCTACCTCTATGCCGCTAGCAGCAGCTCCAGCATGGCTGTACGTAAAGAATATGTGAGGGACTTTCCAGGCAGTCACGGGATAGATCATCGTCCCAGCCATCAAACATCCAGCATTATTGGTAACTATCGTATTCTTGCCGAAGACCTTCAGGCATAGCTGTAGAGATAGAAGGCTTACGCATCCTGCACAGAGGGTGCTTCCACGGGCCAAAAGGTCCTCACCATCCTTGACCAACTTCCTCTCAACCTTTTGGCCATCCTTCAATTTCACATAATTATCATAGCCGATCAGGGAAGCTGCTCGCTGATCAAACTGGGGCTTGTGCCATTCGACGAACTCTTCATCCCTCTCCAGGGCAACATCGACCATATCCTCGACATCCTTCCCGCTGATGTCCAGACCACCTATGATGAAATTAGATATCACCGCCTGAGACCTCTGTAGGGCTGACCTAACCTCAATATATGATATTCCATGATTCCCTGGAGAGCATGCTCTGTCCATTACTAATATTTTCTTTGCATGAGAGAGATAACTCCTGACCTCTTCCTCAGGAAAGGGCCTGAAGACCCTTATCTTCAACATCCCTATCCTTATCCCCCTTTGGCGATATTCATCTACCTTTCCCCTTAAGAGGCTAACCACTGTTCCCATTCCCACTACAATCATTTCTGCATCCTCTGTCTTATAGGCTTCTACCAAACCATACTCCCTGCCAAACAACCCTGCATACTCCCTGCAGGCCTCCTTTATCACCCCTTTGGCCTCCTGCATTGCTCTATATTGCTGGATCTTAAGGCCATGATAATGGGCAAAGGCTCCTGCCCCCTGACTTATCGGATAATCAGGATTAATAAATGCATGTTTTGGATTGTATTTGGGAAGGAACCTATCCACATCTCCTTGCTCAGGGACGTCCACAAGCTCGAAGCTATGTGTCAGTTTATACCCCTCCTCCACCACAAGGGAAGGTAGAAGAACCCTCTCGTCCTCGCTGATCTTATAAGCCATAACTATGGAATCGACCACCTCCTGACCGTCCTCGCAGATAAACTGCAAGAAACTTGCATCCCTCTCAGAAAGACAATCTGAAAAGTCGCTCAAAAGGCCCTGAGGTGAGCCCACCTGCCTGCTTGTGATGGCAAGGACAACAGGAAGGGCCATACCAGAGGCCATCCATAGTGCCTCCCTCATCAAGGCAAGTCCTTGAGCGGCAGTGCAACTGAATGTCCTACACCCTGCAGCTGCCGCTCCAGCACATACATTCATGGCACCCAGTTCAGACTCGACGTTGACGGCAGTGGCGTCGATCTCGCCATCCTCGATCATATCGTATATGGCCTGAATGCTTGCAGTATTTGGAGTGATGGGATAGGCAGCCATCACATCCACCCTCGACAACCTCATACCGTGAGCTATGCATTCAGATCCCGAAAGAAACATCTTCATTCAGACCATCACCTCTTCCCTCTCCATCTGAATCGCCTCTGATGGGCACTCGTGTGCACAGATGCCGCAGCCTTTACAGTAATCGTAATCTATGCTAAGGGGTGGAGTGGCCAACAACAATGACCTCTTTAAAGTCAGCCACTCGATACAATTATCGGTACAGTACCAGTAACATCTCTTGCAAACTCGGCATTTTAAGTGGTCCATAACTGGCCTGAAGACCCTCCACGTCCCCGTCTTAATCAAGACAGAGGTAGCCGATGCGTGGATGGCACCGCCTCTGACATACTCTTTTTCAGTGTTTAAGCTCTTCATATCCAGCCCTTATTGCTTTGATATTGATATCCACCGTCTTTTGCGGACTCTTCCTGGAGAGTATGAACCTTGCACCCTTCTCAACCGAATCTATGGAAAGAAGGTCAGTGGCAGCGATGAATGCTCCAAGCATTACAGTGTTGGTGATGGGTCTTTTCACCACCTTTAAGGCGATTGAGGTGGCATCCAAGTAAGTCGACTTGTGCTTGAAGCCCAAATCCTTTGGAGAGTTGACTATGAGCTCACCGCTATCTTTAAGACCCGCCTCCACATTCACTGCCCTGTATACCATGGGGTCTATGACAATGACATAATCTGGCTCCGGGATCATTCCCCTCTCTGCAATTGGCCTATCATCTATCCTGCCGTAAGCCTCTATCGGTGCACCCCTCCTCTCGATGGCGATCCCCTGACAGGATTGACCAAACCTGCCATCATAAGTGGCAGAAGCACATAGTATGTGGGCGAGTGTGACTGCTCCTTGACCACCTCTTCCGTTAACCCTTATTCGTATCATATCTCCTCCTCAGCTCACAACATATCTTGGCTCTTTCCCGCTGATGACGTCCATTATATTGCCAAGAGAGGTCTCATAGAAGTTCCTGTAGATATCCTCAGCGGTTGCACCACCGATATGGGGCGTCAACACAATGTTATCCAGCTGTAACAATTTGCTGGATTTATCAGGGGCCTCATGGTGAACTCCATAAACATCCAGTCCTGCTCCCCGAATCTTCTTATTCTCTAATGCTTCAGCCAATGCCTCCTCGTCCACTATCACTCCACGGGAGGTGTTTATCAGGTATGCTGACTCCTTCATCAGCCCCAATTCTCTCTTCCCGATAAGATGTTCTGTCTCTGGAGTTAACAGTGCATGTATGGAAACAAAGTCAGATGTCCTCAGCAATTCCTCCAGAGTAACTGATTTAATCGGCAGGTTCAAGTCACTGGCATCCGGCCTATAGGGGTCATAATATTGTAGTTTCATGCCAAACGCATGGGCAAGACTTGCAACCTGAGAGCCTATCTTCCCTAAGCCAACGATGCCAAGCATTTTACCTCCCAGCTCGTAGACTTTGCTTATTAGCTCAGGAAATATCCATTTCCCCTCCCTCATACTTTCATGTGCCCTTATCAAACTCTTTGATAGAGCCAGCATAAGCATGATTGCGTGTTCTGGCACAGGAATTGCCCCGGCTGTCCCGGCATTGGACACCTTAATTCCCTTCCTCCTTGCTGCCTCCATATCGATGTTATCGTAACCAGCGCTACATTGCTGAATGAAGAAGAGTTTATCCGCTTTTTCGATGACCTTTCCGCTTATCTTATTCCTGGCGCCCGCCATGATATCCACGCCAGGAGCTTTTTCAATCAACTCCTCCTCATTTCCCTCTTCGACTAAGATATAATCGATCCTGTCAGCACACTCAGGAAACCTCTCTTTGGCCTCATCAACCATCCTGTTCACCAAGGGATCAGTAATAAGAATCTTGTATCTTTTTTCCATTCTAACATCCTCCCACTACAATTCTTATACTCCACCGACCCGTTTTTCTTTTCCTGCCCAGTACTTTTCCTTCAACACCCTTTTTAAGACTTTTCCGGTAGGCATCTTAGGAAGTTCATCCACAAAATCAACCGATGTCGGCTTCATATAGCTTGCCAGATTCTTTCTGCATACTTCAATGATCTCCTCTTGGGTAGCAGTCATGCCTTCTTTTAGAACTACTATGGCCTTGGGAGTTTCACCCCAAGTAGGATGGGGCACGGCGATTACTGCACACTCTTTCACTGCTGGATGCTTATACACAGCGCCTTCTACAGCCGTACTATAGATGTTCTCACCACCGCTTACGATCATATCCTTTTTTCGGTCTACCACATACATATAACCGTCCTCATCCCAGGTAGCCATATCTCCACTGTGTAGCCACCCATTGCGCAGGGTCTCGGCAGTAAGCTCCGGCATCTTCCAATAACCCTTCATGACATTATCGCCCCGATACACCATTTCTCCTACGGTCTTTCCATCTTTAGGAACATCATCGTCCTGATCATCAACTATTCTTACCTCGGTACAGATGGCTTCTTTGCCGCAGGAAAGGAGCAACTTCTCATTTTTGAGACCTGCTTTATGATCCTCAGGAGAAAGCCAAGTAGTAACAATAGTTGCTTCCGTTTGTCCCATGTACTGGATAAAATCAGCCTTAAAGGCTTCCATTGCCCTCTTCAGTGTTTCAGGGGACATGGGACCACCTCCGTATCCAATGCGCTTCACGCTACTTAGGTCATACTCTCTAAAATTGGGTACATCGAGGAGATAGTTTAACATGGTGGCGATAGCGAGAAAGCTGGTCACCCTTTCTTTCTGGATTACAGCAAGCGTCTTTTGCGGCTCGAAGTCCAGAAGCACATTGGTGCATCCATGGAAAATGTAAGCTTGACTCAGGTTTACAGCGGTATGGAACAATGCTCCAAGGATCAAGTAAACATCAGTCTCTTTGATCCCCTCCGCCACTGTCATGTTTACTGTATTGGTAAAAACATTTTTGTGAGTCTGCATCACTCCCTTTGATATACCGGTAGTGCCACCCGTGTAACAGAGAAAATAAATATCGTCATCATGGATCTCTTCCGATGGTCGTGGTTCTTCCGGCGAGTGTTCCTTAGTCAGCGTATCGTAGTCGTACTCTAGGTCATGTCCTTTTCCTAAACCGATAAAATACCTGATGCTTGAAAGCTTAGGACGGATCGCCTTTATCACATCCACAAACTGATCCTGCACGATGACCGCTTTGGGCTCGGCATTATTGATGGTGTAGGCAATCTCATCGGGGATAAACCGCCAGTTCAGTGGTTGGCCAATGACGCCGGTTTTGGCACAGGCATAATAGAATTCAAAGTATTCAAGGCAATTCCTAGAATAAATAGTGAGGCGATCCCCCTTTTTAAGCCCCAAGTCTAGTAGAGCGTTAGAAAGACAGTTCACCCTCTCATTGAATTCACGCCAGGTTATCCTTTTGTTTACACTTGCATCCACAATGCCTATTTTATTCGGATACCGCTTTGCATTCCTGCTTACAACAACTCCTATATTCATAGTCTCACTCCCTTCTTCTGACCTACTGATTCAAAAATCTACCTACGACTCGATCTTATCCAAATTTAGAGGACATCTCCACACCTTCTCCTTTCATTCAGCAATGTGCTTTCTACTTTCAGCCATACAAGTACTGCATTTGGGGCCGTTCTTCTTTACAGATAGAGCCACGGAACTACCCGATAAAGTTTAACCTATGGAAGAAAACTTTATATCCTTGGTTACTGGTACAAAAGGACCTGAAGGCCTTTTGTAGGCAACGTTTAGCTCATAAAAACAATCTTGACATTTAGTTGTAACTGCCCATCCTCAAGGTTTAAGAACAGGATACTTTTTAATTATGATAATATGGGCAATTATCTATTATAGGCATACTTTATTTGAGCTGACACTAAGGACAATTGATGTTCTTTTAATCTCTCTGGTGGTATAGTTTCCGCCTTTTCATCCCAATATCCTCTTTTTTCTTCATTCATCCTGCCCTCCTCATAGATCAGGCCTTCGTCAGAAACCACCGCTGCTTCCTACCACAATTTTTGGCATTGTTTCAAAGCAGTATGATATTGAATTAACAATGGGCTGTGAGCTTCGATAGAGCCGCTCAGAAAAAGTGCCATCCCTGGCAAGAATTTTTCTTGACAAAAGACAAAAAATCGGGTTTCATACTCCCTGAGACCAAAAAAGAAAGGAAGTAGAAACCCGATGAGGGATATCCAGATAGATCTCACCCTGAAATTTAGGGCACCAGAAGATCGGCCAAATGTCAATGGGGTCTTGATGGGCCTGCGGAATGCCATCTCTAAGATCTCCTTTTGCGATCCTGAAGGCCATATTCTCGGCCATCGAGGAGCGAGAAATCTTAATCTGCCCTTTGGGCTGTCCCCGCACGCCTTATCCTTCTGAGAGTTGGAATCCAAGCCCATGCATCAGGCCTCTGGAGTAAATCTTGCTGTTGAAACAACAGGAATGCCAAGCCTCTCACATCATAAGGTGCGTCGATTGCATTAACTTCCCTCTAGAAAATTCCCTCCGGGTTGTCTGGGACAACATAGTAGTATGTGTCAGCTGGCAGAGGGTCCCCTTCTCACATAGACAAACCCTACCAACATAAAATAAAATCTCTCCCAATACCCTCTCCATACAAAAATTCTTTCTATGCTTGACTCTATATAAAACGCGCCTCGGAAAATATAGGTTGAAGCTCACCTCCTTTCCGCCAACCTGCCCTGATTTCCTCAGCTCAACCCGCCTCCAGTATCTTATCTGCGCATTTCATACCGACATAGGATGCAAGATCCCCTGCTATCCCTTTAACTCTCCCTTCAGCTGCTACGCTATCCCCGACGAAATATAAGCCTTCGATACCAGGTGCCACGATATCTGGATGGAAACCCTTGACATACATCTCGACTCCCCAGCTGGGCCTGTGGTATATAACCTTAATCCACTCCTTGATCTCATCATAATCCTCTTTCAGGACAAACTTAAAGAACGCCCTCAGCGCATCGATCCCCTCTTGAACCCACCTATCCCACTGTTTACAATCATCGATCTCCTCCGTTGAGAGCCACAGGGTTAAGGAGACTAAATCCTTATCGGGAGGGGCCATCGATGGACAGAAGGAGCTTTGAGCACCAAATCCGCCTCGGTTGCGAGTGTTAGTTCTGGTACAGATCTTCCTCTTTCGGCGACGGGTATACTCTTCGTCATCCAAGCTTAAAAACCTAGTCCAGCTCTTGATCTTCTGTAACTCTGGCATCTTCCTCTTCGTGGCCGTCCAGATGCTCACGGCACCACTCTCGTATCGCTTCAACCTCATAGCGTCATTAACCCACTGCACGGGGAAATCCTCTTTTCCCAAGAGCCCAGAGTCGAAATTGCCCCATACCTTTAAATTGCTCACTACAACGGGTGACTCAGCGATGAAATGGCTTTCGTACTTGTTATCCTTCCCCAGGATTCCAACAACCTTCTTGCCCTCGATGAGGATTTTTTCTGCCTGTGAATGTAACCTGATCTCCCCACCATTTTCCTCGATCACCCGTGCAAAAGCCATCGGAAGTCCCATGGTGCCAGGATATCTTGGGTCGTTTATGGCCACTATCGGGATTATTTGCACAGCCATTAGGAGCCATTCGATATATTTAAAAGTGCTGACATCGGCCGGGTCCATAACCGTTATTGAACCATAACCATATACTGTCCTCCAGAGCCACTCCTGCAAGAGCTCGTTATCTGTCTCCGATGCTGCCCAATCCGTTATCGACACATCCTCCAGCCTTCTGAGCTCCTCCTCAGTATACCGCGGCAGCTTAGAAATGATCCGAATGTAATCCTTCACCAGATCGCCCTTAAGGCCCAAGACCTCACTGACCACCCTACCCACGATTTCAGGATCCCTCTTGATCTCCTCTGCCGATGGCCATCCCAGAAATGAACCATCATCAACATTAAAATAATAGATCATCGGATCTTTCAGCTCAATCCAGGGAACTGAAGCACCAACCCTCTTCAAGGCCTCGGACGCATTCTGTATAACAGGAGCGCCCCCATAAACATTGATTGTAAAACCATTGTATTCAACCGACCTATACCTCCCACCAACCCGATCATTCTTCTCTACAAGCAATATCCTCTTACCCTTCTTCGCAAGTATGGAGCTGCAAACAAGTCCACCCATTCCACCCCCGATAATGATTGCATCGTAACCCCTCTTCTCCATGCTCTTATCTCCTTTCGTAATGTTATCGTTTTTCTGCAATTATCACATCAGCACACTGCATCCCCGTATTAGCAGCTATGTCCCCGCCTACACCCTCTCCTTCAATGCTATCGCCCACGAAATAGAGTCCTTCTATCCCCGGTGCTTTGACCCCAGGTCGCGGATATACGCTATAGTTCTCACAAGACCAGGTGGGAATGTGATAGTCCCTTCTGACCCACTCGCATACATCATCCAAATCCTCTCCGAAGCCCTTGAAAAGCATACGCACTCGTGCCATACCCGTCTCATAGAGGTCTGATAATGTTTTCCACTGTTTGGCTTCTTCTGTTGTAAGCCAGAACCCGTAGCATACTAGATCCTTATCAGGGGGCGCCATCGACGGGTCGAAGATGCTATGGACAGCAAACCCGCCGATGTTCTTAGTATAAGTCTGGGTACCTTCGCTAAGCTCCACCAACCTTCCCCACCTGACTCCCCTCTCTTCATTTGCGAAAATCTCCCTCAATTTTGGGACCTTCCTCTTCAGCCCAAACCAGATATGTATGGCTGCTCCTTGCCACTGTTTTAAACGCCTGGCATCCCTCAGCCATTCCTGAGGGAAATCCTCCTCGTTCAATAATCCTTTTTCAAAATAGTCCCAAACCTTCAGGTCGCCCACCACCGTCGGGGCCTCATACAAAAACCTTGCGTTTCCCTGTATATTCTTGCCAATTACACCCTCTATCCTCCCATTCTTGACGAGTATCTTCTCAACCTCTGATAGCTTCAAAACTTCCCCACCATTCTCTCCGAACGCGTCGAGGATCTTTTTCGGCAAAGCCATGCTTCCGGGAACCTCAGCGTTACAAGGCTGAACTAGCTTAATCTCTCCTCTCATGACGGGCAAAAACTGTATTAAACTATAATAGATACTCGCATCCTCCCACTTAGGGATGGTCAAAGAGGTCATGTTGTAGACCAGCTCCCAGATAATCTTTTTGACCGCTTCATTTTGTGTAACTGAGTCAGCAAACTCCTTGACAGAAACTGTCTTTAACTTCTCCAGTTCCTCCTCAGAGTAGTTATTTATCACGTTCATAACCCTGAGGAACTCCTTCGACATCTCTTTGGACAGACCTAACCACTCATAAAACTCCGTCACAAGTTCTGGACGTCTTTTAGCTTCATCCCCCATCGGTTGGTAAAAGAACTCGCCTGTATCCTTTTTGAAGTATGCGTGGAGCTTAACCTCGGTCCACGGGATCGACACGCCGATTCTCTCCATGGCCTTCGGCCAACTCAGCATGAAAAACAGCCCGCTGAAGTTATTCAGCGTAAACCCTTTGTATGGATATGATCCATATCTGCCTCCAATTTGGTTAGTCTTCTCCAACAGCAAAACCTTCGCACCGGCCTTTGCCAACAAAGTAGAGCATACCAATCCTCCCACTCCTGCCCCAATTACAATGACGTCATATCCACCTTGTCTCTTCATCTCCACGACCTCCTTGCGTAGTTTTCCCCTTTTTTAGGGAATGGTTGTTATAAGCTACTCTGTCTTTTATAGAATTCCCCCCAGGAGTCTTTGCCTTCCAAGGGGTTATCACCCATTTCCTTGCCGAACCGACAGAAAAACAGTCACGCCAAAAAGACAATTTTTCCTCTATAGACCCCTTAAGCAGGATAGTGCCTTCCTGATTGCGCCTGGCTTGCCTTTACCAAGACACTATTCACTTAAATAGCAGCAATCCTCGATGGTTTTGCGTCTTAGCATCACTATAGTATAATACTTCTTCTTAGTTGTCAAGTTTTAGCAAATTGATCCTTCAAAGTGCAGCTGTTCGATAGCTCTTTCCTCAAAAGTGGTGTATCTCTGTTCCTGTAGTGCGCTAAATTCGCTGGGAGAGATCCAAAGGACTTGGCAGGTCATAGCTATACCGCATCCTTCAACCATGCGTGCTAAGTTAGGGTCTGAAAGCCAAGGAGCCATAAGGGTAACCCTGCGAGGTGTTCCAGGTGTTTTAACTCCCGGACGTGGACATACGCTATAGTTCTCACAAGGCCACCTACGATGATTACATTGAGCTCTTCATTCGACTTAACCAGTCCACTTCTCCTCCTTTATTTTATTATATTAAATCCTTTCACCAACACTGAAGCCCTCTTGAATTGCGTCTATTATCTTGCGAGCTTCCACACAGTCCCCAACAGAATAAAGCTCTGGCACTTTTCCTCTTAATTCCTTCATGAGTTCCCGGTTCGGCTCTAATCCCAGGGCGAGTATCACTGCATCTGCCCTAATGGTATCCCTCTTCCATGCCTTGTCTATGATCTTAACACCATCATCCGTTATCTCCTCGATTCTCGTATCGGTCAATGTCCTTACGCCGTCTTCGGCAAGTTTTCCCATCAAAACCCATCTGCTAAATATCTCCATATCGGTTGCTAATTCTGGGAGCATCTCTATGACTGTCACCTTCCTGCTTTTCTCCTCAGCTAAGAACATCGCAGTTTCACAACCAACCAAACCGCCACCCGCTACGACGATCTCCTCTCCAACCTCTGCCTTGCCCTCCAGCATATCGAGCGCTGTGAAGACATGAGGCCTTTCGACCCCAGGGATCTCTGGAATAATTGGGGTGGCTCCGGTTGCCACGATCACCACGTCTGGGTTTATCTCTTCAACGACCCCAGGGGTAACTTCTCTTCCAAGCTCAACCTTTACGCCAAGCCTCTCCACTTGCATCGATAACCACTCTGTTAAAGTCCGATAGTCCTTCTTAAATTCAGGTACTGTGCTTTTCAACAACTGACCCCCCAACTTATCCAGTTTCTCACATAAGACTACCTGATGTCCCCTCGACGCTAAAACTCTGGCCGCCTCCAGACCACCAGGCCCACCACCCACAACGAGCACCCTTCTGGGCTTCTCTGCCGGTAAAATTTCTGTAAATTCTTCCCTTCCTACCCGAGCATTTATACTGCATTCAACGCACCTGTAAGATAGAACTTTACCTAAGCATTCATTACATCTTATGCACCTGCGAATATCCCCTAACCTTCCTTCAGAGATCTTGTTCGGCAATTCAGGGTCAGCCATCAAACCCCTGCCGATGGATACAAGATCAGCCTTTCCTTCTCGGACAATATCCTCAGCCATTTCAGGCGTAATTGAATTAACGGCAATAACAGGAATGTTGACGACCTTTTTTATCTCTTCCGCAAGATGCACCAAAGTGCCACGTGGAGTATACGCCGGTGGAACCCAAACCCCTATCGACACCCCCTTGCTAAAATCCTTACCCTCAGGAGAAGCCACACCGGCCAGAGCCAATTCTAGATCCTTTAACCTTGAGTCCCATGTTCCTGCTGATATGTGAAGGGCATTTATACCCGCATGCTCCAATCTCTGTGCGATCTTTTTGGTATCCTCCATGGTAAGGCCACCTTCTACGTACTCTTCAGCAGACAACCTAAAGATGATGGGAAAATCAGGGCCTACATTTTTTCTTACCCGGTCTATGACTTCTAACGCAAACCTCAGTCTGCCTTCAAAGCCTCCACCGTATTGATCGGTCCTCTTGTTTGTATACGGAGATAGAAACTGCTGAACTATATATCCATGTGCACTATGGATCTCCACAGCGTCAAACCCTGCTAATTTGGCCCTTAAGGCTCCTTTGCCATATGCCTCGACTAAACTTCCCACTTCCTCTACAGTTAGCTCCCTGGGCACCTCCGGAACCAACCCACATCGTATCGCTGAGGGCGCCACAGGCTGGGTTCCGGTAATGTCTGAAGATGTGAAGGCTCCAGCATGAGCCAGTTGCATAGCACACTTTGCGCCATAAGTATGAATGGCTTTGGTCAGCCTGGAAAGCCCAGGGATGAAGTTATGATCGTAGCCAGCCAGTTGAGCAGGTATGCATTGGCCCGGAGGGTCTGGGGTTACTACCTCAGTAATTATTAGCCCAATGCCGCCCTTTGCCCTTTCTGCATAATAGTTTATCAACTGGTCACTGACTGACCCATCCCTGTTTGCAAAGTTTGTGCCCATACCTGGCATCACGACCCGATTCTTCAACCTCATCGTGCCGATTGAGAACGGCTCCATCAATTTAAGAGAATCACCCTTTTTCTTCATAATAACCTCCTGAGGCACCTAAAAACAACACGCCGCTACAAAGATCCATTGCTCATAGCCAGCGCAACCAAAACAGCTTTCCTGACAATTCCTCCCCTTCGTTAACGAATCAAGATGAAGAGGACTCAGCCTGTGGGGGTAAACTTTAAATCCTTGGTTAGTGGCTCAAAGGGGCCGAAAGGTCTTGGGTACTCAAGACTTAACTCATGCCAACAATCTTGACACTTAGTTGTAACCGCCCATCCTCTTGCTTTCAGAACAGGATATTTTTTGATATTCTTGCTACCGCAATTAGGACATCGTACATCAACACTTTCTCTCTCGACGTAGATAAATTCATCCTCTGGTCTTGGGTACAAAGCAGGCATCTTCTCACCTTCCTCCTTCCTTTAAGCTCTCTCGTTTTCCCACCATTCACCTTTAGAGTTTCGCGTTTTCAAGGTTCCCGACAATCTAAGATTTCTTTCGCTAAAGGCTTAAAGTCCTCAACTATTGGATCTCCCTCGAGGGCTGATTCAGATTTAAAAAGAACCTTACATTGTGGACAGAAATATTGACGGAACTCAAACTTTCTCTTAAGCCCATAAACTTCTGCCTCCGGAACACCAGGAACTTCCGTTATCGGGCTAACACGCCTCAACGCGTGCTCTTTATAATTCTCCGCGGTATCACAAAGAACATACCCACATTTCTTACACGCAATCTTCTTTTTCCCTTCCTCCTCAACAATCTGTAAGTATTCATCAATCTCCTGGATAACTTTAGCCATTCTCAATCTATCCTCCTTTTATAATATTCATCTTGCCCTTTCCTGGAGGACTTTCTCTCTCAATTGCTCCGTCTCCTCCCAGTTTATGTCAAGGGTCTTCGGGTCCAATACTACACCATAGATTCTCCTAGCGACATTCAATGAAACATACTCATTTATTACATCCTTCTTAACGAGCTCCGGATCCCTCTCAAGTGGGTCACCATAACCCGAAGCACCGCAGGTGGTTAAAGCAAACACCGTATCCTTCTCTTGAGTAAACGCACCTTTGAAGTCAACGAATTTAAATTCTCCTGTCAAGTCTTCTTCCATTATATCCGATGGGATCTTTCCACGACGCAACCATTCATCTATGTTAGTCTTTTCTTTCCTCACCAGTCTAATAGGTCCACCCGGATATCCACCACATAAACCATCAGCCGCTCCATGTGCTGCAAAAAGTGCGAGAGTAATGTGCTCTATTTTGTCCGTTCCATGGGGTATTATACACCATTCTAACCCGCAACCACCCCTATACTTCCCAGCGCCTGCGCTATCCTTCTTTTCCTTTCTGTAAAGATAAAGAACTGGAGCAGTAAGCTCATTTTGCTCTATCTCTGGCGTTTTGGCCGTAGCTATACAAAAGGCTCCCGCTGTATCACCTCCATCCCTAAAACTTCGAGCTCCTATACATGCGCAAAGTGGATCCATCCAAAAACTTATCCATGGAAGACCGTATTGATCTGTCGAACTCGACATGAGAAAACACCAAGTACCAAAATGTGGAGAGATTAACTCTTTCCTGTATTTAGGAGAAGCACACAGCATCTTGGTTATGGTTTCTTGAGCAAGATTTTGACCTAGAAATGAAGCACAAGCACCTATAGCGCTCACAGGCGCAGGCCATTCTGCATCGACAATAGATCCCTTCTCTGATACAAGAGTTATAGCTTTAGATATGCCTCCAGTCGCCCATGGCATATCATAACATATCATAGGAAGGATAAATGTTAATATGCAACCCCTCAGTGCACCATAGGTTATATTAACTACTCCATGTCCAAGCGGATAATAGTCTGACCCTCTTGTATCAAAGACCATCTCATCACCCTTTTTTGTCAGAGTACATTGTACCCTGTAAACATTACCATCGCCCTCCCGCGCTTTCTCGATATACTCCACACCCGCCCAACTACCATCAGGAATCTCTCTCAGCCTTTGTCTGAACAACGACTCAGCGTCTCTAAGAAGTCTTTTCAAAATTCCCATCGTCGTATCAGGACCGTACTTATTAATGATCTCCCTCATGCGCCTCTCACCAGCCACATTTCCTGCTATCTGTGCCCTTAAATCTAACTCAACAAGCCACGGCAATCTAGATGGCCTCAAATACCATTCCAGTAGGTCTTGTCTTAATTTCCCTCCTTCGACTATCCTCACTCCTGGGATTGGAGTTGGCTCATCGTGTACATCCTTGGCATGGAGACAAACGCTCCCGAAGTCTACCCCTCCAAGATCCATTTGATGAAGAATTGAGCCTGTCCAACAAAAGAGTTTCCCGTCATGAAAATGAGGAGCAACCAAAGCTACATCATTCTGGTGTCCACCACCCCTATATGGATCATTGATCAAAAACATATCTCCCTCATGAATTCCCGGTTCATAACTGCGCGTACTAAGTACATTCTTAATCATAGAATCTAGTATGCCGCTGTGCCACTGGACATACATACCTGTGCACACCACATCACCGCACGGATCAGTGATAACGACATTAAAATCTCCGGCGATGGAAACTACCGGCGAGCCTGAAACCCTTTCAATAGTCTTCGCCATCTCATCGTTTATTGCCCATAGCCTATGTGATACAACCTCATAGGTTACCGGATCTAGTGCTGATATAACTTCATCTTCATCGATTTCGTAAAAAGGTAAGTCTGGGGAGATATTTAACTCTTCCTTTGTAATAAAGAACTTCCTCGTAATAACTTTTCGTTCAGCTCTTTCGCTCATTGTCTCACCCCCCGATTGTGATTTTTATGTTACCATAAGGATCAATCGCTGCTCGATCCTTTTCACGAATTACAACAGTTGTGTGGGCTAACTCAATAATTGCTGGTCCATTTAAGATATCTCCTTCGCCCAAAACGCTACCATCATAAATATCTGTCATCACAAAATCTACGCGCTCCTCCCAGAAAACCACTCTCGACCCCTTAATCAAATTTCTATCCTTAGGTGGCATGGCAAGCTTCGGAACTCGAACCACTGGTCTCCCACCAATAGCTTTGACTCGAACATTTATTATCTCGCACATACCCCTAAACCCTGCCTCCTTCCCAAACAATTCCTCATATCTCTTATAGAACCTCTCTGAAACTTTTTCAACTACTTCCTTTGTAAGCTCTCCGCCTGGAATCTCTACCTCAATTACCCATATCTGACCTATATACCGCATATCTAATTCCCTAGACAACCTTACCTTTTCACGCGACATCCCCTGTCTGCTCATAAATTCTATGCATTTTCCCTCTAATCTCTCGAACGCCCCCTTTAACCTAGAAGCATCGAAAGGTGATCTTTGTGGTTCTGCTATTACCTCAAGATGGAGCATAGGAGCTACACTCAAACCAAAAGCCGAAAGGGAAGAGGCAGTGTTTCCTAATGGCACTATAATTTCCTTTGCCCCGAGCTCCCTCGCATACCCAGTACAATGTGTTGGACCCGCACCTCCATAAGCAAACAGAACAAAATCTCTTGGGTCATAACCTAAGCCAACGCTCTTCCTCCTAAGCATGTCGGCCATTTGCGACTCAGCTACTTTAACAGCACCCGCAGCAACCTCCATCGCGCCCATATTTAGCTTAGAGGCTACAAGAGCAAAAGCTTCCTCAGCCTTCTTCTTGTTTATCTTCTGTGCCCCTCCCAAGAAATAGTCTGGATTAATGTATCCGAGAATAACATCTGCATCCGTTACCGTGGGCTCCTCACCCCCCATATCGTAACATGCCGGGCCTGGTACTGCACCCGCGCTTTTTGGTCCAACCTTTAATGCCCCTACCGGATCCACCCAAATAATGCTTCCACCCCCACTCCCAATAGAGTCCACATCCACAGAGGAGATAGCTAATGGAAACCGCTCAACACGGGATGCCTCCTTCATTAAAGGTTCCCCACCAACAATCAGGCTCGCATCAAAGCTTGTGCCACCCATATCGGTGGTGATAATATTCTCGTAACCAATCATACCTCCAATAAAATCCGATCCTATAATTCCACCGATAGGACCGGAACCCACAGTAAATACCGGCCTATTTTTAATCAGTTCTGCTGTCGAAGAACCACCCGAGGACTCCATAACAAGCAAAGGATAGCGATACCCCATTCTGTGCAACTCAGACTCCAACGTTGTAATGTATCTCCTAAATGTTGTAATGGTATAAGCATTGCTAACCGCAGTTGATGTTCTCATAAATTCTCCTACAATGGGACTCATAACGCTTGAAAGAGTAACCTCCATATCTGACTTCTTCTTCAATATTATATCTCGCACCTCTTGCTCATGGGCCGGATTTTTACAGGACCAAAGCAGACATACAGCTATTGACTCTACACCCTCATTAATTAGCCCCTCTACAACTTCCTCAACTTGAGCTTTGTTTAAAGGTATTAGAATATCGCCTTTATAATCCACCCGTTCATCTATTTCCTTTACAAGGGTTTTCGGTATCAATGGCTCTGGTTTATCCAACATACCAAAATGCCTGAACTCATCCCAACTTATCCCTATGGTCTTAGCCCAGGCCCCACCAGCAATAAATAAAACATCCCGACAGCCGCGAGTAGCGATAAGCCCAGCCTTTGCACCCTTTCTTGTAATCATTGTATTCACAACGACAGTTGAACCATGAACAAATGAAATGCAGTCACGCATTAAGTTCTCTACTGATATATCTAGCTCCTTTGCCATTCCTCTTACGCCTGTCAAAACACCTCTTTCAAAATCCGGTGATGTCGACGAAGTTTTATATGAATAAAGCTTCCCCCTCTCAGCATCGTAACAAAATAAATCAGTGAATGTGCCCCCTGTATCAACAGCTATAATAAATTTAGCCATGTTTATCAACCCTTCTTCTCTCTAAACTGCCTTGTCTCTTCCCGGTTCACCTTCAAAGTCTCAGGTTTCTCTACACTACCATCGATTACGACACCATAATCACGTTTTGCGCCTTCTACAGAGACATACTCATCCCTGACATCTTTGAGGACAAGCTCGGGATCCCTCTCTAATGGGTTGCCCCAACCACCCGAAGAAGAGCTAATCCTCCTGAGAGTTGACCAAGCCTTCATTGGTCTATCTGAGAATTTTCCAGTCAGCCATGTGCCATTTTCGAAGTCGATCTCCTTGGCCTTAAGGTTAAACATGCCAACACACGGTTCAAAGTATTCCATTATACAATCCTTTGGAGTCAGACCATTCTTTGTTGGAATAAAACCTTTCTTCCTGGGATCCCACTTGTCAGGGCTCATCGTGTAATAATAACCAGTTGTACCATTCTTTCCACCGTAAACACCGTGCGGTGGAACCCTGAACCTATCGGATAAGTCTGAAAGTTTGTAGTCCGTGTACGTAACCTCATCCCAGACCATCGCCGGACCGCCCCTGAATTTACCGGCACCAGCGGTATCAATCACAAATTCCTTGTACGAAGTCATGACAGGACAATCTTGCTCCAATATCTCAGTACTTATCTCGAGGGAGTTTATTATTCCGGTTGCACAAAAAGGATCGCCATCACCGGCATAATTACCGCCAAAACCGCCCCATGGACATGTAATAGAGATATATGGCTGACCAATCCGCTGGTCTACACCACTGTTCACTGTGCAGAAGGGTGAGCCATAACTCTGGGCAACCGCTCTATTTTTACCAACTGCTTGAGACATTGCAACCACTACACAATCTATGGCTATATAGCACGGCTCAAAACCAAGACTTACAGCCGCAGGAGGGAGCGCATTAAGTACACAGCCCTCTGGAATGATCAGGTCTATAGGACGCCAACAGCCAGCGTTCGATGGCGTATATGGGTCTACCACCATCTTAAATCCTGTGTATGCCGCAGTAGCACCTATGGAGTAAGGGCAGTTCGCATTTCCTAAACCCTGCCTTGAGGTTCCAGAGAAGTCCATCTCCGCAGAATCACCCTTGATGGTTATACTAACCTTAATCTTCAGTGGTCTACCTTCAAAGCCGTCATCATCCATGTAATCTTCATATTCATAAACCCCATCGGGTATCACCTCTATTGCCCTTCTCGTCATCAGCTCTCCATGGTCTAAGGTATACTTCATCCCAGCCTTAACGACATCAGCGCCGTACTTATCTATATACCTTTTGACCATGATTTCTCCAACATCCAACGCCGCGCCACTGGCAAAGAGATCATTATAAGACAAGGCCGGAAACCGACTGTTATCTAAAAGCAAGTTAAACATCGACTTTACAGGTTTATTCTTCTTGAAGAGGAGCATAGGTCCAAACCTGAGCCCTTCCTGGACCGACTCGGTTGCGGCACCTGGTGAATAGCTTCCAACGGCCATACCGCCCACGTCAGACCAGTGACATCTCTCAAAGACAAAGGTGATGATCTCGTCGCCATAAAAGACTGGCTTAACAAAGGCGATATCATTTGGATGGTTCCCTCCCCTAAACGGGTCATTGAATGCCAGTATATCCCCCGGCTCAAGGTTCTCCAACCCCCACTCAAGCACAGAGGTTCTTATGTGGAATTGTCCAGTCGCGTAATGTAAGGCCGCCCCCTCACCGCTGGCGATCATATCCATGTTGAGGTCTGGCAAATCCACACCACTTGTTAACGCCGTTGTATAATCCAAGAAGTCCCTCACAACCGTAGAAAAAGCAGACCTGATAAGCTGCCTCGTCATTTGCTTGGATATAGCTATAAAGCCATTCCTTAAAACCTCAGCCGTGGTTGCATCAATTCCGTATCTCCTCTTCACATCAATGATTATTTCACTCATAGCTTATCTATCCCCCTCATATGTTATTATAAAGTTACCGAAATCATCGACAACAAGTTTGTCAGCTGGATTTAAGAGAGTTGTAGATGTCTCTTGGACTATAATGGCGGGTCCATCAATTCGATTATTCGACAAAAGCTTCTCCCTTCTATAAATTGGAACCATCTGAAGTTCTTCGTCCTTCCAACCGTATACACGACGTCCACCTACCAGGGCATCCTTTGGCGGTTTTTCTTCTCCTTCGTCGATCCTTATCAGCGATGGCTTGTCAATCGATCCGCATGCTGTAACTCGGACCGTTACAATCCTTATCGGCCAACCCGGCAGCTTATAGCCCCACAGTCTTTCGTGTGCATTGGTAAAGCTCTCCTCAAATTGTTGAAGTAGCTCTTCACGGAACAGGAATGGCACTGACGCCGGTGTATCCCATGTCTGTCCAAAGTACTGGCCATCAAAAGAATGCTCCATAGTTATATTTTCCTCCGGGATCCCTTGCCTTCTTACAGCCTCTCGGGCATCCCTCTCCAACTCTCCATAGTATTCTTTTATCTGCTCTAGATCCAGCGCTGGAAGTAATTTGAATATCGAACGCGCACGATCCACCCGAACATCACTGTAGATCATGCCAAGGGCAGAAAACTCGCCAGGAGTCTTAGGGATTATCACCTTTTTTACGCCTAATTCCTTCCCCAGGGTTGAACCAACCATAGGACCGGCCGAACCAAACGCCAACAAACAAAAATCCCTTGGGTCAAACCCCCGATAAATTGATACCTCCCTTAAGGCCTCAGTCATTGCCGCGTTTTGAATTTCAATTCCAGATGTAGCAGCATCTTCAGCTGTCACGTTCAAATTTTTTCCAAAGGCTTCCATTGCTTCTCTGGCTTCACTTATATTAAGACTTTTTTTTCCACCCAAGAAATATTCTGGAAGGAGCATCCCCAAAACTGCGTACGCATCTGTAATCGTAGGTTCCGTCCCGCCGAAATCATAACATATCGGTCCTGGGCGAGCTCCAGCACTCTGCGGCCCTACACGCAGTGCCCCGCCACGATCTATCCATAGAATACTTCCACCGCCAGCACCGATTGAGTTAATGTCCACAAATGGCAGCGCGGCATAAAGATCCCATTCAAGGTCATGCTGACTTTGGGTATAGGGCATGTAATCCCTTATCACACTGATATCACAAGTTGTCCCCCCCATATCCAGAGTAATCAGATTCGGTTCATCAAGAAGTTGACCATAGTACCTCGCAGCAGCTACGCCACCCACAGGGCCAGAGCTAAGCGTATTTACAGGGAACTCCTTTGCAAAATCTGAAGTCATAACACCACCAACAGTGTTCATAACGAGGAGATCGCTCCCGTATCCCCTCTCCTTTAAGTATTTCTCTATACCATTAAAATACTTTACAATAGGGGGAGTAATGTAAGCATCCAAGACTCCCGTGATAAGGCGGGAATATTCGCGGATAACTGGGGTAACCTCAGATGATGCACAAACATAGATACCAGGAAAATTCTCTTTGATCAACTTTTTTGCTTTTAACTCATGCTCTGTATTAAATATTGAATTCAAAAAGCAGATAACGATAGCTTCAACACCCTGCTCGACTAAAAATCTTGCTTCCTTCATCAGTTCTTGCTTATCTAAGGGTATAAATACGCTACCATCCCACACGACCCTCTCATTCACCGTTCGCCTCAGATAACGCGGCACCAGAGGCCTCTTTACTATGGGCCTAACCCATTTGGGGTCGTATTGACTTTCGACAGGGCGCCACGCGTTTCCCATCTCAATCCTGTCGCGGAAACCATATGTTGTGATTATTCCAACCTTTCCCCCGCTGCGCGTAACTACAGCATTTACACCAACGGTTGACCCGTGAACTACCGTGCTAACCATCTTTAGGTCTGGAAGAGCTCCTTCTATGACCGCCGCAAACCCTTTTGAGAAATCCTCGGGTGTTGTAAATGCTTTAGACTCCCTCATCTCCCCTGTCTCTTCATCCACCATCACAAGATCCGTAAATGTTCCCCCTATGTCTACCCCTAACCTATAAGAAGGCCGCACTTTCTTTTGCCCTCCTTCCTTAACTTTTCACACCCTATTTCCATTTCAATTGCATAACATTTCTGCACATTTTTCTTTTGTTTACGGGTCTAATTTTTAGCTTTAATTATCCTAGCTTGTCAAGGTGTTTACACTTTTCGCGCCCATGACAAAAACAGAGAAAAAACATCGAGGCAGTGGCCATGGATACGTGAAATCCTTTATCAACCGCATAGGACATTGGCCTCCTTTAGCCAAGATCGTCTTTGACCTCTTCCGTGCAGTCAATGAGTTCAAAAAGGCAATCGATAGGGTTCAAAATATGCCTCACTTCGTTCGGCAAAATGATTACCCAGATTTCGAATGGTCTATTGAAATTCCTCTGGCTCGAAATATCGCAGGGTCAATGCTAAAGAGAGGAAGGTTATCAAGGGCTCAAAGTTCCTTCTCTTACAGAACAGAGAAAACCTCTGGAACTCCTTTATATCCTAAAAGACCTCCTCAAGAAGATACGGAGTTTGTGCTATCTGGCAGGGGACGAGAAAGCCCTCAATAAAATGGGATAATTGTCTTTCTATTAAAGATGGGGCGAGTCCTTAAATTCGGGCAATCTTTCACCCAGGATAAGCTCTGTACACGTCAAAGCTGTCCTTGCGGCCCTATCCATCCCAACGCTAATCCCTCTGGCTGTATCGCCACCAAGATATAATCCCTCCACATTTGGAACCCTGTTATCAGGCCTGACAGACCCAACCAGCCCTGGCTTTGAAAAGATCCCGCAATCCCATATCAGGTGACGACTTTTCCATAGACAGTGCTCCTTGAGATCTGGAAACCTTTCTTCCATGTCCAAATCAAGCTCCTCAAACTTCCTCTCCAACCACTGTCTATCCTTCATAAGCAGAGGATCTCGCACGTATGATCCGCATATCATCAGATGCTTGCCCTCAGGGGCCATGGATCTGTCGAAGGCAGACTGCAGGTAAAGATATCCACTCTGTCCTGTCCTGGTGCCATCCTTCGTCCATGATGCTATCTCATGTTCGGATAGGCCATAAATCGGCTTATCCAGCCCGGCGTAAAAGCCATACCAGGAATCCCTGAATTGGTCCTGGGCCAAATACTTAACCTTTGCCACAAACCAGGGCGGCAGCAAGTCTTCAGAAACGATGTCCAATACGTTCCATATTGGGATGGTACAAATCACATTATCTGCCTCTATTACCTCGGTCTCAGGGTATTCGTTAGGGGTAAGCTTCGGGCTTTTCTGCACTCTAACGCCTCTAACCTTGTTGTCCTTAACTATCAGTTCGGTAGCCTTTGAGTCAGTACGCACTTCACCACCGTTTTCCTCTATCGAATCTACCAAAATTTTAACCAAACCCAGAAGTCCAGCTTTCGGCCAAAAGGAAAATGCGGCCATTCTTTTCTCCTGATAGTGCATCTTCCTCATGTATAGAAACTCACTGGCGCTGTGATCATACCATTCGCTGGTCTGAAATTCTAGCCCGGCCAGGATTTCGTATAGCGCAAGGATCTCCTCGCTATCCGTCCTTTCTCTAACCCAATACCTGAGAGGAACGTTCTCATACCTATCAAATTCAGAGAAATCGCTGGAGACTATCTCCTTTATTACCCCCCTGATTTCATCCTTTATGCCGGCATACATCTCGTTTATGGGAACCCATTCCCCTTCATGGTATAAAGATAGGGTATCGTTTATCGGGCCAAACTCCAATTTCTTCCCAAGATAATCGAATACCTTAGTGATACCAGAACCTGGGTCTACAATCAGATGTCCACCCAGATTTAGCGTATATCCTTTGTATGGAATGTCGATACATCGCCCGCTTACCTGAGAATCCTTCTCGAGGACAACCACACTCTTTCCAAGCTTGCTCAACAGCGCCCCAGCGGTGCATCCTCCAACTCCTCCTCCAATAACTACAACATCATATCTCGACATTCTCACTCCTCCTTCATCATTCATCTTAAATTCAACCAAGCGAAAACACCTAAAATAAAAGGAATTATCCCCTTAAAGGGTAAAGATATAATAGACTCATAGTAGCAAGTACTGTATCCCTCAGTCCCACACCAAATACCTCATTTTCTATTTCTCCTTTTCTTGACCAAGGAAAAGTTCCGGGAGCTTATATTTTTGCACCTTCCCACTTTCAGTCATGGGGAATTCATCCACAATTTTAACTCGCTTGGGGATCTTGAAGCTCGCCATTTTACCCCGGCAAAACTCCATTATATCCTCGGGGGCGCATGAGGCCCCCTCTCTTAGTTGCACAACCGCCGCACAGACCTCCCCCAGCCTTTCATCGGGAATCCCGAGGGCAATGACCTGCTTAACGGCAGGATGGCTGAGGATGAAGTTCTCAACCTCCCAAGGAGACACATTTTCCCCTCCTACTCGAATGAGCTCCTTGAGTCGTCCTTTAAACATGAGGTAGCCTTCCGTGTTGAATGTCCCCAAATCCCCGGTGTGAAGCCACCCTTCAGCATCAATGGCCTCAGCCGTCTCCTCCGGTTTGTTATAATATCCCTTCATGACGTTCCACCCACGGACATATATTTCACCTACCTGACCGGGGGGAAGGGGCTCACCAGTATCAGGGTCGATTATTTTTACCTCTAAACCCTCGTGCGGCTTCCCGCAAGTGGTGGCGCGGACCTCGGGAGGGTCGGTTGGGAGGGATATGGACGTATTGGGTGAGGTCTCGGACATGCCAAAAAGATTACAGATTTTCTTCATGCCCATCTTATCAATGATGGCGTGAAGTACCTCTGGCGGGCCAGGCGCCCAACCTGTCCTGAGTGAGGAGAGATTGAAGTCATTAAAACGTGGGTGGCTGTAAATAGAAATAAAGAAGGTCTCCAGACCATTGAAAACCGTACATCGGTATTTTTCTATCAATCCCATGGCCTCCTCTACGTCGAAATAGGGCTGAATTATCATACTGGCGCCGACAACCAGGGTCAAGAGGGTGCTCAAGATCGTTCCGCCCGAGTGGGCAAAGGGAACAGAGCAAAGAATTACGTCATCGTCGGTCAGTTCCATACGTTTGGCCACACAGTGGGCATCTCTCACGGTTTGCCCTTGGGTTAGCATAACTCCTTTGGGAGGACCGGTAGTTCCCGAGGTGTATTGGATGATGCTCACGTCATCAGGCCCGGACATTGTTTGGGTTGTTTTTGATTCTCTTTCCCTTTCCAAATCTTCAAAGCGGAACATTCCCGGATGAGACCAACCTCCCAAGGAGATCACGTTTTTCAAAAGGGGGAACTTCTTCGAGGAAAGCATGCCAGGTTGGGAGGTTCCAACTTCTGGACATAACTCGGTGAAGATATCGAGGAAATTCACTGGACCAAATTCCTCGGCAAAGAAAAAAGTGGTGCTATCCGACTGTTTGAGTGTGTATTCCAGCTCTGTGAGCCGGTGGCGTGTGTTAATGGGCACCAGAACAGCCCCGATATAAGCGGCAGCAAGCTGAATTATAATCCAGTCAATGGAATTGGGGGCCCAAATGGACACCTTATCGTCATTTTTTATCCCCATTCCTCTCAGACCCTCGGCCAGTCGGAGGGAGCGATCTTGAAGTTGGCCGTAGCTTATTTCATCCTCTCCGCAGACGAACACTACCTTATCCGGGGATTTTGTTGAGAAATGACCAAGAACTGATCCCACGGTATACTCTTTGAACCTATCCATAAATAACCCACCTCCCCTCCTCAGAAATACTGTTGGAGTGCTGCCAAAGAACCATTTTTATTCGCGAAAATCGAAGTTAGATTGAAAAACACTGCGAAGATATGTAAACTATTTTTGTGAACATACATTAGAATTTGTTTCTACTCATTTTTGAAACTGAGCGGAATCGATGTACAGACGAAGTTGCTTAATTTTTCCCTTCTCAACCTCAAAGATGTTAACCCCTGCAACCTTGACCTCACGTTTTTCAGGCGTGACAAGTATGCCCTCATATTCACTTACTGCTTTTTCACCATTGATGATCACAAAAGTTTCGGTTAACTTTGCTTCAGGATACTGGGAAAAGAAAGGCTGGTAAAACTGTTTAATCGCCTCCCTGCCCTTAACTGTGGGATTACCTGGAACAACTATGGTTGCATCATCCGTAAAAAGTGACAAAAGTTTTTCCATGTTCCGATGCTCCTTAAAATATACATGAATTAAGCTTCTGATACTTTCTTCAGAGAACATTTTATCACCTCACCTTATCGTTATTTTGCAGTATAACCACCATCTATGGGAATGATTGCTCCAGTGATGTAAGATGCCTCTTCTGATGCAAGAAATAGAACTACTTTGGCAACCTCTTCAGCCTCAGCTATTCTACCTATTGGTTGCATCGTCATAAAAGTTTCACGAACCTTTTCTGGTTCTTTTGATCCAGAAATATAACCTTCAACTAGTGGGGTTAAAACAATAGACGGGCATATGCAGTTAACCCGTATTTTATGTTGCGCAAAGTCTAAGGCTGTTGACCTTGTCAAAGAAATTACTCCTCCTTTTGATGCTGTATAGGCAGCTGAGTCTGGATAGCCAACATACCCCCCGACAGACCCCATGTTAATTATCGAGCCTCCACCTTGTTCTATCATGTGCGGAATTACGAATTTTAAGCACAGGAATTCTCCAATTAAGTTTGTGTTTATTATTCTGTGCAATTCTTCCTCCGTTGTTGCTACAACATTCTTTGGTAGTTCTACCCCAGCGTTGTTGAAAAGTACATCTATTCTTCGGTATTTTCCCACGACGGTTTTAACCATTTTTTCTACATCCGATGCCTTTGAAACATTCGCTTCAACGAAAATTACCTCACCACCAGAACCCGAAATCATTCTCGCGGTTTCTTCTCCACCCTTGCGATCAATATCAGTAACAACAACTTTAGCACCTTTTTTAGCAAACAGAAGAGCGGTTGTACGCCCAATACCAGAACCGGCCCCAGTAATTATAGTTACTTTATTCTTCAACATCATACCCTCCTAAAATCAGGATTTTTCATATATAAAATTCGGTGGCGTATCGGAAATTGTTGCTAACGAGCTCTCGGGGGAATTTAAACTACAGCCCTTTTGTTATCTATCTACCCTTCTCTCGGAAAAATCACCCAGAGAAGTTCACGTTTTCCTTGCTTTTGGCCCTGTTTCTCTTATAAAAATAGGGAGGATCGCCATTAAAAACGAGGTTAAAGAGAACAAGAGAAGGCCGCCTTTAAGAGAACCAGTCATCCTTTCGATTGCCCCGATTATAATGGGTGTACCGAAGCCTCCCTCGAAGCCTATAAAGCTGAGTATCCCTATCATGAAACCAGCAAGCCTGGGGTTCATCCCTGGTAATTCCATTGGAATACTAAAGAAGATCCCTGTATAGAATAACAATCCTATACCAGCGAGTACCAGGAACACCAACAAAATCGGTCCACTCAATAACACAGCACCTAAGCATCCGACCCCTAAGATAATGCCATCATAGATTAAGAAGGGCCTTCTTAAACCAGCTTTAGCTGCCCATATTCCACCTATGATTGCAGCTGGAACCCCTATGAAATATATGATACTTGTCCAACTGCTTGCAAGGGCCATGGTCATACCTCTTTCTTTCACATAATAAGCAGGAAGGAACGTGCCCAGTGCAACAGAAGCTGCTACAGGACCAATAAAAGCAAAACCTAACAGCCATGTTTCCTTCATTTTTAACACATCGTACAAACTCATTTCATTCTTTTCCTTCAAGCGAGGCCTTTGAGACTCATGGTGTACTTCGTCATTATTAGATTCGGTAGCCCCCCGTTCTTTGAGCAGGGGCCAGTAGAGGATCGCAAAAACTGCACAGATGGCTCCATAGAGGATAAGGGTAGGCCTCCATCTAAGCATCTCTATTAGGGGTGTTGTAACGAGTAGTCCAACAGCGATGCCTGCAGTCATACCGGAGAAATTTATGGAGTTTACAATAACTAGCTCTCTACCTGAAAACCACTGCATAATCACAGCCCCAAGCATTGGGAAAAATAGTCCTGCCCCAACAGCGAATAGAAAACGGCCAGCGAGTATCAATGTGTAATTTGGCAGTATTCCAGATATTAATGCGCCCAGAGCCATCACTGTTATTCCGAGACAGGCGGTAAGCTTTAGTCCAATTCGCCCTGATATGGTACCTGATATGAGCGCAAAAATCCCTAGCACCAATGCGATTATACCTGAAAGGAGGCCTGCTTGAGTGAGTGTGATATGGAGCTC
>Ga0114921_10000119_pt1 | contig 31636 bp, 59 predicted proteins | sample BentaG_FD_87016 | JGI IMG/M metagenome (GOLD analysis project Ga0114921, IMG submission 87016) | Deep subsurface microbial communities from South Atlantic Ocean to uncover new lineages of life (NeLLi) - Benguela_00093 metaG | ecosystem: Environmental > Aquatic > Marine > Oceanic > Sediment ... | reverse complement strand
TACCAGTATAATTTCCTCTAACATCTGGTACACTTGTGCCAGAGGATTCATCAAAAACATAGAACGCATCTAAATTAACAAATAAACTTTCAGTCCAAGTAGCCCATTCATCTATTCTAACTCCCATAATATTGGGAATCCACTCAACTTTGTCTCCCTTCTCTACATTAGTAAATATCCCAATGGTTAGTTTATCCTCTTTTTTAAAATCTGATGGAGTTAATTTCGTCCACACTTCTCTAGTTTCTTCATGACTTCCGATATTCACTTCAGAACAAGTTACATTATCAGTACATTGTATTCCATAATCCTGAACAGTTACTACCTCATAGCTTAGAACTTTATAATCATAATCTCTAATAAACTTATTCATGCCATTTCTTTTATTAAATAATTCTAACTCCTTTAAGGCATTATCATAATCCATATTTTGTCTTACTTCAAATCTTGCAATATCAGTATACCCTCTAGACCGATAATAATCTAAAGGAGTTAATAATTCTATTTCTGCAATATCCTCCCCTAAACAAATAACTCCAAAAGGATCGCACCCATTTTTAATAGTCATGGTCTTAGTTTCTTCGTTATACCTTCCAGCATTATCCCATTCTAAAGCACTTACTGAACTAATCATCAACAGAAATATAAACAAAAAAGAAAAAGTCAGGATTATTTTATTGTACTTCATGTTAAAATCTACGAATTCCAACTTTAAATAACTATCTTTTTTTATTCCTTAGCTTCTTTTCAATAATAATTAAACCATACCTCTTATCTGTATAATACTTTGGGAATTCTTTTATATGATCTAATGCGATCTTCCTTGAAATGGCCATAGAAAAACCATGTTCTTTTTTCTCAATCTTTGTTCCAATTTCTAATTCTTTTTTACTTACCACGTTTCTTACACCCCCTCTTTTTCTTTTTATGATATTCATAATGCCTTCGACCATATCTATTTCTTAATTTCTCAACCTTTGATTCGGCCAGTTTAAATGAGTTATATAATTCTTGGGGAGTCCCAGAAATACAAGCTGCAAACTTATCTCCAATTCTTTTAATTGTAATCTGTCCAACTTTTTTCTTCTTAGCCATGTTTTAATATAGTTGTTGAAATTTATAAATGTTGGTATTTTAGAAGAAACTTAAAATATCAATTCCTAAGAAATATTTTAGTGCAAAAAGGAAGAATCCGATCACTAAGACCCATGTTATAATTTTAACTAGTACCTGTTTTAAAATATCTGCAAAGAATCCAAAGATAGATTTAAACATCAGCCCAGATCCTCATTACCTTGTTTAAACTGCCCAGCAGATTTAAACACTCCCATAAATCCTATTATCCCTGATAGGAATATTACAAAGAACATAAATTGTGGAAGATAAAGCATTATCTTATTATAAATCGCAAAAGGGATCATCATATTATAAATTATCTCATTAGAGATTAATAATCTATAAATATTTCCAATTTCTATGGCAAGGTATCCAATTATGATTGAACTCAATATATGAACTACTAACAATGCAGGATGCTTCTTTGTTCTAAAGCCCATGAAGAATAATCCAAAAACAATTCCGAATATAAAGAAATAATTAGCGAATACAAATATTGATCTTAATTCTAATACTGGATAAAGGGCCATATCAAACCATTCTTGACACGTAGTGAAATAAATATTTTGGGGGATTAAACAATCAACACTCTTAAATGAAGTTTCTATAGTCTCCATGATAAAATAAGTTAATGCCATTAGAAGGCCGCTTATAGTAATTAAGAACATTACAGCTATATTCACCATAAATTCTTTTCCTCGTTCAGTAAAATCAATTCTTATTCCCATTTATATCTACCTCCACTAGAGCTTTATATGATTTTTCATTTGCAATGAAATAATTATTAATTGTTTTAGTCAATTTCCATAAAGCTATTTTAGTTTGTGAATTTTCCTTATTTGCATTTATCCTATCATTTTGGAGCTTCTTTAAGAAAGTCCAGAAGTCTGGATGATTCTTAACTGGAACTGGATTTATTTTACCTTCCATAAAATCCCCCACTAAAGCTATCTTGCACATCTTTAATTAAACTCATTATAATTTCGTAAAAAGAAAATGTCATTACTATAAATACTAATATAAATCCCCAAAGAGAGATATTTAAAAGTGTTGTAAATAAGATAACTAAACTATCTATCCCAAATGACTCAACTAATTCTGTTAGGATAAACATAAAGAATACAATTATTAGGTAATAAAACATAAGAAGATTTCTCAATAATCCATAAGCAATTGTATAAAGAATTGCTGTACCCAAATTTCCTTTATCTTGTCCAAGATTATATTTAAAAAATCTTAGAACTATCTTATTATAAAGCTGGTCTATTTTCTTTCTATCAAATTTAAGATTTATCCAAACCAATAAAAGAAATAATAATAAGGCTATGACAATTAAGATTGCGTAAGTCCCTAGAGAAGAAGGATTGCCAGTCATTGTAACATCAAAACAAAAAGATAAGGGAATATCTAAATTAGAATAACCATCAACTTGGATAGTTTGGACGGCATCTAGATCTGTCCCTAAGAAAAGATATGAAAAGGTACTTCCAGATTTTGTCATCTGCACATTATCAAGAAACATTTCTCCGCCTTGTGTAGCTGAAAAATTTATGAAGGTACAAGTAGGACAAGTTATTGTGATTGTATTGTTATCATGAATTTTACTATACCCTTTCCATCCCTCATCTGCACAACCTTGGGCTGCAACTAAACTAATTATTAACAAAAATATGAATATAAAAGAGAAATATTTTTGGGTGTTCATTTACTTCCTCCAACATATTTTTGTAAAATGAATAGAATAAAATTATTTAAGCTACGATTATCTCTCTTAGCCATTTTCTCTAATTTCTTTTTTAACACCTTATTTGGGTAGATAGACACACCATCCATACATTATTATACATTATTATACTTTATAAATGTTCTTATTAAATCTAATTATCCAAAAGCTTGTTTTTTAGCTTGTTTTTTAATCTTTTTGAAACATTTTTTGTGGAACTTATTACCCCCAAACTTTTTTCTTTCTTGAAATTGTTCAATTGATCTATTACAATAAGTACAAGGATTCTCAACAGTGGTTCCTAAATTAACACCCTTCTCTTCTAATTCTTTTATTTGTTTCTCTTCCTTTTCTTCTTCTTTCTTATCCTTAAACAAAAAATCAAATATTCCCATTATTCTTCCCTATCCTTAACAAATTTCATTAATAACCATGAAAGAAGCCATATTACCCCAAGGCACATTGCAACACCAAGATACATCTGTAAATCAGTCATTTCTTCGGTCTCCCCTTCTTCCTTAAATAATAACACTTTAAACAAAGTCTTGGTCTTTTCTCACCTTTATTCTTTTTAAATATCTTAGTACAATCTATACACTCAGGCATCTCTCACACTCCTGGCTTTTATAATGAGTGTTTCCCCCATACTTGCGGGGAATGAGTCAATTAGTAATTTGCTTTTAGTTATAATCCCATTAGAAGTAATCTTCTCTATTTTAAATCCACATTCAACCAAAATTCTTTTTATAGTCCTTAAATTAAAATCAACTATATGTCTCTCTTGATTTTCTTCATCAACAGGAATAGCACAACTAGAAGGTAAATCTCCCAATAATACTTTTATCCTATTTACTAAAGAACATATATTGGGCACGGTAATTACTAAACTTCCCTTATCTTTTAATATTCTGTTGAATTCTCTTAATGCCTTATATGGATTATTTAAATGCTCTAAGACTTCCCCAGCAATAATTATATCGAATGTTCCATCTTCAATTGGTATCTTTTCTTTATTTAAATCACATAGAATATCTGGATTAAGATCCTTAACACAGTCTAATGTTTTTCCATTTGTTATTCTTATTTTACTGATACCTACTTCTAAGATATTTCCTTCTTCAATTAATTCTTTCATCTTTTTCAATCTAAGGCCTGTTTGTACATCAATCATGTTATTTTTTTTACCAAGAGCGCCTGAAAATACCAAAGGAATAAATAAACCATAATCAATAAGATTGTTCCAGCTATCCAAAATTCTATATCTGTCATTTTCCTGAACCCTCCGTTTTGCGTACCTTCTCATATTTGATTAATAGTTCTAATGACTTCCCTAAAACATATCCAACAAGAAGAGTAACTAAAAAAGCAATTTCTTCTTGTAATGAACACCATCCCATAATACAATTCATTTACTTCGTCTCCCTGACCAAGCCATCCACATTATTCCTATAAAGGCACTCCATAAACCAAAAACCATAAACCAATCCAAGTTCATTCTCCTGAACTCCCTGCTTTACTAACCTCTTTTAACTTTGAATCCAACTTCCAAAGCACAAAAATTAGTACAAAAACTAAAGGGATTACCACGAATAATAAACATTCGTTTACAACAAAGAATTTAGATGAGATACTCATTCTCCTCTACTCCCTGAAATGCGTACCTCTCGTTCATCTAACCAAACATCATTTCCTTTCTTTATTTCTTCTAAAGCATCTTTTGAATTATTAACTTTTACATAATCTTCTATTTTAATTCCCATACTCGCCATTCCTACTCTCTCTTTAAAACTTGTCATAATATTCATTCAACCTTTCCTTAGGTGCTAAATTTATATATATTGCAGTTGTAGATAAATCTTCATGTCCTAGTAATCCTTGAACATAAGATAAAGCCATTCCTTTTCTAATACATTGTGTTGCAAAACCATGTCTTAAACTATGGAAATGAACTTTTGGCTTTTTATCTTTTAATCCTGATCTTAAACAAGCAGAGGTAAACGCTTTTTGTAATGCTCTTTGTTTACAAGCTATTGGGATATATTGTAAATGATGTTTTTTAAAGTTCTTAGGTATTGGAACTATTCTATCCTTTGAGTTCTTCCCCATATTAATTCTTAATTGTGGAGGATTAGATTCAAAGTCAAAATCATCTTTCTTTAGATTAACTACTTCGCTAATTCTAAGTCCTGCTCCCCAACCTAATAAGAAAGCTATCTTGTGATGAAATGAAAGTGTTTCTTTTAGTAATTCATTAAACTCTTTCTCTTCTACTTCTATTGGTAGAGGTTTTGCTTTTACTTTACTTCCTTTCTTCTTATGTATTTGTTTCATTTCTTTTCCTTTTCTACAGCATCCCAAATTTGTGAAGATACACTTTTAATCTTCTCAAACATAGATTTAAATTGATCAGTATACCTCATTCCACATTCATAAGGAATCTCTCCACTTTCATCATGCTCTGCAACAATCTTCATAAACTCTTGCTCTTCCCAATCTTCCAAAAACTGTACTTCAGTAATTATCTTCATCAAAACTTCTTTCTCTTCATTAGCATCATAATACTCCTCTATATCTTCCATAGCTTTTTCCTTATTCCATTCTTTTATTTTTTGTTTAACACCCCATTGACAAACCTTTTCCTCAAAATAACTTATATTTGTTTCGTTCTCCTCAAATTTCCCTGGAAAACCATAATCTTTTTTTCCTTGTCCAATATGTCTTTTCCAACATAGTGTCCCATAATCTCCAGACATAACAACTGTCCCATCATCTAAATAACTAATAGTAAATCCCTCACATCTACTATCAGGACTACTTCTAAAATCAAAAAAGGTTTTCCCATCAGTATTAAATAATTTATATTTTGTTTTCACTTTAATTTTTCTCCTCACACCACGGATTATTCTGCACTCCTTTTGGATTATTTAATCCACTACAATGAGAATTTCCATGCATCTCTTTGCTCTCTTTTGTACTTAACCATGTTTTATTTGTCCACATTCTATTTGCTCTTTCTAACCTTTCTTCATGTGCAAGTTTAAATGCTTCATTAGATAACTTACACCAATTAGTTCCATCAGAATTATGATTCCTTATTACAATTCTCCCAAACTCAATAAAACCTTCCTTATTCCAAATATCAGTTATCTTCATATCCTCTTCATTCATGTGTTGAAGGTTAACTCTTCCACCATAATCAACTGCTCTTGTCTCTAAAAACAATAAGAGACTTCTCTCATCTCTTGACATTGTTTTTATTGTTTTGTTTTTCATGTTATATTAATGTAAAGCCCCTTTATATATGTTTCGGTGTAAAGCGAACCCCCTACCTACCTACCCCCTCTGCAAAGGTACAGGAAGTTACTCTAAAGCGAACTAAAACCAACCCCTCCACTTTAATAATATGAACATAGTAAAAAACAACATTACTAAAAATATAAGAATGGCTAATACTCCGTGTGTATCATCTTGTTCTTGATTCATGTGCCAACTCCCACTTCTTTGCGCATATTCTTTCTCTTTGCAATTGTGTCTAAGTACCATACAACTAATAACTCATCAACTCCCTCTTTCCTTAAATGTCTAATAAACTTTGATTTAGCAGACATTTTAGTATCCCCAAACAATTTACCGCAAGTACACATGATCCAATCATTAGCACACTGATTTAATTTATGTTCCATGTTTACTTCAAACAGGCCCCCCTATATTCTCTATTTATCTTTCCAAGATATTCTGCAAACTTACCCATTAAGTATCCACTAGTCATTAATGTTACAGCCCATCCTTTTGTTAATAATATATCTTCCATTTTTACTTCAATTATGTTTCTTTAGATTTTCACCTAATTTACTCCTCATTGTCCAACTCCCCGTTCTTTTCTTGTCATTTTGTTAATACCACCACTAATAGCAATAGTACATGAACTAATATTGTTATAGCATAGATCCCTAAATGCCAGTATCCGTGTTCTCCTTCATCCATTTTACTTCTCTTGCGCCAACTCCATTAATTTAAATTCTGATGCTACATGTGAAGCTTCTAATCTACCTCCTTCTCTTTCAAGCATTACTAATCTTATTAGATTGTACATAACCAAAAGTAGACAAACAATTTGCCCTGTATATAAAATCTTCAGTATATTCTCCATTGTACTTCAATTACGCTCCTCCTTTTTATCATACAAGCTACATTTGGGGTGATTCTTAGGACAATAAGCTCTTAATATGAATTTTGGAAAAGCAGAATCTATACTTAATTTATTAATTTCTGATAATCTATTCAATGAATTTATAAATTCCTTAAACTCTTCATCATTTAAATCTGCTTTCATTTGATTACACCATGCACAAACTAATTGTCTATTTTCTATATCTTCTGAACCTCCATCTGCAAAAGGAACTTTATGATCTATAGTTAATGCAAAGTAATTTCTATTACCACAATAAACACATTCACATCCAAGTTCCTTTACCATTTTTCTTTTCTCTTCCATTCCCAAATATATTCTATTTTCTTGTTGTTTAACCATTTTGTATTAATCTTGCACCTCACATTTACTAATTAAAAACCTATCCCCTTGCAAATACCATTCACCATTAATTTCAACTATTAATGTTTTATATAATATTCCAGACTTATTAATATAACAATTATTATGATGATTTGTTCCACTTTCTAAATATAATCCTCCAAGCCTTTCACATTCTGGTTTGTAAATATTATCAAACTCTTTGATACCCTCTTCTAAATTAGCTTTGTAATAAGGTAATCCTAAGAAAACTAATAAACCTAAAACTATGAATACTCCAATTATAATTAAAAATGTTTTTCTTTTCATTGTATCGTCAAACACCACTAAGGCGAAACCTCCTCTTTTAATTTCACACAATCTTCTAATACTTGGCAATGCAACCCCCAATGTTTATGTTTCTTAACTTCATCATAATCTCTTGGTTGTGCATTCATTCTATTTACACATTCATTGGTTGATTCTCTATAATCATAAAAACCATGATCTAAACAAGTTCCTTGTTTGTTTAATTTCATAAGCATAGGTAATTGATAACCTAAAACAACCCAAAGCGTTCCAACTAATGTTATTAATAAAACTATGAATATAATCAAACCATCAACATTAATCTTTTCTTGTTTCATATTAACCACCTAAAGCGTAAGTGCTTCAATTCTCCTGTTTAATTCCATAGCAGTAGAACCATCAAAAAGCTTTGCTTTGTAAAGCTTTCTCACATATTTATATAATTCATCCTTAGTAACTTTCTTTTTTGGTGCCATCTTTAAACTAATTCTGCAACTCCTCCTTTAATTGTTCACCAATTAAATAAGCAATAAAACAACTACCAATTAATAAGATTGGTAAGATATTTGCTAGTATTAATTCATTCATTCTACTTTCTCCTTTAATTCATTCTTTGTAGTACACTCTCCACATCTACCACAACCACATTGATTTCCTGATTTATCTATTAAATCTCTTATCCTTTCTCTTTCTCTCTTTTTAACCAAATTAACCCCTTCTTCAAACAAATTCCAACTACAAGTTTTGAATTTTATAGCACCCATTACTCTAAAACATATCTCACTAGCTAAACTTCCAAATCTATTCCCTTCTTTAATTCTCAAATCTGCTACTTGGTTTAAATCAATATTCATCTTTCAAAACAAATCAGTACCTAGACCTAGATATATCTAGACTTAGATACCATTCTCCTCATATAATTTAATTGTTTTCTTTAACTCTGTTTGTTTACTAATCAAACCATTAATACTTTCGTCAGTCCAATCATATTTTAATCCAATTATAAACTCCAACCATCTTTGGCAAGTCTGTTTGTGTAAAAAACAAAGTCCGTCCATTACAACACATTCTCCAACTTCTTCAATATCTTCACTTCTAATACTTATATTTTGTTTGGCTATTTGGTACTCAGTTTTCATCTTTCACGCCTATCTCCTTTTTTATCTTTCTAGCTCTTTTACCTATAAATGCTAACATTTCCCTTAAATCTTCATAAGTTTCTTTTGGAGCGTATTTGACATTTCCTTCAATTTGAGATAACATTTCTAAAATATTATGTGTTAAACTTCCAAACTTCCCATTATAATAATCAGTATCACTCATTTACGAACCTCCTGAACTTTCGCTTTTGTATCCTTTTCAGTAATTCTATCATCTCTCCTAACTCTCTTTTCATGTTCATCCATAAGAATCTTCTGATTAATTCTTCTTTCATCACAAAACCTCCTCCAAGAGAAAGGGTAAATGTTCTCTAAAACTACTCTTTGATGAAATGTGGATTTTATATCACAATTATCTGCTTGTAACTTATCAAAGATAAATTGTCTTATTTCCTTTTCTGTTGCTCTTCTTTTCATTTTAGTTCCCATTTTGTATCAATCGCGTTCCTCCACAGCTACTTTTACAACTTTAAAATCCCAACCAAAAGGATTTATATTCTCAATATTATATGCTGCTCCACCTTTAACACATTTAAAACTATTTGTAATTTTACCACCGAAATTATCACACGCATCTTTTTGTAATGACATTGAAATAAATGCTAAAACAAATAATATTGTAAAAAATACTCCAATTAGAATAAACACCACATCAAGTAAGCTTATTTTCATTGCGTCTTTGCTCCCCTTTGCGTTATCATTTACCTATTCTCCTATATTTTACTTCTCTATCATGTGTTTCAAAAAAACTTGAAACAAAAGCTACTGTTGTAGCAAATACTAAAAACAATATTAAATCCCAAATCTTAGCTTCAGCTTGTGCTAGAGCAAAACCTAACATCAAACCTAATAATAAACAAAGTAATGCTAAAGCAAAATATGATGCTACTGAATGTTCTTCATTTCCTTGCCACTTAACAATCTTCTCATAATAATATCCATCTTGTTTCTTTTTTGCTTTCATTGTTACGCTTTTACTTTCTTTCTCGCATATTTAATTTCCTTTTGTAATTGAGTAATTGTCTTAGCATAATCTTTTGCATCATCGTTTCTTAGTTTATATTTTGCTTTCCAGTTATTCCGTGATTTAGTTAAATCATTAATCTTACTTATTAACTTTGAGTAAATATCTTTTATTTCTTCAAATGCTTCTACTCCCCATTTCTCTCCTATGATTTCCATTTGTTTTGCTATTTCTTTCATTGTTGCGTCTCCTCTACCGTTTCGGAACTAATTACTTCTTCAATTAACTCAATAGAACAAGCATCTCCCATATTTGAAAATATACAATTCATTCTAACTTTATTTTCACCACAATAATCCTCTCCATTTATCTTTTTATAGGGTTGATCAAAGCCTTTATTCCCACACCAAATTGATTTCACACTATCATCAGAAATCCCTGAGCTATAAAACCCATGATCTCTCATTAATCTTCCATCATCTGAAAACCCATAAATAAGATAACTAATTAAAAACACTCCAAGTAAAATAAAACTTGTTTTGAATATAGTTTCTGCTTTCACTTTATCATCTTCCATTCTTCATTTAATTTGACTACTTCATAAATCCCTGATTCATTAATACATTTATATCCTCTAAAACCACTACCTTTCGTTACTCCATTATTATCTTCACAAATATCTCTTTTTTGCATATCTTCTTTTGCACTATCTAATATGGCCCATGCTACTCCAATTAAACCTAAGATGATAAACCCAATGAAAAATGCCCAGAAGACCCTTTCTAAAAATACCTTGAACTTCATTTGATATTCACCTTCCTAGCCTTTGGCGAACATTTTGTTTTTGGATTTATAAAAGTAAATACTAATAAACCAAATATGCCTACAAAAAAATATACTATTTTCAGTTCTCCTTCCACATGATGAATTGAATCATTTATAAGAACCCCCGTAACCATTCCAATTACTAAATTATATAAATCCAGTTCTTTCATTCTACTTTCTCCTTTTCTTTAGTTTGTGTACTTCTTCTTATAATCCAGGAAATAAAATATCTCATTATATGGAATGTAGCCCAAATCATACCCGCCCAAATAACATAAACCATATTGCCCATCAAAAAGAATATTACCTTAGATAATATTGGATTGTTTATAGCAATGCTTTGTCCAACCTCAAACATCTTTGTCCCAATAAGCATAAAACTTTCTGCTAAATTTTGGGTGGTTTGTTCTATTGTTGGTTCTATATCTACATTCGGCGTATCCAAACCAATCATTAAGAATAATACAAAGGTAATCATTAAAGGTCCAACATATCTAAATAAAATTAGATAGATAAAAGCCCACATCCAAAACTCTCCAGTCGGCTTTTCTGTAAAATACTCATACATTCTCGATTTTATTGTTTGTTTTCTCTTTGCCATGTGCGTATTATTTGTCTAGGACGTTAAACCCTAGTATCAATCATACCTCCTAAATTCTCTTCTAAATTGCATTGATGTATTTCTCCTACTTTCTTTTGATGTTCACATTTATGTGAGTAAGCACAGATAAAATCAACTCCTTCTGGGATACTTCTAGCTAATGGAGTTCCATCATAAAGTCTTGAATCAAACCTATACAGAAGTTTGTCATTTTTCAAACATTTCGCTTTATCAAATTGTTCTTGAACTGAGATCATCTTCTTCCATCTCCTGTTGCTTCTTCAATGATGTCACTTTGTTTTGCCATACAATAGCTTTTCCCATTAATCACTATTTTATAATCTGGGCATGGTTCAGCATGACAACACAGATGAGAGTATCTGTGATGTAATTCTGCAAATAAATTTGTATTTTCAAATATATTAATACTTACTCTTCCAACAATTCCTTTATCTGGAGTATAACATGCTGCTTTCATTTTTCTTTCTCCGTTAGATATAAAACAATTACTTTTCTTCCAACCAATGTTTTGGGTAAAACTACATGCCCCCCAGAACCAATTGGTTTGACAACCATCTCTTTTCCAAATTCTTGATTGCCTTTTTCATCATATCTGATTATTATTTCTGGTTCCATAAAAAAATAGGGTGGAGTTAATAAACTCCAACTCCCTCCTTAAATTCATATTTAGAGATTGATCGTAAAAACTCCAACCTCTTAAACCAGTTTTTCATTTTGTTTTTCATGTTTATATGATATTTAAATAGTATTTAAATGTATCGTTTTTGTTATTTTCTGTGTTGTTTATTTTAGTAGTAACCTACAAACATAATAACCAATTGCCATAGTTAAAATTACTATTACTAATATTAAGTTTATCTTTGTTTTGTATATGTACCACATCTTTTTTTGGGTGGGGGGAAAGATGACGGCTAAAAAGTTGGTCGGAGAACAGAACTATTTTGAAAAAACCGCTCTGCCCAACCCCCCATGCTTAAACCGGTCCAACCAAATTCAAGCTACTAATTACAGGCGAGTATGAAAATGGCAGGGAATCTTATACAGAAGTAATAAAAGGAGGTTGATTTCTTTTAGTTACTTCCCCCGCCACTCTTCAACTTATAGTTGAATATGAAGCCCTGCAACATCAAGGCAATTTAAATTAATAATATATTAAGTTAGATAGACTTATTCTATCTTTGAAATTCTAAGTGATGGAACTTCTTTCTTTAATGTTGGATTCATAGCCATAGTTTTCTGTAGTGTTATCATTTTACCAATAACGTCCTTTGGAACTAAGCCTTTTGATTTAATGAAGCCCATATTTGTTTTGTTCAAAGAAAATGATCTTCTCTTATCCTCAAACTCAATTACTAAATCAAGTTGATCATCTTTTCTTTTAACATCAATACACGGAACCTGGATTTCTTCTCCAACTTTATTCTTAACGTCTTCGCCTTTTAGATAGTTAGTAAGCAAACCATCCCACGAATCAGTTGATGTATCTTGTTCTGACATTGTTTTTACCTCCTTTTGATTGTGTAAATTTAATATTAAGTTTTCTTTCCTTCAGTGGAATAATGAATTGTTCTAGCTCATCTATGCTCAAGAAATCAACGTAGGCGTTAAATAAAGCATCCTCAGCCATTTTCTTAGAGATTCCGTAGGTTTGTCTGATTCTTTCAATAAATCGCTTATATCTTATCTTTTGGTTCATTTTATCTGGTAGTAATAAGGAATTCCTGGTTGTTTCTTTTCTTGTTTCCTCAAAATTAATCCCTGTTTAAATAATTTATTTAAATTTGTATTACATGAACTATCCATAATTCCTAATGTTTCACAAATCTCCTTACTTGTGATCCATCTCGATTTCTCTTTGAGTAGTTTTAGTACATCTGATTGTGTCATTTTATCTAAATTGTTCCATTTTTTAGTGAGTTATTCGGTTATTTTGGGAAATCTGAAAATTTGCTGGTTGGAATTGTACCCAAATTCCCTTAGTAAAACCGGCAAAACCGGCAAAACCGGACGATCTCACTTAGTTCCTATACGTAAGGGGTGAGTGGGGATAGCTGGTTTTTCCGGTTTACCTGGTTTTTTTAGCTAAATTTTAACCCCTCCCAAGTCCTTAATGATGGTTTATTTCCTTCTTTATTATGCCAATCAGCGTTTCTTCTACCTTCTTCTATACCCTTTTCTCTCATAAATTTGTTAATTGCTTTATCACTTAATTCCCTAAATCTATTTTCTTTACACCACTGATTCAATATTTTACTAAATTCATATTTGAATATATATCTATCATAATCTTCATCAACATTATCTGTCCAGAATTTTTCTAATGGATTACTCTTATCTTCATATCTTTTCATCCTATTTTCTACACTCCCTTCATTCGTAAAACTCCTACTTTTTAATAATTTATTTAAAACAAACACACAATTGGTAGCTAGACTATTATATTCTTTCTCAGGTATATCTGCAAGTATATCTTTAGATTCACTAAATTGATTTGGGAAATCAATAATTAACCATCTTCTATAGAAACCAATTGTTTTGTCAGTAGTTGTTGGCAAATTATTAGTAGCAATAATTATTTTAGCATAATTAGTTTCCTCAAAAGGATCTTTATTTTTATATTCAAAACCAATTAAATCTTGGCCAGTTAGTTTTTTAATTATGGAAGTTTTATTCATCTCATTAAAATTTGTCTCTCCCATCATACAAACCAGTTTTTTATGGAGTCTAGTTACTTCAAATCTTGAACCAAGTAAAGAATCTAACTCAGTTGAACAGACATTAATATTCCCAACAAACTTTCTCAGTAAATTTAAAAAACAGCTTTTACCATTCATTCCGCCCCCAATCAAACAGAATAACCTATTTATTGGATAATCTGGTAGTAAAGCATAAGCTAAGATTTCATATAATGTATTGACATGCTCCTTACCCACCCACTCTTCAAATATTTTATCCATGATTGGCGTTCTTGGATCACCATTAACTTCGTAAGGAACGGGATTGGTTACAAAATATTTTGGGGTTGCTTTAAAACTATGACCATCATTGATGTCATATATCTTGTCTTTAAATTGTATCCAAGTTGGCTTTATTTCTTCAGGTTTATATTTTCTTGAAGTTTGTCTTAAGGACTCTAGTATTTCTGATTTTTCTTTAGCTTGTATTGTATTAGCTATACTTAATTTATCAACTAAATTCAACACATCTGTTTCATCAATAATCATCCACCGATATTCTTTACTATTCCAAAACCACCAAATTTTACTATTATCATAAAATAATGGTTGTACTTCTAATAATTGTTTAGCTAAATCTTTTTTATCAAAATAATTTCTAATAATATCTGCGGTCTTTTCTTTTTCCCAGGGTAAATCTACAAACTTTTTTAATTCAGAAATAATAGCAGCATCAGAATCCTTTTCTATGTTTTTTGAAAAATCTATAGTTGTATAAAATTCTTTTTTAACTTCAACAGTTGACAATTTATTAAATGCCTCCAAAACTTTTTCATAGTAAGTTTTCTTTCCCATCAAACAACTAACCTCCTTTGGCCTTTGTTCTTATTTCTGCACTGTGGACACTTATCAAAATCAATAGCTATGTCAAAAGGATAACCACACTCTTTACACCTCTTCCAGTTAAGTATTGGATGGGTCATTCTTCATCACGCTCCTTATATTTTTCAATGTTCTGAATATCTTCAAACATAATAGGCATCTCACCAAGAACTCTATCTTTAAGAATTATAAAACCTTTATCCGGATTAAATTCAATAACTTCACCGTTATAATATCGACCATTATAACAGTCTATGTGAATTTTAATTTTTTGCTCAAAATAAATCCTAATCTTATCTTTCATATTTACTATTACAAATTAATCCTTTTAAACAATCGTGAACATTTTAAAATAGTAACAGAACCCTGGGAGGATCAACAATAGAAAACAAAGAAATTACTTCGGAACTACACCTACTCAACCACTTTTATTTTAATACCTCTCGCTGCTCCTCCTGGGGAAAAAGAGGTGATACAAAAACCAATATAGCAAAGTTTAAAAACCTATGGTTTCTAGTATTTTTTTATATTAAATGTGGGAGTAAGGATTGACATTGATTTTAGACAAGTATGCTCTTCCTCCCACACATATTCAATAAAGAAAAAGGCGTTTATAAAATTATGTTAAGCGTTACATATCTCCTGAACTGTTGAACCATCGGGACTGGAGATAAATGTACATGTTGCATTATCCCAAATCTTCCCACCATTGTCTAGAGTAATATTTCCAGTAACATTTAAGTTGCCATTTAATTCTCTTGAACCATCTGCTAATAAATATTGTGTGTGGTCATCGTCCCCTAATCCAGCTAAATTTCCATGATCAGTAACTGTCCCTGCTTCAGAACGTCCAGGTAATGGCCTAACATCTAACCATTGGTCACTTTCTGGAGAGGGTAATGCGACAGCATTACCTTTTAAGATAAGACACATACTCCTAACGCAATTTTGTAATCCAGCAGGTCTGGTCGGGCATTCTCCTGCTAAAGCTTGAGCAACAGTGTTAAATTCTTCTTGCCCCATAATCCAATGTAAATCACCATTTAAAACACAAAAATTACTTCTATAATATTTTGGTGCATTTATAGGAACTGCATCTGTACCATTATCCCAAAAAGTATTGTTAATAACCTGTGATGAAGTTGCAGTATAAATCCCTCCAGTTTTATACCATTGAGTTAAGTTATCTGTGTTTGTGGAAATAAGGGAAACTGTTTCTCTTTGGTGTCCATCAATATAATAAACACCTGCAGAAAGGTTTACATCCCAGGGGCTTGTAACATCATCATCTTCTGTAACGATTAAACCACTAGTTACAATTTCTGGAGTAATCTCGGCAGCAGCATCACTCATTTCTGCTTCTCTTTCACTTAAAATATCTTCCGTTTGGATAAACCAAATATCATTAGCTTCACAACTAATCACAGCAACACCAATTTCATCACTTGTTGGTCTAACAGTACTCACGGTTAATGTGGAGCCGCTTTGCCACTTAAGATAATTTATTGCGTTATCTGTGCAGTTATCAATTCCAGCAGAAATATCAATTATTGTCTTTGTTTTTCTATCATAAATTTCCCCAGAAGTCCAGTTAAATTGGCGACTGCCATTATCTGCAATAGTAAGAGCATCTAATATTCCTCTATTTAGGGTATCGTCCATAAGTTGTTTGATTGTCTCTCCACCATAACCTAGGGTTGTATCACTTATGTTCCCAAAATAATATTGAGCAGTAACATTCCATCCCACAACAAGATTGTTAGTTATGTTAGCATCATCCCCAACTAATAAATCATCGGTGACATTTAGACTTCCAGTTAATCTTATCCACCCATCAATTATATTGTCTATAATTTCTCCAAGCTCAAAAGTAATCTTTTGTCCTAATGTTAAGTTTCCAATCATATCTATATCCCCAAGGTCCCCACTAATATTTATGGTACTTGTTAGATTCCAATCAGTCGGGCCCCCAATAGAGAAATTATATATTTCAATTAAACCACCTAATTTAGATCCATTTCTTACGCCTAATTTTTCAACAACAACTTCTTCAGTAACATCAATTCTATTTTGAGTTACAAATATATCCCCTTCTGTTGCATGACTATCAGTTACAATTCCCACCAATAAATTAAAATTAGGGTAGTTAGGAATTAGATTAGTTAAGTTTCCATCTTGTGGATAAACTGAGACATACAAAGAATCTCCTTCTGACCAGGCACTAGTATTAAGATCTCTTACAAGTCCTTGGGTTGTGATATATCCATTATCATTATTTGAAATATCATGAGTTGCAAGCCCAACGATGTTAGCAAAAGGTTCACAAAAAGAACAACCCAAATCAAATGTTGGTCTACCACCTGAACCTCCACTAATAAATACAGCTTTTCCATTAGGAATTGTTTCACCCGCCGTATTTTTCCCTCTTATCCAATTCTCTTGACCAATTTGATTACTTACTCCTGTAACTTCAGTCATGATGCTCCAAGTTTTATCATTACCATTTTTGTAAAAAAGTAATCCTTCTTGATGTACTGGATCAGTATCATCTATAATTGGAAGGAAATAATTTATACCTACAATAGAATTATTACTCATATTCAAATTACCAGTCATATTATCTCCATCAATATTAACATATCTTACATCGCCTGTTTCATTCAATTTACTTTCATTAAATAATAATTGCCAACCATTAAAAGAATTATAAGTATCTCCGGTTGTCCAATTAAATAATCCATAGAACCAGCTAGCGTTTGAATCTCCTAGGCCAGAAATATCCCCATTCTTAGTTATATTAAATACTAACTTTTGAGATGTTAAATTTCCAAATTGTCTAATGTTAGGACTTACGGTTACAACTGCAACAGTGAAGAAGATCGAATCATTCAAACCAAAATTACCAAGAGTATCGTTAGCCCAGACCTCTAATTGATAATCTCCATTTAGCACAGTTAGAGAAGTATTAATCGCAGCTAGAGTTATATTAGTTCCATTGTAATTGATAATCCAAGTATCAACTGTTTCATCTGCTGTTGCATTGAAGAATATTGTCGAGACTGTATACGTAATATTCTCTGGAGATTGAACTTGAATTACTGGGCCAGTTGTATCAGCTTGTGTTAAATCGTGAGTTAACTCAATGATGTTAAACTGTGACGCAAAAGAGACATTAACTGTACTAAGGTTTGTTTCATATTGAATAAATCTACTTGCTGTACTTCCAGTTAAACTATCTAAATCAATAACACTTCCATTACACATTTGATAATCTGTCCAAGAACCAAAATCATCTGGTTTTGTTGTTTTGAATAAGTAAAATATTTCTTCTGCTCCTAATGAACGATTATATATTTGAATATCATCTATTTTCCCATCAAAAAATCTTCTATCTCCACCATCATCTGATCCAATAAATATATTACTTGTACTTGTTCCAATATTTCCACTTAGACCAGCATTACTACATACTTCAACGCCATTTACAAATAATGAAGCAGTACCTGTTGTTGAATCATAAGCCCCTAATACATAATACCATTCACCAGTATTGAAATTACTTCTAGCATACGCACAAGCATAAGTCCCATAATTTCCACCAGTTAAGCCACTAATAAAAAACTTCAAATCAGGATCAACAAAATATAATTGATAATCTGAAGGATCATCTTTTACTAATAAAGAAGTTATTGTTGAATTTAATACATCTGCATTAAACCATAACCCAACACTCATCTTAGTTACTGGTCTAATATTATTACTATCAGAAATATTCAAATAATCTCCATAATCAAAGTCATATCCTCCCAATCTATTTATCCAAGTTTTATTTGTAAAAGTAGCTCCAGTTGTTGTGCCATTACTAAATCCTAAACTATCATTTACATCTCCATCTAACTTCCAATGTGCAGTTAAATTAGTTGAATTATAAACTAAACTCTGAGTGTTTGATACTCTAAATCTTACATTTTGACTTGCATTGTTTTGTCCTTCCCACGGTACTGTTGAATCTCTTGAAGTATTTATTTCAGTTGGAGTTAATGCTCTATTGTAAATTCTAAATTCATCTATTGAACCATTTAAGAAATGACTTGAACCAAATTGTGATCCAATTACAATAGATGTTGAAGCAACATTATCACTTGCTGTTAATGTTCCTCCAATCTGTAAGCCATTTAAATACATATTAAGATTATTACTTGATCTTACAACTACAACATGATACCAAACATTAGTTGTTAATGGGGTAGAGAAGTCATATTCATTAGCTTCAAGATATACTCTAAACTTAGAATCATCTTTTCTATACGAAAGACCAAAATGATTTGCATCTGATGCTTCATACACCCAATTAAAATCTCCAATTCCATCAAGGTTAATCCAAGATTCTGTAGTAAAATCATTAGTTCCTATACTAATAGTATTACTTACACTAATATAATCATTAGTACCATCAAACTCTGCACATCCATTATATTGACAACTTGCGTTAAAACTTGTTCCATTTACTCTTGTACCATCATTCCCTTGACCAGAATAATCAATCACCATGTCTGAATCTTCATCAAAGTGCATCCATAATACTTTATCATTAGTTCCACCTTCACAAGTCACATTATGAACAAATTGATCTCCTGATCTATTTCCAAGATAGTTAGAATATATTTCTTCATCACTAAGGGAATGATTGTATATTTGAACATCTGCTATATTACCATTAAACCATTTTGGAGCACCAGCTAAAAGACTTACGCCTATTGTAAGTTGATAATCTCCGATAGCCTGTGTTCCAGTTGTAGAGGTATCTACCCCAACGTTAATACCGTCTAAATAGATTGTTAAAGAATTTGCATCATCATCATAAACTAAAGCAACATGATGCCATTCTCCATTGTTAACTAAACCAGCAGTACCCCCACTAATAGTTAAATAAGCTCCCCCCGCATTGTTTAATAAAGACGCTTTTAATTGATTAGCTGCATCAATTTCAAAATCCCAGTCTTGATGTTCATTATCTGGTCCGTCTTCAATAGCAGCTATCCCCATTCTTGTTCCAGTTGTAGATGTTTGTACCCAAGCATCAACAGTTATCCCATGTCCTTGAGTTGTTAAAAAATCATTACTCTTAGGTACACTTATATAATCCCCAACACCATCAAATTCACAACTCTGCCCATATAATCCATAAATTCCTTCTGTATTACAAGAAGTAAATCCAGTTATAGTTCCATCATTACTTCCTTGTCTATCATCAGCAGTTCCATCTCTAAAATCCCACCAACTAACTAAACCAGAAGTATTAATTGGAGAATAATCTCTTAATTCAATTACATTAGAAATAGTATCATAAGTATTATTTGTAACTATTGCTTTATTTTGATTATAAATAGATTTAATTTCTTGTGCAGATAATGCTCTATCAAATATTTGAATTTCATCTAAAGAACCATTTAGAAATCTTGTATTAGTATGCAATCTTCTACCAAAATTCAAATCAGTACCAGCAACACCTACAGCCAATCCTCCAATTTCATCTAGTGTTAATGTCTGCGAAATCCCATCAATATAAATAAACCAATCTGTCCCACTTCTAACAATAGAATAATAATGCCAACTTGTATCAGAAGATAAATCTATGTCTGCTTTACTTGCTTTGTTATCCCCACTACTATTATAAGTTTGAAGTTGTATATCTTTATCATCACTATTATATGTAATCTGAAACATACTTTCTTGAGTAGCAGATCCTCTATTTGAATAAATAGTCTCTTGAGCATGATCTCCTGCACCTGCTCTTGCATACCAAAAACTTATAGATAAATCTTCTGTACCAAATGCAAAATCATTACTAGCTGAAATATTAATTAAATCATTAACTCCATCAAATAAATAACAATTTCCAAACTTACAATTTGTATTTTGAAATGTACTTCCATTTACTGTTCCATCATTCCCCCTATAGGTACTATCTAATTGTGTTGCTGAATCAACATCTAAATGCCAAATAGCAACTGCATCTTGAGAGTTTTGAACAATTACTCCGTTTGAAATATGAGTTCCGTTAAGTAATAAAGCAGTAGTTAAAGTCCATTGAGCATCTCTAATTGTTGGATCAGCATCTAAAACATAAGAAGATTTATTATTTAATTCATTTAAGATTAAAGTCTTATTTGGCACAGCAATGATTCTAAATCTATTCTTCCCAGAACATTCTAATGTTTGTTCCATTTCCTCTCCAACTAAAATACAAGTTCTATTTTCTGTAGAAATCATACTAAAAGTAGAACCCTTTGGCATATCTGTTCTTAAATCTTCAAAGTTATATTCTTTATACTTTCTCCACTTAAACCATCCCCACCCCCACGCTCTCTTTAACTCTTTAAAATTCATAGTACCAATCTTAACTGGATTATCAACATCCGAATAATCCCAGTAGTAAACTTGTTTAGCATTATCTGGTACTTGAATATCTAAAGAAATATAATCCATCTGTTCAACTAAATCTCTATCCTTAGAAGTATTCTCTAAACTAAATAGTAAACCATATTTAATCTCTTTATCACTTTCTGTTATTGCATAATCATATATTCCATCTAAAACTTTCTCTTTAGAATTAACATTCATTCCATATTTAATCTCAATATCTAAATAAGAATGAGTGAAAGTATGTGTTTTATTATCAAAAGAAAAAGGATTAATGTAAGTATAGTTAGATTCGTTTGAACCTTTGTCTAGTTCGCCAAGTTCAGCATTTACGCAAGTGATTAATAAGATTCCAAGAAGTAGAACAGATAGGTTTAACCCCATGTTGTAATCACCCCAAATGAATCTACCGTTGTGTAAGAATCAGAACCATTAAATCTATACTGGTCTCCAACAGTTATGTTCTTAGTAACATTAAGATTAGCTTGGATTTCTAAATCTCCTGTTATGGGGCCATTAGATGCATCTAGTAAAAGATATAAACCATTGGCAACTGAGGGAGTTAAATAGTTGAATATATTTGTCATAATTTCATTAAAGACTGTAAGGTTTAAATGATAATATTCTCCGAGTGTTCCACCTTGTAGTCCACCAAGATCATTATGAGAAATATCATCAACATTATTCAAGTCCCCTTCATCTGTAATCCACCATTCAGTTGAATTAGAATGGTTCACTGACTCTTGAGAAACATTAGTTATCGTCGGAGTTTCATAGAGATTAAATGAATAAGGATTTGCTGAAACGAGTGCTATCAAAAAGATAATTAAAATAACTGAGATTATACAACCCTTCATGTTAAAATATATGAATTACAACTTTAAAAATGTTGTTATCTGTTGGGGGGGTTGGGGAATGTGTTTATTCTGGAAATTGTTTTGTAGATAGGACTAATTCAATATTATTATAATTAGGCACATATTCCTTACAATCCATCAATCAAAAGGTTTAAATATAGTAATAACTATTACTATACTGCAGTACTAAGTAGGAGGAACGCTCAGTTAATCATAAATGCAACAACAAAAAGATAAGCCAACAATAGCCATGCTAGATATAGGTGAGCCTATGCGTTTGTATAAAACAATTAAGGGTAAGAAAACAGATGCGGAATGGGTGCTTGATAATTATCGTCTTTGGTTAAGTAAAAATAGGTATAGTATTTGGACAATAATAACCTATGTAAAATGCATTAAAAAATTATTAGAAGGAACAACAAATAATAATCCTTCTCTTTCTTCCACAGATATAGAGGTTTTTTTATACGGTAAGACGAACTTATATTTTAGTGCTATTAAAAATTTTCTTAAATTTTCTTACTTCTTATTTAATAAGAAGTTTATTCATATTAATTACCCAAGAGTATTTACCCCTGAGAGAAAGATAATACAAATATTAACTAATGAAGAAATTAATCTTATAATTAATGCTCTACCAAATGATTATAAATTTTTCACAAAGTTCTTACATTATTGTGGATTAAGAATTAGTGAGATATTTAGGTTAAAGGTAAGTTCACTTAATTGGAGTTATTGGATTAATAATAAATCTAAACATGGATTGATTACTATAAAAAAGACTAAAGGTAAGAAGGAAAGACAAATACCTTTAGATCCAAATTTTATGTTAGAGATATTTAATCATATTAAAAAGAGAGACGGAAAAGTAATTCTTGATGAATTTTTGTTTAATTTTAATTTTAAATTATATAGTTTTAGAAAAATGAAAAGTATGAGGAAGGAGGGAATAGGAGAAATATTAGATTTATCAGAAAAAGAACTTTTGGAATATAGAAAGGAGATTATTTGGTTTAAATTTATAACCAAAAGTTCTATATATTTTGAAAAATTATTTAGAAAGACTTCCTTAGAAGTTATTAAAAAGAAGGCCCACCCCCATATATTAAGGGCTTCAAGGGCTACAGAACTATTAAATTCTGGTTTAACTTTAATGCAATGTAGAGATTTCCTAGGTCATACTTCAGTTAAGACCACAGAACTTTATTTACAGACAAATATAGAACAATTAACAAGTGCAATGGAGGATATACATAATAAAAAATGAGAATCGCTAAACTGTTCTATAAATTTGTATTTACTCATGAATTCTTAAGATTTTTATTACTAGATAGGGTTCAGTTAAATAAGGATAATTTAATATTAATTACGGGTAGGAGAGGTGCTGGGAAGAGTACATTTGCTATAAAAATGGCTATGGGTTTTAATGATGTTGAGAAATTGGTAAAACAATACAATACTGAAATGAATAAGAAGCTTGAAGAACCAATTGAACATAAAATAAAAGAATTTGAAAAGTTTAACTTTGATAGAGATATTGTTTTTGGTAAGGATAAGCTTCAAAACCTTTGTGAGAATAGTAGAAGAGGATTTATTGTATCTGATGAGAGTATTGGATCAGTAGGTAGACGAGGTTCTATGACTAAGACAAATAAACTACTACATAAGGTATTAACAATTAATCGAAAGAATTGTAATACAATCTTTTTCCTATTACCTTCTATTGAGGATTTAGATTTGGCAATATTACAGTATGTTTCAATGTGGGTTCATATTGATGATCGTGGTCTCGGAGTTATAATGTTACCAAACAAACCAAGTGTATTTGGAAGAAAGTCATGGGATATTGATAATATGAAAAAGATTTACGAGAAATTTTGTGAGAAGAATCCAAGGGTTACAAGTGTTCCATATTGGCTATTTGATAATTTTAGAGGTTATATTAAATTTGGTAAATTGAAGAAAGATGTAGAAGAAAGATATTTGGAATTAGCCCATACAGAAAAGAATAAAGAGACAGAAGAAGCTAGGGCAAAAGTTAAGACAGATACAATTGGAGATGAAAAAAGAGAATTAATTAAGGATATTGCTAAGAAACTTATAAATAAAGAAATTACCGATTCTGCAGATTACTATAAGTATTGTGGAGAACTAGAATTTAAGAAGGATAAGTTAAATAGAGCCGTTAATGATGCTTTAAATCAAATGGGGGAGGGAAGAACTTCTGCAAGGATTATTAGTGAAAATAAAGTAAAATTTCAGAAAAAACAATATGATGAGAGTAGAGAAATAAAACTATATTAATTATCTTCGTTTTCTTCTAGTAGCTTTTTTTTTAACTCTTCTTTTAGTTTTTCTTTTAATAGCAGCTTTTAAACGTAATTTTTCTAGTTCCCTTTCCTTATCCCTTTCTTCTCTAGCTTTTCTATTCTTTTCTGCTTGAATTCTAACAGCATTATCAACAACTATTTGTGATCTTTCTTTTATAAATCTACCAAATCTACTTCCAGCCCTTTTGACTGCTTCTTTTGCTTTTGCAGAACCAGGATTTTCTAGTGCAAATATCTCTGCTTTTAATTTAGCTTCTTCAGCACGTCTTTGTCTTAATGAATCTATACTTGCCGTTTTCATACCAGCTCGTTTTAATAACATAGCTTTCTTCTTTTTTAGTGCTTCTAAATTACTTACCATTATTTATTACTCCGATAGAAATCTTTACTTACAATTCTCCAGGCTTTGATTCCCGAAGGTGCTTTAGCGACGGCAAAGTAAGTCATACCTTTTGTAGTTCTTCTACTTGTTAAAGTAAATTTATCAGTTGTAAAAGAAGTTTTCCCCTTTACGTCATAAAACTTTAATCTCGGCATACGAAATTCACGAATTCCAACTTTATATATCTTTCTATTTTCCAAGAATTAGTTTAAGACAGCCTTTTACGAATTCTGAATCACCTTTGATGGTAAATTCACACATTGTAGAAGGATCTATCTTTTTTGGTTGAATAATTTCTTTGATATCAGGCATAACACCTTGTATAAGATTTATAATTTGAGAAAAATCTATTTCTTCTTCCTTCTCTTTATAACCCTCTTCTTTTTTGTTTTCTTCCTTTTTAGTGGTAACTTCCTTCTTACCTTTCTTTTCACTTTTCTTGTTTTTAGTTTTTTCTTCTGTGATTTTCTCTTAATAACTTTCTTTTTAACTCTCCTTTTAACAATTCTCTTCTTTTTAAATCTTTTGACTATTTTTCTCTTTTTGGGTCTTCTAACAATTCTCTTTTTGACTCTCCTTTTAGCTTTTGTTCTAGCTTGTTGTAATTGTCTTATTTCCTGCCTAGTATCCCCAACAAACTTCTTTCTTTCAATAAATCCTCTTCTAATACCTAATTTTCTACCCCTATCTATCTTATATGGCCTTAGTTTCTTACGCACTTTATTAAAATATCCTCTCATAGCCTTTGGAAGCCCTAAAACCTCCTTAGAGAAGCCTATAGGCTCAAACCAGGCACTTCTACCAAGACCTCTATCTAATCTATAAGCTAGATAATCTCTTGCATCTTTCAATAATAATGGTCTAGCAGCCAATTTGATTAATTTGCCTCTTCTTCTCATTACAACCAAGTATACTGGTTGTTTGGTTTTAAGTTTCTTCTTAGTGAAGCCTTTTGGAATAAATAATGGGATAACTTTAATCTTCATAGGGGGTATTTTGGGCCTTATTTTAATTATAGGTTTTGGCTTTTGCTTTTGTTTAGTTTTTTGTAATTGTCTTATTTTTAATGCAACCCGTTGTTTCTGTTTCTGTAAACTTTTAATTCTGTTGGTTATTCTTTGTTTTATCTTCTCATTTTGTTTAGTTCTAGCTTTTAATTGTGGTCTTTGTTTTATCCTACCTAATTGTTTTACTCTTTGATTTAGTTTACTAATTTGGGCTTTCCCTTGTTTTATATTAGTTGTTGGCTTTAATGCAACCGCTTGTGTCTCCTTTGATATAACGGCCTGTTTCTTGCTTATTGAAGGGACTTGCTTTGGTTTAATTAGAACAATCTTTAATTTATTCGAACCAATAAGAGATTTAGCACCAGTAGATAATCTTATTTTTGGCTTTACCTTAGCGGTTGCACCAACAACTTTCATAACATCTTCTAAAGCTTTACTATATTGTTTGGTTTGTATCTGAGTTAATCTAAACGATGGTTGATCTTTACCAATGTTTTTAATAAATCCAACAAAATTGATTCTATCTCCTTTCTTAGTAAAGGTTTCCCCAACAATCTTACTTAGATCATCTTTACTAAAAACATGGGCCATAGAGAATATTTCCTCAATATCACTACTACCTTTTCCAACTTTTATTTTACCTCCCGATACTTGAGTAACTTTCTTTAGATTTCTAGTTACGATTATTTCTAACTTCTTTGGTAAGATTCTATGAGGTATTTTCCTAAGTTCTGCAAGTATTTTATTCTTTCTAATGATTAAAGAATTCCTCCTAAATCTTAATTCACTACTAACTCTTTTAAGTGATTTTAGCCTTTTTAATTCATTTAACATAGTAGATAATTGATTCTTTAACTTTTGTTTTCTAATCAATATATTCGCTTTTTTGAATTTAATACCAACCTTAATTTTCTTAATAGTTTTTGTTGGCACTAAAAGATCATCAATCTTCTTAAGTTGACTTAATATTTTATTCTTTCTAATGATTAAACTGGTTCTCCTAAATTTAGCACCAGATTTAAGTTTTATGATTTTCTGTCCAACTTTTGATTTCCTTAATAGATCATTTATTCTTTTAAGTTGGTTACTTAATTTATTCTTTCTAATGATTAAACTGGTTCTCCTAAATTTAGAACCTTCTTTAATCTTTCCTATTCTTTCAAAACCTTTGAAATCTTTTAGACCACTGTTAATTTTACTAATAGTATTACTTAATTGTTTAGTTAGTTTATCCTTTCTGATGATTAGACTAGTTCTCCTAAATTTAGCACCTGATTTAAGTTTTATGATTTTCTGATTGACTTTAGATTTTCTCAATATTTCATTTATTCTTCTTAACTGATTTTGGGCATTCTTTCTTAATAGAAATAATTTTCTCATTTGGGCATTTCTTTTAAGTAATTGTGTTAATGTTTTTCTAGGAACTTCAAATAATTTTGATATTTTTAAAATATCTTTTGTAGATAGTGCTTTCTCCACTCCAACAAAAGGCTTGAGTTTTTTAGGAGCTTTAATTTTGGTTTGTTTACCAATAGTAAATGTAAAGCCTTGTTTTCCTTTTACTAGTGTAACTCCTCTAGCAGATCCGACAGTTTTACCTGATGATTGAAAGACTACGTCAGTAATAATATTCCTACCTTTTTGGGTTTGCTTCCCCACAAATCTAACTACAGTATTCTGTGGAAGTTTGGCAATAACTTCTCCAGTTGTAGAGAGCACTGGGGCAAATCCAGCAAATAAAGCAATTTCTCCCACTACTTGTCCCCCAATTTTAATATCTTCCTCAGATAATCTTTCTCCACCAAATACCTTTTTACCAATAATATCTAAACCAGTTAATATTTTTTCTCCGCCAAAGTCATAGGCAGTAATTACTGCTCCAGGAAGCTTCCCCTCTGTAACCAATTCCCCGGCTCCCTTATCTCTATTTATTCTCCTAATTTCCTGGTTTATAAGCTCAACTTGTTTCACTCCTTCATTAAATTTTGAAAATTCTTCCTTGCTAAATTTCAGTTTAACTCTATCTGTTAATTTGTCAAAGATAGTTTTGTCTTTTTCTTTTTTAAGGATAAGTTTCTCTGCGGGAATTTCTGTAATAGTTATTTCCTCAGGTCTGACCAATCGACTCCTTCCATCTTTAAATTTTTCAATTTTTCTAGAAACTTTTTGTGCAGGAATATCTTTTATTATTAATCTTTCTTGTCTTCCAGCAATAATTCTAGAAGCAGTTCCAATATCTTTAAGTTTTAATTGTTTCTCAACAGCTAATCTTTCTCTAAGTTGTTTTACATTTTTTAATTCTGTTTCTTTAGCAGCAGCAAATCTTGCTATACCTTTTTGAGATGCTTGAGATAATGAAAATTCTTCAGGCGTTAATTCTTTAAATCTTTCAGATTCTTTTCCCTCAGACAATCTTCTAACTTCTTTTTGCACTTGTTGTTCAAAAGAACCGCCTTTTTTAGTTGCTTCAAAAAATAAACCAGTTGCAGATTTTCCTTGTGCTTGTCTTTGCAATATTTGTCGTGCTAATTTTTTTGGAGTTGTCATTATTTAATTATTATAGACGGTTTTTTAATTGTTTTACTATCTCTATGTCCTTTTGAAGAATAACTTAAACTAGATAGAAAAAAAGAGAAAAAACAAATTTTAATTATTAGTGGAACTATCATGTTAAAATCTACGAATTCCAACTATATAAAAGTTACGTTTTTCTATTCTCAGACTTAATCCTTTCCATGAGTTCTTCATTATCTACGAATTCATTATCATCCCCAAAAAATAAAAGCTTATTCTTAGTCATTATCCTTTGTAAATGCACATATAATTTATCTAGATATTGTCCCATTTCTTTAAATAAGGTGGTTAGTTCCGGAGGCCTATCTAATTTATCAGAATATTCAATAATTAATTCATCCGATCTGGAGTCATAACTATCTTCTAATGAGGATAATTGTTTAGATAATTCCTCAATAAGATCTATTTCTGATTGTCTCCCATTAAGTCTTACTGTTGGCTCTACTTCTGTTAAAAGAGTTTGTAAAATAATTATCCGTTCTTTTAAAGCATTAAACCTTTTTATCACTCTTATATTAGGGGGGAGCTTCATAGCTAATTCATCACTTATAGCTCCAAGCCTAGACTTTAATTTTGCATCTTTATGGTCTGTCATTAATGGATGTAATACTTCTTCAGCAAACTTTTTTGCAGAATTAAATGTTTTAATACCTGCTCTATCCATTTTGAAGAATCACATCTGAAAAGGTATAATTCTTTTCTTGATTTTGAAACTGTTCCCACGCTTCTTCGTTACAAACACATTTTATCTTCCCATCCGTAAATCCTCCTGTTTCTATTATTTGGTTTTGTTTATCAAAATTAAAGTAAGTTAAAATAGTTAATATGACTAACATTATGAGAACTAAAGTTCCGATTAATGATCTATATCTTGTAAGACATCCTTCAAGTTTATCAGAATATTTTTTAAACATCTTCTAATAACTCCTTAATCTCTCCAAGCCTAATCCATAGGGCCTTAAGTGGATTTTCTTTAAATAATTCTTCTTCGGCATTATAATCTCCATCCTCAAAGTAGTCTTCATCTCCATCTTCCGATCCATAAAGATCCTTGTCTTCAGTATTTAATTCTTCATCAATAATTTGATCTTCTTCAGGTGCTATTTGTTTTTCCTCCATCTTTGTTATTTATGAAGTCAGCAAAAGTATGTTCCACAGCAAAACCACAAATTATTCCAATAATAAAGTCTATCATTATTGATCCTCTCCTTTTTGTGACTTTTCAGCTTGATCCTTAGCCCAATTAGACATAGTTAAAAATGATGCACTAAGAGAAATCCAAAAGTTAAATAAAAATGGTTGATTTTTAATTTTTCATATCCTCAATTTTAAATTTATCTTCTCTTTGAATATCTATCTCACCAGATAACTTTATATCTCCATGACTTCTTAAATTTTCTAATCCTGCAATACTTCGTGAATAAACAGCCCTTATACGAGCCATCATCATAACAAAAAGAGTTGGGGCTTTTCTTTGTTTTTCTTCAGTATCCATACCAATTTTATATAAGTTATTTGTAAGATAACTATTTAACCATTTTCTTATGATCTCTTGTTGTTGTAAAACTCATCACGAGTCATAACACCTAATTTAATGTCTGAACTTAGATGGGCTTTTAATTCTAATAATAAATCCTCTGCACCTTGTTCTGATAAGTAGTGATTTTCAATCCTTTTAGTAGTTACAACTTCTTTTCCAAATGTATCTATTTCCTTATAATATCTTAGACCTCTTATCTCCATCTCTAAATCTTCAAAGTCTGATCCTAAGATTAAGGAGAAATAACTACCCCCCTTATCCTTTGGGTTTACAAAAGGTAAGCTCCTAACTTTTTCTTTTTCTTTGGTTTTTGTCCTTTTCTGATTAAACGGGTTTCCCCTTGCTATTAATTTCTTCTCTTTTTTTAATTCAGCAGCATATTTATTCATTTTATATTTTTTAAACTATTTTGAATTCCCTTTAGATGAATGGTCTTTTCTTTAAATTCTTCATAGTCTTCATAATCCCTCTTTCCTGTTGGAAGAACGATATTTCCTTTATTAAACTCAGCCTCTATCTCAATGCTAAGATCTTTCTTTTTCAAAGGATTAAATCTCTTAAATAAGTCTAATATTATATTTTTTTTATCGGCGAAGAACTTCTTAGAGAACATTTTATGTTACTCCAACATTATTTACATTACTTCTAAGATTATTGCTCCCCAACATATCTTTCATTTCTGAGGTTAATAATCTCATAGCATTAGTATGTTCTATCTGTTTTACTTGGTGATCTTCTAAACTTTTGAAAAGTGCTAATTCGGATTCTGCTATTTGCACATCAAAATTTTTAGCTTCCATATAATATTTACCACCAATTATAAATATTATTAATATTACTATAGCAATTATGGCACTTGCAGCAGCCTTAACAATCCCTAATAAATCATTTTTCCTATCTAATTGATTAAGTTTGGCATGGTCTCTGTTTACTTCTTCTAGTGAATAATCAATTCCAGGGTATCTTATCCCTACTTTTAATTCTTTTCTTTGTTCATCAATTCCGGTAATTCCTGTAACAATAAAAATCCTATTATCTGCTGTTACAACTAAATCATATACTCCTGGTCTTGTGTAGTAATTTAATAACGGGAATAATTTTTTACCAAGTATGGCTTTTTCAAGATAAATTAATCTTAATCCATTACTTAATGTTACCCTCTTACCTTTAATAACTACTGGATCTAGATAAAGTGTCTCATGTTGATTATTCTCCTGATAAATCCTAAAGGTTAAATTCCATTTACCTTTATTTCTATAATATTGAGCTATGAAGAAAGCACCAACCCCAAGAACTGCAAGTATTAAAAAAACCCAAATGATCCAAGAATATTTTCCTAATGATGAAACTCCCCCCCCAAGTGTTCCAACGATAGTACCAACAGCACCAGCCATTAATCAGACTCTCCTTTTATATCAAATATATGTCCACACTTATAACAAATTCTATCGTTTGTCTTAACCCTATAAGATGTTTGAGAACTTCCACACTTATCACATTTCAACTCTTCTTCCATTTTATTTATATTTTTATATATTTTTATATTATTTAAATGTTTCTATTCTTTTAAAAAAAGAAAAATAGGGGATTGCTCCCCAGAAATAAAATTAAAACTTAGTTACCTGCAAAAGTTTGGATACCATCTTCCTTAGAGAACAATGGTTTAATGTAACTAATTAACCATACTATGGCTATGATTACACCAATCACTGCTAGGAATCCAAGTAATGCTGTTAC
>Ga0114921_10000118_pt1 | contig 31678 bp, 32 predicted proteins | sample BentaG_FD_87016 | JGI IMG/M metagenome (GOLD analysis project Ga0114921, IMG submission 87016) | Deep subsurface microbial communities from South Atlantic Ocean to uncover new lineages of life (NeLLi) - Benguela_00093 metaG | ecosystem: Environmental > Aquatic > Marine > Oceanic > Sediment ... | reverse complement strand
CGGCTGCGGCCAATCGGTATGTCGCTTGAAGCTACCTCATGTTTGCCGGGCCGTCGCATGCAAGCGCTCGGATACCCCAACGCGGGCGGGTGTGCAGGGCTAACCTAGAAGGTATCCAGTGAGGGAGACTGTCATGGCTATACACAACCGCCACCGTGCCAGCGATTGCGGCTGCAACTGCTTCCCCTGCAGGTCTGGAACACATTGCCGGGGCCGCAGCTGCGACGGCAGAGAAAGGCGCTACCGCAGCTAAGCCGAATCTGCGCTTAGCCGAACAGCACGCTGTCGACTAGATCCCACGGGATCTCCGCGGCGGGGCCGGCGGCCTGCCCGCCCCCCACTGGCGGGGGCAGAATTTCACATGGGTCGATCAGGGTCACCGGGTCGGGACCACACTGCGGTTGCAGGGGGGAGTCCGGCGACGCCCAAACTGCCGATGCCGCAACCCCACTCGCGGAGCCGCACAGCGTGATCATCGATAAGACGGCGGCGATTCGGCAGGCCGCGCGTCGGGTGGGGTGTGCCACATCGTCTCCTCGACCATCTGCGAACGAGCGAACTCTCGCTGCTGCGATGCCATTTCGGCACAGGTTACTGGCTGTAGGGGTCCGGTTCGTGGAACCGGTTGAGCACCGGGATCCTCTCGATGATCCAATCACGCAGCCGCGGTTCCTGTTGCGCTGAGGCGGTGGGCATCTGGCCAACCGGCAACACAGGAGGCACGTAGGGCGGAGCCGGGGGCGGCGGTAGGAAGTTGGGTGGCGGAGCCGGCGGAACATAGGCGGGCGCCGGCGGGATAAATGCCGGAGCGGGCGCGGTGTAGCCCGGCGGGGCGAGAGGGTCGTCCAGGAATTCCGGCGGCACCACTACTGGGGTTTCGGGACGGTCGATGATCAGCGCCGCGTCGGGGACTGGGACCGCGACAGCGACGGGTTCGGCCGACGCAGGCGCTTCGGGAGTCCGGGGCTCGGCCGATTTCGGAGCGCGCGGAGCCGCTGTGGCCGGCGACGCAGGGGGAGCCGGGGTCGACTCGGGCACCGACGCCTCCGAATGCGCCATCTGCGGAGCCTCGTTGTCGGGCACCAGGGACATGCCGAGCGCCACCGACAGCGAGACGACGAAGGTCAGGACCGCCGCGACAAGCACCGAGGCCAGCGTCGACGTCGGTGACAGCTCATGGCGGGCGGGTGTGATCTGGGCGTCCAGGAGCGACACCGCCGAGGCCGATGCCAGCGCCGAACCCTTGGCCAGCGCCAGGTCAGCCTCGTCGGCGGAGATGACCCGGGCATCAGTGCTCTGTTTCAGAACGTCCACCACGCCGGCGACGTCGCCGGAACCGACCACGAAGACGGCGTCGGGCGAATAGCCGTCGACGTCGCCGAGCGCCGCGGGGTCAACCCGGTCGGCGGTCACCCCGTCCGCAGTGTTTGCAGCGACGATCACGCCACCGGGCTCCGCGACGCACACGACGACCCGCTCGTACCCGGAAATGTCAGCGATGCCGCAGGTCAATGCCTCCGCAGCCTCAAGGTCGGAGACCGCGATGACGTTCTCTATCTGACGATTGGTCAGGGCTTGCCACACCGCGTTGGCAGTCTCCTCGGCGGCGCCGGTCCAGGTGAGCCCGATGGCGTGCACCTGCTGATCTCCGGCCTTGTCCAACAAGGAGCTGAGCAGTTCGTCAGCGTCGAACTCCTGGTCGGTGCCGGCCGGCAGCGAGCCCCGGTCAACGGTGGCCCCCTCGCCCTTCGCGCCTTCGACGAGCACCCAGCGCACCGATGAGGAGGTCATCGAGAAACCGAGCACGAAAGTCATCGACCCCCCGATCTGATTGCGATTGACCGCTGACACTACCGTTTGGAACCGACATAGGGGGCCGGACCGTGCGCAACCGCGGGAAGTCGAGCAATTACCCGGTTCGCAGTCGAGCGAAACGACTTCCGACGGATGGTCTGGGGGTTGCGCCGCCGGCCGTTCTCAGCCGGCGCGAAGGTGCCGAGGACTCGAATGCTCGTCCAGCCACTGCCGTTCCACCCGCTTCACCCGCTGGTGTTCCACAAAGACCAGCAGCGCTCCGGCGGTGACAAGCGCCCCGGCGATCAGGCCGAGGATTATCGACACGGTGCTTTCCCCGTACGCCGTGGCCGCGACAGTGGCGGCGATTAGCACGGTGCCCACACCGATGAGGATCAGTCCGGGCAACCAGAGGGTGTCGATAAAGGATTCACCTGAATGCGGAAGAGTCGTACGGGCATGATCCACTGGGTCGTGGTGCGCGCCTTTCATCGGTTCTCCTTTCGTGGAGAGATGACCTAAGGCTACGCTCATTTTTCGCCTTTTGTGACCTAGGTCACTATTACTGAGCGGTGACGCTCTACTCCCAGCCGAGTATGCGTTCGGCCAGCTCAGGACCGCAGTCTTCCTGCACGAAGTGGCTGCCGTTCAGTCGGGCGTGTGGCTGGCCCGCCGCGCCTGGGACATGCTTGATCAGCGGCCGATCGGCGGCCCCCAGAATCGGATCCTTGGCGCCGAACAATGCCAGCAACGGTTTGTCGAGCCGGCCCAGCACCTCCCATGCGGCGCGGTTGGCCGGCACCGCCGGGTCGCTGGGCGAGGTAGGGACCAACTGCGGGAACGCGCGTGCCCCAGCCAGGTAACTCTTGTCAGGGAATGGCGCGTCATAGCCTGCTCGCACCGCAGCGGGTACCTGGGTCACTGTCCCGACGCCGACGATGCGGCCGGCGCTCAGCCACGGTGAATACTTCGCGAACGCACGCCAGATCCGGAAAGCCGGCGGGACCGGATGGTCGGCAGTCGGCAGGAACCCGTTGGCCACGACCACCCGGGCGAACCGGGCGCTCTGCTCGGCGACGATCCGCAACCCGATCAATGAGCCCCAGTCCTGCACGACGACGGTGATGTTGGTCAGGTCCAATTCCTCGAACCATGACGTGACCCACTGAACGTGACGCAGATAGGTGTAGTCATCGATATGGCCCGGCTTGTCCGAGCGGCCGAACCCGATCAGATCCGGTGCCAGCACCCGGCGGCCGGCCTGGGCCAACGGCGGGATCATCGTGCGATACAGATAGCTCCAGGTCGGCTCACCGTGCAGCAGCACGATGGGCGCGCCGTCTGGCGGTCCTTCGTCGACGTAGTGCATTCGCAACGCGTCGGTGCCGGCCGCCATCACGTCGACGTAGTGCGGTGCGAACGGATAGCCCGTCAAGTTCGCGAAGCGGGCGTCAGGGGTACGCAGTACATCCGTAGCGTCACCGACAATAGCGTTCGCCACGTCGATGTGGTTTGGTTTATGCGTTGATGCGCTCGCAGCCCGGCCGAGTCGGGTGTGCGACCTCAGGTTTGCTGGTCCCGACGACATGGGTGCCGGCGCTCCGTGACAGGCACGGCGCGCAGAGATTCGGCGGCTGCGGTGTTCTGTGGCCACCGGAAAATGTGGAGGCTGACCGTCATCCGCCGCCTGCGTCCTTTGCCGGCGACACCGGCGGCGCGGTCGTAGCGCTCCGATAATGGGAAGGTTGGGTAGCGATTGATGGGTTCAGCCGATCGGCTCGAGCAATGGGAATCCCGCAGCGAGTGGGTTTTGGCCGCGGTGGCGGTGGCCTTCCTGGTCATGTACTCCTACCAGGTTCTGGCTACTCCAGCCCACGCAGTGAACACCCTTCTCAAAACCGCGATGACGCTGCTCTACGTGGTTTTCCTGGTGGATTACGCGGTTCGCCTGGCACTCGCGCCGCAGCGCCGCCGGTGGTTCTTCACACACCTATTCGACCTGGCCATCGTGGCGCTCCCGTTCCTGCGCCCGCTGAGGTTGCTGCGGCTGCTAGTCCTGATCAAAGTGGTGCAACGGGCCGGCGGCGATGCCATCCGCGGTCGGGTCGCCGTCTACGCCGCAGGTAGTGCGTTGTTGTTCGTCTACGTCGCGTCGTTGGCGATGCTGCAGACCGAGCGCTCCGCGCCTGGCACCAATATCACCAACTTCGGCGACGCCCTCTGGTGGGCGGCTACCACGGTCACCACCGTGGGCTACGGCGATACCTACCCGGTAACCACCACGGGGCGAGTGATCGCCGCGCTGCTGATGATCGGCGGGATCAGCCTCATCGGTGTCATCACCGCGACGGTGGCGTCGTGGATCGTTGAACGGGTATCCGAAGGGGACTCGGCGAACCGCGCTGCAACGGCCGCCCAGATGGAGGAGCTCCGAGACCAGATCCACCAACTGTCCGCGGCGCTGCGCGTTCGTGACGAGAAGCCCGAGACCGCTTGGTCACACCGCTGAATCGGTATCAGCGGCCGGCCGACCGCTGTCCCCGGGGTTCGGCGGTCTCTTCGCGCGCCGGACGACCCGCGGCGATGTCCGACTGGGTGCGGCCCGGCCGCTGAGCACGGTGGCCACCGGACCGAGGAACGCCAGGACGAACACATAGGGCATCGCGATGGACTCGATAACCGGGATCTCCGTACCGACCAGCGCGATGATCACCAGCGAGAACTCCCCGCGCACGATCAGCGCGGTGCCCGCGCGTAGCTGGCCGGCCCGGCCAACGCCTTCCCGGCGCGCCGCGTACATCCCCGAGAGGACCTTGGTCGCCGCAGTCACCAGGGCCAGCGCCACCGCCAGGGGGAGCATCGGGATCAGTGACACCGGCTCCACGATCAGCCCGATCGAGACAAAGAAGATCGCGGCGAACAAGTCGCGCAGCGGACTGAGCACCTCACGGGCGCGGCTGGCCGACTCGCCGGTCAGCGTCAGGCCCACCAGAAACGCGCCGACTGCAGCGGATACGTGCACGTATTCAGCCAGACCCGCCACGATGAGCGCCACCCCGAGAACGCGCAACAGCACCAACTCGGAGTCCGGCGGAACCAGGCGAGCCACCATATGTCCCCAGCGGTACGACGCCACGAACGCGACCGCCAGCGCCGCCATCGCGATGGCCATCCCGACCACCGCGTGCCACCAGGCGCCATCGGCAGCGAGCACCGCGAGCAGGGGCAAGTACGCCGCCATAGCGAAATCTTCGAGAACGAGCACCGCCAGCACGGCCGGGGTTTCGCGGTTACCCAGCCTGCGCAGGTCGGTCAGCAGTCGCGACACCACCCCCGAGGACGAAATGTAGGTGATTCCGGCCATCGCCAGGATCCCCACGAAATCAAGTCCCAGAAGCCATCCGGCCAAGGCTCCGGGGGTGCCGTTGAGCGCCAGATCCACCCACGCCGACGGCAGATGTTTGCGCATACTGGCGGCGAACTCGGTGACGGAGAACTCCAGGCCCAGGGTCAGCAGCAGCAGGACGACGCCGACCGTCGCGCCGGTCTGGATGAAGTCGACGGCGGAGGGCACCAGGGGCAATCCCCCGTCGCCCAGCGCCAGCCCGGCCAGCAGATACAACGGGATCGGGGACAGCGACACGCGCCGTGCCAGCCCGCCCAAGATGGTCAGGATGACCAGCAGAAGGCCGATCTGCAGCAGGAGAGAAACCGAATCATGCACCTGCTCAACCTTTTTCGAAAATATTCTCAACCTGGGTGATGCCAGCGGCGGTCCCGATGACGACCAGAACGTCACCCGGGTTCAGCACTTCGGCCGGCCCCGGCGACGGCAACACCTCCTCGTCGCGCACGACCGCGACGACGGAGGCACCCGTGCGGGTCCGCACCCGGGCGTCGCCCAGGGGGTGGTTGGCGTAGGGGCTGCCGGCTTCCACGGCCACCTGGCCGGCATCGAGCCCGGGAACCTCGTGGGTCAGGTCGGCGAAGCGCTCGGCGATGCGGGGGGCTCCCAGGATCTGCGCCAGCGCCTCGGCCTCCTCCACGTTGAGGTGGAAGAGCGGTTGGGCGGCATCGGGATCCTCGGCCGCATAGAGCACCACCTCGAAGTCCCCGGCCCGCTTGGCGATCACGCCGATGCGGTCGCCCGCGGAGTTGTCGAATTCATATCGCAGCCCCACACCGGGCAGAAGCACTTCGTTGACGTCCATGGTTGGATTCTCGCGGATGCCGTGGGGCTTTGGCGCCGACCTCGCATACTGACCCGCCGACATCGCATCCTGACCCGATGGTGCAGGCCGCAGGGCCGCCGCCTGAGGACCAGGCTCACATCCTGAGCCTGGAAGCAGTCACCGGATCTAGCCGGCCAGATCCAGCAGCTCATCCACCGACCACTGATCGTCGGCGTTCCGACCGTACTTGGTCGCGAGCACCCGACCGTCGGACCCGATCAGAAAATCCCCGGGTAGCCCGAGGTGTTCTTCCCCGACCCCCGCGGCGCCACGCATCGAGCTGAGACCTCTCATGCCGCGCGCGGCCGACGACCAGGTCCGCGGATTCAACAACGCTTTGGGCGAGGACTCGACACCGAATTCGCGGTACAAGTTTTTGCCGGGGTCGGCGATCGTCGCAAAGGGCAGCTTCCCCTGAAACTCGCGCAGCGCTTCGGCGCTCGAATGAAAGACCACCACTTCCCGGATACCCGCGGCAACAATCTCGTCATGCCGCTGGCTGATCGAGCGCATGTGCAGATTACAGATCGGACAACCGGCGAAGCGACGGAACTGCAGGTGCACCATCCGGGCCGGGTCGGGCACTAGCACGGTCGCATCGTGGATATCCGAGAGTTCACGCGAGGTGACAACGTCACCGACTTCGATTTTCGGCATGGCCCAGCCAATCACGTGCCGGTCGAGCACGTCGAGGACGCTCAGCGCGCTGATCGTTGGGCCGGTCTGGTGAGGGCTGCTTCTCAGCTGCGCTTCACCGCACGCGCGCAGATTTCCACCGCGAATCGCTCATCGCGATGGTCCAGCTCTCGGCGGGTGAATTCGTGTGCGCAAAGGCCACGGATCTCACCGGCTGCGGTGAGTGAGTTTCCGTAGGCTCGCATCTCGATATCTGCGGGATCGAAGTTCCGCTCCATGACCATCTGCAACCCCAGTCGGGTAAAGCGCCAGAAATTGTCTGCGTTCCCGTGGTGTCCACAACCGTTGGCACGGAGGGTATCGCCAGCGGGCCGGGGACCGGAATCCTGGTCGGTGACGAACCCAGCGAGATCACCGACCTGCTGTGTGCGTTGACCGATCAGGCACGCAACGCCGAGACGTCGTCGGACGCGCGGGCCCACTTCTTAGAGAAGTACTCGCGTCAGGCGGTCTTCGACGCCTACGACGCCGCGTTCTCGTTGCCCCAGGGTGCGGTCCATTGACTTGCCGCGCGAACTAGCGAAGCATTTGCGGTTCAGCGAGTTTAGGAGTCGGTGAATCACGTGATCGAATCCCCTGGTGCGGGTGACGCGCCCGAATACAGCCATTTCCCGCCTATCGAGGATTACGCGTTTCTTTCCGACTGCGACACGACGGCCTTGGTCGCGCCCGACGGCGGGGTGGAATGGCTGTGCCTGCCGCGGATGGATTCGCCGAGCGTCTTCGGTGCACTGCTGGATCGTGATGCCGGCCGGTTTCGGGTGGCCCCTTCCGGTGTGTCGGTTCCCGCTGCCCGCCGATACATCCCGGGGACCTTGGTGACAGAGACCAGTTGGTGGACCACCGGCGGCTGGCTCGTCGTTACCGACGTCTTGTTGATCGGCCCCTGGCACCACACCACCGAGCGGTCGCCGGGACATCATCGCGCTCCGACCGACTACGAGGCGTCCCATGTGCTGCTCCGTGAGATCCATTGCGTGAACGGCAAGGTTCAGGTCAACATGGAGTGCAGTCCGGTGTTCGATTACGGCCGAACCCCGGTGGAGTGGGCGTATTCCAACGCTGGATACACCGCGGCCGTCGCTACGGCCACCCAGAGGTCACGGAGAAGCTCCGATGCCGTCCAGGTCGAGGCCAACGATTTCCAACTGCGGTTGACGACCGACCTCAACGTCGGGTTCGAGGGCACGTCGGCCACCGCGCGGACGTTACTCAAAGAGGGAGACCGCCGCTTCGTCGCGCTGTCCTGGAGCGACCACGAGCCCCCCCGGACTCTTGCCGAGGCTTCCGACGCCTTGCGATGGACCTGTCATCACTGGCAGCACTGGCTGGATCGCGGCAGGTTTCCCGACCATCGGTGGCGCGGACACCTACAGCGCAGTGCGCTGACGCTCAAGGGTCTGTCATTCGCTCCGACGGGCGCCATTGCGGCCGCTGCGACAACGTCGTTGCCCGAAACCCCTGGCGGTGAACGCAACTGGGACTACCGATACACCTGGATCCGCGACACTGTCGCAACCCTGTGGGCGTTCAACACTCTGCGACTGGACTGGGAGGCCAACGATTTCTTCAACTTCATCGCCGACATAGCCGACGCTGCGGGCGGACATCTGCAGCTGATGTACGGCGTCGGGGGGGAGCGGATTCTCACCGAGACGACGCTGGATCACCTGTCCGGCTACGAGGGTGCTCGACCCGTACGGGTCGGCAACGGGGCCTACAGTCAGCGCCAGCACGACGTGTGGGGTGCGATCGTCAGGGCGATCGAGCTGCACACCGGAGCCCACCGTGTCGAGGATCGCCTGTGGCGCATTGTGCAGACTCAGGTCGAGTGCGCGCTGGAGCATTGGCGGGAGCCCGACCAGGGCATCTGGGAGGTCCGCTCCGGCGCCCAGCACTTCACGTCGTCAAAGGTCGCCTGTTGGATGGCCGCCGACGCCGGTGCACGGATCGCGGATCGACGCGGAGAGGACGCGCTGTCCACGCGGTGGCGCGCCGCTGCCGAGGAGATCAGGGACGACGTGCTCTCCAATGCCCTCGACGAGCGCGGCGTCTTCACCCAGCACTACGACACGAAGGCCCTCGATGCCTCGGTGCTGCTCATCCCGCTATTGGGCTTTCTCCCCGGCAACGATGAACGAGTGCGCAACACCGTGCACGCGATCATCGACGAGCTGACCGAAGACGACATGGTGCTGCGGTACCGAGTCGAGGACACCGAGGACGGCCTGGACGGCGAGGAGGGCACCTTCACCATCTGCTCGTTCTGGCTGGTATCTGCACTGGTGGCGATCGGCGAGTTGCCCAGAGCCCGCGCCCTGTGCGGCAAGCTCCTGGGGGCCGCGAGCCAACTCCAGCTCTACGCCGAGGAGATCGACCCCCGCAGTGGGCGCCATCTGGGTAACTTCCCGCAGGCCTTCACGCACCTGTCGCTGATCAACGCGGTGGCTGCCGTCATCGAAGGCGAGCGGCAGCTCACTGAACCGCGCGAAAGACTCCGGCCCGAATCAAGCGGTACCTAGCGGGAGAACCCGAGCTTAGGCGGCTACTCCGCAGACGGAAGCTGTCGCGAGCCTGCGGGTTCGGCCAGCGCGCGGCTGTCTCTGGCCCCAAGCGGAATGTCCCGTGCACCACTCGAAAGCCCAGCCGCGGGACCTTCGCCGGACGTACCGGCGAGATCATCGCGGATGACCGCGGACTCGACCCGTCCTCTCGTACGCTCATCGTCTCCGCTGAATCCGAGCGCTTGCGGCGACTGGGCGCTGTCCGCCGGGCTGTCCATCGAGTGCACGCTCACTGAGTGCGTGCGCCGCAGCGAGAAGTGGATCTCCTCGACCTCTTCGAACACCTGGCGCGCGGTACGCACGGGGTGAGTGGTGGTGTCGATAGCTTTGGCCACGATCGGGGGTACGAGCGGGCGAATCCAGCGAGCGGCTGACCTGCCGAGGTCGGGCAGGGAGGGGATCACCGGCGGCTGACCACGCTTGGCGACCTCGGACTCGACGCGGGCCGGCAGAGGTTTTTCTTCGCCCGACGGCAGCGCCGCCGCTCTGGCGTCCAACGCTTTTGGTTCGGATAGCTGCCCGCCAACCGGGCCCGCGATCTCCTCTTGTTGCAGTGCCTCCCCTGGTTGCAGTGCCGGAGGGATGCCACCCGTGAGGGCCTGCGTGACGCGACGGCGATGATGCGCGCGGTCGATCTCGTGCTGAGCCTCGACAGCGAGCCGCGCGCTGGCCAGTTGTTGTTCAGCCCAGAGAATCTCGGCGGTCTGCCGAACCTCGCTGCGCTTGACGGCGATCGCAGTGTCAGCCTTGAGTTCGGCATCTTCACGCTCCGCGCGTGCGGAGGCACGCCGATCATGGGCAGTCTCGCCGCGCCACAGTGTGAGGATCAGCGGCAGCAGACTCAACAGCACCGAGAAGGCGATCGTGAACAGTCGCAGTACGAACGGGCCAGGGCTGGCCAACGTATGGTCATTCATCGCGACCCACCGAGCGCCCAGGCCTCGATCTGCGTTGGTGGTGGCGGCTGTACGCGCGTTCGCGAGCTCGAGTTCATCGACAGCAATTGCCGCGTCCAATTCTGGTGCCCGGCGCTCACGCGCGCCGAGAGAATCGTCGAGATCCTGGCGCGCGTCGGCGAGAAGCTCGTTCGCGGTTCGGGTTTCGGGCCCAAGTCCGGGCGTTCCGGTGATGCGGGTCTGCGGGCAGGCCGAGGTCGGGTTGTACTCACAACGAGCCACCACCAGCGCCTCGTCGAGCCTTGCCCGGGACTGTTCAACTGCGACGTCGAGGTCGGTTCGGGCGGTGCGACTCTGGCTCAGATCGTCCGCTGCCTGCGCGACCGCCGGTACGGCGTCGGCAGATCTTGCCGCTGCGTCGTCCAAACTGCGGTCGATCGCTCCGGCGAACACAGCGAGTGCGGCGATCTCTCCGACGAGGACTCCGACCGCAACCGCAATCGCGGCCCGCCCGCTGACGGCCCGCCAACCGCGGATCGGGCCACGGGCGGTGAGCCGAACCGACACAGCGACCAGCACGCCGAAGGCGAGCGCGGACGAAAGAATGGTCGGCACGGACCAACTGGTCGCCGCAGCAAGGGCAAGGCCGGCAACGAGCGCGGCCAACGCGCCGTAGAGCACTGTCATCATGTCAGCGGGCCAGCGCGATTCGAGGGATGGTTCAGCGGCTGAAAAGGCACGCATGCGGACTCCCAACGGACAATAGTGTGACGGTGGCCATAGGCCGGGGCTGTGGAACGAATTCCATGCCATCGCATCGATGCGATCGAGCGGCTACTCATATCGAGCGGGTGCTCATAAGGCCTGCGCAGGCTATGGCGACAGCGCGCTCAGGCGAGTTGTAGCTTTAGTTTACCCCTGCGGCGCCGTCGGTGAAAAATCTGGCGGTGTGTCGGACGACACTGTCTCGAGAGCCTTCTCGAACAGATAGTGAAAGACCATCCACTCATTGCCGTCGCCGTAACCGAAGACCTCCGAACAGAACAGCAGGAACATCCTCCAGCGCTGGAGAGCCACCGACGCGGATGTCGGGCCACCTTCCAGGGCGCGCAGGCAGTCCTCGGTGTTCGCGTCGAGCTTGGCAAGCCACGCTTCCAGAGTTCTGCTGTAATCGCGCCCGTTGATGTCCCAGACGGCGGTCTGCTTCAAATCCGCCGGAAGGAAGTGCTCAAGCAAGTCCCTGCTCGGCATGGTGCCGCCGGCGAAGAAGTACTTCCCCATCCAGTCCGTGGTCTTGAAGTCGTAGGCGAACCGACGATTGCCGAGGATCTGCACCATCATTCGACCGTCGGGTTTCAGCCACGAGCTCAGCTTCCTCAGAACCATCTCGTAGTTCTTCATGTGCTCGAGCATTTCGCACGAGACGATGACATCGAAGGCGCCGCGGAACGAGGGGTCGTCGAATGTGCTTGCGTCCGCTTTGATATTGGTGAATCTGCCTGCGTGCCTGTGATTTCGCGCTTTGATGAAGTCCTGTTGCGTATCGCTGTTGGACAGGAAGGTGACGTGCACTTCTGGATAGTTGTCCAGGATGTGGCCGCCGTGGGAACCCCAGCCGCAGCCAAGGTCCAGCAGCCGAATCGGCCCGCGCTCCTTGACGAGCTCACTGAGTTTCAGATGTTCTTCGAGAAAAGCGTCCAGCATGCCGACTTCGGCGTCGGGGAGGCTCGTCGAGGGCTCCGGAAACAGGCAGCACGAGTACTTGAGGTGCGGCCCCAGCATCAGTTCGAAGAAGGTGGTGGGCACTTCGTAGTGCTGGATATTGGCATCGGCCTGGTGCGTGGCGCCGGCGCTGTTGCGCAGCTTGTCGAAATACTTCTTCTTGTACAACGCCTGCTTTTCGGCGTCGCCTCCACATTCGAACGTCGTGACCCAATTGGCGCACATCCACCGGATCAGCATCCGCAGGACAGCATCGGGGAGAAGGCCGCGCTCTTTGAGGGCCAGGACAGCATTGAACAGGCGTTCCACAGCCAACATCGTGACACACCCGCGATCACGCCTGCCGCCGCCGGTGGCGGAGTGGGGGGCCGGATCCGGCCCCAAGCCCGAAATCTGGCCCTACAACCGAGAAGGGACGTCTCGAGTTCGGGCAAGTTCGCGAAGCTGGCCCGGGGTTCTGACGCAGGAAACTGATCCGGGAAACCAACCCCGGCGAAACTGGCCCAGTGACACTACGTTGCGGTCCGCTTTCCCGCGGTCACCCGGCGGCGCCACGAGCTGGCCGCGGCGCCGATCATCACCAGCGTTGCCGCATAGACCAGGCACTGGAACGGGGTGTTCCCGTACAGGGTGAACGATGCGTTGACCGGGCCGAGCGGCACGTCGCCGACCAGGAGCGCCTGACCACCGCGTTCGGAAGGGATGGCGGTGCGGGTGAGCATCCGGCCGTTCGGAGCCACCAGCACGGAGTCCCAGGCGACGTCGGCTTTCACCATGGCGACCCGGTTCTCGATGGCCCGAAAGACCGTCGAGGCGCTACGGACGTCGGCGATCGAGGCGAAGTCGATACTAGGCGCAAGGATCAGTTGGGCGCCATTGAGCACTTCCCGCCGCGCCGGCCCGTCCGGGAAGTCGATGTCGAAGCAGATGATCATGCCCAGCACGCCCACTGGCGTCCTCAACGTCGGGTAGACGGTGCCGGGCGTGAAGGCTTCCCCCTCGGCAAATACTCGCTTGGTCTTGAGGTAAAGCGCGGCGACCTTCCCGTCCGGGCTCCAGAGCAGAGCAGTGTTGGGCGCCGTGCCGTTTGACGCATCGGGCGTGAAGCCCATGACCAGATAAACACCCGTCTCACGTACAAGGGCGGGAATCCACTCTGTGTGTTTCGTCCGAGGGTCGTAGTTGAGCGTCTCCTCCGGCCACACGACGACCTGCGCACCTTGACCGGCGGCCTGACGAGTCATGCCGCTCAGCTGATCGATCTGGTCCTGGACGCGCTGGTCTTCACTGCGCTCGGGCGAGGTGTTGCCCGCGGAGATGAGGGTCCCGGGTGTTGCGTTGTCCAGGCCGGGTTGCACCGCTGCGACGCGCACGCTGGGTCCCATCCGCGCCGAGACGTCGTTGAAGATGCAAAGGCTGCACGCAATCCAGATTGCCTTCACCGCAACGGGAATGACCACCGACCACAGCAGCACCCGCCGGGGCACGGGCACATCGGCCAGCCCCGGGCGACGCCGGTCCAGCAGCGCGAGGACCACCAGCGCTATCACCGAGTTGATGACCAGGAGAAGCAGATTCAGAGCCGGTGTACCGGTGATGCTGACCGGTTGGACAAGTTGCGGTACCCCGCCGAGTCGGTAGCCGACCCACGAGTTGGTCCCGAGAATCTCGTTGTCCTGAAGGAGGAGGTCAAGGGCCACTCAAATCAACGGAAATTGGACAACAAACCATCGGTAGCCGGTCCGTTCCGCGGATGCCGAAGAAACACTCCAATCGCGAAACTGATTACCCCGCGGCCGATTACCGCCGCAATGATGACACCCGTCGATATCACCGAGGCCTCCAGCAGCCACAGCGCCAGGTAGTAGCCCGTGAAGGCCAGGGCCACTGGAACCGCACTCCAGCGCCGCGGTAGGACGCGGTACTGGGCGACGTACATGGGAACAAACGCGACGACGGTCAGCCACCACAGGTTTCCGAACGGTTGCCAAATCACCACCAGCAGAACAGCACTCAGCAGCGATAGCGCGAGGCCGGCGACGATACGCCGGCCACTGGCGCGCTCCGGTCCATCCGTGGAATCGTGCGAATCTTGCGTAGTGGCTGCGATACCGTTCGCCATGGCGATCAATCCCCCGTCGGTAGACGCCGCACGATGGACGCAGTGTAGAACGCGACATGTTGGACGCGACATGTTGGACGCGACGAAGTTCGCCACGCAACGATGGCGTCCAATTCCCGCGCATTAACAATGGGCCCGTCTACCGCTGGAGTTGCCGGAATCGGAACGTGTTCGCAACGACGACCGGAATCCCGAATACGGGTACGTCGGTCCGCCGACAAACACGGGTAAACGAAACACGTACCGGCACCGTCCGTGTTCTGATGGAAAACTATGGAACCGAGCACCCGCGAGCCAGCCGGGGAAGAGCAACCAGCTGATGCCGGTTACGGCTTCCCAGCCCGGCTGTGGCGCGGTCTAGACAAACATCCGCCGCCCGGCGTCGAGCAACTCCAGCGCTGGCGCAGCCCGCTGCGTGGGCCGTGGCTGACCTCAGTGTTCGGCTTCGTGCTGCTGGTCACTCTGCCCATCGTGATCATCACCGGGCTGCTGTCCTACATCGCCTACGGCCCGCAGTTCGGCCAGGCCATCCCGGGCGATGTCGGCTGGCTCAAACTGCCCACCTTCGATTGGCCCACCAACCCGTCCTGGCTGTACCGGCTCACCCAGGGCCTGCACGTCGGGCTGGGCCTGGTGCTGATCCCCGTGGTCCTGGCCAAGCTGTGGTCGGTGATTCCACGTCTGTTCTCCTGGCCGCCGTCGCGGTCAATCGCGCAGGTGCTGGAACGGGTTTCGCTGCTGATGCTGGTCGGCGGCATTCTGTTCGAGATCGTCACCGGTGTTCTGAACATCCAATACGACTACATATTCGGCTTCAGCTTTTACACAGCTCACTACTACGGCGCGTGGGTGTTCATCGCAGGCTTCGTCATCCACGTCGCCATCAAGTTGCCAAAGATGTGGACGGGTCTGCGGTCGATGTCCATGCGCAGTGTGCTGCGCACCGGGCGGGCCGACACCAAGCCTGAACCATTCGAGCCCGACGGTTTGGTCGCAGCCAACCCCGACCGGCCGACGATCAGCCGGCGCGGGGCGCTCGCGCTGGTTGGCGGGGGAACCGTGCTGATGGCCGTCCTCACGGCAGGCCAGACCATCGGCGGGGTCACCCGGCAGGCGGCCTTGCTGCTGCCCCGCGGCCGCAGCCGCGGCGACGGGCCCAACGATTTTCAGGTCAACCGCACCGCGGCGGCCGCCCGCATCACCCCCGAAGACACCGGCGAGAACTGGCGGCTGACGCTACTCGGCGGCCCGTCACCGGTGACTTTCGATCGGGCCGCGCTGCAGGCCCTGCCCCAGCACACCGCACGGCTGCCGATCGCATGCGTGGAAGGCTGGTCCACCACCGAGAACTGGACTGGTGTGCGGCTACGAGACCTGGCCGAAATCGCCGGGGTTCCATCACCCACATCGGCGAAAGTGAAATCGGTGGAGCGTTACGGAGCCTTCAACCGCGCCACCCTGCAAAGCAATCAGGTCACCGACCCCGATTCCCTGCTGGCGCTCCGAGTCAACGACGCGGAGCTGTCACTTGACCACGGCTATCCGGCGCGGATCATCGTCCCGGCCCTACCCGGTGTGCACAACACCAAATGGGTTGCCTCCATCGACTTTCGGGCGAACTGACATGGGATCCGGGGTTGAAACGTTCCGCCGCATCTACGGGTCACACCCGTTGCACCTGCTGGCGTTGATCGCCTGCTTCGCGTTGTTCGGGTACATCATCGTCACCATCAAGCCGGCCACGCTGTGGAATACCAGCGTCTGGTGGCAGTCGATCGCTGTCTGGTTCGCGGCAGCGATCATCATTCACGACTTGGTGTTGTTCCCGGCCTACTCGCTGGTCGATCGACTGCTCACGTCAACTCGACGCGAGCCCAAACCCGACTCTCCAAGCGTGCCGGTGCTCAACTACCTGCGCATTCCGCTGATGGGTTCAGCTCTGACGCTGGTGGTGTTCCTCCCCGGCATCATCGAGCAGGGCGCTCGGACCTATTTCAACGCGACGGGACAGATTCAGGAGGTGTTCCTCGGTCGGTGGCTGCTGCTCACCGCGGCGATGTTCGCGGTCAGCGCGGTTGCTTACACCGTCAAGATCGCCATGACCCGCCGCGCGACCGGATGAGACGCGCCGCCCGACCGTACGCATGGCGACAACGCCACCCCAAGACACCCCAACCTCTTCGGCGAGTAGCTCAGAGCCCGGTGTCACCGCGGTGCTCGCGCATCGCTGACGCCGAACCTCTCTATAGCGCTCTGACGTGCGTGGCAGGTACAGGATTCGAACCTGTGTAGGCGTAAGCCGACGGATTTACAGTCCGCTCCCATTGGCCGCTCGGGCAACCTGCCTGGGTGCTGCATATAGCGCTCAGCAGGATACAACGAGGACAGGCCTCGGGCACAAACCGGCGGTGGATCGAAGCTTAGCCCGGGGCGGTTTGGCTCTCACCGCGACCTGCGGCGAAGATGGAGCCAAGCACGAACACCACCCGAGGAGGAACGAGTCCCATGGCGGATTCATCGTTTGACGTCGTCAGCAAGGTCGACCGCCAGGAGGTCGACAATGCACTCAACCAAGCCGCCAAGGAGCTGGCCACCCGCTTCGACTTCCGCGGCACCGACACCACGATCGCTTGGCAGGGCGAGGAGGGCATCATCCTGACCTCTTCCACCGAGGAGCGAGTGAAAGCCGCCGTCGACGTCTTCAAGCAGAAACTGATCCGCCGGGACATCTCCATAAAGGCGTTCGACACCGGCGATGCGCAGCCATCCGGCAAGACCTACAAGGTGATCGGCAGCATCAAGCAGGGCATCAGCAGCGAGGACGCCAAGAAGGTCACCAAGCTCATCCGGGATGAGGGCCCCAAGGGCGTCAAGGCGCAGATCCAGGGCGAGGAGATCCGCGTCAGCTCCAAGAAACGCGACGATCTGCAGGCTATTCAGGCACTGCTGCGAGGTGCCGATCTCGACGTCGCGCTGCAGTTCGTCAACTATCGCTGAGTGCTCCGCGGATCTGCGTAACGTCATGGCGGCACGCATGCCGATTTTCCGCCGTAGCGTTACCCAACTCGGGTGGTGAAACCGGTTACCCAACTCGGATGGTCAACCATTGCCAAACCGGCCCTTGAGCCGAGGCCATCGACCTAATGTGATTTCCATGGCACTTGCGCAACGTGATCCCAAAGTCGTAGTCCTCGGGGGCGGATCCTGGGGCACCACCGTCGCCTCGATCTGCGCCCGGCGCGGGCCGACCCTGCAATGGGTTCGTTCCGAGGAAACCGCCGCCGACATCAACGAGCACCACCGCAACACCAGGTACCTGGGCGACGAGGTCGAGCTCGCGCACTCCCTGAAGGCCACCAACGACTTCTCTGAGGCCGCGGCGTGCGCCGACGTGATCGTCATGGGCGTTCCTTCGCACGGTTTCCGTGGGGTGCTCACCGAGCTGGCCAAGGAGCTGAGGCCCTGGGTCCCGGTGGTGTCACTGGTGAAGGGCCTGGAACAGGGCACCAACTATCGGATGAGCCAGATCGTCGACGAACTGCTGCCCGGCCATCCGTCAGGCATCCTGGCCGGACCCAACATCGCCCGTGAGGTCGCCGAAGGCTACGCCGCCGCTGCCGTGCTGGCGATGCCCGACCAGAGTCTGGCGGCCAATCTCGGACAGCTCTTCCGCACCAAAAGGTTCCGGACCTACACCACCGACGACGTCTTGGGCGTCGAGATGGCCGGGGCGCTGAAGAACGTTTACGCGATCGCCGTCGGCATGGGCTATTCGCTCGGTATCGGCGAGAACACCCGGGCAGCGGTGATGACCCGCGCCGTGGCCGAAATGTCGAAGCTGGGGGTGGCCATGGGCGGCAACCGGGACACCTTCGCAGGGCTGGCCGGCATGGGCGACCTGATCGTCACCTGCACCAGCCAGCGCAGCCGCAACCGTCACGTCGGAGAACAGCTCGGCTCGGGCAAGTCCATCGACGAGATCATCGCGGCGATGAACCAGGTGGCCGAGGGCGTCAAAGCGGCCAGCGTGATCATGGAGTTCGCCGACAAGTTCGGGATCACGATGCCCATCGCCCGGGAGGTGGATGGCGTGGTCAACCACGGGTCGACCTTGGAGCAGGCCTACCGCGGGCTAGTCGCCGAGAAACCCGGCCACGAAGTTCACGGTTCCGGTTTCTGAGCGACGCAGACCAGACCATCCAGCAGGGCCCGCCCGGTCAGTTGATGTAGGGACTGGTCCCCTCAGGCCGGGCGAGCAGTGGGTTGAGCTCATTGAGGACGTAGGAGCCCGCGGGGCTTATGACGAACCCCGACAAGTTTCGACTGTCGACGCAGGCAGTCATCATGCCGTCGCCACCGCAGCTCACTGTGCCGAAGCTGAGGCGGCTGTTGGGCGGCAGTTCGTTGACCGGGCCGGTGTACATCGGGGCGGGCGAAACCCCGAACACCGGCACTCCACCTGCGGTGCCGCCGACCAGGTTCGCGCCGTCCGGCCCCCCGGGGATCGGACCGTTGCAGCCGTAGCCACCGGAGCGCTGCAGCATGCACGTCAGCCCCGATGAGCCGAAGACGTAGGCCGACCCGTCGTGAACCGCGTAGTCCTGCGGGTTGGCCGGCGTCAACGCGTTGATGTCGGGAACCGGCGGCGGAGGTGGCGGCGGCGGCTGGGCCGCAGCTAGCCCCGACGCGGTGAGGACACCGGCGGCGGCCAGGCACGCAGAGCCGATAAGTCTGCCGACGAAAATTCTGCTCAGCACCATCACAGACTAGATGTCGTCACAACAGTCGGCATTGTTTCAAAAGGTGAAGCTGCCGCCCGGGCTGATGATAAAGCCGGACTGGTTTGCGGTGTTGATACACGAGGTCATGAACCCATCGGTACCGCAGCTGACGGTGCTGAAGCTCATTCGCGTGTTGGGCGGAAGTGCGGGTGGATCCTCGACCACGCCATACAGCGGGCGGTCGGAGTGGCCGAACCCCGGGCTTCCGGCGGCCGACCCCGTCACCAGGTTGGCGCCATCCGGCGCCCCGGGCAATGGGCCGCTGCAGCCGTAGCCACCGGTCTGCCGATCCATCACGCAGGTGACACCACCCGGGGCGCCGAACGAATACCAGGCGCCGTCCGGCACAGCGAAGTCCATGGGGTTCACCGGCGGTAGCGCATTGACGTCGGGCAATGGCGGCGGGTCGGCCGCCGCGATGCCGGGCAGGGCCAGACCTGCCGCTGCGGCGGCCACCCCGGCGAGAATTCTGATCAGCACGGACCACACCTTAAGCGGTACCTCTCGGAGGTGCAGTACACACAGCCCCCGGGGCCGTATGCCGGCCGGGCCGTATCTAATACAGGCCGGGGCCGGGGCCGCGACCCGCCATCTCCTCAAGCCGCGCGATCCGCTCGGCCATCGGCGGATGCGTGGAGAACAGCTTGCCGATCTTCTCCCCGGCGCGGAACGGGTTAGCGATCATCAGGTGCGCCTGATCGGCCAACTGCGGCTCCGGCGGCAGCGGCGCCTGCTGAACCCCTCCGCTAATCTTGCGCAGCGCGCTGGCCAACGCCAGCGGGTCGCCGGTCAACTCGGCCCCGGACTGATCGGCCTGGTACTCGCGCGATCGTGACACCGCCAGCCGGATGACCGTAGCGGCAATCGGGCCCAGTAACGAAACCAACAGAATTGCGAGAGGATTAGCGCCGCCGCTTCGGTTTCCGCCGAACATGCTCGCGAAAAACGCCAGATTGGCCAGGGCGGTGATCACCGAGGCCATCGCGCCGGCAACGCAGGAGATCAGGATGTCGCGGTTGTACACGTGAGACAGCTCATGGCCGAGCACGGCCCGAAGCTCACGATCGTTGAGGATTCCCAGGATGCCCGTCGTGCAGCACACCGCGGCGTTACGCGGGTTGCGGCCGGTGGCGAACGCGTTGGGCGTTGCAGTATCGCTGATGTAGAGCCGGGGCATGGGCTGACGTGCCGTGGTGGCGAGTTCGCGCACGATCTTGTACATCAGCGGGGCCTGCATCTCGGTGACGGGCTGGGCGTGCATCGCCCGCAGGGCCATCTTGTCGCTGTTGAAGTAAATATAAGCGTTCATGCCTATGGCGAACAGCACCGCCAGGAACATGATGCTGCGCCCGAACATAGCGCCGACACCGACGATCAGACCCGAAAACACCACCAACAACAGGAACGTCTTGGCCCTGTTGGCATGCGGGTGCCAAGTCATCGTGGCTCACCTCCTTGAAGAGCTGCCGACTTGAAAAAGCTGCCGACTCACCAAACCTGAAAAAGTCATCGCTCTAGCCAACGCCCGGGCCGGCCGCGCAGGTTCCTGGCCCCTGGGGAAAACTCAGCCATCCCGGGTGACGGTGTAGTTGACCAGCGTGGCCAACGCCTGGCGCCCGGGCCCGTCGGGCAGCTGGGCAAGCTCCCGCTCGGCCTGCCGGGCATACTCGGCCAGCGTCTCCTTGGCCTTCTCGATGCCCTGCGAGGCGCGTAGCAACAGCAACGCTTCGGCCAGGTCGTCGTCGTCCTCGACCGGACCCGCCAACAACTCGCGCAACCGTTCGGCGCCCGGTCCGGTCTCACGCAGCGCATACAGCACCGGCAGCGTATGCACACCTTCGCGCAGATCAGTCCCCGGCACCTTGCCCGACTCATCAGCATCGCTGTCGATGTCGATGATGTCGTCGGAGATCTGGAAAGCCGTACCCACGATGCCGCCCAGCCGAGCCAACCGCTCGATCTGCTCGTCATCCGCGCCCGAGAACGTCGCACCGAACCGGCCCGAGGCTGCGATCAGACAGGCCGTCTTCTCGTAGACGACCTTGAGGTAGTGATCCACCGAGTCGACCTGGTCAACCGCGCCGCGCGTCTCCCGCATCTGGCCGGTCACCAGCAGCGCGAACGTATCGGAGATGATCCGCACCGCTTCCGGGCCCAGACTCGACACCAGCCGTGACGCCGTCGCGAAGAGATAGTCGCCCGCCAGGATCGCGATGTTATTGCCCCAGCGCGCATTGGCGCTGGGGGCACCGCGACGCATCTGCGCCTCGTCCATCACGTCGTCGTGGTACAGCGTCGCCAAGTGCACCAGTTCGATCACCGAGCCCGCGACTGCCACCTCCCACGCGTCCGGTTCGGGCCCCAACTGGGCAGACAGCACCGTGAACAGTGGCCGAAACCGCTTTCCGCCCGCCTGGAACAGATGCTGGACGGCTTCGGACATCAGGGAGTCTGCCCGACCCAGCTCCTCGGATATCAGTGCCTCGATGCGGGCCACTTCGTCCCGGACATGCTGGGCGAATTGGGCGTCCCCGAAGTCCACTCCCGCCACCACGTTCGCCGGTGTCCTCACACTGCCAACATACTGGGAGACATGGATGGTTCGGGGAGAGGTGGGCCCACGCCCGAGGGGCAGGGCTCCAGCAGCGCTGACGTCGTTGTCATCGGGGCCGGGCCCGCCGGATCGTCGGCGGCGGCGTGGGCTGCGCGCTCCGGTCGCGACGTACTGGTCATCGACTCGGCCCAGTTCCCCCGGGACAAGGCATGCGGCGACGGGCTGACGCCGCGCGCGATCGCCGAGCTCAGGCGCCTCGGGCTGGGCTCCTGGATCGAGGGCAGGATCGCGCACCGCGGATTGCGGATGTCGGGGTTCGGAGCTGACGTCGAGGTGGCGTGGCCAGGGCCTTCCTTCCCGCCGACCAGCAGCGCGGTGCCCCGCACCGAACTCGACGAACGTATCCGTCTGGTGGCCGTCGACGACGGCGTGAAAATGAAGCTTGGCACCAAGGCCGTTGATGTACAACATGATTCGTCGGGCCGAGTCTCGGCGGTGGTACTGAAGTCCGGCGAGACGATCCGGTGCGAGAAACTAATCGTCGCCGACGGCGCCCGCTCGCCACTGGGTCGCGCGCTGGGTCGGCAATGGCACCGGGAGACCGTCTACGGGGTCGCCATCCGCGGCTACATCGCCACCCCGCGCAGCAGCGAACCGTGGATCACCTCGCACCTGGAACTGCGCTCGCCCGAAGGCGCGGTGCTGCCCGGATACGGCTGGATCTTCCCGCTGGGCAATGGTGAGGTGAACATCGGCGTCGGGGCACTGGCGACCGACAAGCGTCCCTCCGACGCCGCCCTACGTCCATTGATGAACCACTACACCGCGCTGCGTCGCGACGAGTGGGACTTTCAGGGCGAACCGCGGGCCGGGCTGTCGGCGCTGCTGCCGATGGGCGGTGCCGCATCGGGAGTGGCCGGCCCCAACTGGATGCTGATCGGCGATGCTGCGGCATGCGTCAATCCGCTGAATGGCGAGGGCATCGACTACGGGTTGGAGACCGGCAGGCTGGCCGCCGAGCTGTTGGGGCTTGACGACTATTCGCGCGCGTGGCCGGCCGTGTTGCACGAGCACTACGCCCGCGGCTTCTCCATCGCCCGCCGGCTGGGGCTGTTGCTGACGTTCCCGCGGTTCCTTCCGGCGACCGGACCGTTGGCGATGCGGTCATCGGCGTTGATGCGGGTGGCGGTGCGGGTGATGGGCAACTTCGTTACCGACGAGGACGAGGACATGGTGGCACGGGCCTGGCGCGTCGCAGGCCGGCTGTCGGGCCGCATCGACGACCGCCGCCCGTTCAGCTGACCCGCGCGTTCTTTCGCCGAGCGCGCGTGTCTGTGCAGCGGCGCGCAGGAATCTAGTGTGCAAATCCGCCCGCTGGCCCGCGCCGAGCGGGACGAAGGTGTCGGTCAGGCCAGCGAGTAGGCGAACCCGCTGACATCGCGGATACTGGCACCGAACACCTCCGGCATCGCGCTGCCGAACAGCAGATCCCCACCATGACAGGTGCCGGCCACCACGCGACCCATGGTGGGCACACCCGCACGCAACAACCTGCGGAAGTACAGCAGGCCCTCGTCTCGCAGGGGATCCAGTTCATTGACCGAAATCACATGTGGCGGAAGGCCGCACAGTTCTTCATCGGTGGCCATCGCGGCCCAGCACGTCGGGTCGCCAGCGTGCGCACCGTCGGGGTCGTAAAGCGATCCGAGCAACGCCGCCTGTTCCCGACTGATGAAGTAACCGTCGTTCTCCTCAAGCGAAGGCAGATCGTCGCAGTGCTCCAGCCACCGGTTCGAGATGAACGGGCACTGCGCATAGAACCCGGCGATCTCGTCGATCCACCCTTCCCGTTTCGCCTTGTGCGCCAACGTCAATGTGAGATTTCCGCCGCCGGACTCCCCGGCAGCGACGAGGTGGGTGACGCCGAGTTCGTCACGGTTGGCACTGACCCATCGGGTGGCCGACGCGCAGTCATTGAGCCCGGCCGGATACGGGTACGCGCCCAATGCGGCACTGGAGTTGCGGAATTCGACGCCGACCACAACGAGCCCTGTCGCCGCGAGATGCTCGCGCAGCCGGATGTAGCAGAGGTCGGCCGCGGTGTTGATCGCCATCCCGCCACCGTGCAGATGCACCACCGCAGGCATCGGCTCGGTGGCGGCGGGGCGGGTGATGTAGAGCGTGATGTCGTTTCCATCGACGCCGATGATGTTCGTCGTGGTAGACGAAACCCCGGCCGGCGCGGCGACCTCGCCGACAAGCGTGTCGAAGATCGCGCCGATACCTTCTTCGCTCATGGCTGCGAACGCGTGCCGCTCCGACAGTGGCGAGTCGACCGTCAGTCCGCTCGAAGGCATCCGGCCTTCCAGTCCGAACCTGGCGAAAGCCTGGACCATCCGTGGATCTGCTCGCGGGTCGGTGCCCAGCGTCGAATCGGGGTCAGCGTGACGTCCGTAGCCCATGGTTGTGACCGTAGTGCCCCTTCGTATGCAGAAATGCCGGTTTCAGGTGCTGCGAGCGCGCAAGTGCAAGACGCCGGGCGGGCACACGCGCGCTCCTGGGAACCTACTTGGTGGCGGCATGCAGAGCGACGATGCCGCCGGACAGGTTGCGCCACGCCACGTCAGTCCAGCCTGACTCCCCGATACGCCGCGCCAGATCCGGCTGATCCGGCCACGCTCGGATCGACTCCGCCAGATACACATACGCGTCCGGGTTGGACGACACCGCAAGAGCGAGCCGCGGGAGCGCCTGCATCAGGTACTCCTTGTACAAGGTGGCAAACAGCGCGTTGGTGGGCGTCGAGAACTCACAAACCACCAGCCGTCCGCCCGGGCGCGTCACCCGCGCCATCTCGCGCAGACCCGCTCGGTGATCGACCACGTTGCGCAGACCGAAGCTGATGGTCACCGCATCGAACACGCCGTCGGCGAACGGTAGCCGGGTCGCGTCGCCCGCCACCTTCGGCACGTCGCGGCCCGCGCCCGCGGCCAGCATGCCGACAGAAAAATCGGCAGCCACGCACCACGCTTCGGAGGCGGCCAACTCCTCGGTCGACACCGCGGTCCCGGCCGCCAGGTCGAGCACCTTGTCGCCGGCCCCGATCCGCAGCGCCTCGCGCGTGGCGCGCCGCCAGAAGCGGTCCTGCCCCAGCGAGAGCACGGTGTTGGTCAAGTCGTAGCGGCGCGCGACACCGTCGAACATCGACGCCACTTCATGGGGATTCTTCTCCAGCGAAGCGCGATTCACGCAGCCGAACGTATCAGGACTGCGGCCGCGGCATCGCTGCGTCGGCCGAGGCGCGGCGATACCCAGGACTGCAAGGCGATACCGAGGACTGCAATCAGGCGGCCCGCAGTCGGCGGGCACCGACCACGGCGTCGTAGTGGCCGAGAAGCTCAGCGCAGATCACCGGCCACGTTCGACCCAGCACAGAGCGGCGCGCCGCCACCGAATAGCGGCGGCGTTCGGCCAGCAGATGGTCGACGGATTCCGGCAGCCGACGTTCGAAGTGGTCGACGGGTAACAGCAGGCCCGTGCGATAGGGCGCGACCAGGTGACGCGGGCCACCCGCATCGGGCGCGATCACCGGCAGCCCCGACGCCATCGCTTCCTGAACGGCCTGACAGAACGTTTCATGCTCGCCGGGATGAACAAAGACGTCCATGCTGGCGTACGCAGTCGACAGTGCCTCTCCGTAGAGGGCGCCGGTGAAAACTGCCCGAGGCAGCGCTGATTCGAGTTTGGACCGATCCACCCCCGCGCCGACAATCACGAGCTGGAGGTCGTCGCGGCTACCGAGCACCGCGAGCCGCTCGACATGCTTCTCCGGGGCCAGGCGCCCGACGAACCCGACGATCGGCTTACCGTCGGGCGACCATGACCGGCGCAGCCGAAGGTCACGGGCCGAGGGCGCGAAACCAGTGAGGTCCACCCCGCGCGCCCACTTGTGGACCCGTGGGATGCCCTGCGCAGAAAGTTTTTCATGGCCGAAGTGGACGGCGCCAGGGTACGGTCCGCGCGCTTGTGTAGCTGCCGGGTCCACCCCCACGCCGCACGCGAGGCAATCCCCATGCCGTAGCTACTCGCAAAGCCCGCAATATCGGTCTGGAACACCGCGACTGTAGGAACATCCAGGTACCGCGCGGCGTGCAGACCTCCGTACCCCAGCAGCGCCGGGGAAGCCAGATGAACCACGTCGGGTTCGAAACCTCCTAGCACGCTGACCATCCGCGGACGGGGCACACCCAGCGGCAGCGACGTCACCTTTGGGAGCATCCTCGACGGCACCCGGTGCACCCGGATCCCCTCGTACACCCGGTCGGCGGCGGGCTGCCCGCGCGGCGTATCCGGGGCGATGACCAGAGTCTCGTGACCGGTGCGACGCAAATGCTCGATCACTTGGAGCACCGAATTGGTGACGCCGTTGACATTCGGAAGGAATGATTCCGCGACGATCGCGACCCTCATGACGCGACAGTGACATCGCCACCTGACGGCGAGGTTGCCGACAGGGATATGCCACACGAATTGCCGGGTGCGGAGAGTTATTCTTCGATATGCGGATTTCCAAGACGGCGCTGTTCGTTGGGTTCCTGGGACTGCTCCTGACCACCGTCGGCTGCTCCCAAAAGGTCATCGGCACAGCCCTTCCCGACCCCGCCAAGGCGCCGCTCGTCCTGAGCGCGGACGGGTACGGGATAGTCGCGGGCTTCGACGACGCTCCCGTCCAGATCGAGATCTCCGCCGAGCCGCAGTGCACGCACTGCGGCGAACTGCAATACGACTTCGGCGACCAACTGGCGTACTACGTCACCGTCGGCAGACTCCAGGTCACCTACCGACCGCTAACGTTCCTGGACGACGACTACGACGGATACTCATCGAAGGTCGCCAACGCTCTGTTCCTGGCAGCGGAACCGGCTGGCGGGGCGGCTGCCACCGGCGCGCAGTTCCAGCGCTTCGTCGAGGACCTCTGGGTCAACCAACAGGCCGGCGGACCTGACTTCACCGGAGACGAACTCCACGACATGGCAGTCAACGCCGGACTACCCGGCCCCGTCGCCGACAACATCGCACGCCAAGACGAGGCCGTCGACATCTTCGACATGGAAGAGGTCAATTTTGAGCTCCTCTTCGAGATCGACCCGATGCAGATCGGCACGCCAACGGTCTATGACCTGGAAGCCGACGAGAAACTCGACGTCGACGACGGCAACTGGCTGGACAAACTCGTCCAGTCTTGAATCACGCCATGGTCGCCCGCTGATCGAGGCGTCGCTCAACCCACCCGGATGCGCCGAGCGCGGCCCCGGCCACCAGCCACCCGAGTACGGCGATCGAACCCGCGGGGATGATCGCCAGCGCGGCGTTGCGGCCCTGCACGCGCACCAGGTCAGGATCATTGGTGTCGTACTCGACATAAATCCGCATGCCAGTGTCAAGTTCCGACGGGTACAGCACGCCGAGCACCGGGCGGTACGTCACCCGGTCTGGCGTGACGAACTCGATGGTCGAACGCCGCGGACCCGCGTCCAGCACATTGGCTTGAGCCACCCCGAGGTGACGTTCAATCTGACCATCGTTGCGCCACGCGCCGAGCACCAGCAGTACCGATTGCAACGTCACCAGACATGCCACCACCACGATGCCGATCCGGATCCGACGCACGATCCTGCCGCCACGAGTCTCACCGGGCAGTCCGGAGAGGTGGGGAACTACGATGCGCCACAGCACTTTCAGGCGATCGAGTAGTGCAGACCAAGCAGCCGCGATTCTCGCTTCGCTCACAGGAGAAGATTCGTTCGCTTCGCTCACAGGGATGCCTTTATCGAAGCGTGCAGCGCCCGCAAGGACGATCTGTCAGCCTTGACCTCCAGCACCCGCATGCCTTCGAACGGCTCACTCAGAGCTCCGGCCAGGTCACCGGCCTCAATCTGCCGGCTCTCGACATGGTAGGCGCGGCACAGGGCACCGACATCGACATCGTGTGGCGTGCCGAAGATGCGCGAGGACACGTCGGTGAACCGCGGGTCGCCCTGCTCGAGCAGTTCGAAGATGCCACCGCCATTGTCGTTTGACACCACGATCGTGAGATTGCGCGGCGTCGGTTCCGTCGGCCCGATCAGCAGACCCGAGCTGTCGTGCACGAAGGTCAAGTCGCCGATCAGCGCGATGGTCCGTCCAACTCCCCCGCCCTCAACCGCCGCTTCGCGTTCAAAAGCCAAGGCGGCTCCGATCGCTGTCGACACCGTTCCGTCGATACCCGCCACGCCGCGGTTGGACCGCACCTTCACACCGGAGCCGGTGAATCCCACCAGTGCCAGATCGCGGACCGGGTTCGACGCACCCAGCACCAGCTGATCGCCGGGCCGCACCGCATCTGCCACCGCCGCCGCGACATGCAGGCCGGTAGTCAGCGAATGGACGGCAAGCTGATCGCGCACCGCGGTGACGGCGTGGCTGTTGGCCTGCGCACAGCGGCCCAGCCAGTCCGCGGACGGAGCACCCGAGGTGACCGCACGGGTGCCGGTGGCCTGTGAGTTTCCCGACACGTCAGGCCAGCGCGGACCTGTGGTCAGTGCGAACACAGGAACCGACGCATCAGCCAGCAGCGCGGAGACCTGACGGTGCAGCGTCGGGCGGCCCAACATGATGACCTGCTTGGGATGCAGCAGCGGCAATGCAAACGGATGTAACGGGTTCTGCGCAGCCGGCGCCGTCGGCTCGGCGACGGTCGGGAGATGCGCCAGATTCCGGTGGACGCCGGCCCCGTGCCCGGCGATGACCACCGTGTCGGCGGTGAGGTCGATCTCCAGGGGCTGGTCGAACCTCGCCGGCGGCGTGTAGGTCCAAGGTTTACCGTCCGGACGGCCTTCTGGGGCATAAGGTCGGCCGGGCACCTCAGAGTCGTCGAGGGCGGGGACCAGCGGCTCGCGCAGGGGGATGTCGAACTGCACCGGGCCGGCATTAGCCGACCGAGACCCTCTGGCCGCCACCAGAACCCGGCAAGTCACTGACCGCCACTGTGCGTTGAGCGCATCGAGTTCGCCGGGCACCGAACCGCGAAGGTCGGACGCCAGCCCGAGGCTGACATTCGCGCGCACCTGGGTGCCGAAGTAACCCAGCTGCTCGAAAGTCTGATTGGCCCCGGTGCCCAGCAGTTCGTAGGGCCGGTTGGCCGACAACACGATCAGCGGCACGCGGCCGTAGTTCGCCTCCACCACCGCCGGGCCCAAGTTGGCCACGGCCGTACCTGACGTCATGGCCACACACACCGGAGCACGCTCCGACGACGCCAAACCGATCGCCAGGAAACCCGCCGTGCGTTCGTCGATTCGCACGTGCAGCCGCAAACGACCAGCGCGGTCCGCGTCGTGCAGCGCGAACGCCAACGGAGCATTGCGCGAGCCCGGACTCAGCACCACGTCGCGTACGCCGCCGCGGATCAGTTCGTCGACGACCACGCGCGACTGTGTCGTCGACGGGTTCATCTCTACAGACTATCGGCGAAGAAATTCAGGATCGCGGTGTTGACCACCTGCGGCTTCTCGATGAACCCGAGGTGACCGGTGCCGGGAATCTCCAGGAAGCGACCGTTGGGCAGCGCCTGGGCCACCTCGCGGCCGAGGTATGAGGGCAGCACCACGTCGTCGGCGAAACCGATGACCAGGGTCGGGGTGGCCACGTTCTGGTAGGCGGCGAGCCGGCTGCTCTGCGGTGCGATCTTCAGGTGGGTCCGCATGCCGGGGGTTGGTTTCTGCGGCCACATCGTGAACATTTCGATCCAGTCGCGAACCGCCCGGTCGTCATTCAAGGTCTTTGACGAAAAACTTTCCAACAGGCGGACTTTCGCTTCGAACTCGACGGGCAACTGCAAACCGGATTCCGCGAGCGCCCGCTCGCCGGACCAGAAGAAGTCGCGGGTGCGGTCGTGGCGGCCGCGGGTGGCCATCAGCACTGCTGATCTGACCAGCTCGGGCCGCGCCACCATGAGCTCTTGGGCGATGTAGGAGCCCATCGACACCCCCACGATCCGTACCGGGGCGAGCCCGAGTTCGTCGATCAGGTCAGCGACATCACCGACCATCGTCTCGGTGGTGAATCCCTCCGCGTTCTCGGTCGCGCCGGTACCGCGATTGTCGAACGTGACGCAACGGTACCCAGCACGAGCGAAAACAGGCACCTGGTGCAGATGCCAGGTGCGACCGGCACCCCCACGACCCGCGATGAACAACACCGGCTCCCCCGAGCCGCGTTCGTCATAAGCCAAATTCACCTCGCCGACGCTACTGGACACGTGATTTCGGCGTGTTTGTCGTCGCTGAGCGACGACAAACACGCCGAAATCGCTGGCGATGGAACCGATCGGCGCCCAACGACGTCCGCTCATACATGCTCGACGCATATCTGCGACGCCACGATGGCGTCATCACCCTGGCACAAGCCCGCGTCGCCGGCCTCAGCCACGCCGCTGTCCAGCGTCGCCTCCGGTCAGGTCACTGGGTACGGTGCGCCCGCGGTGTGTACTTCGCCGACGACCGGCCGTTCACCGACGCTGCGCGCGTACGGGCGGCGGTCTGGAGCTACGGGCCGCAGGCCGTCGGCAGCGGCCTGACAGCAGCGTGGTGGCATGGGCTCACGAAGTTTGCCCCCGATGTCATCGAAATGACCGTGCCTCGAAACAGCAATGGTCGAAAACGCGACGGCTGCCGACCCCGGCGTCGGGATCTCCGCCGTTCAGACATCACGGAACTCAACGGAGTCCGGATGACCAATCTGCCGCTGACCGTCGTGGAGGCTGCTGCCAGGACCGGTGGCGGCGCCAAGCTGATGGATCGGGCGCTGCAGACCCGGATCGACCTACCGACCCTTTGGCAGGCACACCTCCGCCACAAGGGCAGGTACGGATCCCCGCGCGCCAGGAGGCTTCTCCAAGCAGCCGACAACGGTGCCCGATCTGAGGCCGAGCGGGTGCTGCACAAACTGTTGGGCGATGCGGGCATCACCGGATGGAGGGCGAACTACCGTGTCGGCGGCTACCGGGTTGACGTGGGATTCCCTCGAGAAAAGGTGGCCATCGAGGTCGACGGCTTCGCGTTCCACAGCGGCGCGGAGGAGTTCCAGGTCGACCGCACGCGACAAAACAGAATCGTGCTCTTGCAGTGGCAGGTGCTGCGATTCACCTGGCTGGACCTGGTGGAGTACCCGGAGCGGGTGATCGCCGTCATCCGGTCGGCGATTTCGGCGTGAATCTCGTCGCTCAGCGACGACGATCACGCCGAATTCGCCCGAGAGCGGCATCCCACAGCACGCCGGTGGTGGCGGCGAGTGCAGCGGGCTTCATCATCTCCTTGGCCATCATCGCGGTCGCAGTCGCCTTGGTACTTGGGGTCGCCTTCGACATGTGCCCGGAATCGAACGGCGGCTGCGGGTCGTACTCAATGGATAGCTGGATGGCCTTGGCTCTGGCCTCGCCGCCGATTCTGCCGGCCAGCCAAAGCCCCAGATCGATACCCGCCGAAACCCCGGCACAGGTGACGGTCTTGTCGTCGGCGAGCACGATCCGCTCGTCGTCGACGGGCACCGCGCCGAACGTCCGCAACAGCTGCACCGCAGCCCAATGCGAAGTCGCGCGCTTGCCCTCGAGCAGCCCCGCCGCGGCCAGAATCACCGAACCCGAGCACACCGAGGCCGTCCACGTCGACGTCTCATGTGCGCTACGCACCCAGTCGAGCACTTTCTCGTCTCGGGCGTGCGTCATCGTGCTGAACCCGCCCGGAACCAGAACGATGTCGGGCGCAGGTGTTTCGTCGAACGAATGCGTGGCACCGACGAGCAGCACCTCGGAGTCCGCCGCGATCGGCCCCGGCTCGTGCCACACCAACCGAACCTCAGTGTCGGGCAGCCACCGCAGGCTCTCGTAGGGACCAATGAAGTCCAGCGCGGTGTAGCCCGGGTACAGCACTATCGCTACCTGCATGGTTGATCTCCTTCGGTCAGAGCGCCGCGCGCGGTCGGTCAGAGCGCCGTGCGCGCCAAACCCAGTGTTGGCCAGCGAGGCGACGGCGTCCAGACCACGAGTCGCACCGGTGAGGACACATCACGACAAGAGCGGGTGGCACTCGCGCACACGCTCGATCCACCACTGCCTGCGCCCAGCCGGGGCCGCCAGCGTGGCAATGCGCGCCGGGTCGGGTCTCACCATCGCCACCGGCAGGTACCCGTCGACCGGCGTCACCGGCTCGGCGACATCCTCGACGAACAGACCTCCGGTGCCCAGACCGCAGGCGTATGGCAGGCCGGGCAAGCAGGCTG
>Ga0114921_10000117_pt1 | contig 32328 bp, 27 predicted proteins | sample BentaG_FD_87016 | JGI IMG/M metagenome (GOLD analysis project Ga0114921, IMG submission 87016) | Deep subsurface microbial communities from South Atlantic Ocean to uncover new lineages of life (NeLLi) - Benguela_00093 metaG | ecosystem: Environmental > Aquatic > Marine > Oceanic > Sediment ... | reverse complement strand
TTCGGTTCGAACACGGACAGGTGGTGTTCAAGGCGGAGGTCGGTTCGCAATCTCCGGCCGTCGGCCAGATCCAGGGTGTGTGGGTGCACCCCGAATGGCGTGGGCGCGGCATCGGCACCGCGGGGACCGCCACGCTGACCGGCGCAGTCATCGGCAGCGGCCGCATTGCCAGCTTGTATGTCAACAGCTTCAACGCCGTCGCGCGGGCTACCTACGCGCGGATCGGATTCAGTGAGGTGGGAACTTTCGCCACCGTATTGCTGGACTGAACTCCCGGCCGCATACGCTCCACCTCATGGCCGAGCCGGACAGGACAGCTGAGCGCAGGGCAATCGCAGACGCTATCGTTCACGCACTCGAACGCAGACACGAGGTGCTCGACGTGGTGGTCGGCTCCGAGGACTACGACGACGCGCTCGAGGCTATCGCCGACCTGCTGGACACCTCCGAGGTAGCCGCCGAAGCGGTCCTGACGTTGTCATTCGATCGGCTGACCAAGGTGGCGCGCCGCAGGATCGCCGCCGGCCTGGAGAACCTCGGCAGGGAACTGACCTTCACCTCCGCCGAGCGGACCGGCGGATCCGCTCGGCGACTGACGCTGCGACCCTTCGCCGCTGACGCAGACCGGGACATCTTCGCCGCGCGAACCGCCGACATGCGCGTCAAGGGTGACGGCACCGCCGCCCCCGCGGGCGATCTCGGCGACGAGATTCGCGAAGCGGTCGCCCGTGTCGCCGCCGAGGAGGCGGCCTGGTTGGTGGCAGAGGTCCGACGGACGAAGGTCGGCATGGTCTTCGGTGAGCTATCCCACGGTGAGGTCGAAGTACGAGTCTGGATCCATCCTCACCATCGAAAGCAGGGCCACGGTACGGCCGCGCTGCGCACCTCGCGCTCTGAGTTGGCCGCCTACTTCCCGGCCGTTCCCCTGGTCGTGCGGACGCCGGCCGCGGGAACCTAGGTCTGCGGGAACCTAGGTCTGCGGGAACCTGGGTCTGGGGGAATCTGGGTCTGGGGGACCTCTGTTCCGCCCCGACCGGTGCGCCTGCGCCGAAATCGGACTGTTACTTCCTAACATCAGTCCCAATGGCAACATTGACCTCATTAGTAACACGTGCGGCCGGGCTCGCCACGGTAACCGCGTTGGTCGTCACGCTCGGCGCCTGCACACCTCGGCCCGACGGGCCCGAATCCACGGCGGAGGAGTTCTTCGCCGCGCTGGCAGTCGGTGACACTTCGGCGGCAGCTCAGCTCAGCGACCGCCCGGAAGCCGCAAGGGCGACGCTCAACAAGGTGTGGGCGGGCCTACAGGCCACCGGTCTGGACGCGCAGATCCTGAGCGCCAAGTACGCCGAGGACACCGGAACCATCACCTACCGCTACACCTGGCACCTGCCAAAAGACCGCACCTGGACCTACGACGGACAACTCAATATGGCCCGCGAAGAAGGTCACTGGGGCGTTCGATGGAGCGCCACCGGAGTGCACCCGCGGTTGGGCGAGAACCAAACTCTGGTGTTGCGTGCCGACGAGCCACGGCGGGCCTCGGTCAATGAACGTGGCGGCACGGATGTCCTGGTCCCCGGCTATCGCTACAACGTCGCGCTGGATGCCCGTGCAGCGGGTGCTGAGCTCATGGCCACCGCTCGGGTCGTCGCGGGAGCGCTGCACCGGTTCGACGACACCCTGGATCCGCAACGACTCGCCGAGCAGGCCAGCTCGACGACGGGCTCGCTGAGCCTGATCACGCTGCGGCAGGCCGACCACGAAGCGGTTTCGGGCACCATCGGGGCTCTACCGGGGGTGGTGATCACCCCGCAGCCGGAAATTCTTCCTGCCGACGAGGATTTCGCGCCCGCGCTCGTCAACCAGATCAAGGATGCCGTCGCCGGCGATCTGGACGGCGCCCCGGGTTGGCGCGTTGTCACGGTGAATCAGAACGGGGTCGACGTCGACGTCGTCAACGAGGTGCCCGCCCAACCGGCACCTTCGGTGTCGATCAGTCTGGATCGCGCCGTACAGGATGCCGCCCAGCATGCTGTTGACACCACCGGCAATCAGGCCATGATCGTGGTCATCAAACCGTCGAACGGTGAGATCCTGGCCGTCGCCCAGAACGCACCAGCCGACCAGGAGGGGCCGATCGCGACCATGGGCCTGTATCCGCCCGGTTCGACGTTCAAGATCGTCACCGCCGGTGCTGCGATCGAGCGGGACATGGCCACGCCCAACACTCTTCTGGGATGCCCGGGAAAGATGGATATCGGCCACCGCACCGTGCCCAACTACGGTGGTTTCGATCTCGGCACCGTGCCGATGTCGCGTGCGTTCGCCAGCTCGTGCAACACGACATTCGCCGAACTGGCCAGCCGGATGCCCCCGCGCGGGCTCACCCAGGCTGCTGCGCAGTACGGCATCGGGCCGGACTACAACATCGAGGGCATCGACACCATCAGCGGATCGGTGCCACCCACTGTCAACCTCACCGAGCGCACCGAGGACGGGTTCGGTCAGGGCAAGGTGCTGGTCAGCCCTTTCGGGATGGCACTGGCCGCCGCGACCGTCGCTGCAGGCCGCACACCGGTTCCCAGCCTCATCGAGGGGCGGGAAACCGAGATCACCGGTGAAAGCAAGCCCATCGCCGCCAGCGTTGTGGACAGTCTGCGCCCGATGATGCGCCTGGTGGTCACCAACGGCACCGCCAAGGGGCTGGAAGGTGCCGGTGATGTTCGCGGCAAGACCGGCGAAGCCGAGTTCGAGGGCGGATCGCACTCCTGGTTCACCGGCTACCGGGGCGATATGGCGTTTTCGGCGCTGATTGTCGGCGGCGGCAGTTCCGAGTACGCGGTGCGGATGCTCAAGGGCATGCTCGACGAGTTGCCGCCGGGGTATTAGCCGGCTGGATTGCCAGGATCACACCGCGCCGATGTGGTTTGTGCAGTTTGCGGCGGTACCGTGGAAGCTGTCATGACCGAAATCAACCATCTGCCCGCCGGTATTCTGCCCGCCGGTATTCCCACCGATTCAGTCGAGATGCGGATCTCCGACGCCGATCGCAATGGCACGCTGCGCCGTCTGCACAACGCCGTCGCACTCGGGCTGATCGACATCGACGAGTTCGAGGAGCGCTCGGCGCTGGTTTCGAGGGCCAGATTGCGCTCCGACCTCGACACACTGGTCGGCGACCTGCCTGGACCGGGCGCAATCGTCACTTCGGCGGCCGACCGCGTCGAGTTGCGGGGCGTGCTCGGGTCGCTGAAGCGTCAAGGCGAGTGGGTGGTTCCCAGCCGGCTGGCCCTGCACCGGCGTATGGGTTCGGTCGAGCTCGATCTCACGCGCGCACGGTTCGCCGGACCGATCGTTGTCATCGAGCTGGACATGAAGTTCGGCGGCCTGGACCTACGGCTGCCCACAGGCGCGAGTGCCTCGATCGACGACGTCGAGGTCAATGTGGGCAGTGCCCACGACCACCGCAGGGACGCCACCGCCGAAGGGAATCCGCACGTCATCCTCACCGGCAAGGTCGTCTGCGGGTCGGTGGACATTCGCGGTCCCCGCAAGTCCTGGCGGTTCCCGCGGCCGCTTCGTCACACTTAGCGATCCGGCGCTGGGCAGCCACCGGAGCGGCTTCACCCGAAACGGTCCGCACGGCTGATCTCTGTTCGCAGACGCCCAGAGCTGCCTGTTCGTGTCGGTAGCATTGCGTCATGCCAGTAAGAACCGTCCTTCGTCCGGGCGTGGTTTCACCGATGCGGACGGTACCCAAGTCGATCGCACGTCCTGAGTACGTGGGGCGGTCGACCGTGCGCGAGGGCAATGAACCCTGGGTGCAGACGCCCGAGGTGATCGAGAAGATGCGGGTGGCCGGTCAGATCGCCGCCGGTGCGCTCGCCGCGGCCGGCGAGGCCGTCAGGCCCGGGGTGACCACCGACGAACTCGACGGGGTGGCTCACGAATACATGATCGACCACGGCGCATATCCGTCCACGCTGGGCTACAAGGGTTTCCCCAAGTCCTGCTGCACCTCGCTGAACGAGATCATCTGTCACGGAATTCCGGACTCGACGGTGGTCCAGGATGGCGACATCGTCAACATCGACGTCACCGCTTACATCGACGGCGTGCACGGCGACACCAACGCGACGTTTCTGGCGGGCAACGTCTCCGAGGAACACCGCCTGCTCGTCGAGCGCACCCACGAGGCCACCCGACGGGCGATCAAGGCGGTCAAGCCCGGCAGGGCGCTCTCGGTAGTCGGCCGTGTTATCGAGGCATACGCAAATCGCTTCGGCTACAACGTGGTTCGCGACTTCACCGGACACGGTATCGGCACCACGTTCCACAACGGGCTGGTGGTGCTGCACTATGACCAGCCGTCCATTCAGACCGTGCTCGAACCCGGCATGACATTCACCATCGAACCGATGATCAACCTCGGCGCGCTGGACTACGAGATGTGGGACGACGACTGGACCGTGGCCACCAGGGACAAGAAGTGGACGGCACAGTTCGAGCACACGCTGGTCGTCACCGACATCGGCGTGGAGATCCTCACCCAGCTCCAGGCGTAGGGGATAGGTAGCCTGAACAAATGACCATGAGGCAGGTGGCGGGGACGGCTGTGGCGATACTCGTCACTGCCATGCTCGCCGGGTGTTCGCAGCTGGTTACCGGAAGCGCCGAGTGGCCCGGTGTCCGGCTCGAGCGCGCAGTGCTCAACGAGGGAGACTTCGCGCCCGGCGTGCGCTACCAGCGCATCATCAAGGATCGCGGTGAGGCAGATGGTGCGGGCGGCCCGCCGCCGATGCTCTCGTCGCCGCGGGGTTGCACCGATGGGTTGACTCGTGACATCGCTTCCACCGCCTAGCGCGGAGCAGGCAGCGCCGCGGAGTACATGGTGGCCTATGACGGCGCGCGGATAATCATCTCGGTGTTGACCTGGCCGCTGAATCTCGAGCGGTTGGCTGCAACCGCGGAGCGCTGTGCCGAGTACGAGACCTTCTTCGAACCAGCGGACAGGGGCATTCCGGTGACCACGACCCAGCTGGCGTCTCCGCGGCCCGATTCCTTGGTCTACCGGCAGACTATGCGGCTCGGTGCCGCCGAAAGCAGCGTTTACTTTTCTTTCGAGAACGTGGGGATTATGGCGGTTTTCGCCATCGCATTTCCCACGCCGGATCCGTCAATACTCGTCAAAGGCACTCTGCCACAGACATTCTTGGAAATCACCGGGAAGCAGGCCGCACGTGCGGAAGCAGTGTGAGCACCTGCGTCGAGCGTTCAAACCTACCCGGCGGGTCGGCTCCTGCCTGTAGCGTGACGCCGTGCCTGCTGTGCCGTCCGCCACCATCGTCGTCGATGGCTTCGCGGTGCCGGTTGAGGTGGCCGGCCCCGACAAGGGGTCGGTCGTGGTTCTGCTCTGCGCAGCGAACCAGGGTGCCGGCGCGTACGCAGCATTGTGTGAGCGGCTGCACACCGCCTCGCTGAAGACCGTCGTTATCGGTTCGGATCCGCGGTTGACCGACACGGCCGTCATCGGGATTCTCGATAAGCTCGATGTCCGCTGGGCACTGGTGGTCGGCGATCGGCAGGGCGCGGAATTGGCCTGGGAGCTGGCTGCGACTCGGCTCGACCGGTTCACCGGGTTGGTGGTCGTCGATCGCGGCCATCCGCGGGTGGCCGATCGCGCGGGGGTGATCGTTGACGAACGCTGTCCGCCGGTCGAATTGAACACCACGGCGCTCGTCAGCACTAGCGCCGCACGGACGGTGGCCAAAGCCAGCCAGCGGTTCGTCTACGGGGACTACCGGGTCGTCGAGCTGCTTGGCAGACGTAATGCCGCCGATTCGACAGCGCAACTGGCCGCCGAGATCGTGATGCGCACCAGCACCTGGTAGGGACGTTTTAGGGCTCCGCTGAATCTGAGGACGCTTCGGTGCCTGAGGACGGTTCGGCCTCGGCCGACTCCTGCTTGGTCTTGGCGTCCTCGACCTCGTCCGGTGTCCAGGGTTGGGGCAGACCGGGCTGGCCGGGGAACAGGAAGTCCACGAACGCTTTCGCAGTGGGCTGTGGCTCGTGGTTGGCCAGGCCGGGGCGTTCGTTGGCTTCGATGAACACGTAGTCGGTCCGGGTGACATCTGGGACCAGCAGGTCGACCCCGGTCACCGGGATACCGATGGCCTCTGCGGCGGCGACCGCCACCGACCGCAAGTCCGGATGCACGCTGGAGGTGACGTCGTGGATGGTCCCGCCCTGGTGCAGGTTGGCCGTTCGACGAACCCTGAGCCGGGATCCTTCAGGTAGGACTTGGTCGAACGACCAGCCCGCCTCTTTCACGGTGTGCTCGGTGACCGCATCGATCGGAATCTGGGATTCACCGCCGGTGGCGGCCGCACGCCGCCGGCTCTGTGCCTCGATCAGCTCGCGGACGGTATGCCGGCCGGTGCCGGTGACCTCGGCGGGCCTGCGCAGCGCGGCGGCGACCACTCTGCCGTTGATCACCACCAGCCGCAGATCGTCGCCTTCGGCGCGCTGCTCGATCAGGACCTCGGGGTGCTGCTCGCGGGCCCGGGCCAGCGCCGCGTCGAGCTCAGCGTGGTCACGGACCCCCACCGTGATTCCCTTGCCCTGTTCGCCCCGGGTGGGCTTGACGACCACATCGCCGACCTCGGTGAGAAATTCGTGGTCCGCGTCGTCGAACGTGGCCAGCCGACCCTTCGGCACGATGATGCCGGATTCGGAGACGATGCGCCGGGTCAGTCGCTTGTCGTCGCAGCGGCTCATGGCCACTGCGGAGGTGTACTCGGACAACGCTTCCCGAGTGACGACGCTGCGCCCGCCGTGCGAGAGGCGCATCTCGCCGGACTCGGCGTCGAGCACCTCCACCCAGAGCCCACGCCGCAGGGCCTCGTTGGCGATGATCCGCGCGTACGGATTGAGATCGTCCACGGTCTCCGGCGGATGGGTGAACAGCGGTTCGTTGATGGCGTTCTTCCGCTTCACCGCCATCACCGGCACCCGGGTGAACCCGAGTTTTTCGTACAACGCGATCGCTGCGGTGTTGTCGTGTGCCACCGAGAGATCCATGTACGCGCGGTTACGGTCGCGGTAGATCGCGCTGAGGGTGTGGGTCAGAGCCGCGCCCACGCCGGGCAGGGTTGCGGTCGGGTCCACGGCCAATGTCCATAGGCTCGAGCCGTTCTCGGGGTCGCAGAACAGGGCCTGGTGATCCACGCCGGTCACCGTGCCCAGCACGGCGCCATCGTCGTCGCGCACCGCGATGAGGTAGGTGACGGACTCCTGGTGGCGATAGTTATCCCAGATGGCGTCTATGGGCGCGGGCACCATGCCGCAGCGCACGTACACACGATTCATCTCGTCGGCGTCTGAACGGCTGTTCAACGTGCGAACGCTGAAGCCGGCCGACGCGGTCCTGACGTCCTCGCTGTCGGCGAACCTCAGCCGGTAGGTGTGGCTTGGGTCGATGAACAATTCAGCGGGCGCTTTCGCCACCAAGACATGGGGCTCTCGCGCGTAGATGCAGATGTCGCGGCGGCCGTGCCCCTCCTGGCGCAGCACCTCTGCCAGTTTCGTCGGGTTGGCGAACGTTTGGCCGAAAATGAGCCGGCCCCAACCGAGTTCGAGCGCAACGTCCCGGGCCATCGCATCGATCATGTTCGGCGGTGATGCGTCGTGCAGGGCCAGCGTGATTCCCTCGGGGTGGTCCTGATCGGCCTCCGGCTGAGAGGCGTCTTCGGTCACGTCTGGACTCCCGCTCGTTCTGGTCCCAGCGCAGGCCTCGTGGCGACCCTTACGCGCGGTGGTGTTGGGGTGCTCATGCGGCGGGCCCGTTGACACCGTGCCGTTGCAGCCACAACTCGAGCAGCGCGATCTGCCACAACTCGTTGCCCCGCAGCGGCGTGAGCTTGCCGTTGGGGTCACTCAAGAGTCGCTCCACGGCGTCCGGGCGGAACAGCCCACGCTCCTTGGCCTCGGGCGCGTACAACGCGTCGCGAACCAGATCGAGGTAAGGGCCTTCGAGATGGGTGAGCGCGGGCACCGGAAAGTAGCCCTTGGGCCGATCGATCACATCCGCGGGGATCACCTGGCGCGCAGCCTGCTTGAGCACCCCTTTGCCGTCGTGGGCGATCTTGTACTGCGGTGGACAGGTTGCGGCGAGTTCCACTAGTTCGTGGTCGAGGAACGGCACCCGGCCCTCCAGCCCCCACGCCATCGTCATGTTGTCGACCCGCTTGACCGGGTCGTCGACCAACATCACCGTGCTGTCCAGGCGCAGCGCCCGGTCGACGCCGGTTTGCGCACCCCGGCGGGCGAAGTGTTCTGTGACGAAGAGCTCACTGGGATCATCTGGGGTCGCGACCGCTGGGGACACCAGCGAGGCGTAGCCCGATTGGTCCCGATCGAAGAAGGCCCCGCGGTAGCTGGCCACCGAACCTTCCAATGAGGCCGCGGCCGGCTCGCCCATCGGTGGGTACCAGTGGTAGCCGGCGAATACCTCGTCGGCGCCCTGTCCGGACTGCACGACTTTGACGTGCTTGGAGACCTCCTGGCTGAGCAGGTAGAACGCGACGCAATCGTGGCTGACCATCGGCTCGCTCATGGCGGCGATCGCGCCGTCGAGCGCGGGCAGCATGCGTTCGGTACCGATCCGGATCTGGTGGTGATCGGTGGCGAATCTCTTGGCGATGACGTCCGAATACCGGAATTCGTCGCCTTCGACGCCGCCGACCGACTCGAAGCCGATGGAGAACGTCTTCAACCCGTGCTGGCCGGCTTCGGCGAGCAATCCGACGATCAGGCTGGAGTCGACACCGCCCGACAGCAGACAACCGACCGGCACGTCGGCCACCAGCCGTCGCTTGACCGCGAGTCGTAAGGACTCGAGAACCGCCTCCTCCCAGTCCCTTTCGGACCACGACGAGCGTTCATCGATGCGGGTGAAGTCCGGCTCCCAGTACGTCGTGATGGAGGGCTTCTGGTAACCGCCCCGTCCGTCGGGCTCGATCGCCACCAGCGACGCGGGCGGTACCTTGCTGACCCCACGCAGAATCGTGTGCGGTGGCGGCACGACCGAGTGGAACGTCAAGTAGTGGTGCAGAGCCACCTGATCGATCCGGGTGTCGATACCACCGCCGGCCAGCAATGCGGGCAGCGAGGACGCAAATCGGATTCGGTGGGCGTCCTCGGTGATGTACAGCGGTTTGATGCCGAGACGGTCGCGGCCCAGCAACACCCGTCCACTGTCGCGCTCGACAATGGCGAAGGCGAACATGCCCTGGAGGTGGTCGACGAAACGGTCGCCCCAGTGGTGGTAGCCCTTCAGCAGCACCTCGGTATCGCTGTGGGAGAAGAAGCGGTAGCCGTGCCCGCAGAGCTCGTCGCGCAGCTGCTCGTAGTTGTAGATGCAGCCGTTCCAGGCCATCGACAATCCGAGCTCGGAGTCGACCATCGGCTGCCCGCCGGCTTCGGAGAGATCGATGATTCTCAGGCGCCGATGCCCGAGTGCGACGCTGCCCTGGGACCACACGCCTGCGGCATCGGGCCCTCGGGGAGCCATGACCTCGGCCATCGACGCGACGGCGCTGATATCTGGGGTTCTTCCGTCGAGACGTACCTCGCCGGTGGCTCCACACACGTGTTCGATCCTACTCCAGTGTTGACGTTTCCTCGCGCCAGCAGCTGGCCGGACGGGGTCGGCCAACCGGTTGTCGAAAGGCGCATCAGTTCGCCTATTGGTCTGGTGTCCCACCTGTGATCATGGCAGTTTGTGGAGACGTAGGAGCAGGTCCGCCGGAGAGCGCTCCGCGCACGGAGGGGAGAGCACCGATGGGTACACGGGGCATGCTGTCGAGGGCGGACCTCGGGGAACAGGTCGCCTCGGGGGCCGTCGACACCGTGATCGTCGCGTTCTGCGACATGCAAGGCCGGCTGACCGGCAAGCGGGTCTCGGCGAGGCTGTTCGTCGAGGAAGTCGCCGCGCACGGCGCAGAGTGCTGCAACTACCTGCTGGCCGTCGACGTCGACATGAACACGGTCGACGGGTACGCGATCTCCAGTTGGGAGACTGGCTATGGCGACATGGTGATGACCCCGGACTTCACCACTTTGCGGTTGTTGCCGTGGTTGCCTGGCACCGCGATGGTCATGGCGGACCTGTCCTGGAACACCGACGGGCCGGCCGCCTCACCGGTTCGGGAGGCGCCCCGCAGCATCCTGAACCGTCAGCTGGATCGGCTTGCCGCCCGTGGGCTGGTGCCCTACGTGGGCACCGAGTTGGAGTTCATGGTGTTCGACGACAGCTTTCGGTCGGCCTGGCAGGCCGGCTACCACGGCCTGACGTCGGCGACCGACTACAACGTGGACTACGCGATGCACGCATCGACCCGGATGGAACCGCTGCTGCGGGACATTCGCCTCGGTATGGACGGTGCCGGCATGTACTGCGAAGGCGTCAAAGGGGAGTGCAATCTGGGCCAGCAGGAGATCGCGTTCCGCTACGACCACGCGCGAGTGACGTGCGACAACCACACGATCTACAAGAACGGCGCCAAGGAAATCGCCGATCAGCATGCGAAGAGCCTGACGTTCATGGCGAAATATGATGAGCGCGAAGGTAATAGCTGTCACATCCACATCTCCCTGCGAGGCGAAGACGGGTCGGCGGTATTCGCTGATCACGGCGACGAACTGGGGATGTCCGCGATGTTCCGCAGCTTCGTTGCGGGCCAACTGGCGACACTGCGGGAGCTGGCGCTGTTTTACGCGCCGAACGTCAACTCCTACAAGCGTTATGTCGAGGGCAGCTTTGCGCCCACGGCCATCGCCTGGGGGGTCGACAACCGGACCTGCGCCTTGCGGGTGGTCGGCCAGGGCCACGGCATGCGGGTGGAATGTCGTGCCCCCGGTGGCGATGTCAACCAGTACCTGGCGGTGTCGGCCCTGATTGTCGGGGGACTTCACGGGATCGAGCAGGGGCTGGAACTGCCGGAAGCATTGCAGGGCAACGCGTATGTCAGCGGTGTTCCGCGGCTACCGACGACGCTGGCTGAGGCCGTTGAATTGCTGGACAACTCGCAGATCGCGCGGGACGCGTTCGGCGACGACGTCGTCGACCACTACCTGAACAATGCGCGCGTGGAACTCAAGGCGTTCAACGCCGCGGTGACGGACTGGGAGAGGGTGCGTGGCTTCGAACGGCTCTAGGTCTGCTCGCGCCGAGGGACCGAGCGCGGAGGGGCCTAAGATTGGGCTGACCACCTATCTGCAGCCTGCTCAGACCGGCGTATGGGACGTGCGGGCCAGCTTCCTGCCCGCGATCTACTTCGAAGGAGTCGGTCGGGCCGGAGGGATCTCGGTGCTGCTGCCACCGCAGCCTGCTGACGCAGGTACCGCCGGGCGCCTGCTCGACGGCATCGACGGTCTGATCATCACCGGTGGCCGCGATGTCGACCCGGCGGCCTACGGGAGTCCGCGTCACCCGGCGACCGACGAGCCCTTCGCGGACAGCCGTCTACGCGACGCCTTCGAGATCACGCTGCTGCAAGGAGCCCTGAGCCGAGGGATGCCGGTGCTGGGTATCTGCCGCGGTGCGCAAGTGCTCAATGTCGCACTCGGCGGCACGTTGCACCAACATCTGCCCGATGTGCTCGGCCACGCCCACCACCAGCAGGGAAACGCAGTGTTCACCACGTCTTCGGTCAGGACGGTGCCCGGAACCCGGGTCGAGTCTCTCGTGGGTCAGACCGCCGAGGCCCAGTGTTATCACCACCAAGCCATCGATCGGCTGGGGGAGGGGCTGATCGTCAGCGCATCCGACGCCGATGGGGTGGTCGAAGCCGTGGAGATCGACCCGGCCCGGCATCCCCACAGTTGGGTGGTGGCAGTTCAGTGGCACCCCGAAGAGCGTCTTGACGACCTGCGATTGTTCGCCGGCTTGGTGAAGGCCGCGCAGCGGGATGCGACCCGTAAGGCTCAGAAAGTGAACCCATGACATCCAGCGATGTGATCAACCCTGCGACCGAGGAACTGCTGCGTACGGTCGAGCAGACTGATGCCGCCGCAGTAGACGACGCGGTGGCACGCGCGAAGGCGGCCCAACGGAATTGGGCCCGACAAGCCCCCGCCGACCGGGCTGCGGTGCTGAGAGCCTTCGCGGCGGCGGTGGACGCCCATATCGAGGAATTGGCTGAACTCGAAGTAGCCAACTCCGGGCACCCGATCGGCAATGCGCGTTGGGAGGCCGGTCATGTCCGCGACGTACTCCACTACTACTCCGCTACACCGGAGCGCCTGTCCGGCAAGCAAATTCCGGTAGCCGGAGGGTGGAATGTCACGTTCAACGAGCCGATCGGGGTGGTCGGGGTGATCACGCCCTGGAACTTTCCGATGACCATCGCCTCGTGGGGATTCGCCCCGGCGCTCGCGGCGGGCAACGCGGTGCTGGTCAAACCCGCGGAGTGGACTCCGCTGACAACGATCCGGCTCGGCGAACTCGCCATCGCCGCAGGGCTGCCCGCCGATCTGTTTTGCGTGCTGCCCGGCAAGGGTTCGGTGGTCGGGGAACGGTTCGTCAGCCATCCCGACGTCAATAAGATCGTGTTCACCGGGTCCACGGCGGTCGGTAAGCGGGTGATGTCGGGCGCCGCGGATTACGTCAAGCGGGTCACCCTGGAGTTGGGGGGCAAGAGCGCCAACATCGTCTTCGACGATTGTGATCTGGAGCGGGCCGCTGCCACCGCACCGTACGGAGTCTTCGACAACGCTGGGCAGGACTGCTGTGCACGCAGTCGGATTCTTGTGCAGCGCAGCGTCTATGACAGGTTCATGGAGCTCTTCGAACCCGCCGTCAGAGGCGTCGTGGTAGGGGATCCACGTGCGGGCGACACCGAGATGGGTCCCCTGGTTTCCCAAGCCCACTGGAATTCGGTGAAATCATTCGTGCCCGACCACGCGCCCATCGCATTTCAGGGCTCCGCCCCGGCGGGCCCCGGACACTGGTTCCCCCCGACAGTCCTGACACCGCGGCCCGACGACCGCACGGTCACCGAGGAGATCTTCGGGCCGGTCGTGGTGATTCTGCCGTTCGACGACGAAGCCGACGCTATCGCGCTGGCGAACGACTCCGTCTACGGGCTGTCCGGATCGATCTGGACTGACGATCTTTCGCGCGCGCTGCGGGTGTCGCGTGCGGTGGAATCTGGCAACTTGTCGGTGAACTCGCACTCGTCGGTCCGCTACAACACGCCGTTCGGCGGCTTCAAGCAGTCCGGACTGGGGCGCGAACTCGGGCCGGAAGCCGCGATGTCGTTCACCGAGACCAAGAACGTGTTCATAGCTGTTCCAGACGCGCAGGAGGCACCCTGATGGACTTGACCCGACGCCTGGCCGGCAAGGTCGCGGTGATCACCGGGGGTGCTGGCGGCATTGGTCTGGCGACGGCCAAACGGATGCAGGCCGAAGGTGCCATCGTCGTCATCGGTGATATCGACCCCGCGGCGGGCAAGGCCGTCGCGAACGAGATGAACGTCACCTTCGTGCAGGTCGATGTCTCCGACCAGGCCGCAGTCGACAATTTGTTCGACACCGCCGTCGAGGTGCACGGCGGGGTCGACATCGCGTTCAACAATGCGGGGATCTCGCCGCCGGACGACGACCTGATCGAGCACACCGGGCTCGACGCGTGGCAGCGCGTGCAGGACGTAAATCTCAAATCGGTGTTTCTGTGCTGTAAGGCCGCGCTGCGCCACATGGTTCCGCAACACAAGGGCTCGATCATCAACACCGCGTCGTTCGTCGCGATGACGGGGTCGGCGACATCGCAGATCTCCTACACCGCTTCCAAGGGAGGCGTGCTGGCAATGTCGCGCGAGCTCGGTGTGCAGTTCGCCAGGGAGGGCATTCGCGTCAACGCGCTGTGCCCAGGACCGGTGAACACACCGCTGCTCAAGGAGCTGTTCGCCAAGGATCCCGAGCGTGCCGCCCGCAGGCTCGTGCACGTGCCGCTGGGCAGATTCGCCGAACCGTCGGAACTCGCGGCCGCAGTGGCGTTCCTGGCCAGCGACGACGCCTCGTTCATCACCGCATCGTCGTTTCTCGTCGACGGCGGAATCTGTTCTGCCTACGTCACGCCGTTGTAGGTCGGCACTGTGTTGTAGGTCGGGACTGAGCACGTGCCCCGCGAGCGCGCGCTTCTGCACGCCGACGCGCCGGTTAACACCGGCATTTTGCGCGCGCTCGAGCGGGACTACATTTGGCACTGTGGAGGATGAGTCGGTGGTTGAGCTGGCCTCGTCGGCGTTGTCCGACGTGGACACCGCGGGCTGGGCTCAACGCTTCGATCTGGTATCCGACCCACATCGCCTGGAGATCCTGCTGAGCTTGCATCGGGCGCCCGGTATTTGCGTCAGTGACCTCGCTGCCGCGTTAGGGCGATCAGAAAATACTGTCTCGCAGGCACTTCGGATCCTCCGTGGGCAGGGCTGGGTGACCAGTACCCGCACCGGGCGCTCGGTCAATTACCGGTTGGACGACGAGACCGTGCACGACTTGCTGCACTGGATCGGCGCCCGCCACCGCGAACCGCACGGCCCATCGCCACGCCACTGACCGGCAATGCTGCCGCCCGCCGGGGCCACAAACCGGCTGTTCATCTGATCAGCTGGACAGATGTTCAAATGGCGGAATAAGCTCGCAGCGTGAGCGCCCAGTATGTCGCCATGCATATGAGCGACGGCATCGTCAACGCGCAGACCTCGGCGCTGTTCGGGGCTATTGCATTCATTGCACTTGTATTTTGCGGCTGGAAAGCCCGCACCGAACTCGATGAGCGGACCGTGCCTCTGGCGGGCTTGGTCGCGGCCTTCATCTTCGCCGTGCAGATGGTGAACTTTCCGATTCTGCCCGGCGTGAGTGGCCACCTGCTCGGTGGTGCGTTGGCCGCCATCCTCGTTGGGCCGTATACCGGCGCCTTGTGCATCGCGATCGTGTTGGTGGTGCAGTCTCTGCTGTTCGCCGACGGCGGCGTCACCGCATTGGGCATGAACGTGGTCAACATGGCGATCATCGGGGTGGGTGCCGGGTACGGGATCGCGGTGGGGATGTATTCGGTGGCGCGGCGTTCGGCGGCACTTCGTGGGGCCGACCCTCCTCCGACGCGCATCGTCGGCTTGATCGCATTCCTCGCGGGACTCATCGGAACTATCTGCGCGGCAATGGGCTTCGTGCTCGAGTACTCGATCGGCGGAGCCGCTCCGGCGTCCATGGGCACCATCGCGGGCTATATGTTCGTTACCCATGTGCTCATCGGTGTCGGCGAGGGCGTCATCACCGCAGTCACCGTGATGGCCGTGGCGCAGGCCCGCCCCGATCTGGTGTACCTGTTGCGGCGCCACCGAGCAGAGGTTCGGGTATGAGCGGGCGCCGGTCGTTCTGGGTGGCCCTCGCCGCGGCCACCCTGCTAATCGCCGGGGTGGTCTCCTACTTCGCGAGCTCAAGCCCGGATGGTCTGGATTCGACGACACTTCGCGGCTGCGAGGTGGTCAAAACCGCCGCCGGGGAGGACCTGACCGGCGACTGCATCGCGCAGGAGGCCGGCGAACACCACCTCGCCCATTCGCCGCTGGCCGACTATGCGATCGGCGGTCGTGACGGCACCAGCGGGCTCGCGGGAGTGATCGGTGTGCTGGTCACGGTGGTTGTCGCGGGCGGCGGCTTCTGGCTGATCGCCCGTACCCGGCCCGAGGGCAGCAAAGACCCCGCCGCGGCCGAGCCAGGCCGGAGCTAGCCGTGGGCGCGGGAGCGCACCCGCTGTACCGCCACGGCGACTCCGTCGTGCACCGCGCTCCGGCCGAGGTCAAGATCGTCTGTCTGCTGGTCTTCGTGCTGGCCGTGGTCGCCACGTCGCGGGAGATGTTCTGGCCGTACGCGGTCTACGCGCTGATCGTCGTGGTCGTGTGGCGGCTGGCGCGCATCCCGCTTCGGTGGGTTCTGCCTCGGATGCTGATCGAGGCGCCGTTCCTGGTCCTGGCACTGCTACTACCGTTCGCCGAGGGCGGTGACCGAGTCGAGGTCGGCGGGCTGCAGCTGTCGGTGGCTGGGCTGTATGCGGCGTGGGGGATCGTCATCAAGGGCACGCTGGGTGTGGCCGCAGCCCTCACCCTGGCCGCCACCACATCGGCGGCCGAGCTGCCCGCGGCGCTGAGCCGGTTGGGCGTCCCCGCGATGGTGACATCGGTACTCGTGCTGATGATCCGGTACGTCGATCTGCTCGCCGCGGAGGCCGGCCGGATGCGGATGGCGCGGATCTCGCGGGGTGATTCGCCGCGCGCGCTGCACCAGGCGCGGGCCATCGCCACCGGAATCGGTGCGCTGTTCCTCAGGTCCTATGAGCGGGGAGAGCGGGTGTATCACTCGATGCTGTCGAGGGGTTTCGACGGGGAAGTGCCCGACCTGGCAGTGATCGGAGCGCCGCCCAGGGCGATACCGATCCAGTGGGCGTTGACGATGATCCCGGCTGTCGCTGCCGTTATGGTGTCGGCGCTGGCCTGGGTGATCCGATGACCGTCTCCGCCGTCCGGGTCGAAGCCTTGCGGCATGTCTATCCGGACGGGCACGTAGCTCTAGACGGTGTCGACCTCGTCATAGCTCCCGGTGAACGGGTTGCCGTACTCGGGCCCAACGGTGCCGGCAAGACCACGTTGATGCTGCACCTCAACGGTGTTCTCGCCGCTACCTCGGGGGCGGTGCACATTGGCCAAACCTCGGTGAGCCGCAAGAACCTGCAGGATATCCGTCAGCGTGTCGGCCTGGTTTTTCAGGACCCCGACGACCAGCTTTTCATGCCGACCGTTGCTCAGGACGTCGCCTTCGGCCCGGCCAACTTCGGGCTTCGGGGCCGACAGCTCGCCGATCGGGTCGCGCAGGCGCTAGCCGCTGTGTCACTGACCGAACACGCCGACCGCAACCCCACCCACCTGTCGGCGGGTCAACGGCGCCGCGCGGCGCTGGCGACAGTGCTGGCATGTGATCCGCAGATCCTGGTTCTCGACGAACCATCGGCCAATCTCGATCCAGTGGCCAGACGTGAACTGGCCGAGACGCTTTCGGGGCTGGACGCGACGATGCTCATCGTCACCCACGACCTTCCCTACGCCGCCCAGTTGTGCGATCGCGCGGTCGTGGTGGACGGTGGAGTGGTGGTCGCAGACGGCGCTATCAACAAGATCCTCGCCGATGAGCCGTTGCTGGCCGCACACCGTCTGGAACTACCGTGGGGCTTCGCCGTTCACTGAATACTTCGCCTCACCGACTACTGCGCCCAACTCCTCAGTGTCGCCGCGGCGGCGGCCAGGGCGGTTCGCCGCACAGTGCCAGCAAGGCGTTCTCGATCACTTCGGGCAACGCCGGATGAATCCAGTACTGGCCTCGAGCCATGTCGCGCGCGGGGACGTCGAATGCCATCGCCTGGATGACCGGCTGGATGATCGACGACGCCTGGTGTCCCATGATGTGCGCGCCGAGGAGTAGTCCCGTGTCGTCGTCGATGATCAACTTGGCGAACCCGGTGGAATCCTCCATCGCCCAGCCATACCCGACATCGCTGTAGTCCTGCACCTTGGATCGGGTGCGGTAGCCGGCGGCGCGTGCCTCGTTCTCGGTCAGTCCGACCGAAGCGATTTGAGGTTCGGTGAACACTGCCGCCGGCACGTTGCGGTGATTGGCCGGCATCAGGTTGTCGGTGTCGTCCCAGTCCTGCAGCAGGTTGTTTTTGACAACCCGCGCTTCGTGATTGGCGACGTGCTTGAGTTGATAGGGCGAGCAGACGTCGCCGAGCGCGAAGATGTTTCGCGCTGTGCTGCGCTGGAATTCGTCGACCACGACGCGCCCCCCGTCGACCTGGACGCCGACGCGGTGCGCGTCGAGCCGGTCTCCGTTGGGTACCCGCCCGGTAGCGATCAGCAGCCTGTCGCCGTGCAGCGTCGAACCGTCGTCGAGCTTGAGGGTGACGCCGGCCACGTCTGAGTCAGTTCGTCGGCTTCCGTGCACGATATTGCGGCGGCTATGGATCTCCCACTTCCTGGAAGCGATGTCGGTGAACCGTTCGCAGACGGTGTCATCGCTGTGGCTGAGCATCGTGCTGCCGCGCAGCACGATCGTCACCCGGGAGCCCAGCGAGGAGAAGATGTGCGCGAACTCCGTAGCCACAAAGCCGCCGCCCACGATGATGATGTGCTCGGGCAGGTCGGCGATGCGCATGATGGTGTCGCTGGTGTGGTACTCGACTCCGCAGTCGGCGATGGCCGGCGGCACGGTGGGGCGCGCCCCCGCTGCGATCACCACCTGGTCGGCGCTGAACTCATCGCCATCCTCGGTGCGTAACAGATAGCCGCCTCCTGGGGCCCGCGCGGCGAACCGGGCGTGGCTGGCGAACACCTCCACGTTCGGTGAGGAGCGTCGGTAGTCCGCACCGCCGGCCGCCAGTGGGTCGATGCGACCGAACACCCTGGAGACGATGTCGGGCCAGCGCACTGTTTCCAGATGGGTGTCAATACCGAAACGGCTTGACTCGCGGGCTTGTTGGGCCACTCCCGCGGCGTAGACGAACATCTTGGTCGGCAGACACCCGACATTAAGGCAGGTGCCACCGAACACCCCCTGCTCGCAGATGGCCACCCGCTTGTGGTCGTAGCGCTCATCGAGGATCGAGTTGCCTGAGCCGGTGCCGATGATCGCGATGTCGAAGTCAGCCATGCCCTTCACTTTCGTCGGTTTGTATCGGCTTTGCTGAAGTGTCGGCGAGGTGGCTGGTCAGGTACCAGTCCAGCCAGCTGTGCAACTCGGCATAGGCCTGCGCTCGGGAGTCGGGCACCGACAGGAACACGTCGTGTTTGGCCTCGGTGATCGGCGCGATGGTCGTCCGGTTGCCGATGCAACCCGCCCAGCGGGCGATCTGTTTCACGTCGAGCACAGCGTCCCCGCGCCGCATCATCTCGATGGCTCCGATGCCCTCGACTCCCGCGATGTCTTCGGGGGCGTCGCCGACCTCGCGGACGCTGCGGTCCGAGCGCAGCACCAGGTTCGGGACTCCGACGTCGAGACCGCGGTGCAGCCTGGCCTGCCCGCGTCTGATCGCGTGGATCCAGCCGAACGTGACCGGGAAGCCCCCGATCGGTTTCCAGGTCAGGTCGTAGTCGAACTCACCGTGGTAGTCCCGGTGCAGGGTGATGCCGTAACCACCTTCGGTGGGTCGACGCACCACTGTCCGCTTCCGGAGCCGGCCCAGGGCCATGATCGCCGCTGTGGCGGGCGGCATCCGCAGTATCGGGTGTCCATGCAGGTCCAGCCACGGGCTGTTGAGAACCAGCCCGGACACGCCCTTTTCGGGGGTGGCTGCGCGGCGACGCCGATTAAGCCAGAGAGAGACGACCAGGCCGCCGGCCGAGTGGCCGTAGATCAAGATCGGCGCGTCGCACTCCGCGGCGATGGTGTCCAGTGCCCGTTCCAGCTCGGCGTCGTAGCGGGCCAGGTTCGTGGTGAAGTGCGGGGTCTGTCCCTCGCGGTGGGAGCGTCCGCATTTGTGCAGGTCGAGCGCGTAAGGAGCGATCCCGCGGGCGGCGAAGCAATCCGCTAGCTCGGTATTGAAAAAGTAGTCGGTGAATCCGTGAACCATCAGTACGGCGCGCCCGACCGATGTGTCGGGGGCGCCGCGGCGAACCAGCGTCGCTTCGAGCTCGCCCTCGCCATCGGGATCGGGACCCAGGGCGAAGGTGGTCTGCCAGTAGCCGGGCAGCACGTCGGGCTCCCATCCAGACACGACAGCTAGCTTAGTGCCGAACAGCGGGGTCCAGGAGCCGTGTGTGGCGGTCTGCACGGTGTGAGCGACCGTGTCGGGATATCCTGAACACCGGTAAGCCGTGATCAACGGGCAGCGACCACGAAGGACCAGTAAAAGGTGTCTGAACCAGAGAAGACCGACGTCTTGCTGGTAGGTGCAGGCATCATGAGCGCCACCCTCTGCGCGCTGCTGCGTTTGGTGGAGCCCGACTGGTCGATGACGTTGGTGGAACGTCTCGACGGCGCGGCTGCAGAGAGCAGCGACCCGTGGAACAACGCGGGAACCGGCCATTCGGCACTGTGTGAGCTGAACTACACCCCGGAGCGGACCGATGGCTCCATCGACATCACCAAGGCAGTCCACGTCAACGAGCAGTTCCAGGTGTCGCGGCAATTCTGGGCTTACGCGGTTGAGAACGGGGTGCTGCCGGATGTGCGTAACTTCCTGAACCCGATACCGCATGTCAGCTTCGCGCACGGGGCGGAGAACGTCGACTATCTCAAGAGGCGCTACGAGGCGCTCGTCGGCAATCCGCTGTTCGCCACGATGGAGTTCATCGACGATCGCGATGAGTTCACCCGCCGGTTGCCGCTGATGGCCCACGATCGCGATTTCTCCGACCCGGTGGCGCTGAACTGGACGCAGGAGGGCACCGACGTCGACTTCGGTTCGCTCTCGCGGCAGTTGATCGGGTTCGGCGCAGAGCAGGGCATGGCGACGCTGTTCGGTCATGAGGTGCGTAACCTGCGCCAGGAGTCCAACGGCACCTGGACGGTCAAGGTCGTCAACCGGCGCACCGGGGCAACCCGCAAGTTCAACGCCAAGTTCGTCTTCGTCGGTGCCGGCGGTGGTGCCCTTCCGTTGCTCCAGAAGGCGGGCATCAAGGAGGCTAAGGGATTCGGTGGCTTCCCGGTGGGTGGCGAGTTCCTGATCACCGGCAACCAGGTGCTCGCGGCAGCCCATCAGGCCAAGGTGTACGGCTTGCCGCCGCTGGGCGCCCCACCGATGTCGGTGCCGCACCTGGATGCCCGGGTGATCAACGGTAAGTCCTGGCTGCTTTTCGGTCCGTTTGCGGGGTGGTTTCCGAAGTTCCTCAAGCAGGGCAAGATCACCGACCTGCCGTTGTCGGTGAAGCCGAACAACCTGGTGTCGATGCTGGGTGTGGGGCTCACCGAGGGGGGACTGCTGAAGTACCTCATTAGCCAGCTGTTGCTGAGCGAAGGCGCTCGTGTGGACGCGCTTCGTGAATTCGCCCCCGGCGCAGTCGATTCCGATTGGGTGCTCGACGTTGCTGGGCAGCGCGTCCAGGTGATTCGGAAGGCGAAGGGCAAGGGCGGCGTGCTGGAGTTCGGCACCACCGTGTTGTCGGCGGCCGACGGCAGCATCGCCGGCCTGCTCGGCGCGTCCCCGGGCGCATCGACCGCGGTGCCCGCGATGTTCGACGTGATGGAGCGTTGCTTTCCTGATCAGTACCAAGGCTGGCTGCCCAAGCTCAAGGAGATGGTTCCGTCGCTGGGCACCGAGTTGGCCAGCGAGCCAGCGCTTTTCGAGAAAATCTGGGCGCATGGAACCAAGGTGCTCAAGCTCGATGAGCCCGCCGGTGGCGCCCCGGCCACCTCCGGCAACGGGTCGATCGCCGACCCCGAGCATTCCTCCACTGCAGCCAACGCATGACAGCAGCCGAACGATGACGGCAGCGCGGCGGCGCGGCTGGGCCAGGACCGGGATGCCACCGCATATTCCGATGGTGAGGCTGTGACTGCATCCAAACATTCGCCAGCCAAACATTCGCCCGATTCCTCTCCAGCAGGTTTCCCCTTCAGCGCTCTGGTGGGCCACGACCGGCTCCGATTGGCGTTGGTGCTGTGCGCAGTGCGACCTGACATCGGGGGAGTGCTTATCCGGGGAGAGAAGGGCACCGCGAAGTCGACCGCTGTCCGCGGTCTGGCGCAGGTGTTGACCAAGGCTTTCGAGGTGTCCGGCGGAGGTGGCGGGCAGCTCGTTGAACTGCCGATCGGCGCCACCGAGGACCGGGTGGTCGGGTCGCTTGACCTGCAGAAGGTGTTGCGTGATGGTGAGCATGCGTTCTCGCCAGGCCTGCTGGCCCGGGCGCACCAAGGCGTGTTGTACGTCGACGAGGTCAATCTGCTGCACGACCATCTGGTCGATGTCCTGCTGGATGCGGCGGCAATGGGCCGAGTGCATATCGAGCGCGACGGGGTGTCGCACAGCCACGACGCCCGGTTCGTACTGATCGGCACCATGAACCCCGAAGAGGGGGAGTTGCGTCCGCAGTTGCTCGACCGGTTCGGGCTTACCGTCGACGTCCGGGCCTCCCGCGATGTCGACGTGCGGGCCGAGGTGATTCGTGCCCGCCTGGCCTACGAGTCCGATCCGGCGAGCTTCGCCGAGCGGTACGCCGAAGCCGATGCCGAACTCGCTGCCCGCATTTCCCAAGCCCGTGCAGTCCTGCCCGATGTGGTGTTGCCCGACAACGAGTTACGCCGTATCGCAGCGTTGTGTGCGGCTTTCGACGTCGACGGTATGCGCGCCGACCTGGTGGTCGCGCGCACCGCCGTGGCCCATGCTGCGTGGCGGGGAAAAATCACCGTCGATGAAGAGGACATCCGGGTGGCCGCCGAACTCGCGCTGCCCCACCGTCGCCGCCGGGATCCGTTCGACGACCCGGGTCTGGATCAGGACCGCCTCGACGATGCGATGGAGCAGGCCGGCGAGGCGGCCGACGACCGAGCCGAACCCGAGCCCGAGCCCGATCCATCCGGCGGCGGCGAATCGCTGCCGGGTGCGATGGCTGATGGCCAGGCAGCGCCACAGAAGTCGACGTCGCCGGGAACGCCGAACCGGGCGAGTGCAGCACCGTCGGCGGAATTTCGCACCAAGGCCCTCGTCGTTCCCGGGGTCGGCCAGGGCGCACCGGGCAGGCGGTCGCGTGCACGCAATCGCACCGGCAGGGTCGTCGCGGCCACCGAACCCGAAGCCGGACACGGCGTACACCTGTTCGCGACGCTGCTGGCTGCAGCGGGACGGAAGACCCGCCCTGGTCGACTACGTCCCGGCCCCGGCGATGTCCGAGGTGCCGTGCGAGAAGGACGCGAAGGGAACCTGGTGATCTTCGTCGTTGACGCGTCGGGTTCGATGGCCGCCCGCGACCGGATGTCGGCGGTCAGCGGTGCCACATTGTCTCTGCTTCGTGACGCCTACCAGCGCAGGGACAAGGTAGCGGTAATTACCTTTCGCCAGCAGGACGCGCTGGTGTTGCTGCCTCCGACCTCGTCGGTATATATCGCCGGCCGCAGGTTGGCCCGCTTCGACACCGGCGGCAGAACGCCGCTGGCGCAGGGACTGCTGGCGGCCCGCGACATGGTGTTGCGGGAGCGGGCCCGTGACCGGGCGCGCCGCAGCCTCGTGGTGGTGCTCACCGATGGCCGCGCGACCGGTGGGCCCGACCCGCTCGGCCGTGCCCGCATCGCGGCAGCCCGGCTGGTCGCCGAAGGCGCGGCGGCCGTCGTTGTCGATTGTGAAACAGCCTATGTACGACTGGGTTTGGCAGCTGAGTTGGCCAGCCATCTCAATGCCGAATCGGTGCGGCTGGATCAGCTTCGGGCCGACAGCCTGACCGGTCTGGTCAAGGTGCAGGCCGACCGGGGTGCGGCCTGAGAGTGACAAACCTCAGAGTCACGAACCTCAGAGTGCTGAATTAGGTGATGCGATGCCTCAGGGTCAACCGCTGACGGTTCCCCGCGACGGGTTGACGACCCGGGCGCGGCGCAACGCTCCGTTGCTGGCCGTGCATACCGGGCCGGGCAAGGGTAAGTCGACCGCTGCGTTCGGGATGGCCCTGCGGGCCTGGAACCAGGGCTTCGACATCGGGGTGTTCCAGTTCGTCAAGAGCGCCAAATGGAAAGTCGGAGAGGAGGTTGCGCTGCGCGAGCTGGGGCGGGTCCATGAGGAGCGCGGTGTGGGCGGACCGGTCGAATGGCACAAGATGGGCGCCGGGTGGTCGTGGTCACGCAAATCCGGGACCGAGACCGATCATGCGACCGCGGCTGCCGACGGGTGGGCCGAGATCGCGCGTCGATTGGCCGAACAGCGCCACGACTTTTATGTGCTCGACGAGTTCACTTACCCCCTCAAGTGGGGGTGGGTGGACCTGGCGGATGTGGTCGAGGCGCTGCGCACCCGACCGGGTGTCCAGCATGTGGTCATCACCGGCCGTGACGCGCCCGCCAAGCTGCTCGACGCCGCAGACCTGGTCACCGAGATGACCAAGGTGAAGCACCCGATGGACGCCGGTCGCAAGGGCCAGAAGGGTATTGAGTGGTAACGATATGGGGAGAGCGATGGTGAGGGCGCGCACCCACGATCTGCGCGAGAGAGCGCGAAATGACAGCTACCGCGGCGCGTCGGTGTGCAAGCACGCGCGCTCGCGGGGCTCGTGGGCCAGCGGATGAGCGTACCGGCCGTCGTGATCGCCGCACCGGCGTCGGGCAGCGGAAAGACGACCGTTGCCACGGGTCTGATGGGTGCGCTGCGACAGGCCCGTCGCCGGGTGGTGGGGTTCAAGGTGGGTCCGGACTTCATCGACCCGGGCTATCACGCGCTGGCCTCGGGTCGGCCCGGCCGCAACCTCGACCCGGTTCTCGTCGGTGACCCCCTGATCGGTCCGCTGTACCGGCACGGCAGCGAGGGCGCTGACATCGCGGTCATTGAGGGTGTCATGGGCCTGTTCGACGGGCGCATCGGCGCCGCCACTGACATCGCGTCGGGCACTGCCCGGGGCTCCACCGCGCATGTCGCCTCGCTGCTCGGCGCACCGGTGATCCTGGTGGTCGACGCACGCGGACAGAGTCAGAGCGTCGCAGCCCTGCTGCACGGTTTCGCGACGTATGACCCGAGCGTGCGACTCGCCGGGGTGATACTCAACCGCGTCGGATCCGCGCGACATGACGAAGTGCTGCGCCAGGCATGTGCGCAGGCCGGGGTGGCGGTACTGGGATCCATTCCCCGCGCTGACGAGCTGACGGTGCCATCGCGGCACCTTGGGCTGGTCACCGCCGTGGAGCATGGCGACCGGGCCGACGCCGCGGTCGAAGCGATGACGTTGTTGGTCGCCCGCCACGTCGATCTGGATGCGGTGGTGTCGGTCGCGGTTGGCAAGGTCCTCGACAACCCGTGGTCGCCGGAGGTGGCTGAACCGCTCCTGGTCGAACCTTTAGACGGCCCGGTGACCGTGGCGCTGGCCGGGGGCAAGGCGTTCAGCTTCGGCTACACCGAACACGGCGAGATGCTCCGGGCGGCGGGGGGGCGCGTCGTGGGTTTCGACCCGCTGCACGACCCGTTGCCGTCCGGAACATCGGCGCTGGTACTGCCGGGCGGATTCCCCGAACAATTCGGCGCCGAGCTGTCGGCCAACGAACTGGTGCGCGGGCAGATCAATGAGCTGGCCGCGCGCGGCGCACCGATCCACGCCGAATGCGCTGGACTGACGTACCTGGTCGATGACCTTGACGGGCATCCGATGTGCGGAGTGCTGTCGGGATCGGCGTCCTTCTCCGACATGCTGACGTTGGGGTATCGCGACGCGGTCGCGGTGGCAGATTCGTCGCTGCACGCCCTGGGTGACCGTGTGGTCGGCCATGAATTTCACCGGACCAAGGTGCATTTCGCAAGCGCCCCGCGACCGGCATGGCGGTATACCGGCCGCTCGGGCGGGGCTGTCGACGACGGTGCGGTCCAGGGTGGGGTGCACGCCGGCTACCTTCACACCCATCCCGCCGCCCACCCACGGGCAATCGGTCGCTTCATCACCGCCGCCTCAACATTTAAGCTCGCCGGGTGACCGACAACGTCTATCTGGTGGGTCTGCGGCTGGCAGGCAAGCTGGTCGTCGTCGTGGGCGGAGGGACGGTCGCCCAACGACGCCTGCCGCTTCTGGTCTCCAGCGGCGCCGACGTACACGTCATCACCACGAAGGCCACCCCTGCTGTCGAAGCTTTGAGTCGGGAGGAGGCCGGAATCACGCTCACGATTCGCGAATTTCGTGACGGCGATCTGGAAGGCGCCTGGTATGTGATCGCGGCCACCGACGATCCCGACGTCAACGCCGCTGTGGTGGCCGAAGCCGAACGCAGGCATGTGTTCTGTGTGCGTGCCGATGTGGCGCGCGAGGGTACTGCCGTCACACCGGCGTCCTTCGCGTACGAAGGTTTGTCGGTTGGGGTGCTGGCGGGTGGAGAGCACCGCCGGTCGGCTGCCATCCGCTCGGCGATCCATGAGGCGCTGCAGCAGGGTCTCATCGCGAGGGATAGCCAGGTAACTCCCGGCGTATCGCCCGGCAGCGTGGCGTTGGTGGGCGGTGGGCCCGGCGATGCCGAACTCATCACTGTTCGCGGTCGACGCTTTCTGGCCCACGCCGATGTGGTCGTCGCCGATCGACTCGCGCCGCAGGAACTCCTCGCCGAACTGTCACCGGATGTGGAGGTGATCGACGCCGCGAAGATCCCCTACGGCCGGGCGATGGCGCAGGAGGCGATCAACGATGTCCTCATAGACAGAGCCAAGGCGGGCAAGTTCGTCGTCCGACTCAAAGGCGGCGACCCGTTCGTGTTCGCGCGGGGCTATGAAGAGGTCCTTGCGTGCGCGGATGCGGGCATTCCGGTCACTCTGGTGCCGGGTGTGACCAGTGCCATAGCGGTTCCTGCACTTGCCGGAGTTCCCGTGACGCATCGGGCCATCACCCACGAGTTCGCCGTGGTCAGCGGCCATCTTGCCCCTGAGCACCCCGAATCGTTAGTGAATTGGGATGCGCTCGCCGCCATGACGGGCACGATCGTGTTGCTGATGGCGGTTGAGCGGATCGAATTGTTTGCCAAAGTATTGCTCGCAGGCGGCCGACCTGCGGATACTCCGGTTCTGGTGGTCCAGCACGGCACCACTTCGTCACAGCGGACGTTGCTGGCAACGCTTTCCGACGCGCCAGAGCGCATCCGTTCGGACGGTATCCGCCCTCCCGCGATCATCGTGATCGGCGCGGTCGCGGGTTTCGCGGGTTAAAGGATTCTTAAGAGTACTGTAAGGTAACTTCGCATGACGGCTCTCAATGACGCCGAGCGTGCCGCCATCCACCGTGATGCGGGAAGCTGGGGAAGGCGCAGCTCGAATCGAGCACGGCCCGCTGATACCGCTGGTTTGGCTGACGGCGCCGGCGATGCTGCCACGCCACGACCCGGCAAGGCTCCGGCTTGGCTTCCCTCGCGCCGCTTCTTCGCCGCGGTCATCGCGATCGGCGGGATGCAACTCCTGGCCACGATGGACAGCACCGTTGCGATCGTGGCGCTGCCGAGGATTCAGGACGAGCTCAGCCTTTCCGACGCCGGCCGCAGCTGGGTCATCACCGCTTACGTCCTGACGTTCGGCGGGTTGATGCTACTGGGTGGTCGCCTCGGTGACACCATCGGCCGCAAGCGCACCTTCATCGTCGGTGTCGCGCTGTTCACCATCGCGTCCGTTCTGTGTGGAATCGCCTGGGACGAAACTACGTTGGTGACCGCCCGGCTGCTGCAGGGCGTGGGTGCCGCCATTGCCTCGCCGACCGGTCTGGCGCTGATCGCCACGACGTTCCCGAAGGGTCCGGCGCGCAACGCGGCCACGGCGGTCTTCGCGGCGATGACGGGCATCGGCTCGGTCATGGGCCTGGTGGTGGGCGGTGCGCTCACCGAGGTGTCCTGGCGGTGGGCGTTCATGGTGAACGTGCCGATCGGCCTGGTGATGATCTATCTGGCCCGCAAGACGCTGCGGGAGACCAACAAGGAGCGGCTGAAGCTCGACGCCGCGGGTGCGCTGTTGGCCACTATGGGCTGCACCGCCGCAGTGTTCGCCTTCTCGATGGGGCCCGAGCAGGGCTGGATTTCGTCGGTGACGATCGGGTCCGGCATCGCGGCGCTGGCCTGTATGGCCGCGTTCTTCTTCGTCGAACGCACGGCCGAGAACCCGGTTGTGCCGTTCGATCTGTTCCACGACCGAAACCGGGTTGCCACGTTCGCCGCGATCTTCCTCGCCGGCGGCGTGATGTTCACGTTGACTGTGCTGATCGGACTCTACGTCCAGGACATCATGGGTTACAGCGCGCTGCGGGCGGGCATCGGATTCATCCCGTTCGTCATCGCGCTGGGGATCGGCCTGGGCCTGTCCTCGGCGTTGGTGTCGAAGTTCCCGCCGCGGGTGCTGGTTATCGCCGGCGGTGTGCTGGTCCTGGCGGCGATGCTCTACGGCTCGACGCTGGACGCCGGCATTCCCTACTTCCCTAACCTCGTGCTCCCCATCACCGTCGGCGGCTTCGGCATCGGCATGATCGTGGTGCCGCTGACCGTGTCGGCCATCGCCGGCGTCGGCTTCGATCAGATCGGTCCGGTGTCGGCGATCGCGCTGATGTTGCAGAGCCTCGGCGGGCCGGTCGTGCTGGCGATCATCCAGGCGGTCATCACGTCGCGCACCCTGTATCTGGGCGGAACGACCGGCCCGGTGAAGAACATGAACGATGCACAGCTGCACGCGCTGGATCAGGGCTACTCCTACGGCTTGTTGTGGGTCGCGGCGGTCGCGGTCCTCGTGGGCGGTGCGGCGCTGTTCATCGGCTATACCGCCAAGCAGGTGGCGCACGCGCAGGAAGTCAAGGACGCGATCGACGCCGGAGAGTTCTAGCTCATCAACTGACGGGCAGGCGGCCAAACGAGTCGAAGATGCCGATGGGCCTCGACGCGGCCGGCGTAGCCCGGCCGCCTCAGCGCAGGTCGGTTTCTGTGCGAGGCCCGCTCATGCCTTTGGCGCGGTACGTAAGCTAACGAGCCGCGCTGAATTCCCGATGCGCACCGATCAGGACTGGGGACCTTCATGGTCATCGATTACAGCCAGGGCGATACCGCCGAGCAGTACGAAAAGACCAAGCAAGTACCCGTCCGGTCCCGGATTGAGGCGTATTCATTCCTGAAGCACATCGGCGACGTGAAGGGCAGGAAGGTCCTTGACGTCGCGTGCGGGGCGGGGGACTACACCCGCATCTTGCGTTGTGCGGGCGCCGATCCCACGGTGGGGTTCGACATTTCCGAAAAAATGATTGGCCTGGCCCGCGAGCAGGAGGCCCGCGAACCGCTGGGCATCGAGTATTCGGTCGCCGATGCGTGCGCGACCGCGGTGCAACAGGATTTCGACATCGCCGTCGCGGCTTACCTTTTGGTCTATGCGCGAGATCGAGATGAATTCGGCAGGATGTGTCGTGGCCTGGCGTGCCGCGTCAAATCGGGCGGCCGGTTCGTCACCATCACCACCAACCCGGATCTCTACGCGTTTGAACAGGTGCCCGACTACCGCAAGTACGGATTCCAGATAAAGCTGGCCGACACCGCCTACGACGGAGCGCCGATCGAACTGACGGCATTCCTCGACGATGCCCCCCTTGTCATCGAGAACTATTACCTGCCGATCGAGGCATACGAATCCGCCTTTCACGATGCCGGCTTCCGCGATTTCGTCGTCCACATGCCCGAACTCTCCCCTGCCCCCGAAGCCGGCGACGAGGGCGACTACTGGGACGATTACTTGAACTACCCACCTGCGATCGTCATCGAGTGCGTCCGGTCATAACTGCCGCGAAGAGAAGCGTGAACAAGCGCATGCGGCTATTCGACAAGGCGATAGCTGGCCGGTGATCGCCGCGATGACGACCGCGGGGATCGGGCTCGAATCGGTTGGCACAGGGCCTTGTGTTGGCTCCCCTTGTCTTGGCTCCCGTTGTCTGAGCTTCCGTTGTCTTAGCTTCCGTTTCGCCGAATTCACGACCACGGCGCGTGAGGGCAGGAACAATGGCGCCGTGGTTGCGCTGAGCCGACTGCTCGGGGGAGGATCTGTCTGCGACGTGGCGACGGCGCTGACCTATCAGGGCAGCAGGTGGAGTTACGGCGACCTCGGCGCAGTGACCGATGCGTTGACCCGAGCGATGTGCGCGGATCGGTTGTCCGGCGAGCGCGTGGCACTGTTGCTGCCCAACGGGATCGAATTGGTGACCTGCTATCTCGCATGCTTTTCCGCCGGTGTGATCGCAGTTCCGCTGAATACCCGCTATGCGGCGCCTGAGTTGGAAAACGCACTACGAAGAGCTGGTCCTCGCTGGCTGGTGACAGATGTGACTCAGAGTTCCCTGCTGAGCGCTGTCGATGACTCGGTGTTGTGCGGAATCAGAGTGATCACGGTTGGTCAGATCGCATCTCTGACCACCCCACCCGAGGACTCGTACGAGGCGATCGTCGACCGGCCCGCCTTGATCGCGAGCTCCATGCCAGACATCGCCCCAGATTCTCCGGCAGGCATATTCTTCACCTCCGGGTCCAGCGGCCGCCCCAAAGGGGTAGTGCACACTCACCGTTCCGCACTGGCGATATTGACTAGTACCTCGGAGGCGCTCGGTGGTGTGCAATCTGATGACGTTGTGCAGGTTTTCGAACCACTGGTGCATGTCAGTGGATTCATCGCGACGTTTGCAACCCTGCTCGCGGGGGGCACCGTCGCGCTAGACGCTGGCTTCGACATCCGGCGCTATGCAAAGGCTTTGACCGCTAATCGCCCCACGTTGATCTGTACGCACATCGACGTATTGGTCCAGTTACTGCGCCTGCCCGGGGTGTGCCGGGACTGGTTCACCTCGCTGCGCGGGGTCTACGTGGGAGGAGACACGGTCCCGGCGGGCGTGCAGCGCGAATTCCTTCAGTGCAGTGGGTTACCGATCGGCGTCGGATACGGAATGACTGAGGCCATCTGGCTGACGGTGCAGCGCGAACCCAGCACTGCCGGGCAGGGCTGTATTGGACGACCAGTCGGCGGCGCCCAGCTGAGAGTCGAGGAAACAACCAATGAGCTGCTTGTCGCGGGGCCGATGGTCATGCAGGAGTACTGGCAAGATGAGGAGCTCACTGCCGCCACGCTGAAAGACGGCTGGTTCCGCACTGGTGACCTCGGGGAGCGAGACCCCGAAGGGGTGTGGTGGTTCACGGGCAGAATCAAAGACATCATTGTGCGACGCACCTCCAAGATCACGCCCGGCGAGGTTGAGAGCGCGCTAGGCCGGCATCCTGAAGTAGCGATGGCCGCCGTCATCGGAGTGCCAGACCCCGACGAGGGCCAGGTTCCGGTCGCGTTCGTTGTGCCACGCTCTGCAGGTTCGACGTCGGTCGACCAGCTAAAAGAGTTCCTCGCACAACAGATCGCCGCGTACAAGATTCCCGTCCGGATTCACCTACGTTCGACGCTGCCGCTTACCGACAGCGGAAAGTTGATGCGCGGCGACCTACGCGAAGATGGCGCCGAGGAGCTCGGGGCGTAAACATGAACACGGCAACATGAACACAGCGAATTGGCCATCAGCCGTTCCCTTTTCATCACTGTCGACCAGCCCGCGGGCCACGACGACATCACCCACCGCCCACAACGTGGCGCGCGCCGCCGGCTTGCTCCGCGGTGCCGCCAACACCGTCGCCCGAGGTCCGGGCTACGCGGGCGACCACTGGCCGAGCAGGCCCAGCCTGAGTGCACCGGAAAAGCTCGGCAAACCAGTCGATACCCGCTGCTCACAGCCAGAAATAACCGCCTCAGGCCAGCACTGTCCCGGCTACACTTGCCCATCCCCGGATTGAGGTACGACTGCGCAGCGAGGGGACGACTTGGAAGGTCAGCGCAGTCAGTAAGGTTGTCGGCTGTGATCACCCGCATGTCCGAGCTGTTCCTGCGCACTCTCCGGGAGGACCCGGCCGACGCCGAGGTGCCGAGCCACAAGCTATTGATCCGGGCCGGCTACATCAGGCCTATCGGCCCCGGCCTGTACAGCTGGCTACCGCTGGGGTTGAAGGTGCTGCGCAAGATCGAGGCCATCGTCCGTGACGAGATGAACGCGATTGGGGGACAGGAGATCCTGTTCCCGGCGCTGTTGCCGCGTGGCCCCTACGAGGCGTCAAACCGGTGGTCCGAGTACGGCGACGGCGTTTTCCGCCTGAAGGACCGGCGCGGCAACGACTACATGCTGGGGCCGACCCACGAGGAGTTCTTCACGCTGACAGTCAAGGGGGAGTACTCTTCCTACAAGGACTTTCCGCTGCGGCTCTACCAGATCCAGACGAAATACCGTGATGAGGCGCGCCCGCGGGCGGGCATTCTGCGGGGGCGCGAGTTCATCATGAAGGACTCGTACTCCTTCGACATCGACGACGCCGGCCTGGGGAACGCCTATCACGCGCACCGCGGTGCGTACCAGAAGATCTTCGACCGGCTGGCGGTGCGCTACGTCATCGTTTCGGCAGTGTCGGGCGCCATGGGGGGCAGCGCATCAGAGGAGTTTCTGGCAGAGAGCGAGGTCGGAGAGGACACCTATGTTCGCTGTCTCGAGTCCGGATACGCCGCCAATGTCGAAGCCGTGA
>Ga0114921_10000116_pt1 | contig 32388 bp, 36 predicted proteins | sample BentaG_FD_87016 | JGI IMG/M metagenome (GOLD analysis project Ga0114921, IMG submission 87016) | Deep subsurface microbial communities from South Atlantic Ocean to uncover new lineages of life (NeLLi) - Benguela_00093 metaG | ecosystem: Environmental > Aquatic > Marine > Oceanic > Sediment ... | reverse complement strand
TTATCCATCAGAGCGCTGGCAAGGAATTGACCCTGGAGATTGAACGCGCCAAAGAGGTATCCAACGTAAATCTAACCCCGATAGTTAACCCAAGCAGGGGGGTCGGAGTGATAGGCATCTCTCCGAAGACGACCATACGGAGGCTGGGTTTCTTGAGCTCGATTCGGGAGGGATTGGCCCAAACATGGTACTTTACCAGGCTGACCTACTGGGCAATATGGAAGCTAATTACAGGGCAGGTATCGTTGAGGACACTGGGCGGACCGATCATGATCGCCCAGTTAGCAGGACAGGCGGCCAAATTCGGAATGGTCAACTTCCTCATGCTTATGGCCATTGTCTCAGTCAATTTGGGTGCGATCAACCTTTTGCCCATACCCGTCCTGGATGGTGGCCATGTGATATTTCTGTTCTTGGAGAAGGTCAAGGGCAGGCCCTTAAGCGTCAGAGCTAGAGAGCTTTCGCAGCAGATTGGGTTGTTCGTCTTAATCGCCCTGATGATATTTGTCACCGTCAACGATATCATGAGGGCCTTGGGTGGCTAAGGGATGGAAAGAAGGAGGAGCAAGCAGGTCAGGATCGGAAGGGTGGAGGTTGGGGCAGATGCCCCCATCTCGATTCAATCTATGGCCAAGACCGATACCAGGAAGGTACCAGCCACGGTAAATCAGATCAAGAAATTGCAGGAGCTTGGTTGTGAAATAGTCAGGGTTGCAGTTTTGGATAGAAAAGCTTGCCAGGTGCTAGACGAGATTAAAAACCAGATCGAAATTCCCCTGGTAGCCGATATTCATTTCGACTATAAGCTGGCTCTGGCTGCACTAGCAAACGGAGCTGATGGGATCCGTATCAATCCAGGCAATATCGGAGCCAGAGGAAGAATTGTGCAGATCGCAAAGGCGGCTTTAGCCAGAAAAATCCCTATCAGGGTAGGGGTAAATAGCGGTTCCTTGGACAGAGAGAGATACCCTAGTCCCCTGCCTGAGGCCATGGTGGCCAGCGCCGAGGACTGCATCAGGGTCCTGGAGGATTCAGGATTTTATGATATCATCATATCCCTGAAGGCATCCGATGCACCAACCACAATCAGAGCATATCAACTGATGGCAAGCAGATGTGATTATCCCTTCCATCTGGGGATAACGGCCGCAGGCCTACCTCCCGGAGGGACCATCAGGTCAGCCGTAGGAATGGGAACTCTTCTGGCCCAAGGGATCGGTGATACCATTCGGGTAAGCTTAACTGGACCTCCTGAGGAAGAGGTCAGAGCAGGCTGGGAGATCCTGAAGTCACTCGGCCTGCGCACCCACGGGATAGACCTCATGAGTTGTCCAACCTGTGGCAGATGCGAGATAGACCTGATAAAGATAGCCCGGGAAGTCCAAAAGAGATTGGCCCAATTACCAGTTACCAATTACCAGTTACCAGTTAAAGTTGCTGTCATGGGATGTGTGGTCAACGGCCCAGGAGAGGCCGAGGAGGCAGATATCGGTATCGCTGGGGGAAGGAAAGCCGGTATCCTCTTCAAAAAAGGTGAGATATTACGAAAGGTAAAAGAGTCGGATCTTGTTCCCGCACTCCTGGACGAGATAGAAGGCATGATACAGTGATGCGGGATGTAATGGGTCGCTTCGCCCGTTTTGAGCGTTTGATCCGTAGAGGGCACTAAAGAAAAATAAAGGGATCAACGGAAGAAGGAGCTTTCCATGCGCATGTCTCAGGCATTGATACCTACCTTGAAGGAATCGCCAGCAGGGGCTGAGATAATTAGCCATAAATTGATGATCCGCGCCGGGCTGACAAGGATGCTCTCTTCCGGTTTATACTCTTGGCTGCCGCTGGGCTATAAGGTTTTACGCAAGGTCGAGGACATAGTCAGGGAGGAGATGGATAGGGCTGGAGGGCAAGAGGTTTTGCTGCCGATTCTGAGCCCTCAGGAATTATGGCAGCAGAGCGGCAGGTGGGATCTCTACGGGCCGGAGCTGATGAGGGTCAGGGACAGACACGATAGGATCTTCGGTCTTGGCCCCACACACGAAGAGGTGATCACTGACCTCGCTCGGAGGGAGATAGGTTCTTACAGACAACTGCCTATCATCCTCTACCAGATTCAGACCAAATTCAGAGATGAGATCAGGCCGCGCTTTGGGGTTATGCGAGCCCGGGAGTTCAGGATGAAGGATGCTTACAGCTTTGATAAGGACTCGGAGGGATTAGAGAAGAGTTACCAGAAGATGTACCAGGCCTATTGTAGGATCTTTACCCGGTGCGGTCTGGATTGTCGAGCGGTCGAAGCAGATACCGGCCCCATTGGTGGGGAGATCTCGCATGAATTTATGGTCTTATCTGATAGCGGAGAGGATGAGGTAATCTACTGTGATGGGTGCGGATATGCGGCGAACATTAATCGGGCAGAATATGCTAAAGGCAGAAACCAGAGGGAAGAGGTCAGAATTCAGACAAAACCTCTCAAGAAGGTGAAGACGCCTGGGATGAAAACCATCGAGGAGGTAACGACCTTCTTGAAGTGTAAGCCAGAGAATTTAGTTAAGACATTGATCTATGGGATAGATGGGAGGCCCGTGGTCATCCTCATCAGGGGGGACCATCAAATCAACGAATCAAGGCTCGCCGATCTCCTGTGTGCAAGGAACCTGGCTCTGGCTGATGAGGACCTCATTTATAAGGTCACAGGCGCGCCTTTAGGATTTGCTGGTCCTGTTGGCCTGAAGGGTATTGAAATCATAGCCGACTCGGCGGTTGCGGAAATGTCCAACTTCATATCTGGGGCCAACCAGCCCGATATGCATATGCTCAATATCAATATAGATCGAGACTTCAAGACAGATAGGGTAGCTGACATCAGAAGGGTCATCCCCAGAGACCGCTGTCCCAAGTGTGAGCGTGAACTTTCCTTTACGCGGGGCATTGAGGTGGGGCACGTCTTTAAGCTGGGCACCAAGTACAGCCAACGGCTCGGCGCCACATTCTCGGACAGCAAAGGCCATCGGAGGCCAGCCCTCATGGGTTGCTATGGCATCGGGATAGATAGGCTCATTGCGGCCATCATTGAAAAGCATCATGACTCAGAGGGGATAGTCTGGCCTCTGGCTGTGGCCCCCTATCAGGTCTCAATAATTGTGGTGAACTCAGATGATAGCCGACAGGCAGACCTGGGAGAAAAGTTCTATGAACAAATGGTCTCGGAAGGGATAGAGGTTCTCCTCGACGATAAACCCCAGCGCTCCGGGGTGAAGTTTAAGGATGCCGACCTGATAGGGCTGCCGATTCAAGTGATCGTTGGTACTCAGAGCGTAAAGAAAGGCAAAGTGGAGATAAGGTTGCGCGAGAGCGGCCAGGAGTTCAGGGTTCCTCCAGAGGATGTTCTCCCTAAGATTAAATCATTGATTCAAGCTGCAAGATAGACTTCCTTTCTTTTTGCTTGCATTTTACTTATTTATATGTTATTATATTTTAAGTGTTGTGTTTAACTTCGAAGAGTGGGTGCTCCCCACTCTTTTCTTTTAAAGACATCCTATAAAGGTCATGGATAATGATTATTCAGATTACAGACCCAGATTATACAGACAGATGGGTTTTGCGCTTGAATTATCTGTGTGATGTTCATGAATCTATGTAATCCAGGCATAATATCTTTATTCTTATGCATGGACATTGTGCCAGGAGATGGTAATGGGAAAGGTTGTAGAAGGGGTGAAGCGGTTGATTGAGCCTGTCCTGAGAGAAGCGCACATAGAGCTGGTGGATGTAGGGTACAGGCGGGAGGGGAACAACTGGATACTGAGGATATTTATTGACAAGGTTGGGGGAGTTAGAATAGACGACTGTCAAGCAATCTCTCAGAGGGCAAGCCTCCTCCTTGATGATGCCGACATCATCCGCCAACCTTACTTGTTGGAGGTCTCATCTCCAGGTCTGACCAGGCCCTTAAAGGAGGAGAGGGATTTTATCAGGTCCGTTGGAAAATTGATTAAGGTTCGCACACATAAAGCTTTTGCTAATCAAAAGACCTTCATCGGCAGGCTGAGAAGCTACCAAAACGGTATAGTCAAGATAGAGACCAAAGAGGGCAATATTTTAGAGATTCCAAAAGATTCTGTAGCCAGAGCAAACCTGGAGATAGATCACACGGATATACGCAAGTAAAAGAATTGCGAATATTCGCGAATGAAATCAGTGACAATTCGCGTTTTTAAGGAGAAAAAGATGAACCATGAGCTTATGGAGGCATTGTCTGATATCACCAGAGACAAAGGGATAGCACGGGAAGTCTTAATAGACGCTATCGAGGCTGCACTGCTTTCAGCGTATAAGAAAAATTTTGGATTCAGCAAGAATGTAGTCATAGATGTAGATTCGCAAACCGGCGACATCAAAGTCTTTTCGCTGAAGAAGGTAGTCGAGAGACCTTCCGACCTGCAAAGTGAGATGGGCCTGGAAGAAGCAGTGGATGTGAACCCCGAAGCAAAGTTAAGTGATGAGATTAAGATAGAGATGACCCCCAAAAATTTTGGTCGAATTGCCATCCAGACCGCCAAACAGGTGATGATTCAGAAGATTAGGGAGGCGGAGAGGGAAAACATCTATCAGGAGTATAAGGACAGGGTAGGTGAGGTCTGTACCGGGGTCGTGCGGCAACGAGAGTACGGGGCCATCATCATAGATTTAGGAAAGGTCGAGGCCATCCTCCCATTTAAAGAGCAGGCTCATGGAGAGGAGCTCAGGAGTGGAAATAGAATAAAGACCTATATCTTAGAGGTGACAAAGACGAACAGGGGCCCTCAGATATTAGTTTCCAGGAGCCATCCAGACCTGGTGTGTAGACTCTTTGAAGTAGAAGTTCCCGAAATTTACGACGGGGTCGTCAAAATAATGGCAATTGCCAGAGAAGCTGGCAGTCGTACAAAGATTGCCGTCCGGTCGGCTGATGAGAAAGTGGATCCAGTTGGTGCCTGTGTAGGTATGGGAGGTTCCAGAGTGCAATCCATTTGCAAAGAGTTGGGTGGGGAGAAGATAGATATCATCCCCTATAGCGAGGATCCTGCTGTGTTCGTATCTCATGCTCTGAGTCCGGCTGATGTAAGCGAGGTCATCCTTCATGAGAGGGAAAGGGCCATGGAGGCAATTGTTGACTCTGAACAGATATCCCTGGCCATCGGCAAGAAGGGACGGAATGTTCGGCTGGCCGCCAAGTTGACAGGTTGGAAAATCGACGTCAAGAGCCCTGAGGAGATGAAGGAAGCTGCCCTCACGGCCATGAACCTGACGGATCTGTCAGGAGTGGGCTCCAAAACCGCCCAAAGATTAAGGGACTCCGGCTTTGGTAGCATAGGGGATATTGCCAGGGCGAAATTGTCAGGTTTGATTGCGGTGCCCGGCGTCGGCAAGGTGACCGCCAAAAAGATACTCAAGGCTGCCAGGGAGATTGCTGGCCCGATTCAGCCAGAAGAGAGGGGAGGGGAGAAGAAGGAATGAAGGAGGAGAAGGCCAGAAAGGTCATCAAGACTGCTCAATCAATTACCGTAGGGGAATTGGCCCAGAGAATGGGCATCGGGGCCAGCCAGTTGATCAAGAAGTTAATGAGCATCGGGGTTATGGCTACCATCAATCAGCCTCTCGATATAGGTACGGCAAACTCAGCAGCAAAGGATTTTGGCTTCACTATCGAAGAGCTCCTCCCTGTCAGGCAAGAGCCAGTTGTGGAACCAAAGGAAGAGGCTGGCCAGCTTGTTGGGCGACCTCCTGTGGTAACTATTATGGGCCATGTAGACCATGGAAAGACCCTGCTTTTGGATGCCATACGAAAGAGCAACATAGTAGCCACAGAGCATGGTGACATCACTCAACACATCGGAGCATACCAGGTGGGTCTTCCAAGAGGCAATATCACCTTCATAGATACCCCGGGCCATGAGGCCTTCACTGCCATGCGAGCAAGGGGAGCTCAGGTTACCGATGTGGTGGTTCTTGTCGTCGCAGCAGACGACGGAGTTATGCCCCAGACTGTGGAAGCGATAGATCATGCCAGAGCAGCCGGTGTGCCCATTGTGGTGGCCATCAATAAGATCGACCTGCCTAATGCCAATCCTGATAGGGTAAAGGAACAACTAAGAAAATATGACCTAACTCCTGAGGATATGGGAGGGAAGACCATCTGTTGTGAGGTCTCTGCCAAAGAGAAGATCGGCCTGGATAATCTTTCGGACATGCTTCTATTAGAGGCAGAGATGTTGGAACCGAGGGCAGATCCTGCAAAACCTGCCTCCGGGACCGTAATCGAAGCGAGACTCGATAAAAGGAGGGGCCCTGTCGGCACGGTATTGGTCAAGAGCGGGACATTGCGGGTCAGTGACCCACTCATAGCTGGCCTGCACTATGGAAAGGTACGGGCCCTCATCAACGATAGGGGAATGCCAGTGGCTGAAGCTTTACCCTCTATGCCTGTAGAAGTGCTTGGACTTTCCGGCGTTCCTCAGGCCGGCGATTTGTTCCAAGTGGTAGGTAGTGAGAAGGAAGCGCGCCAGATGGGCATCGAGAGGCAAGAGGATAGTAGGACCGAGGAGCTGGCCAGACCCCGGCATATAACATTGGACACCCTATATCAGCAGATCGAGGAAGGGAGGATCGAGGAGCTTGCCCTCATCGTCAAGGGCGACGTTCGAGGCTCTGTAGAAGCCCTAAGCGATTCACTGAAGGATTTGAGCACCAAGGATGTGAGGCTAAATATCATCCACCAGGGTGTGGGCACCATCAATGAGTCTGATGTCGTGTTGGCCTCCGCATCCAATGCCATCTGTATCGGCTTCCACGTCCTTCCCGAGCCGGGCGCTCAGGACCTGGCCAGAAGGGAGGGAGTGGACATTCGAACCTATAGAGTGATCTACGAAGCTGTAGATGATGTAAGAACAGCAATGCTCGGGTTATTGAAGCCTCGATATGAAGAGGTCATAACCGGCAGGGCTGAGGTGCGCCAGGTCATCCGGGTGGCGAAGAAAAATATTGCCGGCTCCTATGTCCTCGAGGGCAAGATACTTAGGAATGTTCCTTGTAGGCTTTTGAGGGACGAAAAACCCATATACAAAGGCCGGGTCGCATCGCTTCGGCGATTCAAGGAAGATGCCAGGGAGGTGGCTACAGGCTTTGAATGTGGTGTCGGCTTAGAAAATTTTGACGACATCCAGGTAAGCGATATCATCATTACCTTCGAGAAGAAGGAAATTCCACCCACTGGATAGGGAGTATCAGTCTGAAGCGTCGGGATTTCAGAACGAGACCTGCCCGCCATCGGCCTGAGCCGAAGGCGACCCGCCTGCTTTGAATTGCGAAGCAAGTCGGGCAGGTGGGAGGCGGGAATGAAGAATGTTTGAATGAAAGAAACCTGTAACCAGTGACCAGATTAAAAGAAAAATGTAAAATAAAAATCAATACTAAATCAAAAAGCAAATATCAAAATGCAAAATGACAAATCAAAATTCAAAATGATTCGAATAATCTAAGTCTTGATATATGTTTGCATTTTAATATTTGTTGGTGTTTGATTTTTGCATTTGGGCGGCGCGTTTTTGCTTGCCCCGTAGATGTTGTGTCATCAACGGGGTTTGCCCCGTAGATATTGTTATCAACGAAGCTTTCGCATAGATTCAAAATGTTTCACATTTTGAATAGGCCGAGCGAAGTGAGGCATATCTTGATCGTCGGGACCTGTAAAATAGAGCTCCATATCCCAGGAGTAAATTCTCTCAAGGCTAAACGCCATGTACTGGAGGGCATCAAGGATAGGGTGAGGGGCAAGTTCAACGTTTCGTTGGCTGAAGTTAATAAACAGGATATCCACCAGAGGGCCACCATAGCTTTAGCCTGTGTCGCTACCACCAGAAGATATGCCAACCAGATACTGGCCAGAGCCATCCATCTAATTGAAAAGAACCCAGATGCCCTTATAATCGATTATGAGATAGAGATGCTATAACAGAGAGTCCATTATGTCTCGCAGGCGAAGTGCAAGGATGGGAAAATTCCTTAAAGAAGAGGTAAGCAAGATCATTCAGCGCCAGATCAAGGACCCAAGAATCGGGTTTGTAACGGTCACAGGTGTGAAGATTACCGACGACCTCAGGTATGCCACGGTCTTCATTACTGTCTATGGTTCTCCAAGTGATAGGAAGAGGACGTTGGCGGGTCTGGAGAACGCCAAGGGCTTCATCCGAGGTCAGATCGGAAGTCGAATAAGGTCGAGGTATACTCCAGAGATCATATTTAAGCTCGATGAGTCCCTAGAGCGTGTAGCCCACATATCAGAGGTCCTGGAAGAGATCAAAAAAGAACAGAATAGATGACAGAAATCGAGAAGATTGTACGGGTTATAAAGGAGAACTCCGCATTCCTCATTACCTCCCACCTCAGTCCGGATGGGGATTCGATTGCCTCTCAGCTGGCCCTTCGCTTAATCCTAAAAAGATTAAAAAAATCTGTAGCCATCGCCAACCATGACCCTGTCCCCGAAGCATATGTTTTCCTCCCGGGGAGCGGGACTATACGGGTAGTGCAAGGTGCATATCCAAGCGGGCCTGCCCGTCACCGGCCTGAGCCAAAGGCGATGGCAGGAGGGCTTGGTGACGAGAAATTTGATGTCGCAGCAATCTTGGATTGTCCGAAATTGTCCAGGGTGGCCAACCTCAACTCTAATATAATCAAAACGATCAAAGAGGCAAAAATTATAATAAACATCGACCATCATCCAGGCAATGAGTGCTTCGGCCATTTGAATTTAGTAGATACCAAGAAATCTGCCGTTGGAGAACAAATCTATGAGCTCATCGAACCTTTGGGTTGCAAGCTCAACGAAGATTTGGCTCTATGCCTTTATGTGGGTATCTTGACCGATACCGGCTCCTTCAAATATCTAAATACTACCACAATGACACATCGAATAGTGGCAGAGCTTCTGGCCACAGGGATTAAGCCACATCAAGTCGCTCAACGGATATACGATACCGCTACCCCATCTTCGATAAGGTTATTGAGCCTGATGTTAACCACCCTGAGGACAAGCCATGACGGCAAGGTAGCGTGGATGTCCATCACCAGGGAGATGTTAGAGGACTCCGGCGTTGATCCTTCACAGACCGAAGGGTTCATCGATCACTGTCGCAGTCTCAAGGATAGCGAAGTAGCCATCCTCTTTATGGAGACCCCGGATGATAAGATTGAGATTAGCTTCAGGTCGAAGAACACCCTAAACGTGGATAGGTTGGCTCGAACCTTCGACGGGGGAGGCCACATTCGGGCCGCCGCCTGCACAATCAATGGGACTCTCGAAGGAGTGGCGCGCAGGGTCCTTGCCGAAGTCAGCAGACAGTTAGGGGCAGGGAAGAGGGATGTCGGATATTGAGAATGCCTCCAATAAATCGGGGAACCTCGATTTGACGCAGCCTTATATCATATCGACAGGTAGGCCAGCGAGAGGTGCCAAGCCCCCTCGAAGTTCATATTTGAAAATCACAGTGGTAACAATTTAATTATCAATTGGCAGGACTCATAGATGTTAATTAGCGCAATACATTGTGTTTCATGAATTCCTGAGATTCAACCTCTATAATTTGGGAGAAAAGATTTGACAGGTTATTAAATCTGGTGAGGTCAAATCGAATGAAGCCCCAAGTCAAGACATGAGACCTTAATGGACATTAATGGTCAGTTCAATGTGGCAGAGAATGAGGTGATAACTTTTTGCCCTTTAAGGGGATAGTTGTCAACTTGAGGAGGAGCAGGGAAAAGCTTTAGATTTCCCGGAGGGGCTAATGAAAGATGCTAACCTGGCCTTTCACTATTCTGAGAGGTTAAAATCAAACTTTTTATTGGTAATGAGGGCAGTAACTGGAATGGACAATCTACTGGGCCAGAGGCTGGAAGGGGCCAAGGGGGTAATGAAGGGCATCTTTTCAGGGCTCCTGGGCGAGATATCAATCGCGAGGAAGTATCTTCCCGAGAGTCAACTCGATTCCATCGAGAATAAGGTATTAGAGGCAGAGGGCAATATGGGACTCTATGGGGTTGAGGAAGTGCTGAATAGCCTCGCCGAGGGGCTTTCGCAGGTCACGACGTTATGCAATAGATACATAAATTTATTGAAAGAAAAGGACTTAATTTAGATGTGGGTTGTGTGATGGATGCAGAACTCCTGAAAGATAAATTTATTGGCTGCATGCTCGGGACCCATGCGGGAGATGCCCTTGGCATGCCCGTTGAGGGATTTAGCCATAAGGCAATAGAGGCCGAGTTCGGGGAGGTCAGGGATATGATCCCGGCGAGGCTTGGAGTCGGCACATATACGGATGATACCGAGATGATGATATCCGTAGCAGAATCTCTTGTTGAAAAGCGTGGGTTCGATGGGAACGATATGGCACGAAGGTTCGTAGAAAATTATAATCCCTCAAGGGGATACGGCGGAGGGACATACCAGGCATTACGATTGCTCAGGTCCGGCATGAGATGGGACGCGGTTGGCGAGAGGATATTCGGGGGAGGCTCCTTTGGAAACGGCTCTGCAATGAGGGTCGCTCCTGTTGGTGTTTTTTGCTATGATAATCCAGATGAGCTCCGAAGGGTTGCCCACCAGTCGAGTCGCATCACTCACTCACACATCCTCGGCCGAGAGGGAGCAGCCCTGCAGGCGTATGCAGTTGCGCTTGCAGTTGGTTCAGACCCAAAGGTTAAACTGGACGCTGAGCAATTCTTGCATAAACTCATCCAGTTCGTATTGCCGGAGGCAAAGGAACTCGAGATAAGGCTTGAAAGGATGATGGACTTGATGGGCGGGTCTGCTGGTAGGGAAGATGTGATAAGGCTTCTCGGCCACGACAGCCGCATATTTAGTTCTGTCCCCACGGCGATCTACGCATTTCTCCGACATTATGAAAGCTTCGAGGAGGCGGTTGTCTATGCCGTCGGTTTAGGGGGCGATACTGATACGATAGGTGCCATGGCAGGGGCTATATCTGGAGGCCGTCATGGGAGAAGTGGTATCCCTTGGAGGTGGCTGAGCCGGCTGGAGGATGGTCAAAGGGGCAGGAGCTACATCGAGGAATTGGCAGAAAGGCTCTGGGGGGTTAAACTGGGAAGATGATAAACGCTGTTCTCTTTCTTGTCACCCTAGGGACGACTTTACTGGCTGGCACCCTGCAGCGCGGAGGCAATCCCTTTCAGGACTTCTCACAGATTCGCCTTGGGGTGCCATTTGCCTTTACGCTCCTTGGCATCCTGGGAGTTCATGAGCTGGGCCACTACTTTATGGCCCGGCGACATAGGGCAAGTGTCTCCCTGCCATACTTCATACCCGCACCTACACTTTTAGGAACCTTCGGGGCGGTCATCAGAATGCGTTCACCCCTTCCTGACAGGAAGGCTCTTCTGGATGTAGGAGCGGCAGGACCCCTGGTCGGCTTTTGTTTCGCTCTTCTCGCTACAATAGTTGGCCTGGACCTCTCAGAGGTTATAGGGACTCCTCCACAAGGGGCTCTGGCTTTAGGGAACTCACTTCTTTTTGCCCTGATTGCTCGAGTTGTAAAGGGACCTCTGGCAGAGGGCTATGACATTCTCCTCCATCCGGTTGCCTTCGCTGGCTGGATTGGTCTGTTGGTCACCAGTATAAACCTCTTCCCGGCCGGTCAACTTGACGGCGGCCATATAACCTATTCCCTGTTTGGCAGGAGGCACTCGCTAATAGCGAAGGGCGCATTTGGGGCGATGTTCTGCCTTGGATTTCTTTGGCCTGGTTGGTTTCTTTGGGCCGGTTTGATCCTCATCCTTGGCCTGAAACATCCACCCCCCTTAGAGGATATACACGAGGTGGACATGAAACGCAAGGTCGTTGGACTGATCGCTTTTCTCATCCTGATTTTGACCTTCGTTCCTGTTCCCTTTGGATATTTAAAGTAGACCGCAGCACTCCGAGAGATTCTCTGGACTACTAAAGCGGATAAAAAGGCTCAAACGCACTGCACTGAAGAATTACCTCAAGGAGACAGAGATGATCGATATTGAAGGTCCAATAAAAGAGGGGTGATAAGGATGGCAAAGAGAAAACGGCCAGTGTTTGATAAATCCAAGGTGGAGGGACCAAAATTAAAGGGCTCAGGACAGTTTTTGAAGAGATGGGAGCGAAGGAAGCTTGATGGCATGGTGGGACGAGGATGGAAAGGGAAGAAGAAGTAAAACTCGTTAGACGCTTTAAGGAATCGCTATTTCCACATGGTGCTTCTAACGGGGTAAAGAGGGGAAAAAGGGATGGAAAGATCCCAAGAGGAGAAAATACACACTGCAGCAAGGCTGTCAAGGAAGTGGTAGGGAAGCGAGACGGATGAAAGCTGAGAGTATGGAAGCAGGACTCCTCGGGGCAGGTGAAATAATTTCAGCAACGTGGCGCCTCTACAGGAGGAACTGGGAGGTTTTAGTTGGTATCGTGGCTTGCCTCTTCCTGCCCATAACAATTGTGGGAACTACCTTAGAGGTCCTGGATCTGCAGGGAATTAGCCTCGCCTGGAGCGCCGTGTCAGCAATTCTGGGATGCCTAATGGCCATTGCCCTGATTACAGCCGTCCATTGGGTCTGGCAAGGTTGGGACATCACTATAGCAGAGGCTTACAGGGTTGCTCCTTCAAGGCTGTGGCCATACCTTTGTGCGACGGTTTTGGCCTCTCTGGCCATCTCGGTCGGGACGCTCCTATTCATCATTCCTGGGCTCGTCTTTTCCGTCTGGTTCGCCTTCGTGGCCTACGTGGTGGTTATCGAGGGGATTAGAGGCGTCTCGGCCCTTTCCAGGAGTAAGAAGTTAGTAGCTGGCAGGTGGTGGGCGGTCTGCTGGCGTCTGGTGACTCCTATCTTTTGCTATACACTTCTCTATATAGCAGCATTCCTGGCGGTGGCTATAATCTTATACGGTGTTCTTAGGAGTGCAGCCGGACAATTTTCCCGACTATCTGACAGGGTGCTCCCTATTCTCTGGAGGAGCTCAGCCATGGCAATAGTTGGTACCTTTGCACTTCCCATCTTTACCATCGTCGGCTTCATCGTGTATGAGAACCTTAAGGAAGGCAGGTAGGGAATGAATGCTGAAGGTCAAAGTCGGGGATATCAATATCTACTGTGAAAGCTGAGAATGACAGAGGTGAGGTTGTGCCCAGGGGGTTCTCTGACAGGGTTGACTGAGAGGGTGAGGTAATCCGAATGTCCAAGGGAAGACAGCGAAAGCTCCAGAGGATGCGAACGCACAAACTTCGGATGCGCCGAAGGAAGATGCGCCACAAGAAGAAAAAATAAACCACGACAATGAAATCCCGGCCGATTATAACAGTTAAGAATGGAACTGTCTATACTCCACAGGAGGTAATCGAGAAGGGCCTGGTAGTTATCGATGGAACCCAGATAGCCGCTGTAGCCCAAGAAAGCGATACCGAAGTCCTGGCCGGCGCTACTATAATAGATGCGACTGGCAAGATAGTCGCCCCTGGCTTCATCGACCTCCATATCCATGGATGTGGAGGTAGCGACACAATGGACCGGGACGAAGATGCCTTAGCGAGTATCTCCAAGGCCCTCGCCAGGCATGGAACTACTGGATACCTGCCAACAATCCTATCTGCCCCGAAAGAGGAGCTATTAGCCTGCGTGACAAGGATTGCACAGGCAATGGCCAAAGGGGTAGAGGGAGCCCAGATATTGGGCATTCACCTGGAGGGTCCCTTCATCAATCCAAAGGAGGCTGGGATGCAGAATCCCGACTACATGAGGCCTCCCTCATGGTCAGAGCTACAATCCCTGATAGAAGGCTCCCAGGACAATATCAGGATGGTGACCATAGCTCCTGAGCTTCCTGGAGCTGGCAAGGTCATAGCAAAGATTAAGAACCATAAAATGGTAGCGTCGGCGGGACATTCAAATGCCACCTATACCAAGGTCCTAAAGAGCATCAGATACGGCCTGACACATGCGACTCATACCTTCAATGCTATGCGTGGCTTCCATCATAGAGAGCCAGGGGTTGCGGGAGCTGTCTTGCTTCACGACGATATCACCTGCGAGCTTATTGCCGACGGAGTGCACGTCCATCCAGTCGCAATGAAGTTGTTAGTCGAGCTAAAGGGTCCAGAGAGGGTTGTGCTCATCACTGATGCCATGCGAGGAGCCGGGATGGGCAACGGAGCGTATGAACTCGGCAGCCAGAGGGTCTTGGTATCCGGTGGCGTATGTATGTTGCCAGATAGAACCCTGGCAGGTAGCGTCCTGACGATGGATAAGGCCATTGGTAACATGGTTACCTTCTGTAGTATTCCTCTCAGGGGAGCCTTTCTTATGGCATCTCTCAATCCAGCTCGGTCAATAGGGCTTGAGGGTAGAAAGGGAAGCCTGGAGGCTGGAAAGGATGCCGATCTTGTTGTGATGGACGAATCCCTGAATGTAAAGCTCACCATCGCAAGAGGCCAAGTCGTATATTCCGCATAAATAAACTCACTATGTGCGATGCGAGAGTTTGTTTGGTCCATAAAAAACAAAAAGTGGGATTAGCGGAAACAAGAGATGAAGATTTTATCCTTCGATCTGGATGGAACGCTTGTAGATTCAGAGTTTAATGAGCTTGTCTGGAACTACGGAATACCCAGGTTGTATGCCAAGCAAAAGAATATCATTTTCAAAGAGGCAAAGGAGTACGTAGCAAGCCAATACCAGCTGGTTGGGGATAAGGCTGTCGAGTGGTATGACATCAAGTTCTGGTTTGCCAGGTTTGGCCTGCCCGGAAGCTGGAAAGATTTGATGAGCGAGTTCAAGGAGCGGATAAGGCTCTATCCGGATGTGCCCGACGTCCTGGACAATTTAAAGAGGAGGTACGATCTGGTTCTGACCTCGAATAGTGCCAGAGAGTTCATCGGGGTTGAGCTAGGAGCCTGTGGCCTTGCGAGCCACTTCAGCCGGGTTTTCTCGGCGACATCGGACTTTGGCCAGGTCAAGAAAACGCCCGAATTCTTTGCACACATATGCGACCTCTTGAAGATCGAGCCTGAGGAGATGATGCATGTCGGGGATCACTTCGACTTCGATTACTTGGTCCCTAAAAAGCTTGGGATCAGGGCCTTCTATCTCGACAGGGAAGGAAAGAGCCAAGGGGAGTTCGTGATCAGGGATTTGAAGGAATTGGAGGAGAGGTTATCTTAAACTGCAGTAATATCCATAAATGTAGGATTACAATGATTTTCAGAACCGATTACAGTGATTATGATGATGGAGTTTATCACTGGAATATGGTGTTTCCATCACCGTAATCATTTTAGCCGAACGAAGTAAGGCATACTATGAGGGTGATAATTGATGCCGATGCCTGCACCAGCAAAGGTGTAATAGAAGAAGTTGCGAGGCGCCACAATATAAAGGTTCTGCTAGTGGCAGACACATCGCATCTTATAGACACAGGGGATAATGTCAGGGCAATTATCGTGGATAAGGCCCCCCAAGAGACTGATATTGCCATCATCAACAGAGCGTCCAAGAATGATATCGTCGTGACACAGGATTATGGGTTGGCCAGCCTGGTATTGGGCAAGGGCGCATATGCCATATCGCCTCGTGGGTTTCTATTTTCCGAAAGGAGCATATCTCGAATGCTTAATTCGCGCCATATCGCCTCAAGGGTCAGGAGAGGAGGAGGGAGGACAAAGGGGCCGAGGGTTTACTCAAAGCAGGATATGAAGAGATTTGCGAGGAACCTCGAGAGGTTGATAAGCCAGCTCCAAGTAGGTGAAGTGTCGTGTTAAAGAGCCTTGGTAAAACCCTCACCAATTGGTCAGAGAGATACATGCCAGATCCCTTTTTGTTCGCAATAATTCTGACCTTTGTAACATATCTTTTGGGCATATTTGTTGCACACAATGGTCCCTTCTAGATGATCCAGCATTGGTATAAAGGCTTCTGGGAGCTCCTGACATTTGCCATGCAGATGGTCCTCATACTGGTGACAGGTCATGCCCTGGCCAGTACACCTGCGATGAAGAAAATACTCAGAAGGATCGCAGACCTCCCCAAGAGCCCCGTGCAGGCGGTCTTAAAAGGGGACGTTTCTGTTTTTCATTTGACAAAATGAATACTAGTTTCTGGGCGTGACTTTTTGGTTTGCTTAATAAATGGTAGCTGTCCCTATTTTTACAAGCTTTCAGACGAAGGTGCGCTGAAAGAGATCAAAAAGCTTGTAAGGTTGGAAGTTACTAAAAGCCAGGGCAAAGGAAGGGGGCTGCATTACGTCCTTCAATAAGGTTGGCGATTAGGCAAACTGGCAAAACTTATATTGGTATGAGTCTTCACGAGTAGGTTCACGATTAACTTCACGATTAGGTTGTCATTTTGGTTGTCATTTTAAGGCCGGAGGTGTCAGGTCTGGACTTGTGACTTTAGCTAAGCGGGAGGTATCAGGTCTTTTCCCGATAAATCGGGGCAACTCTGGAAGTTGTCGATTTCTGATGGCGTTTTCCATCGAGATTTAAAAGAAAGAAGTAGTTTCTAATTCGCACGAGGAAAGAAAGCGAAGCAATCAGATTTAAAACATGAATTGAATTGGGTGTAAAAATGCAGACAGTTGCCGAGAAGAGGAAAGAAATTTTGGAGAAGGAACTAAAACGGATTGTAGATGTAATCATTAAAGGATATTTGCCTGAGAAGATAATTCTTTTTGGCTCTCTGGCAGGTGGTCATGTGCATGAATGGAGCGATATAGATATGGTCGTCGTTAAAGATACTCCAAAGCGGTTTTTAGATAGGATTGAGGAGGTTCTTTTTATGGTTTACCCAAAGGTAGGGTTTAATATAGTCGTCTATACTCCCAGTTTCATTCTCAACAAGGTGTAGAAAAGACATTGAAGGGATTCCTTCGAGGCAGGAAAAATGGCCCTGGGAAGAATATCTTCTGAAAGCTTGGTGCCTTTGAGTCACCTTATGCAGAGCTTGCCGTCCAATTCAAGGATGTTCAGTTTATATTCTGCAGCAACCGGAAGGTTGCAAACGAGTGGGTTTATCGGTGGTTCCAACGCATCCATCAGAATCTACAGAGTGAGAGATCCAGGTAGGTATGGAAAGAGATGGGAGAGTTAAACTTAATCGGCAAGATGTTAATCTTTTTAGGGATTATTTTGATTGTGATAGGGGCGGTTCTCTTCCTGGCCAATAAGGTTCCCTGGATAGGGAGACTGCCGGGAGACATCTACATAAAGAGAGGAAATTTTAGCTTCTATTTTCCCATCGCCACCTGCATCTTAATAAGCATAATCATATCAGCGATCCTTTGGCTTTTAAGCAGACTCCGTTAATGGCTTCAAAGGAATGTTATTCTTAGGGTAATGTTTCTAACGGGGTAAAAGTGATGGTGGCAAGCAGAAAGGTGACGCAAGATGATACGTGAATACACTCATTTGGAGCTAAACAAGGATATAAACTTCATATCTGGATACTACACACCGCAGAAGGAACTGAGGCTGAAGTACAATAATAGGGAAGTTTTGTGTATAGTCGGCCAAGGTATGATAGAAAGCTCCTGTTGTGGCATGGGCGGATGTAGATATGCAGTCGTTCCTGGATACCTCGTCAACTGGAAGAATAAGATAAATGAAGCAGGCTTGCCAGTATCAGAGGTAGAACCAATCTCAGATGAGAAGGCACGCCAGGACATTAGCAAAATTATCAAAGCCAAAGAGATTGTCTCGCAAATCGATTTCTGGGGATAGTAATGTCGGGCCTTTTAGATGAATTCAGACAAAAGGTTCTTTCGTCTAGTCGAAAAGAAAAGCAAGATGAAGTAAAGACCATAGATGATAAGATTGCCTTGGGGGTATTGCTCTGGGTCGTTGCCGAGGCTGATGAGAAATTCTTGCCGGAGGAGGAAGAAAAAATTAAAGAAGTTCTCTCTTCATATTGTAAGATTCCAGAGGGAGATATGCCCTATATTATAGGTTCCATCGAGGAGGCTGCCAAACAGAGAATAGACCTTTACAGGTTTGCTCACGAACTGAGCGAGGATTTGGATTACGAGGCTAAAGTTTCGATCTTAGAGAACCTCTTCCGAGTGGCCTGCTCTGACAAAGATTTAGATTATAAAGAGCACGAGGTTATAAGGAAGGTATCCAAACTATTCGAGCTTTCACACAGGGACTTCATCCAGGCAAAGATCAAGGTAAAGCGCGAATTTAACCTAAATATTGCTGGACTTTAACCTTTTGGAGAAATGTCTGATATTATTCAGGTAAGCGTCGTTACTAATGCCAAGAAAAATAAAATCGAAGGAGCCAAAGGGGGATTAAAGGTCTGGCTCACGGCGGCGCCAGTTGGGGGGAAAGCCAACAAATTGCTTCTGGAAATCCTCGCAGCACATTTCGGCACCAAGAAAGCACAACTCAAAATCATAAAGGGCCAAAAGTCAAAAGATAAATCTATTCTTATTGAAAAGTGAGGTTCCGTGAACATTGGAGGTGGAATCCATGAGAAACTTTCTAAGGAACCTGTGGGAGAGGGCAAGAGCTTTCTTTGGGGGCATCACGTTTCTTTGCGACACCTGCCTCTATAACTATCGAAATGCTTGCATGCGGCCAGAGAAGCCGAACGCTACAAGATGCCCCGATTACAAACGAAAGTAGTGGCTCCTGAAGGAGGGTATTTGTGCAGGAGAGAAAGAACTTTTCGGAGGCCATCGAGGAAATTATACAAAAGGACAACAGATACAGTGCGCAGGCATATGCCTTTCTTATGGAAGCGCTCAATTTCACTATGAAAAAGCTTCCCAAACCAATGCACGTTACCGGCCAGGAGTTACTGGAGGGCATCAAGGGACTGGGGCTGAAGGAGTTTGGCCCAATGGCGCGATCCGTCTTCGAACACTGGGGAATAAAGAAGACCGATGATTTCGGCGAGATGGTCTTCAACATGGTCGATGACGGCCTTATGTCAAAGACCGAAAAAGATAGCAAGGAAGACTTCAGGGGAGTCTATGATTTCAAAGAGGTATTCGAGAAGGACTACGAGTACGGAACAGGAGTGTCTGAATCCCAGCAAACTTAGATGGCTTTGAGCTCTTCGGCCTCAGGGGACGGTTACCTGTGAAATATGAAGAGCGTTTAGTCGGTTAAGTCCGTTAAGTCGGTTTTGTCCGTTTTTGTTAACGGAACTAACGGACCTAACGGGACTAACGTCTCTTCATCCGAAAACTCAAACCCATATGGGTGCTTCGGGGAGAGCATCAAATTCATAGAAGCGGGGATGGGGATGCCTAAAGAGATATATACCCTGGGGACGAGCACGAGGGAACCAGAGGGATTCGTCGATTTGCTGAAGCGTTATGGCATCGAGACCTGTGCAGATGTGCGGAGGTTTCCAACCAGCAGGTTTGAACACTTCAAGCGCGAGAATTTAGAGAAAATTCTCAGGGATGAAGGGTTGAATTATCTCTATCTTGGTAAGGGGTTAGGTGGTTATCGCAGGGGTGGCTATGAGGACTATAGGCAAAGCTTAGAATTTAAAGATGCCCTTGGAAAACTTGAAGAGGTCGCACAAAAATCCAGAACCGCAATCACCTGTGCTGAGAAGCTTCCATGGAGATGCCACCGAAGGCACATCGCCCGGGCCTTAGAAAAGAAGGGATGGAAGGTGATCCATATTCTGGATGACAATCACGTGTGGGTTCCAGAGGAACTTTAAAGATTACAAAGATTAAAAGACACCTGTCTCCCGGCAGGTAAGGATTGCACAGATAAGTAATCCGTGGAATCTTTTAAAAATCTATGTAATCATTTTGTCAAACGAAGTGAGCATAAAGGGATGAAGAGGCACAAGTCAAGATCCGGAAGGAAGATAGACTACCGAAAGAACATAAAGGGCCACAGGAAAATTAAGATTCAGAGATTATCCAACCCCGTTAGGGGCTTTACCCTGCTCCTTCATAGAAAGGACAGGTTCAAGCCCACTGTTCCCAAATAGTGCCTCCAATGGGGCGCGGGGCAGCCGAGGAGATAACTCGATGGCAAGCTCGGTCTATTTTGGAAGCATAAGATCAAGGTCATGTGAGGATAGTCTCTTGGCCAAAGTCGACAGGCTATTTGAACGGGTTGGAGCAAGGGATTTTATCTCCCCGGATAGCTTGGTAGCCATCAAGGTTCACTTCGGGGAGCCGGGAAATACAGCATACGTTAAGCCCATCTATATCCGCCAGATCGTGGATAGGGTGAGAGATCTGGGCGCCAAACCATTCATCACGGATGCCAACACACTCTATGTTGGAGGAAGGTGTAACTCGGTTGATCATCTAAATACTGCCATACGACATGGCTTCGATTACTCGAGCGTCAATGCACCCTTGATCATCGCTGACGGTCTGAGGGGGAGAGAGTTCGTCACAGTTCCGATAGATCAGGAAAACTTGAAGGAGGCAAAGGTTGCCCGAGCGATATTTGAGGCGGACAGCCTGATAGGCGTGGCACACGTCCATGGGCATGAGCTTTTTGGCTTTGGCGCATGTATCAAGAACATAGGGATGGGATGTGCCAGTAGGGGAGGGAAACAGATAATGCACTCCGGTCTCCTGCCGGCGATAGATGAGAGTAGATGCCAGGGCTGTGGGGAATGCGTAAAGTGGTGCCCTGCGGAGGCCATAACTATCCATGAGAAAAAGGCGAAGATTGACCCCAAGAAATGCTTTGGCTGCGGGGAGTGCACGATCTCATGCACGAATGGAGCAGTCCGGATCGTATGGGATAATTCGAATGAGAGGATTCAGCAAAAGACGGCAGAGTTCTGCCTCGGGGTTCTGAAGAACAAGCAAAAGAAATCGGCCTTCTTCAACTTCCTGATCAACGTCACCCCGGATTGCAACTGCTGTTCCTACAGCGATGCCTCCATCGTCCCAGATGTAGGCATCCTGGCGTCCACAGACCCGGTGGCGATCGATCAGACTGCTATAGACCTCGTCAACAGCCAGCCTGGAAACCCAAATTCTGCCCTGAAGAGAAACCGCCGACCTGGCCAGGATAAGTTTCGAGGTATAAACCCCGACATCGACTATCGGATAATACTGAGGTATGGCGAGGAGATCGTCTTAGGAAGCAGGGAGTATGAATTGATTGAAGTTTAAGGTTGTCAAACAAAGTCTTAATGATAAGGTGGCTGCTGTTCTAATCGGGCTAATGTTGATATTTGTTTGCCGTCTGGCTTGGGCAGACAGCATGATATTAAGCAGCTATGTCGAAGTCGGGAAGAAAAGTACAGCCGAGGTCTTCGAGGAAGAAGACACAGATGACGATTTTAGTTACTATAAATACTGTTTGAAGCTCGATCATGCCTTGAGTCGCCGGTTAAAATATAGCCTGAGCTCCTGGGTCTATGACAAGGATTATGAACAGAATGACGACCTGGACAACGTCTCAAGGATGCTTAAGAATGAATTTTCCTGTCTCTTGAGAAAGACAAAAGAGGAGTCCCTAAGGTTAGGCCTGAGCTTAAATTACAAGGAGAAGCGCTACGAAAATAAGCCATCATTGGAGTACGACCAGACAAAGTTTAGCGCCAAGCTCATTTACAAAAGAGAGGATATTTGGTCTCTGGCTGGCAGTGCAGGCATTGAGAGCTATAACTACATTGCGAGAGGTGAGAAGGATCAGCTGAAGTATTTTGGTAAAGTTGAGGCAAAAAGATATCTGCGCTCTAAAAAATTACTGTTATCCTCCTCATACAGGCTTGGGAGGACAGACCACAAACAGGTGGGAAGGGAGAGGACCAAAGAGGATATCAGCGCAGGGTTTGATTATAAGTTCGAACTACCCTGGATTTATCGCCTCAGGTTTAGAGGGAAGTGGGGAGAAAGGGACACTAAGGAGGAAGAGGAGCGGGACGAGGATTACGACTATGATTACCGAGAATGGTATGTAAAAACTGAGCATAAAATTTCTCCCAGGATGAGTGCCAACTTAAAATATCAGTACCTCGAGAAGGATTATCTCACTGGGAATCTAGACCACAACGGCTTTTATCTTCTCAATGGCTGGAAGTATGAGCCTATAGGGGATAAAAAACGAAGAATCTACTTCGACCTCGGTCTAAAACATAAAGAATTAGATTACCAGAACGAGGATACCAATGATTATCGAAAGAATTCAGTTGAGTTCAAAGCTACATACCAGCGAAAGAAATCCTGGGAGTGTTCTTTGGAAATAGAGGGACATATCTATGACTACCCAAACGATTCCTTTAAGGACAAGGAGAGATATTATGTCAAGATCTCCTGGGAGAAGCTGTTCTTAGAAAGGGCTTTTACCCTCTCAGTCGACCTGAAATATAGATATACAGATTACCACCAGAGGGATGATACCGAAAAGAATTCAGTGAGGGTGGTCTTTAAATATAAGTTTTAAGGAGAGTTTTTTAATCTTTGATATTATAAAAAGGCTACTACTTTATGATCAGACAGACCATGGCCATCAACGCCTCGGTCATCGATCCAAAAAACAATAAGAAAGGAAGGGTATGGGGAGTTGGTCGAGTATAAAGGAAAAGGACCTCCTGGCCGATATGGCCGAACCTATAGGGAGGCTAAAAGGGGATATAATCAAAATTTTTAAGAACCCCTAAACCATAAATTTAGGCTAAAGGAAAAGTTGGGAGCAGAGATAGCAGAATCAAATTTAATCGGCTACATATGAGGAGGAAATTGCAGAGGGAGAGGGGTGATAGAAATGGAAAAGAAATTGAGGCTTGGTTTACCAAAAGGAAGCCTGCAGGAAGCCACTTTCAGGATGCTCAGGAGGGCTGGGTTTGCCATAGAAGTAGATGAAAGGTCTTACTTCCCGACAATTGATGATGACCAGATTGAGTGCATGCTGATCAGGGCCCAGGAGGTGGCCAGGTATGTGGAGTATGGGACGCTGGACGCCGGCATCACTGGCAAGGACTGGATTTTGGAGAACCGTGCGGACGTCCAAGAGATAGCAGATCTTGTCTATGCCAAGAAGGGGTTGAGGCCGGTGAGGTGGGTGCTTGCCGTCCCGCAGACCAGCAAGATTAAGTCGGTCAAGGACCTGAAAGGGAAGAAGATTGCCACTGAGGCGGTAAACCTGACCAGGGATTATCTTGCCAAGAAGGGCGTCGAGGCAGAGGTGGAGTTCTCCTGGGGTGCAACAGAGGTAAAGCCTCCAAGGCTGGCGGATGCCATCGTGGAGCTGATGGAGACGGGTGCCTCCCTCAGAGCTCAAAACCTTCGGATCGTCGATACCCTGTTAGAGTCGACGCCGAGGCTGATTATGAATAAGGATTCATACGAGGATGACTGGAAGAGAAAGAAGGTTCAAAATTTCGCTCTGCTCCTGAAGGGGGCCATCGCAGCCGAACAGAAGGTTGGCCTGATGATGAATTGCAGGAAGAGGGATCTGGCCAAGGTTCTCGAGGCTCTGCCAGCGCTTTACAAGCCGACCGTGGCGGATTTGAGCGATAGGGATTGGGTGGATGTTACCACAGTCATCGACGAGAAGACCGCCAGGGACTTGATTCCCAGGTTGAAGGAAGCGGGAGCCCAGGGGATCGTGGAATACCCCCTCAATAAAATAATATTATAAATGCAAGCAGGTATAATGTCTTTATTTTTATTCCTGGACATTATACAGGTGAAAAATATGGATGGGGTTTTAAACGTCAATAAGCCCAAGGGGATGACATCTCATGATGTCGTGGATTGGGTAAGGAGTCTGGTTCACATGAAGAGGGTTGGCCATACCGGAACCCTGGATCCTGAGGCCAGGGGGGTCTTGCCCATCTGCATTGGCAAGGCAACCAAGATTGTACAATTCTTAACGGGCATGCAAAAGAGCTATATAGCGACCATGAGGCTGGGAATTGTGACGGACACCCAGGATGCTACTGGGAGGGTGATAAGAAGGAGCGACCAGACCGATATTCCAAAGGGCCAAATAGAGTCTGCCTTTGAGAAGTTTAGAGGTAAGATCCAGCAGATACCTCCAATGGCTTCAGCTGTGCGTATAGGAGGGAAGAGGTTGTATGAGCTGGCCAGGAAAGAAGCACAGATACAAAGACCAACACGTTCGGCACAGATATACAGGCTCGAGGTCCTTGATTACCGAGGTCCGGATATCACATTTGAGGTGACATCCTCAAAGGGCACATACATCAGAACCTTATGTGCTGATATCGGCGAAGTCTTAGGCTGCGGAGCCCATATGGCAAGCCTTATAAGAACTAAGTCTGGCCCGTTTTTATTGGAGGACAGCCATACATTAGAGGAATTGAAGGATGTGCCCGACATCAGAGTTCTGCTCTGGAGTATGGATGAAGCCCTCGGTCACCTTGCTACCGTCAAGGTGAAGGAAGGGGTTGTTGAGGCTATACTGAATGGCGTCCCAATAAACGCCTCGTGGATTGAACCCTGGGCAGCTGGGATCAGGGCAGGCCAATTTGTTCGCGTCCACAGCCCAGAGGGAGAGCTATTAGCTGTGGCCAGGGCATCCCACGATACAGAAGATCTTGCAAAGTTGAAGGAAAAGTTTGCGGCCTTCAAGTCAGTAAGGGTGTTCAATTGAGTATGGAACTTATTCAAGGCATTAAGAGTATAACCCCAGAACATAAAGGTGGCCTCGTTGCGGTGGGCACGTTTGATGGGGTACACCTTGGCCATCAGGCAATCATTAACGCCCTGAGGAGAAGGTCTTCTCAAACTGGGGAAAAGAGCATCATCCTCACCTTTGATATTCATCCTATGGCCACTGTGAACCCAGCAAAGCGCCCTCCATTGCTCACTCCTGCCGAAGAAAAGATTAGATTAATAGGTGCACTGGGAGTGGATACCCTCGTCTTGGCCCGCTTCGACGAGAGATTTGCTAACCTCACTCCAGGGAAGTTCATTAAGGACATCTTAGTGGATAGATTGGAAGCCGCTGAGGTATTCGTGGGAGATAACTTTACCTTTGGTCGAGGAGCGAGTGGAGACATCACCTTCTTAAAGGAAAGTGGCAGCAGATATAACTTCCGAGTAAATGTCATCCCTCCTGTGAGAATGGGTGGTGCTACTATCAGCAGCACCAGGGTGAGGAGCCTTCTTGCAAATGGCAAGGTTAGAGAAGCCCGGCTCTTTCTGGGAAGGTCCTACGCACTCTATGGTCGAGTTGTTCATGGAGTGGATCGGGGCCGCACCATTGGCTATCCCACGGCCAACCTGAAGCCGCACTATGAAGTTGTGCCTGCCGATGGCGTCTATGTAGGCAGAATAAGGATAAGATCAAAAGATTTCAATGGCCTCTTAAATATTGGGACTCAACCCACGTTCAGAAGAGATGCAAGGAGACTTATTGAGGCTCACATATTCGACTTCGACCAACAAGTATATGGCGAGGATATAAGGGTTACTTTTTTGGAGCGAATCAGGGACGAGATTGCCTTTGAGAATAAGGAAGCATTGGCTCGACAGATTGAGAAGGATGTGGCCAGGGCCAAAGAAATCCTTTGCAAAATGGTTAATTTATGATATAATAATACATTAAATTGGAGGTGAACTCGAGTGGTACTCGAAAAGGATACAAAGAGGGTTCTGGTAGAGAAGTACAGGTTATCGGAGATAGATACTGGCTCCTCAGAGGTACAGATAGCCATCTTCACAGAGAGGATCAATTACCTGACGGAGCATCTTAAGACGCATAAGCACGATCACCACTCCAGGAGAGGGCTGTTGAAATTGGCGAGCAAGCGAAAGAGGTTGCTCGATTATCTGAAGGATAAAGATGTCGAGAGGTACAGGAAGGTCGCCGAGAAGCTCAACTTACGCAAATAGCAACGCAAAAGGTGCAAAATCAGAACCGTAGATGTCGTGGAGTTTAGCGACCTTTGTTGTTGCAGAAGGAGAATGATTATGGTCAAGAAAGTAGAGATGAGGTTAGCGGGCCGGGATCTGAAGTTGGAGACCGGTAAGATGGCAAAACAGGCAGACGGTGCCGTGGTGGTCCGATACGGGGAGACCGTCGTCCTGGTCACCGTAGTAGCATCGGATAGCCTTAAGGAGGGGGGTGACTTCTTGCCCCTGACGGTGGACTATCGGGAGAAGACGTATGCTGCCGGCAAGATCCCAGGTGGGTTCTTTAAGCGCGAGGGAAGGCCCAGGGAGAAAGAGGTTTTAACCGATAGGTTGGTCGATCGTCCTTTGAGGACGCTATTCCCGAAGGACTTCAAGAATGAAGTCCAGATAATAGTCACTGTCCTCTCATCTGACCAGGCCAATGATGCTGACGTATTGGCAATCATCGGTGCATCGGCCGCGTCGACGCTCTCTGGCATCCCGTTTGCCGGACCAGTGGGAGCGCTGAGGATGGGGCAGAAGGATGGGAAGTTCATCATCAACCCCACCTTCCAGGAGCTAGAGGACAGCGACTTAGACCTGATAGTGGCAGGGACGAAGGAGGCTCTCATTATGATAGAGGGGAGCGCCTCTGAAGTCTCGGAGGAGGTCGTGCTCGAGGCCATCGAATTAGCCCACGGGCAGATCAAGGAAGTGGTCAAACTCCAGGATAGGCTATCAGCCATGATTCCAGCTCCCAAAAGAGATTTTGCGCTCGCCAAACCGTCTCCTGAAGTAGAGCAAGAGGTAAGAGAATTTTCTGCCCAGAGGGTGTATCAAGCAAAGCAGATCAAGGATGAAGCAACGAGGGAAGAGGAGATGGCCAATATCCTCGCCGAATCTGTTGAACATGTCGGCTCTACCTTGGGAGTCAGCCAGAAAGATGTCAAGATGGTCTTAGAGGATATCGAACAGGATATGGAGCGCCAGGTTATCCTGACCGAGAAGAGGCGACAAGATGGAAGGAGGGCTGATGAGGTCAGGCCAATTGTATGTGAGGTAGGATTGCTGCCCCGTACCCATGGGTCAGCGTTGTTTACCCGTGGCCAAACCCAGGCTCTTGTTGTAGCAACTCTTGGGACGGTGGAGGACGAGCAGAGGGTGGATGACTTAGAGCGTGAGTTTAGGAAGGGCTTTATGCTCCATTACAACTTTCTTCCCTTCAGCACTGGCGAGGTTCGGCCAATGGTTGGCCCTAAAAGGAGGGAGATCGGTCATGGGGTGCTGGCCGAACGGGCTTTGAAACCAATGATACCCCCAGGCGACAAATTCCCCTATACCATACGCGTCGTCTCTGACATCTTAGAGTCGAATGGTTCCACTAGTATGGCCACGGTATGTGGTGCCACCATTGCACTGATGGACGCAGGGGTGCCCATCAAAGAGCCGGTTGCGGGCATAGCCATGGGCTTGATAAAGGAAGCCGATAATGTAGTCATCTTAACCGATATACTAGGCCAGGAGGATCACATAGGAGATATGGACCTAAAGGTGGCCGGAACCTATAATGGGATTACTGCTCTGCAAATGGATTTGAAGATTTCAGGGGTAACCGTTCCGCTTCTGGCCGATGTCCTCCGCCAGGCACGTCGAGGGAGACACTTTATCCTCGACCGGATGACAAAGGTAATCTCCAAGCCGAGAGCAACCATTTCTGATTATGCTCCCAGGATCATCACGTTTCAGGTCAAACGAGAGAGGATAAGGGACATCATCGGCAAGGGAGGGAAGACGATTAGAGAGATAATTGAGGAGACAGGGGCAAAAATCAATGTCCAGGATGACGGCACAGTGACCATAGCATCTGTAGATGAGAGTGCAGCGAGACGAGCGGAAGAGCTAATCAAATATCTGACCGAAGAGGTTGAAATTGGTAAGATCTACAGGGGGAAGGTGACTCGGGTGGTCAATTTTGGTGCCTTTGCGGAGATCCTTCCTGGCAAGGAGGGACTTATCCATATCTCTGAACTTACCGATAGGTATGTCAAGAAGGTGGAGGATATCCTAAAGGAAGGAGATACCGCATGGGTTAAGGTCATTGAGATCGATCCTGAGGGAAGGATTAACCTGAGTCGGAAGGCAGCTTTGAAGGAGAAGGGCCTGAAATGAGCCCACTGGTGGCCATGCTCTTGGGGATAGTCCAGGGGTTGACTGAATTCCTGCCGATCAGCTCAAGTGGTCACCTGGTGCTGGCCCAGCATCTTTTGAACGTCAACCCACCGACCATTATCTTTGAGATATTCCTCCACTTCGGAACTCTACTTGCAATACTGCTGGTTTTCAGAGCCGATATCCTCCAAATCCTAAAGAGTCCTGCAGGACTTTTAAGGACTTCTGGAAAGCCAAAGAGGGAAGACCCATTCTTGAGATTGTTAGGTCTTTTACTATTGGGGACTATCCCAATAGCCGTAGTAGGTGTTATCTTTAAGGACAGGATAGAGAACTTCTTTGAAGCTCCCAGGGTAGTCGCTGGCATGTTAATTGTTACTGGGATTGTCTTAGCTTCCACTAACAAAATCCGGATGGGAAGGAGAGGGGTCAAGAAGTTAAATATCAAGGACGGTATTGGCATCGGGTTAGCCCAGGCCATAGCACTCATCCCTGGAATCTCCCGTTCCGGTATGACAATTGCCGCTGGCCTCTTTCGTGGATTGACCAGGTCCGTGGCCGCGAGATTTTCATTTCTTTTAGCGATCCCGGCTATCTTAGGGGCCACCATAGTCGGACTGAGGGATGTTCCCTCCCTTTCAATAGGGAATGCCCGCGCACTGGCAGTTGGCACCTTGACCGCCTTTATCTCTGGCCTCATAGCCCTCAAGGTCTTATTGGCAGTTGTTCAGCGCGGAAGGCTGGGTGTGTTTGCTTACTATTGCTGGGCTCTTGGATTAATAGCTTTAATATGCTCGCCCAGATGACAGCTAAAAACTGTAAGCTGGAGAGTGTCAATCTTTGATTTCTGAAAAAATTGTGGTGACAACGACATGGAAGTCAAGGAGAGGGTGAGAAGCGAGATCTGTGGAGTTATCCTGTTGGCTCTGACAATCTTTATCCTTCTCAGCCTCATCTCTTACAACCCAAACGACCTCCCTTTTAATCAATATCCACCAAATTTTCCAGTCAGAAACCTTATGGGACGAACAGGTGCCTACTCAGCCTTTGGGCTCTTCCAAGCCATTGGCTGGTTTGCTTACTTCGTTCCTTTCATATGTCTCGCCTGCGGCTGGAGGATCTTGAGGCGTAGAAGGATAGATAAGTTACAAAGTCGTTTGTGGGGAGTACTTCTCTTTCTATTGGCTAGCTGCACTCTGCTGAGTCTGAGATATCCAGAAATGCTAGAGAGCATAAGGGCAGGGGGTTATTCAGGATTCTTCTGCTCAAAAAAGTTGAAAGAATCCCTTGAAATAACTGGAGCCTACTTAGTTGGAGTTACCGCATTGCTCATCTCGCTCCCCCTGGTCACCCACCTTTCTTATCCCAGGCTCTTTTATGGTTTAGCTCATCGAATCGCCTTACTTGTCGGGGGGACAAGGAGGATAACAAGGAAATCGGTCAGTCCCACTACGAAGAGGAAGTCAAGGGTCAGCAAAGAGGCTATCCAATCAGGATTGGAGGGTCCTTACCAACTTCCACCTCTCTCCCTCCTAGCTATGCCTTCGGTCAGCCCGAGATCCAGAGAAGACTTGAAAACTACCTCCCATCTGCTCGAGGAGACACTATCCGACTTTGATATCAGGGCCAAGGTCGTTAATATAACCCAGGGACCTGTCATTACAAGGTACGAGGTTCAACCGGCGCCAGGGGTGACGATATCGAGCATCACATCCCGCGCCAACGATATTGCTCTCAAATTAGCAGCTCCCTCGGTCAGGATTGAAGCCCCCATCCCGGGGAGGGCGGCGGTTGGCATCGAGATTCCAAATAGAGAGCCGAGTTATGTCCATCTTGTCGAGGTCTTAGATATACCAGAATTTAAGCAACATACTTCCAGTTTGACATTTGGCCTCGGGAAGGACATCTCCGGGAAGTCGATAATCGCTGACCTTGATCTGATGCCACACCTGTTGATCGCTGGTGCCACGGGCTCGGGCAAGAGCGTGTGTATCAATGCGCTGATCAACAGCATCCTGTTCAAGGCCGCTCCAGATGAGGTCCAATTCTTACTCGTCGACCCAAAGCGCGTGGAGTTGAGGGTATATAACGACATTCCACACCTAATAGCCCCGGTGATAACAGACCCTCGACAGGCCACATTGGCCTTGAAATGGCTCGTAGAAAAGACTGAAGAGAGATACAGGTTATTTGCCTCCGCTGGAGCACGAGACATCATCGGATACAACAGACTAGCTAAAAGAATGGCCTATCTCGTTGTGGTCATAGATGAACTGGCGGACTTGATGCTTGTCGCTCCACGGGATTGTGAAAATGCCCTCGCCAGGCTGGCTCAGACCGCCAGGGGGGTGGGGATTCATATAGTCCTGGCCACTCAACGCCCTTCAGTGGACATCATCACTGGGTTGATTAAGGCGAACTTTCCAACGAGGATCGCCTTCCAGGTTTCATCCCGAGTTGACTCGAGGGTAGTCCTGGATATAAGCGGTGCAGAGAAGTTGCTCGGCAGTGGGGATATGCTCTTTGCTGAGGCCGGATCTCCAAAGCCAATCCGTATACAGGGATCGCTCATCACTGAGTCCGAGATCAAGCGTGTAACCGACTTCATCAAGTCTCAGGCTCGACCAACCTACCAGGAGGGGATCTTTGAGGCTGAGGCAGCTTTTTCTGTGGGTATTGAGCAAGAGGACGAATTGTACAAGGATGCCGTAAGATTGGTTATTGCCAGCAAGTATGCCTCTGTCTCGATGTTACAGCGAAGGCTCAGGGTTGGCTATTCCCGGGCGGCCAGGTTGATGGATCTTATGGAGGAGGAGAGAATTGTCGGACCTCCCCGTGGGAGCAAGGTCCGAGAGATACTCGTCGGCCCAGACTACCTCCAGAGGCTCGATAAGGCGTAGAGGAATGTCCCGCGGGAGCTTTTCCTCCGCTTGATTAGACTTATTATCAGAATAATGATTATATAAACTTCAGCCAAAGGGATGTGTACCCGAATCAGGGACGGATATACATTCAAAAAGGAGATTATTATCATAGGCCGTCTGCGTACAGACGTTATAGTGAGAGGAAGAAAAACAACGGCTAAGCGAGAAGGCAAATTGGCATGGAAAGAGGGGAAGTAGCAAAAATTCCAGGTCAGAAATGGCTTTTGAGGAGGAAGAGTGAGGAAGGAGGAATAATCCATCTTGAGACATTAGATCGCCCTCCTGTACTAGGTTATATCAAGGAAAGGTACGGAGGAGGATACTTCAATGTCTTGACCTGTAAGCCGAGGCTAGCTCTGTGGGAGAACTTCGAGATAAAACCCGAGGGTGGAGCGAAGAGCATCGGAGCAAGGCTACGTTCCGCTAGGGAGGTACGCAGCATCTCCCTTGAGGAGGTTTACCAGGCGATCAAGATACCAGTCAAATTCTTGAAGGCTCTGGAGGAGGGAGACTTTGAAGCCCTTCCAGCTGAGGCTTATGCCAGGGCATTTCTGCGCAATTATGCCAACTTTCTGAGGCTCGACAGTGATCAGTTATTCCAGGAGTATAAGGAGCTTTTAGAGGCAGCTGCTCCTTCTCCCAAGACAGAAGCCAAATCTATCAGGAGCAAGAGAAGACTCTTTGTAAGCATGGCAGTTGTGTTGTTTATCCTAACTGTGCTTATCTGGTCTTTATCGAGTTACCTGATGAGGCATTCCTCAACCCGAAAGGCAAAAGTGAAAAGTCTCGGGTCTTTCCGGGAAGGGATGAGATTAGTGGCTAAGGTTACTGAGACTTGCTGGGTAGAGGCGATGGCAGATGGAAAACGAGTTGAGTATTCTCTACTCAAGCCAAGTGAGACTAGGACTTGGCGGGCCCATAAGGAGTTTATGATCAAGGCGGGCAATGCGGGAGGAATAGATTTAGAGCTCGACGGCAGGCCGGTCGGTCCACTGGGCAAGAGAGGGGAGGTGGTCACGAGGATCTTCTTGAGAGAGGAGAGAGATGAACTTAGCCAATAAGTTAACAGTAAGCCGATTTGTTCTGGCGCCATTGGTATTGATCTTCCTCCTCCTGGACAACGTCTATGCTAAATACTTAGCCTTCATCCTCTTCGCCATAGCCTCCCTGACCGACCTTCTCGATGGCAGGATCGCCCGATCTCATAATATTGTGACCGACTTCGGCAAATTTCTGGACCCTCTGGCGGACAAGATATTAGTCGCTGGAGCCCTGGTCGCCTTTGTCGCCCTTGGTGAGATACCGGCCTGGATGGTCATTGTCATCCTGGCTCGAGAGTTTGCCATCACCGGTCTGCGACTCCAGGCCGCCTCCCAAAGGACCATTATTCCGGCTGGCAGATGGGGCAAACACAAGACGATCTCC